>OIXA01003535.1_pt1 | contig 16224 bp, 10 predicted proteins | sample 1587721 | NCBI WGS metagenome assembly OIXA01 (sample SAMEA3888900, study PRJEB22519) | human gut metagenome | biome: human gut; feature: human-associated habitat; material: faeces | place: Denmark | collected 2013 | reverse complement strand
ACTTTTCTCTTCCATCAAAACTCTTTTACGTGTTTCAGGAAGAGAAACTGCTTCACAGTTTAAATTCAAAGTTTCTGTGACATCCTTGTTAATACTCTCATCATCTGAATAAATACTTCCATTTGCTTTATACTTTATCTTTCTGACAGACAATTCATCAAATGGATTTATTGCAAGTTCTGTGTTTCCTCTATGAGCATCGCAAGTTGTATCCTCTGGATTTACACCTTTGGTCAGACTATTGCCATAACATACACCAAGCATCCATTTAAAATCTAAAGTTGCCTTCTTATCATGCTCCGCTTCATCTTGCGGATGTCTTGGTCTGCAATGCTCAATTCTTTCCATAACTGGGCTGTCAATTTTTCTCATACAATATGCACACAGATGCCTTTGCTCCTCCCACATCTGCTCTCTTATATCTTTAAGCACATTTGTAGGTATGTCAGTCTCATAATCTGCATCAGGATACTGCTTACGAAATTGTAATAGACTATTTGGTTCTTTTTCTCTTCTCACAACTATCATATGCTATTCTCCCAATATCTTTTCTAAGTCCAGTGATGTTCTCGCTGCTGCAATATCCGGATCTGTTGTTCCAACAATTGCTTCAATCTCTGTCAATACATTATTTGCTTCTTTGTAATTATTTTCATCCATATATGAATAGAATAAATTCATACGCTGCTTAATATCCGTGGGGCGTTCAGATACCTTCATTACTTCTCTTAATATAGAATTTGCATCTCTTCCATAAGTTTGCGCCGCCGGCATATAGATTTCTCCATTATCCAAAATGCGAATCTGTTCTCTGGCTACTGAATTAATTACTGCCGGTGCATGTGAACTGACAATAAATTGTATCTTAGGAAAAATAGTATTTAAGTCGCTTATAATAGTCTGCTGCCACTGTGGATGTAAATGCAAGTCTATCTCATCAATCACAACAACCCCAGATGTATCTTCTAACACCTTGTCACCCAGCATCGGATTCAATACAGCCATACGATATGCAATATCACCAATCATACTAAGTGTATTTTTATAACCATCACTCATTTCATCCATTGCAAATTTTTGTGCATCATCTTCCGCTGTTTCAAATTCCAACATCAATCTATGCGTATCAAGATCAAAGAAAATACCGGCATTTTTTGATCCACTGATTCTCTCATAACTTTTACATATAGCTTTTTCAACTGTCTTCAAAAGCAATGGTCTTTCTACCATTCCTGTTTTCTGCTGCTCTTGAAGACTTTTCATCGTCTGGATCTGAAACCAGTTCAGCATCAATTTTTCATTTGATTCTGCTGCCATGCAATCTACATATCCCACCTGCCTCTTGAACTCTGTTAATGACTGTAAATTTCTCTTCTCCTTCTTCTGTGCATATAACCGTCCGGTACCATAATAAGATATCAACGGCAATATTAAAGTTTTATCCCCTTTCATAATTCTATTTTTCGTTTTCTTCGCAATATCCGTTATCTGGCTTGCATCCTTTATCGTTGTCTTGCCGTTCTCAGAATTTAACGACCGGAGCCACTGCTTATCCTTCTCACCCAGGCAGTCTCCTACACTTTCAATACTGACCGGAAATTGATGCTGAGGATCAATCGTTCCATTTAAGTCATGAAACTCATACCTTGCATCATCTTTTAATATACTGCGGCTTACTGCTCCATCAATTCCTAGCAAAAATGAACTGATTGAAACAGCCACAGCATCCAATAGCGCCGTCTTTCCGGCTCCGTTTTTACCTACAATCAATGTTATATGTTTGTCAAAATCAATGCTTACTTTTTCAAAGCATCTAAAATTTTTAATCTTAATATTATTTAATCTCACTGTTCACACCTCCTGGGTTAATTTTATTATATCTTTGCCAACAAGTCTATCTTTTCAGGTTCTATATGAATTTGTGCAGACGGTCTGCACAAATTACTCTTATTCAATCAGTGTAATAGTATCCAATAGCTGATTGCTAATGGATACAAATCAATCACTACTGGATACTTACTGCATATTTATATCCGACAAAAGTGTTCGATAATGACCACTAATTGACCAGTAAATGACCACTTTTTGACCACTTTCTTATAAAATGACCAGTAGCTGATCACTTTTTGACCACTTTGTTGTCGCAGATACTATATCGGATACTTGCTCCTTTTCCGTCTTTCTGGATATAACCCTTTTCAACCAGCTCATCAATCACCTTTCTAGCGGAAGTTCTTGACTTATATCCACACACCTCTGCAGCCTTGCCCGTACTTATGCTACCATATTGGGAAATATATCGCAGAATAGCCTCTTCTTTTTCATCCTGCAATGGCTTCTTATGTTCCACAGTTTGCTCTTCATTTCGCAAATCTGCCACCCCCGGAATATACACAACCTGACCAACCTCTAATTTCAGACTAACACGATCTGCACGCTCTGAGAAATCAAATTCCGGTTTCTTCCAGTTTTGATCGGCCCATGCTGTCATAATCTTATCGACACCACTTCCGGCACGCTCACCGACATTTACAAAGCCAAACATCTTCAAGATATTCGGATTTCGTGGATCACTATTGCCACCTGCATAAAATTCCTCTTTTGTTACTCTGATAGTACCGGGATTGGAAATACTTAGCTTCTTACCCTTTTTAACAACAAGAATTCCTCGTCTACCATAATAATTTGCATGTGCCAGTGCATTTGCCAATGCTTCTTCCAATGCATCATGCACATCCACTCTGTCTACACGATATCCATTTCGTCTATTTGCAAATGGAACTGCTATATCATCGTCCATTCTTGTACGCACCTTACAGAAAAAGTCGTATATATTGCCGCTCCAATCCCCTTCGTTAGAATGTGTCCGGAATAACCAGCGTACTGCTTTATCATCGCATTCCTCACGATAATCCAGAAAATAATTCGGGAAAACTTCCGTAATGTGATACGCCTCTCCAAAGAATAATAGTCCTGCTATCGTTGGAGATAATGTACCATTCTTATTCTTTGCTGCTGCCCTTAATTTCATAAGGAACTCATCATTTTCCAAAGCATTCCAAGGATGTCCGCTGTGAAGCTGTTCAAAAATAATTCTATAGCCTTTTATCGTATCCTGATTCAGCACATCTAATCCAAACTCTTCCAGCACCTCCACATCGCCTGACACATCTCTCTGATCTGCAAACATTGCACGGACTGCCTCTTCGGCACAAAGGAAGTCACCTTCATAATCTCTTTTATAAGTGCCTTTCATTGGATCTGTCCCAATATAAACCGGCTTATCATGTCTGTCTGCCGCTGGAACATCAATTCTTAATATTTTCTTTTCTCCAACAACCACAGGTCTGACATGATGATTCAGTAGGATGTTCTTTGACACCTTATTTCTGTCATTTAAATTGCTCCAGAAATCCTTCTGATATTTAACAATTTGCTTGTCTGTCAGTCCTTCAACTGTAAAAGAATCTCTGTGTTCCTTTATTCCAAGCAGAATCGTGCCACCATTGGTATTTGCAAAAGAAGAGTAAGTCTCCCATATGCTCTCAGGAAGTCCACCTGTTGCCAGCTTACATTCTCGCTCATGATCTTCATTAATATTTAATTCTTCTAGAATTTCTTCCTTCAATCGCCAAACCTCCTAACTATATTTTTATCATTTCAATTTCTTTCAAAATTTCACTCTGCAACTCTTTATCATTAACAGTATTTCTATATGCCTTTTTATACCAATATTTACAGCTATTATTGTCTTCATCTTTATAGCTGCGAGCAATTGCAATATAAATTCTGCTTTCTATCCTACTATGAATTTTCAACCTATTCTTTTTAAATTTACTTTTATTATAGTTATTTATAACCGTTACTACTTCTTCTAAATCGAAACATCCTGTATTCATTCCATAACTATTGCCTATAATTGTTGCAATACAGCATTTATTTACTGTTTCAGAATGCTTATCTAATAATTTTTTTATTTTGTCCACAAAGTTATTGTCTAATCCCTGAACAATGTTTATATATATCCACGACAGAACATATGCTGTACATCGATCTGACTCCTTAATACTAAGAATATTGGTCATATAATTTTCAACAAGTTCATTCATTTCAGGAACTTTATGCTCAGTTTCTACGCAATATAATAGTGCTTCGAGATTCCTATCTATATTTCTAAAATTAAAATCATTGCTTTTACCTAACCATAAATTAGGATGTAGCTCTACACTCATCGTGCCCGGCAAATCGTCATACCATGCATAGTCTTCCTTTCCCACATCATTTCTTGAATTAACAAAATTCGTTATAACTGTACGGACAAGTCTTAACAATCCTGAGTATGTAAAAAATACCTCATGTTGAAACTCAAATATTTCTGAATTGACAGATATTCCAGCATCCATTAATTGCTTCATTATCGGTTTTAATTCATGTGCATATTTTGATCTAAATATATAAGTTTTTACGACTGCCTGCTTAACTTCTTCTTCTGTACCTTGACGTTTGTCTATTGCTTTATAATAGTCATCATCCAAATACTTCAAAATAAATTGAGTAAATCGCCTTGATAATTTCAAGTGTTCATTAGAACCTAAAATATTTCTTATTTCTTCTGCAACATTATCTTCAACTTTATCTAATAAAGCATCCAATTTTTTTCTAGCGTTCTGATCATAGTCGTTCCAAGAAGTGGTATACTCATCAAAGTTTTCTGACAAAGTCTCTAAAGCATAAACAAGAATGCTATATGATAGTGATATATCCTTACTAAACACACTAAATGAAGCATGATATGCAGCTAAGCATCTCATGACTATCTTATATTCGTCACGAGCCAAATACATCATCTTTTTATAAAATTGAATACTATATTCCCAATCTGCTCTAGTAAAGTTGCGCTCTTTATCAAATGTTTCTGTAACATAAGAGGATATATAATTGTCATGAGCATTTCCTCTTCTGCAAAGATTCTCTATCACTGACTCACTTTCATCAAATATTGCATTTAATGAAAATGATAAAATATATTTTAACTGTTCAATTACAACATTATCCCCAATTTTTACAAGTATACTTGTTTTAGGAGTGTGTTCAATACAGTTATCATATGAAATAACATAACAAGGATATCCAGGATGCCAATCCACTGTATTTATTTTTATATTTTCGTATACTATAGGGTGCATGGAATGAAAGGCAACATTAGAATATAAAATTCCATTACATTCGTTATGTACTATTTCCCCATCTTCAAAAAATTTCCCAGATATAATTTGCAACATATTCCATGCTTCCTTCCTAATTAATTGTACAGACAATTTATCTGACTTCCTATATCTTTGCCAACAAATCTCAGCTTACAATCTGAAATATTCTCGGATCATATGTATCGGAATCAACAACAGATACTCTGCAATGGATCCATCGAAGTTTTTTATTTATACTGTCCTGCAATTCCTTCATAATCATCTTTTTAGTCCGTGTTTTTTTACCAAAATCACCTTCCAGAAACAATATCACATATTTCTTTTTTGAATCATTTGAAAAACTATCTCCTGACAGAAATTGAACATATTCCTTTAATTCATTCAAACACTCTTTTGTATTTCCAAAGGATTTTGCTCCAACCAAAGCTGCTACTGTCATTGCTGTTTTCTGTGCCATTTCAATATCCAGACTATCGCGTCCTTCCACGTTAACGGATGTACGGGTTGTATCGCGTTTTCGGTTATCCGGCACAATTCTCCACCGATTGTTACCTTCATCTCCAGTACAATTTTTTACCTCTATAAATGCAATCTTATCTTTAGCAACAGAAATAAAATCAACACCTTTTGCCTCTGGCAATTTGTTAAAGTAGTCTCGATAAAATTTTGTATCATCGAATTTTATCACTGTATCATTTTCTGCAAACTGAAACTTTAATCTGCTCTCTTCCCTTAAGTTATTCTCCATAAATAATCCCCTGTTCTCTATCGTACATTGCATCAAACTCCTGCATGATTGCATTATGCTCCAAATCCGATGCTGAATTTTTCATCTCATAGTGCACATCCATCGTTTTTTCATCTCTAAATAATGAAATAAACTTGATATCAAGTTTTTTAGGATTTAGCTCAGAATATGAGGCTACCATATTAAATTCCTGCTGAATAAAATAATCATGTGTGGAAACAAAAATCTGCACTCCCATCTGAGCTAAGGCTACCATCACCTGTACAATCGGGCGAATCATTTTAGGGTTCATATTCGTTTCCGGTTCATCCCAAAATAAGATAGTATTTTTATTCAAACTTCCAGAAAGAATCATATATATAATCATAGATAGTTTCCTGTAACCATCTGAAAGTAATCCCATCTCAAATTCACCTTCACCTTTTATTTTGAAATAGAATTTCTTGTTTTTCTGAACAATTTGTCCTTTCATAATATCTTCCAGATTACTTAACACCTGATTCTGTTCAGTAGTGTTAGGACCTTTTGAAAGCGGTCTATCTAATAGTTTTGCAAGATCATAATACATTTCTTCAAAGTCTATATGATATTCGTCATATAGTGATACGAAATGCTCTACTGTAGAAATCATTTCTTTTGTAGGAATATATATAACATCATACTTTTTTATTTTTTCATCACGCTCAATAGAAACATCCGCATGATTTTCCTGCCTGTTTCCAAATCCAACCGAGATTTTTTGTTTCTTTTCTAAATCAATAGAAAAATCCGTTCGATTGCTTCCCTGCTTTCGGCTTACAAGTCTGCCAATTTTCATTTCATCCGGTCGAAACACACCTTGAATCTTTTTGACATAAACCTGTTCTTCCATCTCCTTTGTAAGATTATCTTTGCCTCCACTACCAAGTGGCTTTATCAAAGAATACATCACTTTCAAAAGTGTTGTTTTGCCAGTACTGTTTTCTCCGCAAATAATGTTAATATTATCCGACCAATTTATTTCAGCTTTCTCAAAAGCCATAAAATTATTTAACGTTAATTTTTTAATTTTCATTTTCAATTCACCTCATTCACTCTATATTTTTGCCAGCAAATCCACCTTTAATGCTTTCTTTCCTTCCTGTGCTACTTCCACACCCTGGAATTTCGCATAGTTGACCTTGACGCCATCGTCCAGATCAATCTTAATCCTCTGGTTTGCCACATGTGCAATCGCCTGATCATATGTCTGCATCTCTGCCAGCTGCTTCGTATACTTCGATACTGCTTTCATTATCTGCCATATTGATCACCCGCCTTTGTGTTTTATCTTAACACATTTTGATCGTCTTATGTCGCATCACAAGGGACATTTTCAATGACAGATTTCCTCCGAATCCAGCATCACGGTAAACGGTCCATCATTTAACAATGACACCTTCATATCTGCCCCAAAGACTCCTGCTCCCACTTCAAAGCCCCTGTCACGCAAGCTCTTTAATACATATTCATAGAGTTCCTCCGCCAGCTTTGGATTGCCCGCCTTTACAAAGGAAGGGCGGTTTCCCTTGCGGCAGTCCGCATACAGGGTGAACTGGGATACCACGAGAAAGTTTCCGCCCACATCGGCAATCGCCTTATTTGTCTTACCGTTTTCATCCTCAAAGATCCGGAGCTTCACCATCTTGTCGATCATCTTGTCCGCAATCTCTGTGGTGTCCTCCTCAGCTACTCCCACAAATACAAGAAATCCATGACCAACACTTCCGGTAACCTCGCCATCAACTGTGACAGATGCTTCTCTAACTCTCTGAATCAATAATTTCATCTTTATTTCCTCCATCGTATAGAATTTTGTTTCATTTATCCCTCTAATATATAATATACCAAATTTTTTGTATTCAACAATCCTATATTTTATTTTTTCCGTCCGCCTCCATTCCATGGATGATCGTTTTTCTTATTTTTCTACAAGCTGATCGCTGTGAAATCAAAAAACGGTCACATAGGACGGATCAGGGACTTTCCCCCCATTAACGACGTGCGCCGAAAGGCACACAACAAAGACCGTCATAACATTTCTGCTATGCCGGTCTTTGAAAACCTCTCTTCTTTTGTATCTTTTTACTTGTAACTTCTCTTTAGAAAATTAACCAATCCGTTTTTCCATACTTTTTCATCATGCTTTCCTTTTGGATACAAATACCATATATGATCCACATTATTTTCCACCAGTTTTTCATGATAATCCTGTGGATTGCTTCCAACCGTCCCATCCGCATCTCCGGTACACAGAAGTACTGTCTGCGGCTTTGTTTTCCATCCATCCAATGTCAAAATACCAGTATCCAGTGTCGGTGCTGCTGAGAAAGAACCTATATAATTGAAGTGATCCTTAATGGCAAACCCCAGTCTGAGAGCCTCCATTCCTCCCATGGAAAGACCACATACACCGGTATCCTCCCGCTTCGATGACACACCATAATTTGCCAGCACATACGGTTCTAAATCCTGGATAAACTCTTTTTCAAACTTAGTAAATGCTTCTATATTTTCCGCTGAAAATGTGTCTTTATTCAATCCATCTTTTGGAACAATACTTGGTATCACTGCAACAACTGGCTGCAATTCTCCCGTATATATCATATTGCTCAATATATCATTCAAATACATATATCTCCACTGCCCACGATCACATCCAATGCCGTGTAACAGATAAAGAACCGGATATTTTTTTGATGAATCATACTCCGGCGGCAGATAAACATAAGCTTCCCGTTCTGCACCCACAATCTCAGAAGGATATGTCATCTCTTCAAAGTTTCCCAACGGCACCCCTTGCTTTTTTCCCGTATACTGCTTCATATCCGGGTTAAAATATTGCTGAAATGCTTCCTTCGTTCCACTTGTCTTTCCAATTTCCCACTCCTGCTCCGGAGATAGTGTAACCGTCTGTGACGGTATTGGTGCTGCTGTCGCAGTCGCTGTTGGCACCGCCGGAGACGGCTCCGGTATTACCGGCTTCTGCGTTACAGCCTCTGCCGGTTTCTTTACATCTTTTACAGTAACCTTCCATACATACTTTTTCATTTGAACAATTGCTGTCACAGTAGTCTTTCCGGTCTTTTTACCACAAACAATCCCTTTACTATTTACTGTCGCAACTTTTTTGTTTCCGGAACTCCATTTTACTGTTTTATTTTTCTTTTTCACTTTGAGCTTTTTCTTCTGCCCTACAGAAAGTATAAGCTTTTTACTGCTTATTACCGTTTTCTTCTTTTGAGCAGACACTCCCATTCCTAATATACCAGAAATCAACAATCCAGCGACCAAACATAGAAAAGCTATTTTTTTAATACATTGTCTTATTTTCATATATACTTCCTCCCTCATACTGTTTTCTTGACAATCCTGTAAGAAAAGACTAACATAATATCCACATAAATAAAATATCTATTTCCGACCATTACATATATAATAGCGACTTTTTAATCGTTTACACCCGACATCAAAGAATTTTGAAAGGAGTCTTCTTATGGAATTACAATCCTATATTTCTTGTATTTCAGACACTCTTCCAACTTTTTCATTAGCCGGAGAAGTCCATGTTCCATCTCCCAATAAACATTTTGAAAGAACTCCACAAAACCGAATTCTCTACATTATTACAGATGGTACTATGCAGATTATAGAAGATACGAAGCTATATACACTCACTGCAGGTGACATCATAATCTTTTCCCCCGGCAAATGCCACTGTGGTATTCTCACAAATGATCATGTTGACTATTATTACATTCATTTTTATTGGAATTCCATGCAGGACATAACAATGACATCGGAAGAATATATTCATCAAAAAGCAAATAGACAGACATTTTCTCCAGATCATCCTGCCTGTCAGGACACCCTGATACTTCCCAAATATTTTCATCCGACACACTCATGTTTTAATGAAATAACAAACCAGACACAACATCTGTTGAAAACATGTTCTACAGGCGAACTTCATCAACAGCCGGTAAACAACGCTCTTTTGTTTATTCTTTTGTTACAAATGTCACGTTCAGAATTGTCCCGCATTTTACATACCGGATCTGATAATCTTTCTCTCCCATTTCAGATTTGTGATTATTTAAAAACCCATTATTCACAAAAGATTACCGGTGCTGTACTGGAAAATATTTTTCACCATAATTTTGACTATATGAACCGCCGCTTCAAACAATATACCGGCATGACTATTTTTACATTTCTGGAAAATTACAAAATCGAACAAAGCAAAAAGCTTTTGCAAAGCCGTCAGTTTACAATATCCGAAATTGCAGAAACTCTCGGCTTTTGTAACCCGTTTTATTTTAGCAGAGTATTCAAAAAACATGAAAAGATCACACCAAAGGAATATCAGATGAAATTATAGATTTCCTACTACATTAAAACGGGGGACGATATGTACCATTTTCGGTACACATCGTCCCCTGTCATATTTATTTTACGGACTGCAATAATTGCATCCGTTACCGAACCTCTTCACAATCATTCCGGTTCTCTATAATACATCATTAATCCAGATTCGTATATCCCATCAGGAACTGATCCACCTCTTTGGCTACGTGGCGTCCCTCATTGATGCCCCATACAACCAGTGACTGTCCACGGTGCATATCACCCGCTGTAAATACCTTATCCACGCTTGTCTTAAACTCTCCCGGAGCCGTCTCCACATTGGTACGTGCATTGAGCTTCACACCAAATGCCTTTGCCACATACTCCTGTGCTCCCAGGAAACCTGCAGCGATCAGTACCACATCTGCCGGCATTTCAAACTCACTTCCGGCAATCTCTGTCATATTCATCCGGCCGGTCTTCGGGTCTTTCTTTGCCTCTAGCTTTACGAGCTTCACTTTTTTGAGCTTGCCGTTCTTGTCGGCAACAAATTCCTTAACTGTAGTCTGATAGATACGAGGATCGTGTCCAAAGACGGCAATCGCCTCCTCCTGACCGTAATCTGTCTTGCAGACTCTCGGCCACTCCGGCCAAGGATTGGATGCTGCACGCTCATCCGGAAGCTTTGGCATCATCTCAAGCTGTGTGACAGACTTGGCTCCCTGACGAACCGCCGTTCCCACACAATCATTTCCGGTATCTCCACCGCCAATAACAATGACATTCTTACCTTTGGTATCTACCCAGCCCTCTTTCTTGCCGGTGAGTACATGCTTTGTAGAACGTGTCAGGAAATCCACAGCGAAGTAGATTCCATCGGCTTCTCTTCCCTTTGCCTTGATATCACGCGGATTGGAAGCACCGCATGCAAGGATCACGCTGTCATATTCCTTCAGCAGATCTGCTGCCTTCACATCTTTTCCCACATCAGCATTGACAACAAACTTTACGCCTTCTTCTTCCATGACCTTCTGCTTCCGGTCAATCACCCATTTTTCCAGCTTCATATTCGGGATACCATACATCAGAAGACCACCGATATGATCATTTCTCTCATATACCGTAACGGAATGACCACGACGGTTCAACTGGTCTGCTGCTGCCAGTCCGGAAGGGCCGGAGCCGATCACGGCAACCTTTTTGCCGGTGCGTGTCTTTGGCGGCTGAGGTCCCATCAGATCATTGGCATAGCCATACTCGATAATGGCGTTTTCGTTTGCCTTGCAGGTGACCGGTGTGTCATTCAGACCACAGGTACAGGCTGCTTCACAGAGTGCAGGACACACTCTGGAAGTAAACTCCGGAAAATTATTGGTCTGGCGCAAAAGCTGCAGTGCCTTTTTATAATTACCATGATATAAAAGATCATTCCACTCCGGCACCAGATTGTTCAGAGGACAACCGGAAGCCATTCCGGCGATCATCATACCGGACTGACAAAACGGTACGCCACAGTTCATACATCTTGCCGCCTGCTCTCTGCGTTCCTTCTCTCTCATCGGTGTATGAAATTCATTAAAGTTCTTGATACGTTCCAGTGGTTCCACTGCCTGATTATTTTTTCTCTCATATTCTAAAAATCCCGTTGGTTTACCCATGATGATTCTCCTTTCCAAACAAAAGCTTATTTATTTTTATGCTCGTAAAATGCTTCAATCTGTGCCTGCTCGTAACTCAGACCGTGCTCCTCCATCTTTGCGATCAATTGCAGCATATGAGCATAGTCATAAGAAATAATCTTCTTAAACTTTGGAAGATATTCGCTGAAGTCATCAAGGATCATCTTTCCCTTCTTGGAACCTGTGGCTGCCACATGCTCCTCGATCATCTCTTTGAGCTCCAGTACATCGTATTTATCTGTGATCGGCTCAGAGGATACCAGCTCTTTATTTAACTTCAGATAAAGATTACTGTCCTCGTCCAGTACATAGGCAACACCACCGCTCATACCGGCTGCAAAGTTCTTTCCGGTTGGTCCCAGGACAACCACACGGCCTCCGGTCATGTACTCGCATCCGTGATCTCCAACACCTTCTACTACTGCATATGCACCGGAGTTTCTGACGCAGAAACGCTCACCGGCAATACCGTTAATAAATGCCTTACCACTTGTAGCACCATAAAGAGCAACGTTACCAACGATAATATTTTCCTCTGCTTTAAATAGGCTGTTCTTTGGAGGATATACCACGATCTTACCACCGGATAAGCCTTTTCCAAGGTAATCATTGGAATCACCCTCCAGCTCTAAGGTCAGTCCCTTTGGAATAAATGCGCCAAAGCTCTGTCCGCCGCTGCCGTCACACTTCACGGTAATGGTATCCTCCTCCAGCGTGTCACTGAACTTCTTCGTCACTTCGGAACCAAGGATTGTTCCCAGAGAACGGTTGATATTATCAACCTTTACTTCGATCCGGGCCTTCTCTCCTGTTTCCAGAGACTTTTTCAATTTTGGAAGAAATACCTTCTCGTCGATGGTCTTCTCCAGCTCAAAATCATATTTGTCCTTTGGATTAAATTTATTATCCTTGCGAAGCCCTGCAAAGGTAGGGTCCAATATTCTGGACAGATCCACACGCTCTGCATATTCCTCTGCCTCTCCTGTCAGCTCTTTTCTCTTCAGGAGGTCAACACGGCCGATCAGGTCATCCAGCTTGCGCACACCCAGTGCTGCCATATATTCTCTCAGCTCGCTGGCAATAAACTTCATAAAGTTCTCAACATACTCCGGCTTTCCACGGAATCTCTTACGCAGCTCCGGATTCTGGGTAGCCACACCAACCGGGCATGTATCCAGATTGCAGACACGCATCATTACGCAGCCCATGGTGATCAGCGGAGCAGTAGCAAAACCAAACTCCTCGGCACCAAGCATTGCAGCGATGGCAACATCACGACCAGTCATCAGCTTACCGTCTGTCTCAATGCGGACACGGGAACGAAGACCGTTCATGATCAGTGTCTGATGTGTCTCTGCCAGACCAAGCTCCCAAGGAAGACCTGCATTGTAGATGGAGCTCTTTGGTGCTGCTCCGGTACCTCCATCGTATCCGGAGATCAGGATAACGGCTGCTCCTGCCTTGGCAACACCGGCTGCGACTGTTCCTACACCTGCTTCGGAAACAAGCTTGACGGAAATTCTCGCATCTTTATTACTGTTCTTCAGATCATAAATGAGCTGTGCCAGATCCTCGATCGAGTAAATATCATGATGTGGCGGCGGAGAGATCAGGCTGACACCTGGTGTAGAATGACGAGTTTTGGCAACCCACGGATAAACCTTTCCGCCCGGAAGGTGGCCACCTTCACCAGGCTTTGCCCCCTGTGCCATCTTGATCTGGATCTCCTTTGCACTGACCAGATAACGGGAGGTAACACCGAAACGTCCGGAAGCCACCTGTTTGATCGCAGAACAGCGATCCACAGCAGAACCTGCTGTTTCCAGTCGTTCCAGACTCTCACCACCCTCACCGCTGTTTGATTTGCCGTGAAGATGATTCATTGCGATCGCCAGTGTCTCATGAGCCTCCTGTGAAATAGAACCGTAAGACATAGCACCCGTCTTAAATCTCTGGACAATCTCCTCCACGCTCTCGACTTCATCCAGAGGAATGCCCTTCTTTGGATATTTGAAATCAAGAAGACTTCTTAAGGTAACCTGCTTTTCTTTCTCGTCAATGCACTTGGAATACTGCTTAAACAGCTCGTAATTGCCGGTCCAGGTTGCCTGCTGCAGCAGATGGATCGTCTCCGGATTGTACAAATGCTCCTCCTGATGACCACGCTCCTTGTGCTGTCCTCTGTTTTCCAGATTCAGGTCTACCGTCAGATCCAACGGATCAAAAGCACGGCTGTGCTGCTCGTCGATCTGCTTCTCGATATCCTCCAGCGTCACACCACCCACACGGCTGACCGTATCCGGGAAGTATGTCTCAATGACTTCCTGTGAAATACCGATTGCTTCGAAAATCTTAGAACCCTGATAGGACTGGATCGTAGAAATACCCATCTTAGATGCGATCTTTACGATACCATGAAGCACAGCATTGTCATAATCACTGACAGCGGCATAATAATCCTTATCCAGCATACCGTTATTGATGAGCTCGCGGATCGTCTCGTGAGCCAGATATGGATTGACTGCACTGGCACCATAACCAAGAAGCGTTGCAAAATGATGTACCTCTCTCGGCTCTGCTGTCTCTAAGATCACAGACATGCTTGTTCTTCTCTTGGTGGTTACCAGATGCTGCTGCAGTGTAGAAACCGCCAGCAGAGAAGGAATCGGCATATGGAACTCATCCACATCACGATCACTTAAGATCAGGATATTGCAGCCTTCCTTATGTGCCCGGTCTGCCTCCAGACAGAGATGATCCAGTGCTTTCTTCAGAGAAGTGTTCTTATAATAAGTAATCGGAAGAACCTCGCATTTGAAACCGTCCTTATCCATATTTTTAATCTTCAAAAGATCCGTGTCGTTGAGGATCGGGTTATGAATCTTCAATACCTTACAGTTCTCTCCCTTCTCCTCCAGAAGGTTTCCGTCCTCTCCAATATAAACGCTGGTGGAGGTTACGATCTCCTCACGGATCGCATCGATCGGAGGATTGGTTACCTGTGCAAACATCTGCTTAAAATAATTAAACAGAGGCTGTACCTTGCGGGAAAGCATTGGAAGCGGTGTATCGGTACCCATGGATGCGATCGGCTCATTTCCGGTCTGTGCCATCGGCAAAATGGATGTCTTATATTCTTCGAAGGTATAACCAAATGCCTTCTGCATTCTTGCTCTTTCCTCATCGGTATACTCCGGTACCTTGTGATTTGGAATGTGAAGCTCTGCCAGTGTGACAAGATTGCTGTTAAGCCACTCACCATACGGCTGGCGGGATGCATATTTCTCTTTCAGATCAGCATCGTCGATGAGCTCTCCTTTCACGGTATCTACCAAAAGCATACGACCCGGTCTTAAACGGTCCTTTTTCACGATCTTCTCCGGTGGAAGCTCAAATACACCCACCTCAGAGGAAAGGATCAGCTGATCATCAGTCGTAATATAATAACGGGAAGGTCTCAGACCGTTACGGTCAAGGACGGCTCCCATATAATCGCCATCAGAGAACAGAATAGATGCCGGGCCATCCCATGGCTCCATCATGGTTGCATAATACTGATAGAAATCTCTCTTCTTCTGGCTGATGCTCATATCATTTTCCCAAGGCTCCGGAATTGTGATCATTACCGCCAGCGGCAGCTCCATGCCACTCATTACGAGAAATTCCAATGTGTTATCAAGACGTGCGGAGTCGGAACCGTTTGGATCAACTACCGGCAGGATCTTGTGGAAATCACTGGACAGATATGGTGTCTCCATAGTCTCCTCACGGGCAAGCATCTTATCTGCATTACCGACGATAGTATTGATCTCACCGTTGTGTACGATAAAGCGGTTTGGATGAGCTCGCATCCAGCTTGGATTTGTGTTGGTACTGAATCTAGAATGTACGATCGCGATCGCAGATACATAATCCTCGTCCTGCAGATCCATAAAGAAGGAACGAAGCTGGCCTACCAGAAACATTCCTTTATAAACGATAGTACGGCTGGAGCAGGACACTACATAAGTATCCTCACTGCTCTGCTGTTCAAAGACACGACGTGCCACATAGAGCTTCCGGTCAAAATCAAGCCCTTTCTCCACATCATCTGGTCTTTTCACAAAACCCTGTACAATATAAGGCATACATTCCAGTGCCTTGTGACCCAGAATATCCGGCTTGATCGGTACTTCTCTCCATCCAAGGAATGTCATTCCTTCCTTCTCAACAATGATCTCAAACA
>OIXA01003529.1_pt1 | contig 16243 bp, 13 predicted proteins | sample 1587721 | NCBI WGS metagenome assembly OIXA01 (sample SAMEA3888900, study PRJEB22519) | human gut metagenome | biome: human gut; feature: human-associated habitat; material: faeces | place: Denmark | collected 2013 | reverse complement strand
TGCCCGACGCGGGACGCGTCGCCCCCATTAGTGGTAGCGTTTTGTGCTTGCGTTTAGTGGTAGCGTCTTTTTGCAGACTTCGTCAATGCGTCACCCAATCAAATAACGTAACTCACTGATTTCCGATATGCGCAATGTGATGGCACAAAAAAGTGATGAAGTCAAGTGCCATTGGGGCTTTTTGCTTGACTTGTAAAAGAGTTGCGTGTTATCAACAATCATACACGCACTGCATATTCTTCTCAAGTTGTGCTGCCGAACTTGCACCAACGAGTACACTTGTTACACCCTTTTGGCGCAATATCCATGCAAGTGCTTCTTCTGCCAAGGTCTTCCCCTGGGCAGCCGCTTCCATATTCCATGCCTTTAAGTTGTCCAACAATTCTGGTGTAAGAGCCGAATGTTTCAAAAAATGCTCCTTAGCCATTCTGCTATCAGCAGGAATGCCATTGATATAACGGTCTGTTAGCAGCCCCTGTGCCAAAGGCGAAAACGATATAAAGCCAATGCCCTGTTCTGCGCAGTAATCCAATATACCTTGATCCTGCGGTGCACGATCTATCAAGTTTAAGCGTCCTTGATAAATCAAGAGCGGGCAATCATGTTCCTTCAAATATTGGCAAGCAAACTTCAGAGCCTCCAACGGCCAACGACTTATGCCAAGATACAAAGCCTTACCTTGCTTAACCACATCGACCATAGCTTGCAATGTCTCCTCCAAAGGTGTGTTTGGATCATAACGATGGCTATAGAACAAGTCTACATATTCAATGCCCATACGCTTCAAACTTTGGTCAAGACTTGACATCAAATATTTGCGCGACCCCCAATTTCCGTACGGTCCAGGCCACATGTCATATCCGGCCTTAGTTGCAATAAACAATTCGTCACGATAAGGAGCAAAATCGTCACGCAGAAGGCGTCCCAAAGTCTCTTCTGCACTACCTGGAGGTGGCCCATAATTGTTTGCCAAGTCAAAGTGCGTAATACCATGGTCAAAAGCATAATGCGCTATTTCACGGCAACGAGCATACGAATCGTCACCCCCAAAATTATGCCAGAAGCCCAAACTTACCTTTGGCAAGAGCACACCACTTTTTCCACATCGCTTGTACAAGATGTCTGCTGCATCATACCTGTTTGCACAAGCCCGATAATTTTGTATTGGTTGCATGTTATCCATATTTTGTTTTAATGATAATAACGAATGCAGAGTACCCTGCACACATTTGCAAATATCGGCATTTCTAAGCACCACACAACAAATAACGCCCCAAAAAACTCATAATAGTTTTCTGGGGCATCACTTTTGTTTTAATACTGTTCTTACTTCATGTCATTATGTTGGTTCATCAGTATTTCCTCGCCGTTCGTGTTATAAAAGGCATATTGCAAATAAGCTAATTTTTGGTTGGGATAAACCCTTACGCCCATACCATACTTCATTTGCCAGCGTCTTTTGATTGAGAAAAATCCCTGGTTTATATATGCAGCTACAAACGGGTGCACATAAAGGCGGAAACGCTTGATACCAAGTTTGTTTACCAAAGTGTCGATCTTAGTTTCAAGAGAATCAGTAAACAATATGCTGGGCTTAATTTTTCCTGTGCCGCCACAAGTAGGACAAGTTTCCTCCACGTTGACATCCATTACCGGACGCACACGTTGACGCGTAATCTGCATCAATCCAAACTTCGAGAGCGGCAAAATGCTATGCTTAGCACGATCCTTACGCATGTTCTCAACCATGCGCTCGTAAAGTTTTTGGCGATTTTCGGGCAAGTTCATGTCAATAAAGTCGACCACAATGATACCACCCATATCGCGCAAGCGCAATTGGCGTGCTAATTCGTCTGCGGCACCAAGGTTCACATCAAGTGCATTAACCTCCTGTCCTTCCGAGCTTTTTGAACGATTACCACTATTCACGTCAACAACATGCAAAGCCTCAGTCTGTTCTATTATCAAGTAGGCGCCATGCTTGTATGTTACGGTGCGACCGAGCGAAGTCTTAATCTGTTTGGTCACCGAGAAATTGTCGAATATGGGCACAACCCCCTTATACAATTTCACAATATCCTTACACTCAGGAGCAATCAAGCTCACATAGTTGCGCACCTCGTTGAACACCGTCTGATCGTTGACATAAATGTTCTCATACGAAGGATTAAACAAGTCACGCAGCAAAGCAACAGTGCGACTTGTCTCCTCATAGGCCAACTGTGGCAAGGTCAATGCCTCGCGGCGAGTTTGCTTCACCTTAGCTATGGTGTTTTCCCAACGCTTGAGCAAAATTCGCATTTCGTTGTCGAGTTCCGCCACACGCATGTTCTCAGCCACCGTACGTATAATCACGCCAAAGCCCTTAGGTTTAATGCTTTGAATGAGCTGTTTCAATCGCGTGCGTTCAGCTCCCGACTTGATTTTCGACGATACCGATATCTTTTCGCTAAATGGAATCAATACAAGGAAACGTCCTGCAAATGAAAGTTCTGAAGTCAATCGTGGACCTTTGGTATTGATAGGTTCTTTCACTATCTGCACCAATATTTCCTGTCCAACTTTCAGCGTGTTTTGTATACTGCCGTCCTTGTCCAGGTCTGGCTGTTTGCCCACCTTGTCGAGTGTCACATTGCGTCGCCCATCTGCAATTAACTGCAGATATTTCTCTTGAGCATGATAGCGTGTGCCCAAGTCCAAATAATGCAGAAAGGCATCACGCTCAAAACCAACATTCACGAAGCAAGCATTCAGTCCTGGCATGAGCTTGCGCACCTTTGCCAAATAGATGTTTCCTACCGAAAAATGCTCAGAACGTCCCTCGCGCTGGTACTCAACGAGTCTTTTATCCTCGAGCAACGCGATGGAAATATCCTTTTTCGTAACATCTACAATAACTTCGCTTGTCATGAATATAAATATAATTCTTTCGAAAGTAGTCTGCCCACACATCAAATATTAACTGTGCACCAGCTACCTTCATTTAAGTAAAAAAGAACGAGCAAACGAGTAATCATGCTCCTTTCGGGGCCATAACTTTAGCTCGTTTACTCGTTGGTGGGTTAAAAGAGACTCTTGCTGAGAGCCGTCGAGCCTTTACTTGCTCTTATGACGATTCTTGCGCAGTCTTTTTTTACGTTTGTGAGTAGACATCTTGTGTCTTTTCTTCTTTTTTCCGTTAGGCATACCTATTACGTTTTATGGTTAATTATGTTAGTTATATTTTAAGCTTTCTGACTTTTATCTTTCACCGACACGGCAAACTCCTTAGCAGGCTTAAATGCAGCAATATCGTGCTCTGGTATGATGATAGTGGTATTATTTTGCATGTTACGGGCAGTCTTTTCAGCACGGTGCTTCAAATAGAATGTGCCAAAGCCACGCATACTTACGCTCTTACCATCGAGCAACGCTGTCTTTATTTCGCCTGTGAAAGCCTCCAACACCTTCGACACAGTGTCGCGGTCGAAACCCTTCTTGCTTGCTATAGCCTTGATGATTTCTGATTTAGTCATTCCAGTTTAATGTATTTAGTTTAATATTATTTTTGCCAAAGCGACTGCAAAGATACGAAATCTTACTGATTTAGAACGCATTCACTCTGATTTTTCAACTAACTACACCGGAATTTTCTCTATTCTGCGCACATGGCGTCCACCTTCAAACTCTGTATTGAAGAATTCGTCCATTATGTCGTGTGCCACCTTCGTATCGATATAGCGTCCGGGCATAACCAACACATTCGCATCGTTGTGCAAACGCGTCATGTGGGCTATTTCAGGAATCCACACCAATGCAGCTCTAATACGTTGGTGTTTGTTCAGAGTCATCGAGATACCTTCGCCACTGCCACAAATTGCAATACCCTTATCCACCTCACACTGCTCTATGCCACGGGCCAGCGCATGTGCAAAATCAGGATAGTCGCAACTGTCTGTCGAATACGTACCATAATCTTTATATTCAATTCCCTTGGCTTCAAGGTACTCCCTTACATACTGTTTCAGTTCAAAACCAGCATGATCACTTGCAAGTCCTACCATTTTCTTATTTGATTTTACTTGTTCAAGTACGCCAATACTTCCTTATGGATATTCTGAGGCGTAAATCCGAGTTTCTCGTCAAGCACCTTGTAAGGAGCGCTGAAACCGAAACTTTCCAAGCCATATACCTTACCATTTGAGCCTGCTATGCCTTCAAAGGTCACAGGCAAACCTGCCGTGAGGGCAAAAATCTTGCCACCCGTTGGCAACAGAGCCTCTTGATATTCCTTGCTCTGACGGCGGAACAAGCCTTCGCTCGGACAACTAACTACACGGGCACGAACACCATCAGCCTTAAGCAGAGCTGCCGTATCAACCAATGTAGCCACTTCCGAACCTGATGCCACGAGTATTACATCGGGATTTGATTCCTTCACTACGGCATAAGCTCCATGTAATATACCCTCGTGATAATCAGTGCCAGCAGGCAAGTCGTTCACATTCTGACGGCTGAAAATCATGGCAGTCGGTGTATCCATGTTTTCCATTGCCATGCGCCAGCACTCTGTTACAGCATGCACGTCACAGGGGCGGAGTACACGTACACTGTCGCGTCCGCTGTGATTTTTCAACTTCTCCATCAAGCGAATTTGAGCCTCCTGCTCCACAGGTTCGTGAGTTGGGCCATCTTCACCTACACGGAAAGCATCGTGTGTCCAAACAAACTTAACAGGCACTTCCATCAGCGCAGCCATACGTATGGCGGGCTTCATGTAGTCTGAGAACACGAAGAATGTACCCATGGCAGTTATGATACCACCATGCAGCATCATACCTATGCAAACACAAGCCATTGTCAGTTCCGACACACCAGCTTGCAAGAAACCACCAGCAAAGTTGGTACGGGTGATTTCTGTTGTATGCTTCAAAAAGCCGTCCGTCTTGTCCGAGTTACAAAGGTCAGCAGACGATACAATCATGTTGGGCACATACTCTGAAAGCAAGCTCAAGCAAGCTGAAGAACCATTACGTGTGGGCGAATTGGGCTTTTGTTCCACAGTTTCCCAAGGTATATTGGGCAGTTTGCGAGCCATCCAGTCATTGAGTTGCGATGCCTTTTCAGAATTATTCTTCTCCCACTCATTTTCTTCAGCACGGCGGGCAGCTACAATCTTACGAAGTTCGGCCTTGCGCTCTTCGTACATCTGTTTTACCTCATCGCGAATAACGAAGGGATTTTCAGGGTCACCACCCAAATTCTTAATAGTGTTCACATACGCACCATCGCCAAGCGGGGCACCATGTGTCTTGCAGTTATGTTCGTACGAAGTGCCATCAGCCTTGCGGCAGCCCTTGCCCATCACACAATGACCGATAATCAAAGTCGGACGTGCAGTTTCTTCATTAGCAGCCTTCAGAGCCTCGCGGATTTGATCTGCATCATTGCCGTCAATTTCCAGCACATTCCAATTCCAAGCGCGATACTTCATGCCTGTATCCTCCGAAATCACAGCCGAAGTCTCGGTTGACAACTGAATTTCATTGGCATCAAAAAACATGATGAGGTTGTTCAAACCAAGGTGACCCGCAAGACGTCCTGCGCCCTGCGATATTTCCTCTTGCACACCGCCATCTGATATATAGGCATAAATCTTTTCCTTGTCAAAACCAGGGTTCCCAGTACGTGCATACAACGCCTTGGCAGCGATAGCAGCACCTACGGCAAAGGTATGACCTTGTCCCAACGGACCGCTCGTGTTTTCAATACCACGCTCTTGGCAAACCTCCGGGTGTCCAGGAGTAACCGAGCCCCATTGGCGGAATTGCTTCAGCTCATCTATTGTATAGTTGCCAATCAATGCCAATTGTGAATATAGCATCGGCGACATGTGACCAGGGTCAAGGAAGAAACGGTCGCGGCAACGCCACTTGGCATCTTCGGGGTCGAAGTTAAGAAATTCGGAATAGAGCACGTTTATAAAATCTGCACCGCCCATGGCACCGCCCGGGTGGCCCGACTTTGCACGTTCTACCATACTCGCAGCCAATATACGTATATTATCGGCGGCAAGATTCATGAGTTCTTTTGAATGTTGCATTGACATTGCTATATTCTTTTTGTTTTTGTAGCAAAATAACTATTTGTGTGCAAAAGTACAAAAAATTCAGTAGGACTATCCCTTTTATACGAAAAAACTATATACTCACTACACATTACACCCTCCTAACAGAAAAAAGATTGCCGCTTTTACGCCCATTATCAAAGAAAAATGCTAATTTTGCCACCGCTTATGCCATAAGGCCATTCGGAGCAACACGCAACAGATGGGTCTTTATATAAATAGGCGTAATAACACTGAAATACAAACAGAAAACAGTAAAATGGATATTCAATTTCAAAAGATTGGCAAAGTTAGTGGCGAACTCACCATCAACATGGCCAAGGCTGACTACGAAGCCAACGTTAACAAGTCTCTCAAGGAATTAGGCAAAAAGGTACAAATGCCCGGCTTCCGTCCCGGTCACGTTCCCGCAAGTCTTGTTAAGAAAATGTACGGTACCCAAGTTAAGGCTGACGAAGTAAACAAACTTCTGCAGGACAGCCTTTTCGACTATATCAAGAGCAAGAAGATTGACATGCTTGGCGAGCCCCTCGGCAGCGAAAAGCAAACACCGCAGGACATCGAAAAGCAGGACGACTTCACTTTCATCTTCGACATCGCCATCGCGCCCAAGTTCAAGGCCGAGCTTAACAACGAAGACAACATCGACTACTACGACATCGAAGTTAGCGACGATATCATCAGCAAGCAACTCGGTGCACTCCAGCAGCAGGCTGGCCACCCCGAAGATGTAGACTCTTACGAGCCCAAAGACATTATGCGTGGCACTTTGGCCGAACTCGATGAGAACGGCCAGCCCAAAGAAGGTGGCTTGGTTATCGAAACAGCCTCTTTGATGCCCGAATATTTCAAGAACGACGACCAGAAGAAAATCTTCGATGGCGCCAAGAAGAACGATGTAATCACCTTCAACCCCACTACTGCCTACGAGGCTAACGAGGCTGAGTTGATGTCATTGTTCAAGATCGAACGTGAAGACGTGGCCAACCACGCTGGCAACTTCAGTTTCCAGGTTAACGAAATCAGCCGTTTCGTACCCGCCACACTCGATCAAGAGTTCTTCGACAAGGTTTTTGGCAAGGACGAAGTTAAGAGCGAGGACGACGCACGTAACAAAATCAAGGAGAGCATTCACGACCTCCAGGTTAACGACAGCGACTACAAGTTCATGCTCGACGTACGCGCCTATATGGAGCAGAAGGTTGGCGAGTTGGAATTCCCCGACGAATTGCTCAAGAAAATCATGAAGGCCAACAACAAGGACAAGGACGAAAAATTTGTTGAGGACAACTATGCCAAGAGCATCGTCGAACTCAAGTGGCACCTTATCAAAGAGCAGCTTGTCAAGGCCAACAAGATCAAGGTTAACGACAAGGACATAAAGGCTGCTGCAGTTCAGGCCGCACGCTTCCAGTTTGCCCAGTATGGCATGAACAACATTCCTGACGAATACCTCGAAAATTACGCTCAGGAAATGCTGAAGCACCAGGAGCAGGTTAACCAGTTGGTTGACCGCTGCGTTGATCAGAAACTTGCTGCCGCCCTCAAGGAGGTTGTTACACTCAACCACAAGAACATCTCGTCTGAGGACTTTGCCAAGATGTTTGAAGAAAACAACAAGGCTGACGAGGCACAAGCCTAATATAGTTCTTACAAACTAAGCACCGGGGCACACAGGGCTATCGAGGCTGCGCGCTATTCGCCATAAAGAGCTTCACCCCTCCCCGACACTTATTAAACTACATTCCAAATGTGCAAATATACGAATGCGCAAATGAGAGAGCTTTGCTACAAACGCTGTCCCATCAAAGCATGAGCATATTTGCACATTTGCCATAACAAGTAACACCATGAACATCAACGATTTCAAAAAATTTGCCACCGCCAATGCTGGCATCAACTCAATGGTGCTCGACGATGTGATAAAGAGCCAGAACCAATACCTCAACCCCTACATTCTTGAGGAGCGCCAGCTCAACGTCACTCAAATGGACGTATTTTCACGTCTGATGATGGATCGCATCATCTTCCTTGGCACACAAATTGACGATTACACTGCCAACACACTGCAAGCACAGCTGCTCTACCTCGACTCTACCGACCCCGGCAAGGACATCTCCATTTATGTCAACTCTCCCGGCGGCTCAGTTTATGCAGGCCTGGGCATCTACGACACCATGCAATTCATTCAAAGCGACGTGTGCACCATCTGCACCGGCATGGCAGCCTCAATGGCAGCAGTATTGCTCGTAGCAGGCCAGGAAGGCAAGCGCTCTGCCCTACCCCATAGTCGCGTCATGATTCACCAGCCAATGGGTGGCGCACAGGGTCAGGCTTCAGACATCGAAATCACCGCACGCGAAATTCAAAAACTCAAGAAAGAGCTTTACACCATCATCGCCGACCACTCACACACCGACTTCGACAAAGTGTGGGCCGACTCCGACCGCGACTATTGGATGACAGCACAGGAAGCCAAAGAGTACGGCATGATTGACAAAATATTCGAACCCAAGAAAGCTTAAAGCACACATACACTAAATATGGCTAACAAAAAAGAGCACAAATGCTCATTCTGCGGCCGCTCTGAGAGCGAAGTGCCCATGATGCTCAACGGCGTCGATGGCTACATCTGCTCAGACTGCGTACAAAGTGCCTTCCACATGCTTGAGGAATATATGCCTGGTGCCACACAAAACGGCAAAAACGCCAAAAGCATCCTGAAGGACATTGACCTCAATGAAGTGCCAAAGCCAAAGGACATCAAGGCATACCTCGACCAATACATCATAGGACAAGACGATGCCAAACGCTTTATGAGCGTAGCCGTATACAACCACTACAAGCGCCTGGCCCAAGCCACAGACGGCAAAAAGGACGATGATGTCGAAATTGAAAAGTCTAACATCATCATGGTTGGCTCAACCGGCACGGGCAAAACATTGCTTGCCCGCACCATAGCCCGCCTGCTCGATGTGCCATTCACCATTGTCGACGCCACCGTATTTACCGAGGCCGGCTATGTAGGCGAGGATGTTGAAAGCATTCTTTCGCGTTTGTTGCAAGTGGCCGATTACGATGTGGCCAAGGCCGAACGCGGCATTGTGTTTATCGACGAGATAGACAAGATTGCCCGCAAAGCCGACAACCCATCAATCACACGCGATGTAAGCGGCGAAGGTGTGCAGCAAAGCCTGCTCAAACTGCTCGAGGGCACAATGGTCAACGTACCGCCAAAGGGAGGCCGAAAGCACCCCGACCAGGACTATATCCACGTCGACACCCGCAACATTCTGTTTATTTGCGGAGGCGCATTTGACGGCATCGAAAAGCGCATTGCGCAGCGTCTCAATGCCCACACCGTAGGATACAACTCTGTGCAGAATGCCAAAAAGATTGATCCCAAAAACCTGATGAAGTACATCGAGCCGCAGGATCTCAAATCATTTGGTTTAATTCCCGAAATTATCGGACGTCTGCCGGTTCTCACCTACCTCAATCCGCTCGACCGCGAGGCACTTGCCCGCATCTTGGTTGAACCTAAAAACTCAATCGTTAAACAATACATCAAGCTATTCGAAATGGACGGTGTCAAACTCACCTTCACACAGGACACGCTTGACTACATTGTTGACAAAGCTGTCGAGTTCAAACTCGGTGCCCGCGGTCTGCGCTCTATTGTCGAGACCATCATGATGGACGCCATGTTCGAAGTGCCATCTACCGACAAGAAGAGTTTTGAAGTGACCAAAGAATATGCCGAAGCGCAAATGGAAAAGCGCGGCAATCTAGCATAACTACGACAGTGCACACACTGGCAGCATACACCACCATATTATTTTCTGCCAAATTGTCTGCACTCTACACTTTTTGTATGCACAGCATTGAATATCAGCACTTTATGCAGTGTAGACAAGTTGCAATTTTGTCTGCACTGAACATACACTTGTCTGCACAGGACATGCACTTGTTTGCACTAAACATACACCTGTCTGCACTGCATGACAACACGGAGAGCTGACAACATGCTCTTGCAATCGGTACATAAAAAACGCGAAACGGGGAGTAGAAAGATCTATCCATCTGATAGACTTTTCTACTCCCCGTTTCGCGTTCAACGCTTCGCCGTTACACTACAAACCGATGCGCACAACTGTGCAACCACCTACTTTTGCGTGCAGGTTCTGTGCAGATTTAGTGCAAGCAGATACACAGTCTGTCTACACCGCATAAAGTATTGATACTCAATGCAGTGCATACAAAAAGTGTAGAGTGTAGACAAATGTTTCAAATTCATTCATTGGTAAGATTCTCATACAAGCCGTATTGTTCTATTTAGCCTCTTAAATAAAATATTGCTGTCCACTAAATTGTATTACATTGAAAGCACGTTATCGGGAAGCAGATGTTTTCTTCAGGTGAGGGAACATAGCGGACTATATGACCGAGAACGGAAGATTTTCCCTTACCTTAAAAAGTATCCCACCCCCAATAAAGAGGGTGGGATACTTTTGTAACGAATTCAAAAAAACGATTTATGGCAACAATAAGACTCAAATTTCGTCCCTCGTCTGTACCTGAAGCAAAAGGTACCTTATACTATCAAGTAATACACAAACGCAAGGTGAAATGGATAAGCACTGAACATCACATTTATGCTGACGAATGGAATGAGAAAACAAAGACAATCGCAGTAGCAAATGGTGAGAGAAAAGCAGAATTAGCACTGATGCAGTGTAAAATTGACTGGGTGTTTAGACGTTGGCAAACCATTCTTGCCCGGATAGAACGCAACCAAAAGGACTATACAGTAGAAGAGCTATGCGAAACCTTCAGCAAAGAACAGACGTATAAGACAGTGTTTGTGTTCATGCAGGAGCAAGTAACCAAGAAAGAGCAGATGAAGCGACTTGGCACAGCCCATACATACGGTAACGCCTATCGACGTTTCAAGGCTTTCCGCGAGGACATAGATCTGACATTTGATGAGCTCTCCCCCGATATGATAGAGTGTTATGAAGCATGGCTCATAGACAGGCGATTGAAGCAGAACAGCATTCGCTGCTATCTACGCACCCTCAACACTCTGTTGTGCAAGGCTGCTGCAGAAGGTCTGCTGAACAATACAAATCTGTTCAGTCATGTGCGTCTGTCATACGTCAAGACTACAAAACGGGCAATCAGCGAAAAGGAACTGAAAGTGATTGCGAACCTTGAACTGCCTGAAGGATCGACTATGGCTCTCGCCCGAGACATTTTCATGTTCAGTTTCTATATGCGTGGAATGCCCTTCGTGGATATTGCTTATCTGCGAAAGACAGACTTGAGAAACGGCATGTGGACCTATTGCCGCAGAAAAACCAACCAATGCCTGATGGTGGAATGGGAAATGGCGCAACAGAAAATACTGGACCACTATGCTCATCAAACGAAAAACGGATCGTATCTACTTCCTATCATAAAGAAAGAGGACGGCACAGAGTACAAGCAATATCAACGCATGCAGATAAACATAAACCGTGCACTGAAAAAGATTGGAGAAATGGCTGAATTGAAAATGCCACTTACCACTTATGTTGCACGCCACACTTGGGCAAGTGTAGCCAGAGACATGAACATACCTATCGCCATCATCAGTGAGGGAATGGGACATAACTCCATAAAAACCACACAAGTGTATCTAAACTCCATTGACATATCAAGAGTCAATGAAGCAAACAAGAGAATTATAAAAAGGATTGGAGGTTGATGATTTTAGACAAGAAAGGCTAAGATCTCACATATAAATAAGGGAAAAGAGGGAAAAGAGGGAAAGGAGTGTTTAACAAGTGAAAGGAGGAGTGATTGTTTTCACATGATAAAACCGTATCTACTTTGTAAAGGTACGACTTTTCCTTGACTTCTTATCATTTCTGAATGAAAAAGTTTAGTAAGACCCCGAATTTCCCCTAAAATGTTTTACGAATCCGATTTTTCAAGACCTCCAAAGCCATAATTTACAGGATCCATTCTATTTGTGCTTGTTTTATCATGTGAAAACAGTACGTAAAGAGATAGAGAAAGAAGCCACTATGAGGTGAAAATGCAACGCAATCAGCACATTTGATTTGTGAGACATTGAATCCCATAACTGGACAAACATACACACAGATAGTATGGATTTATGAACAATGTTATTGTAAAAATGGCATCGTCATTCCAACTGACGGCAGCCTGCAGTGACATAAAGTAGCAGAGAGGTTATGAAGCAGGATTGCACGATTTCTCAGCCTACAGCCGACGAAACGAATTGTTTTCAGACATCTGAAAGCAATGAAATTCCAAAGGGCACACACGTTTCTGAGCCAGACGAACAGACTGGTTCAGCGATAAAGAAGTGCACGCAGGTGAACAGAGAGATCGGGACAGAAAAAGAATATGAATCCATGCCCAAAGTGGTTCCGACCAATGGCAATAAGGCTGACAGCACATCATGGAGCTATCTTTTTGTACACAATCAAAAAGTAAAGTCGATAGAAGAGCAACTAAAGAAAGAAGGAATAACCCATTTTGTGCATAAGACAATAAAATATGTTCCCCGTCACAGGAACAAAGGCGGAATGCGCGAAGTGGAAACCCCTTCTGTAAGTGGACTAATATTCTTACAAGGTAACCCAGAAAAATTACAGGACTACTTAGACCAAAACATAAAACCATACAAACTCTGTAAAAATTGTAGTACCGGAAAGGTAGCCACTATCCCCTGCAACCAGATGGAACCGTTTATGCGTGTGGCAGAAACCGAGCCAGAACGTCTCCGTTTCCTTCTTCGTCCTTTTGTTTATTATTCCAAGAACCGTACCCTACTTCGCATCGTAACTGGTGAATATGCCGGTCTCGAAGGCTATGTAATTCGCATAGCCCGAGATCGCAAACTCGTCATGGATGTCGGCGGAATGGCTGTTGCCTTATCAGGCGTTCATGCCGAACGCTTTGAGGAAGTAAACAAGAACGAAACTGACAAAAAAGAATGTGAGTTATTCTACAAGCGTAACCTGCATGAGCGCAATGCCTTTATTGACCGTTACTTCCATCAAGTGAAAAACGCACAAGAGGTGTCAGCTCAAGTTGAAAACATAGAAATACTTCGGATTCAAACACTTGCAGATGTAAGAGACAAAAAACTGGATCTGAAAGATGCCTATGACACCTTCTATTTCATGATAGAGGAGATAGGTTACTATTACGCACCATTCATCGACTATTTCAAAGACGAACTGAGCCCTATATTTGAAGCAGGAAGAACCGTAAAGGAAGAAATAGAGAAAGCGATAAAGATATTCAAGAACAGCAATAAAGAACTGCATGATCGCTGCGAAACAGAATTTGAGGCGCTGCAAAACAATTACGGTTATTTGTTCGAGTAAATCAGAAAAATCCGTATTCAGAAAGAAATGAATACAGATCACGCTGATTTAACTAATGCTCCGTCAACAATTCAATACTCAACATTACCAAAGACGATCTTCAACATTTAAAAAGATATGCGCCAATTTTAGGGCTTTCCTCTGAAGTTCAAATCTTTGCGCTGAACAAAAATCTTAAAAATGTGTACAGCAACGAAGATTTAGAACGCTTTTATTTCAAATACCAAACAGAGGCTTTACCTCATGGTCAATCCCTTCAGTCATTTTGTCTGAACAATAATGTACCTTACAATATCTTTTCAAAATGGTACAAAGATACTCGTCGTAAGGTTGTTGCAGTTCAGGTTGATGATCGCCCGTCTGAAAATTGTGCGGAAAAATCAGTACAATCAGTTCGTGATGGAAATATAGATACAAAACGATTCGAGAAGAGTCCCTTGTCTGAGGACAAGGTTCATTGCTCAACAGTTCGTATATGGTTGGAGCTGCGTATAAGTAATGGCTTGTATCTTTCAAGAAAGAATTTAAGCTATCAAGAGCTTTGCAGCATGATAGAGAAGTTGGAGGGCTTATGTTAAACATATAGAGTATAAGATGATTGGTTTGCCATGGTGGTATCAGTTGTATACAATAGTGCCAATATGAAAGTTTTTTGCACCAAGGTGGATTTATAATTATTTCCATCAATCTGACTAGTTAATAGATTGACTCTCAAATTAGGGCTTAAATTAGAAAGAAGTATCTTTGCTGCGGAATTATAAACATAATCTTATGTACACGAAGATTTGGAATATTTCTAGGTTATGAGTATACCATAGCGAGACGAATAAGGATTAAATGATTAATTATGAATTACAAAACATTATATGTTATAGGAAATGGTTTTGATTTACACCATGGTGTTAAAAGTAGTTATCATTGTTATATGGAGTGGCTAAAAGAAAATCATAAAGATGACTATCAAAAGATAATAGACTTTTATGGTAATAAAGCAAAGGAATATGAATGGTGGAATGAGTTTGAGACCAATCTTGGATACTTTAACATTCGGGAAAAAGTAGAAAACTGGGCTTTTCTTAATCAGCCGAATGACAAGCAATTAGAAGATATGAAAATTGATGTTATGAGGGGTGCTTGGGACGCTCAAGCAGAGATTGGTGGCATAATGTCAATATTGAAAGATAGTTTTCATGAGTGGATAGATTCTTTGAAACCTGCTTTGTCTGCCAATAAGATTGTTATTGATTCTCAAAATGCATATTTTATAAATTTCAATTACTCATTGACTCTTGAGAACGTTTACAATGTTCCTTCTGCTCAGATTCTTCATATTCATGGATGTCTGAACGATGATGAATATATCATAGGTCATGGTCGAACATATGAGGAGGTGAAGGAAGATGCAGAGCCTTACATACCTCCATTTGATTCAAATAAGGATGACCCCAGCGAGTATGGACTTGATGCAATAGATGATGAAATAACAGAGCACACCAAGACAGAGGCTGTCAATAAGACTATGGAAGCAGCAAAACAAATAGATAAGATAATTGAGAAAAACAGAAGTATATTTGACCAATTGAGTGAAGTCAATAAGGTCTGCATATATGGTCTTTCTTTTTCTTCAGTTGATGAACCTTACTTAAATCATATAATTTCGTCTGTGGCTCCAAAAGCAAAATTAGAAGCAAGTTACTACTCACTTTCTGATAAAGAAAGTATTAAAAAGTTTGCTAGAAAACATAATTTATCTATTAGACTTGTATGCCTTGAAGATTTACAGGTAGTTAAACAATTGAGATTGTTTTAATTAATACACATAATCTATGTAGTAAATGTTCAATTATAACTATGACACGCAACAAAAATAAAATTATTCGTGCCGTTACCGTCCCACAATCCTTAGACTTCTGTCGTGAGGTGATGATTAAGATGCGGGCGATGGGGTATGATATGGTGGCAGTAACGTCGCCTGGACCTGAGCTTGATGAGCTTAGGGATAAGGATGGATTCCATTGTATGGAGGTGCCTATGCAGAGGCATATCTCTGTGGTGAACGACTTGAAGTCGCTCATTAAGATGATTAGTGTATTCCGCAAGGAGAAACCTCAGGTGGTGCATTCGATGACTCCTAAGGCAGGAATGATATGTATGGTGGCGGCATGGCTGACTCGTGTGCCTGTACGTATTCATACTTTCACTGGGCTTGTCTGGCCTACGGCTACTGGTCTGAAGCGAAAGATATTGATGATGACCGACTGGCTTACCTGCGCCTGTGCTACACATGTGATTCCTGAGGGACAAGGAGTGCTTAATGACCTAAAGAACGGTGGTATCACTAAGAAACCGATGCAGGTTCTTGGATATGGCAACGTTATGGGCGTTGATATGGAGAGGTTTTCTCCTGATAGATTCACTGTCAACAAGGATGCTGATGTGTTTACATTCGTGTTTGTAGGTCGCATTGTAGGGGACAAGGGTATCAATGAATTGGTTGAGGCTTTCGTCAGACTGCACGACGTGCATAGGAATACAAGACTTGTGTTGGTGGGCAAATACGAACATGATCTCGACCCCGTAAGTGATACCACACGTCAGCTAATAGACACTAATGACGGTATTGATGCTTGCGGCCCTAAATATGGCGATGATTTGCTGCAGATGTATGTGGATGCAGATTGCTTTGTGATGCCAAGTTATAGAGAGGGTTTCCCTAATACTGTGCTTGAGG
>OIXA01003521.1_pt1 | contig 16271 bp, 12 predicted proteins | sample 1587721 | NCBI WGS metagenome assembly OIXA01 (sample SAMEA3888900, study PRJEB22519) | human gut metagenome | biome: human gut; feature: human-associated habitat; material: faeces | place: Denmark | collected 2013 | reverse complement strand
CGCCGAACTTCTCAGCGGTACCGAAGTCGATGGTCAGGGCCTTGCAGTGGCCGATATGCAGATAGCCGTTGGGCTCCGGCGGAAACCGGGTATGGACGGTCATGCCTTCAAACTGTCCGCCCTGGGCAATATCCTCCTCAATAAACGTGTGGATGAAATTGCGGCTTTCGGGGGCCTCCGCCGCCGTGGTCTTGATCTCGTCAGCCATTGCTGTCAGTCCTTCCTGAAAAAATCTATCATAAATTGGCATTATACAGAAGCTATGGAGAAAATGCAAGGAAAATCCGGCGTTTTCAGCCGAAACGTCGAAAAGTCAAGGAACGGTTGTCAGTTTGCTTCCTCCCGGGGTCCCGGCAAAAACTCCTCCCCTGCCGCCGTCATGGTCAGACTCCCGGCGGAAAGCTCCGTCAGCCGGAGCTGGAACGTTTCCGCAGTCCCGGCGGGAAATGCCGTCCGGAGGGTGATGTCCGCGCCGTATTCCGCGTCCCGGACCACGCCGCCGGCGGCGGCCACCTCCAGCTTCATCCGCTCCAGCAGCGGATAAGTGCAGGGCACGTCCCACAGCGTCCAAAGCCCCATCCGGGCGATCCCGGCGGCGGTCAGCGCATCAGCGGCTCCCTTGGTGTAGGCTCTGGTCAGCCCCCCGGCTCCCAGCAGTACGCCGCCGAAGTACCGGGTCACAACGCAGCACACATTCCAGACCTCCTGCCGCTGGAACACGTTCAGCATAGGCTGGCCCGCCGTGCCCTGCGGCTCGCCGTCATCGGAGTAGCGGACCACGCCGCCCTCTTGCAGGAGGTAGCACCAGCAGTTGTGCCGGGCGTCATAGTATTTCTTTTTCATTTCCTCGATGCGGGCCCGGGCCTCCGCCTCCGTCTCCACCTTGTAGAGGTGGGTGATGAAGCGGGAGCGCTTTTCCGTAAACTCGCTCTCGGCGTCCTGATAGGGGACGATGTACTCCGTCATGCAAACTCCTTTTCACCGGAAAAAGCCAGCCATTCTTCCTTTTTCAAGGCGTAAAACACCGTTTTGTTGGTCATTCCGATGACATTCGTTGTCTCTTTCGTGAACTGATAGCGGAAGCCGCACTTCTCAATGACCCGACGAGACCGGCTGTTCCAGTCATAATGCGAGCACCAGACGGCTTCCAGCCCCAGCGTCTCAAAGCCGAAGCGCAGCAGTTCTGTTGCAGCCTCCGTCATAACGCCATGGCCCCAATACGGCCGTCCCAGCCAATAGCCCATCTCCCGCTGCTCTGTGGCAGAAAGCTCCGGAAAAATCTCCGATGACGGCTGAAGGCCCACCGCTCCCAGCAGTGCGCCGCTCTCTCTGCTGAGAATCGCGCAGACCTCCGGCGCGCTGAACACATCCCGGATGACCTCCCGGCTTTCCTCCACGCTTCCGTGGGGTTCCCAGCCGCACATGGGTCCGATCTCCGGGTCCGACGCCAGAGCGTACAATGCCTCGGCATCCTCCTCCCGCCAGGGGGCGAGGAGCAGCCGCCACGTTTTCAGCGTGATCATTCCCAGTCCTCTTTCGGCGGCGTCCAGTCCGGGGTATAGTCTCCGATCTGGCCCAGCACCTTGGGCGGGCACACCGCCACAATGTCAATGGTCTCGCTGTATTCCACGGATTCCACCTTGGCCTCCCGGTACAGCATATCCAGCAGGCCGCCCTTGTCATACGGCAGGTGGATGGTCACCCGGCGGGTGCCCTTGTCCAGCCGCCGGTCGATCATTTCCAGCAGACGATCCACGCCCTCGCCGGTCCGGGCGGAGATGGAGCAGATGTCGGCGCCATGGGGCCGCAGGTCACCGGCCTCCACACGGTCGCACTTATTGAATACGTCGATGCGGGGGATCTCATTGGCTCCCAGTTCCACGATCAGCTTCTCCACAACCTCCGCCTGATGCTGCCATTCCGGGTTGGATACGTCGATGACATGGAGCAGCAGGTCGGCATACTCCAATTCCTCCAGTGTGGCCTTGAACGCCTCCACCAGTTGATGGGGCAGCTTGCGGATGAAGCCAACGGTATCGGACACCACCACGTCCATCGTATCGCTGACCGTCAGCAGGCGGCTGGTGGTGTCCAGCGTGTCGAACAGCCGGTTATTGGCCGGGATCGCAGCGCCGGTAAGCTGGTTCAGCAAGGTAGATTTGCCCGCGTTGGTATAGCCAACGATGGCCACCACCGGGATCTCGTTCTTCTGCCGCTGCTGGCGCTGGGTGGCCCGGACACGGCGTACCTCTTCCAGATCTGCCCGGATCTTTTCGATCTTTTTGTTGATCAGACGGCGGTCCGTTTCCAGCTGCGTCTCGCCGGGGCCCTTGGAGCCGATAGGCCCCTTGCCGCTGGTGCCGCCCTGACGCTCCAGATGGCTCCACATACCGATCAGCCGGGGCAGCAGATAGCGGTACTGGGCCAGCTCCACCTGCAAGCGGCCCTCCTTGGTTTTTGCCCGCTGAGCGAAAATATCCAGGATCAGGCCGCAGCGGTCCAATACCTGAATGCCCAGCAGCTCCGTCAGCACCCGCTGCTGGGAGGGGGAAAGGTCATTATCGAAAATGACCATGGTAGCGCCTACATTTTCAATGTAAAGCTGCACCTCCGCCACCTTGCCCTCCCCGATGAAGGTCCGGGGATCCGGCGCGGGCCGGTTCTGGAGAACGATGCCGGCAGTCTCGCCGCCGGCGGTCTCCACCAGGGCGGACAGCTCGTCCATACTTTCCTCGGTGGCACTGTCCTCCCGCAAAACCGGGGAGTTCAGGCCCACCAATACAACTTTATCTCGAATTTCTTCCTTTTTCGGTAACAAATGTGTCTCTCCTTGCGTTTGGGAGGCCCCGTGTCAAATGGGTTTCCCATTTCATTGATGTGTCCAGTATATCCGAATTTTGAAAAAATGCAATAAAAAAGCAGTGGTCTGCGGATGCAGACCACTGCTGGATGTGACGAAGTGTACAGGCTTACTTGTTCAGGCCGAACTTCTTGTTGAACTTGGCCACGCGTCCGCCGGTATCAACCAGCTTCTGCTTGCCAGTGAAGAAGGGGTGACACTTCGAGCAGACTTCCACCTTGATATCACTCTTGGTAGAACCTGTCTCAATCACATTACCGCAGGCGCAAGTAATCGTAGTCTGCTGATAATTGGGATGGATTCCTTCCTTCATTGCTCTCGTTCACCTCTTTCTGGTACAAAACTACCTCTACGGAGCTTTCACCCCACAAAAGCTAAATAAGCATATCACATCGGAACACAGATTGCAAGCATTTTTTCCGGTTTTTGCGAAAAAGCTTGAAATCACGAGATTTCCACGGTTTTCCCGGCTTGCAGGAAGTACAGTGCCTTCCGTGTCACCGCCTTTTCCAGCACCCGTTCCAGCGCCAGAGAGTACGCCGCCAGCTGGCCCCGGTACAGCTCCGCGTGCTGTGCCACATCTTCCTCCGTCTGTACGAAGTCGGTCTTAAAGTCCACCACCGTGATGCCCTCCGGCGTTTCAAACCAGCAATCCACCACGCCTTGCAGCAGGATGCTGTCCTCCTCCGCGGCTGCCGGGTCATAATCCCGGGCCGGCATCAGCACTGTAAATCGGTACTCCCGCGCCGCCGTTTCCGCCTGCCGCATTTCCTCAGCTAGCGGGGATTCCAGAAAGCGCCGCAGAGCGGGAACGTCCACAGCCGCCGCCTGCTCCGCCGTCAGCTTGGCCTCCAGCCGCAGCTTTTCCACCTGTCCGGGCACATCCAAATTTTGCAGATCCAGATACTGCAAGACAAGATGGGTGGCGGTGCCCCGCTCCGCCGGTGTCAGTCCCTTTTTCTCCCGGCGGAATTTGGGCTGGACAAGGGGCCGGATATAGGGCGTGTGGTAGGCATCTTCCGCGATCTCCTGATCCAGCGCCCGGCCCTTTAGCTGCGTGGCGGTGAGTTTGGCGGGGAGAGTTGTTTCCCGCTGATAGGGATACCGGAAGGTCAACAGCGCCGGGTCAAAGAGCGTTTCTCCTGCATCCTTCTCCGTGTCGGACACGGCCACTCCGGGCGCCCATCCGAAGTCATCGCCGTCATGGATGAACACCTGCCATGGGGCGGTATCGCCGGTATACAGACCGCCCGCCATCACCCCGGCCATATCCCGCAAAGGCGCGGCCTCCGGGCGGCACAGCAGCGGCAGTAAGATCCAATCTCCGAAGCACTTCCCCTCCGCCACCACCTCCGGCATGACGGGACAGGCCGCGGCGGCGGTCAGCTTTTGAAGGCGCTTTTCCGCGCCGTACAGCGCGTCTACCAAAATCAGCTTTTCCTTTGGCCGGGTCATGGCCACATACAGGATCCGCTGTTCCTCCGCAAGATTTTCACGGCGAAGCTTTTCTTCCAGCGCCAGCCGGGCCATGGTGGGATAGCGGATCTTCCGCTTCAGGTCGATGCACAGAGGGCCAAGGCCCAGTGCCGGGTGCACCAGCACCGGCGTATCGAAATCCTGCCGGGAAAAGGCGTGCTCCAAATCGCAGAGGAACACGATGGGAAATTCCAGGCCCTTGGATTTGTGAATACTCATCATCTGAACACCGCCGCTCCCTCCAGCGGTTTTCACGGCGGGAGCCTGCCCGGCGTCAATGAGCCGCCGGAGCTGGGTGATGAAGGCGAACAGCCCCCGGTAGCCGCTGCTCTCAAAGCGCTCGGCATGGCGGGTCAGGGCTACCAGATTTTCCTGCCGGACGCCGCCCTCATCCATCGCGCCGAAGATGCCCGGCAGATGCAGCGTATTGTAGATGTGCCACAGCAGGCGGCACACGCTCATATCTGCCGCCGCGTCCCGCAGTCCGGTCAGCGTTGTCAGGAACGCTTGTACGTCCTCGCCGCCGTCCGCCAGCAGAGCGTCATAGAAGTCTCCCTCCCGGTCACGGCTGCGGATCTCCGCCAGACGGTCCGGCGTAAAGCCGAACACCGGGGAGCGGAGCACGGCGATCAGCGGCACATCCTGCCGGGGATTGTCGATGATCTCCAACAGGGCCAGCGTGACAGCGATCTCCGGGGTCTGGTAGAAATCGCCGCTTTCCTCAAAGGAGCAGGGCACATCCCGCTCCGCCAGCGCTTGGGCGAAGGCGGCGGACCGGCTCCCCGGAGAGCGCATCAGGATCACGATGTCCTCCGGGCGGCAGGGCCGCAGCGTGCCGTCCTCCCCGGTGACGGGATACCCCTCATCCAAAAGCTGACGGATACGCTGCGCCGTGAACCGGGCCTCCGCCAGCAGCCGTTTCACCGGGCGCTCATTTGCCGCCGACTTCTGATGGGCGGAGATGAGGTGGAATTCCGTCTCGCAGTCCTTCCGGGGCGGGTAGTACTCCGCGCCAAAGTGGAGGGACTCGTCCTCGCCGTATTCCATCTCTCCCATCTCCGCCGACAGGATGTTGGAGAAGACGAAATTGGCCGCGTCCAAAATCTCTCCCCGAGAGCGGAAGTTTTTGGACAGCAGAATTTTGCGGTCCTCCCCTTCCGCCGCATTTTCAGCAGGTGTGAAGTTGTGGTACTTGTCAAGAAAAATCGTAGGGTCCGCCAACCGGAACCGGTAAATACTCTGCTTTACGTCCCCTACGGTAAAGAGGTTTTTGCCTTCACGGGACACCGCCCGGAAAATGGCGTTCTGCACCTCGTTGGTGTCCTGATACTCGTCCACCAGGATCTCCCGGTAGCGGCCCGCCACCTGACGGCCCAGTTCCGTAGGCGCGCCGTTCCGCTCCACCAGCAGACGAAGGGCCAGATGCTCCTGATCGGAGAAGTCTGCGCAGTTCATCCGCAGCTTTTCCGTCCGGTAAGCGTCGGAAAAGTCCGCCGTCAGCTTCAAAAGGGCCGTCATGGCAGGGGCCATGGTCTGAAGGTCCTCCATGGCCTCCGTATCGCTGACCGCCAGCATGGGAGCCAGCTTTTTGGCGGCAGTTTTAGCGTTCTCCCACAGCCCCTTCAGTCTCACGACCTCCGGATCATCCGCCATTCCCTTCGGCGTGGTGAGCCGGGGGAATTCCAGTCCATCCAGAGAAACGCGGGCGGCCTCCCAGTTCCGCGCCGCCGCCAAGGGTGCGAAGCTGCGGCTGGCCCGCAGAAATTTTTCGCCGTATCCCTTATAGAGATCCCCGCCCACGGTGGACTGTCCCGCCCGCCGCAGCGCTTCCATATAGTGAAACCCCTTTCGACGGATGACCGCCAGCAGCTCGGCGGCGTAGGGCGTTTCGTCGAAGTCCCCGCTCCGATTTTCCCAGATCGTCCGATTTTCCGCGAGCCAGTGTTCGGGATCAGCGTGACTTTGCAGCTTTTCGTAGGTTTCCAGCACCAGATCCTCCAGGGCGCTGTCATCCCGGCCCGCGCCCAGCGTATCCGCCAGCAGCGCGCCGCCCTCGTCCAGTTCCTCGTAAAACCGCTCCAGTACCCGGGTCAGCACCCGCTGGCGCAGGAGCTTTGCGTCATTTTCGTCCAGCACCCGAAAGTCCGGCGTCAGGGTATAGCGCTCTCCCTCCTGTGCCAGAAGATGGGTGTTCTCCCGCAGCAGTGCCGTGCAGAAGGCGTCCACGGTCTTGATGTCCGCCTGATACACCCGCAAAAGCTGGCTGCGGAGGTGTCGGTCCTCCGGGGTCTCCGCCATCCGTTTGGACAGTTCGGCGGCGATCTTGCTCCGCAGCTCGGCGGCGGCAGCCTTCGTGTAGGTGATGATGAGAAAATCATCGATATGACAGTGGTCCTCCGTCACATACCGGAACAGCCGCTCCACCAGCACCTTCGTCTTGCCGGACCCGGCGGCGGCAGACACCAGCAGGCTGCCGCCCCGGTTTTCCACCGCCGCTTGCTGCTGCTCCGTCAGTTTCAGCTTTGCCATGGGTCACCGCCTCCTTCCTCAAGTTCTTTCCAAAATTCCTCCGGTTTTACCGGCAGGATGTACCGCAGACGGTCCCGGTCCCGTCCATCCCGGAACTGACAGGCGGAGACCCAGTCGCAGAAGCGGCACTGGCTGTCCTCCTCGCTGTGGCAGCAGGGGTCCGCGTCGATGTTGCCGCTGCACAGTTCGTCGGAGATCTGCCCCAGCAGCCTGTCAACATACGCGCCCAGCTTTCCCAGCCGGGCGGCGGAGGCAAGGCTCCCGGAGAGATTTCCGTCCTTGCTGATCCGCAGCGGCAGATAATGAGGCTCCGTCAGGGCCTCGTGCTCCATGGCCTGCAACACCGCCGGGTCCTCCAAGAGAAGTCCGGAGCGCTTCAGTGTCTTTTCCCGCTCCTTTTGCAGAGCTTCCTGAGAGATGCCCCGCTCCGCCGGCAAAATCTCGTCCCGGGCGGGGAGATACAGCACGCCTGCCGGATCGATCTCTTTTCCGAAAAATTCCGCCCCCTCCTTTTGCAGGGCAAAGAGGTACAGCAGCATCTGAATATCCAGTCCCATGCGGACGTTGGCCAAATCGAATTTCTTCTTGCCGGATTTGTAGTCCACCACCCGGAGGTACAGCTTATCGTCCTTGATCCAGCCGTCCACCCGGTCCACCTTGCCGCCTACCCGCAGTTCCCCGTCCGGACGGGAAATGGTGACGGCGGGCAGTGTTCCGTCCTTCCCTCCGAACCCCAGTTCGAAGGCCATGGGGACAAAATCCGAGTGGCGCAGTTCCTCCGCCACCTGGTCAATGATAGCGTAGGCGTTGGTCCGCAGACGGTTGAACAGATACCGGAACCGGGGGGTACGGTTCTGGAAATTGTGCAGCTCCTGTTCCGCATATTGGTCGATATATTGTCGGGTCAGGCGGTGAAGTTTTTTGTTATCCACCGCGGCAAAGCCGCCCTGCCCCAGTACGTCCCGGGTGACGTTTTCCAGCAGATAGTGGAGAAACGTGCCGATCTGGGGCGCGTCGAAGGAGGCCGGTTCCCGGGGTTTGGCCCGCAGACCGTACTCCATGAAGTAGGCGAAGTGGCAGGAGCGCATCCGTTCCAGCCGGGAGGCGGTCATGGAAACCCGCTCTCCGTAAATGGCCCGGACCGCGGCGGGAGACAGACTGCCCCGTCGGACCGCAGCGGCCCGCTCCATGGCGCTTAAATGCCGGGCACAGTCCGGCTCCTGCTGAAAATATCGCCACAGGGGGCCGTCGGGGTCCTGTCCCGCCATTTCCAGCGCAGGTTCAACGGCTGACAGGCGATATGCCTTGTCAGCTCGCTCGTGTTCCACACGCAGCTCCGGGAACAGTTTCCGCAGCCGCTCCACCACAAACGCGGGGCGCAGTTCGCTGCCGGAAACATCCGTCACCGGATAGCTCACCGTCAGGCCCGCCGTGGGCTGGGCAAGCGCGGCGTAGAGGTTTTGCAGTTCAATGCCCATCCGTTCCATGCCGGTGGGGGCCAGCTCGACGCCCCGGAGGGCCAGCGCCTGACGGTCATCCTCGTTCAGCAGGCCGCCGCTCTGACCGGGGTCCGGCAGCACGTGGTCATTGGCTCCCAGCAAAAAGAGGTAGCTGGTGGTATGCCGGTCATTCCGGGTGATCTCACTGACGGACACCTGATCCAAAGCCACGGGGATGGTACCCACGCTGTACTGGGTCAGCACCAGTCGGAACAGCCGCTCAAACTCGCTCTGTTCCAAGTGTTCTTCCCCTAAAATTTCCACAAACTGATCCAGCACACCGCAGAGGATCTCCCAAAGCTGAGCGGTCTCCTCCGCCTCCTGCATCCGGCCCGCCTCCGCCTGCGCATGCATCCGCTCCGTCAGGGCCGTTTCCAGTTTCAGCTCCTCCATGAAACCGTACAGGGCCTCTACATAGTCCCGGGCCGTCTCCCCGGCCTTCAAGCCCGCCGCCAGACGCTCCAGCGGCTCCCGCACCCGGCGGCGCAGTTGATTTACCTGCGTCAGCACGGCCTGCCGCCGGTCGTTCCACGGCGCGCCGTAGCCGTCCGGGTTTTCCGTCCAGTCCTCGTCCCGGAGCCACGTCTGGCCGTGGATGTCCCATTTCAGAACATAGTTTTCCAGCAGGTCACATTCTTCTGCCGTCAGGCCCGCCAAACCGGTTTTCAGCCAGCGGAACATATCCTCGTACTCATAGCCGTTGGAGATGGAGGACAGCACGCCGGTCAGCAGGCTCAGCACCGGCTTTTCCAGAATGTCGCTGCGGCGGCTGAGATACACCGGGATGCCGTACCGCTCGAACACCGTTTCGATGGTGCCCATGTAGTCCCCCATGTTCCGGGCCGCCACGGTGATGTCCCGGCAGCGGCACTTCCCCGCAGCCAGCAGACGGCGGATGTCGGCGGCGGTCTGCTCCACCTCGGAATAGACAGTGGCGGCCTCCCGGAGCCGGATGGCGGTGCTGTCGCCCTCGTAGGGCAGATTCTCCCCGAAGAAATGGCGCTCCAAATGCCCAAGGGCCGATGAGTCATTATTTGTTAAGGATAGTAGCTTTACAGTCTTTCCCTCGGAAGCGGCCAACTGCTCCAGCATGGACATGGTCTTCAGCGTGGGTTCAAAGATCTCCTCCCGGCTGTTGACCTCTCCTAACAGCGTGACCGTGACGGACCGGGCCTGCCGCAGAAAAATCGCCAGCGCCCGGCGCTCCTGCGCGTTGAAATAGGTAAAGCCGTCGATGAAAATGTCCTTGCCCCGCACATAGCCGGACTCCTCCAGATGGTCGCAGAGCTTGGTCATCCGGTCCCGGGCGTCCAGACCGGGACGGCGGAGCCGGGCCTCATAGGCGGCGTAGAGCAGGCTCAGATCCGTCAGTTTGTCGTGGGTGGAGCCGTCTATGTCCTGCGCCTGCTGGTACAGGATCTCCGGGGTCACCTCGTAGCTTCGCAGTTCGTCGAACAGCGCCAGCATCTGTTCCAGAAAGCCCACCTTTTGCGAGGGTTTCCGGTATACGGTCATCTGGGGGGCCGTTTCCAGCAGCGCCCGCTGGAGGGTCAGCAGCTTGCCGCCGTTGTCCAGCGTCACATCCGCGATGCCGCCGGTGATGCTCAGCACCCGCTCGCCCAGCCGCCGAAAACTCAGCACCTCGGCATGACGGCTGGCGGTATCGCCGCAGGCGCTGCACACGTCCACCTCCGCCTGATGGGAGGCGTGCTCCGGCACCAGCAGGATCTGCTGGCTGCTCTCCCCCAGCTCCGCCATCCGCCGCAGCATGGTATCCGATTTTCCCGTTTTGGCACGGCCGATCAAGATCGTCAGCATAGTGACCTCCCGCAGTTTGTTTTTTCCCATTCTATCACAACACCGCCGCCAAAAACAGACCCGATTGCCTTTTTTTCACCGCCATGCTACAATGGCTTCGCTATGAATTCTGACATACAGGAGTGATCGTCATGCCCCATATTCCACAGGGCACCACGGATACCGTGGCCCTCGAGCTGTTTGAACCGGCGCTGGACGCCGCCCTGCGCCCCTCCCCGGATTACGATGTAAGCCGCTGGCTCTATGTGCCCAACACCTATTCCGAATACCGTTACATTTTAGGCACCCGGGGCCAAAAGTCTCTGATCTGCGTGGGGATCAACCCCTCCACCGCCGCGCCGGACGCGCTGGACCCCACCCTGCAGTCCGCCCAGCGCATCGCCCTGAACAACGGCTATGACAGCTTTCTCATGTTCAATGTCTACGCCCAGCGGGCCACCCGGCCGGACGATATGGAGCGGGTGTGCAACAGCGCTCTCCACGAAGAGAACCGGAAAGCCTTCCGCTATCTTCTCTCCCTTTCGGAGACCCCTGCTATCTGGGCCGCCTGGGGGAACATCATCGAAAAGCGGGATTACCTCATGGACTGTATGCGGGATTTCGCCGCTGACGGTCAGGCCGCAAACGCTCAATGGTTCACCGCCGGGCCGCTTCTGAAATCCGGCCATCCCCACCATCCCTTATATCTGAAATCCACTACTGCATTGCAGCCCTTTGATATTGACGCTTATCTGCACCGCTGATCCAGCCGCCCGTCTGGATTTCCGGGCGGGCGGTTTTTATCTTTGCCCTCCCTTGTCAAAAAAACACAAAAGTCCTCCGCTGAACAACGCCGAATTTTGGTGAAGCGGCGGCAGATTGGTTATTGAACATTCAATTTTGACGTGTATAATGAATTATTATTCATGTGTCTTCATAGGAGGCTGCTTATGAAAACCTACAACTTTAAATATGGACATGGGTCTGTGTCCCTTTCCCTGAACGAAGCGGATATTCTGGCGGAGCTGCATGGAACAGAGACGCCACCCATCAGCGACATCCGTTCTGCCCTGTTCGCCTCGCTGGAGCAGCCCATCGACAGCGCGCCTCTGCGCCAGCGGGTCCGCCCCGGAGATCGGGTGGCGCTGGTAATCAGTGACATGACCCGATTCTGGATGCGGCAGGATCTGGTGATCCCCCATCTCGTTGACTATCTCATCGACGAATGCGGCGTACAGCCGGAGCATCTGACCATCGTGGTGGCCAACGGCACTCACATCGGCGGCGATGAGCAGGAACTGCGGACACTGGTCACCGACGGGGTCTATAACCGGGTCCGTGTGAAGAATCACGACTGCGAGGCCAAGGATCTTGCCTATCTGGGCACTACGCCCCATGAGACACCTGTGTGGATCGACCGCACCGCCGCAGAAGCGGATCTGGTGGTCTGTTTAGGCGCCGCCACCCATCATGTGATGGCTGGCTTCGGCGGCGGACGGAAGAGCATCCTCCCCGGCATCAGCGGCTTGGAGACCATTCGCCACAACCACGCCTATTCGCTGGACAGCACCAAGCTCCGCACCAATCCCGCCATCGGAAACGGCGTGTTGGCGGGAAACCCGCTGCACGAGGATATGTGCGAGGCGGCGTCACTGGTGAACAACCTCTTCATGGTAAATCTGGTGATGAACGCCGACATGAAGCTCTCGTATATCTTCTCCGGCCACTATCTGACCTCCTGGGAGCGGGCCTGTACTGCCGTGGATGACATTTACCGGGTGGATATTCCCTGCCGGGCAGACGCCGTGGTCACCAGCTGCGGCGGCTTTCCCAAGGACATCTCCCTCTATCAGGGCACCAAGACCATTGACAATGTGGAATCCGCGCTGAAGCCCGGCGGTACGCTGGTTCTGATGATCGAAGCGCCGGAGGGCGGCGGCCCCGCCGAGTACTTCGACTGGAGCAAGAATTTACAGGACGGCACCATTGAGCAGCGTCTGCGGGAGGCCTTCACCGTGGCAGGCTACATCTTCTTTCTGAACTGTGAGCAGGCCCAGCGGTACCGCATTTTCATGTATTCCTCCATTGATCCCCAGACCGTTGCACCCATGGGGATCCACGCCTTTTCCGATATGGACGCCTTACTGAAAGCCGCGGAACTGGACGGAAAATCCACCTATATCATTCCCAACGGGTCCACTGTGATCCCCCGGGTGAAAGGAGAAACGCTATGAGACCTGTAAAATCATATATCGCCAAGCGATTTCAGAATTCCGACGCCGGACTGAGTCTGGACACCGACGCGCTGGCCCGGTATTCGGATATCATTGATCTCAGCATCGGCGACACGGACTTTATCACCGATGACGCCATCATCGACACCGCCTTCCGGGAAGCTAAGGCCGGGTACACCCACTATGGAGATCCGAAGGGTGATCCGGAGCTGATCCGCTCCGTCTGTGACGCATGGCAGACGGATTTCAAGCAGCCCCTCTCCCCGGATCACGTTCTGGTCACCGCTTCCAGCAGCATGGGAATGGCGCTGGTGATGCTGTCCGTTCTGGACCCCGGTGACGAGGTCATCGTCTTTTCCCCCTACTTCTCCCTCTACCGCACCCAGGCGGAACTGGCCGGCGGTGTGTGCGTGGAGGTCCCCACCTATGCTAATGAGGCGTGGGCCATTGACGAAGCCCGTCTCCGGGCGGCCATCACCCCCCGTACCAAGCTTATCGTGTTCAACAATCCCTGCAACCCCACCGGCATGGGCTATGACCGCTCCACGCTGGAGCTGCTGGGCCGGGTGGCGGAGGAGCATGACCTGCTGATCGCGGCGGATGAGATCTATACCACCTACCTCTATGAGGGGGACTTCATCCCCCTCCGCACGATCCCTGGGCTTGCCCACCGAGTCATCACCCTGAACAGCTTTTCCAAGAATTTTCTCATGACCGGCTGGCGGGTGGGCGTAGCCATCGCGGAGCCGGAGATACTGGAGGTCATGAGCAACATCAACAACTCCCTGATCTATACGGCCCCTTCCATCTCCCAGCGGGCCGCCATACAGGCGCTGGCGATCCGGCAGACCATTCGTGAGAAATACGTTCTGGCCTACCGGGACCGCATTTTCTACGCGGCGGACCGGATGGAGCAGATCCCCTACCTCAGTCTGGTACGGCCCAAGGGCACCTTCTACCTCTTCCCCGGCATTGAGAAAACCGGCCTCAGCGCCGAGGACTTCTGTCAGGCGCTCCTGGAACGGGCCCATGTTCTGGTCACACCCGGCACACTGTTCGGCAGCACTGGCGCCGGACATTTCCGCATTGCGTGTACGGTGGGGCTGGACCGCCTGAAGGAAGCCTTTGACCGGATGGAGGGCCTGTCCTTCTGACGGCAATTTATTCGCATGTTGTGAATATTTATAAATATTCATTCAGCAAGTTTTCGATTATATACAGTTTGCCTATTGATTTTAACTGAATATTGCGTATAATCATACGTATAAACAGAGTTGATTCAATAATCACTCAGGATTTGGAGGATAACATGAAAAAGAATACATGGAAAAAGCTCGTGTCTCTGGCGCTGGGCGCCATGATGATGCTGTCTCTGCTGACTGGCTGCGGCAGCAAAACTGAAGATTCCGCTCCGGCGGACAACGCCCCGGCTGAGGAAACCCCGGCAGAACCGGCCGCAGCGGCAAGTCTGCTGGAAAAGGTCAAGACCAGTGGCAAGCTGGTAGTGGGTACGGAAGCCCAGTACGCTCCCTACGAGTTCAAGGATCTGAATGCTAACTTCGCAGGCTGCGATATGTGGCTGGCCCAGCAGATCGCCGATCACCTGGGCGTGGAGCTGGAAGTGGTGGATATGTCCTTTGACGGCATCATCCCTGCTGTAAAGTCCGGTCAGGTGGATCTGGGCATCGCAGCCTTCACCAAGACCCCTGAGAGAGCCGAGGAGATCGACTTCAGCGACCTGTATGAGAAAAGCGCTCAGCTTCTCATTGTAAAGGCAGGCAACGCGGACCTGTATTCCACCAAGGAATCTCTGGCAGGCCAGAAGGTCGGCGCGCAGAAGGGCACCATCCAGTCTCAGCTGATCCAGACCGCTCTGCCTGACAGCGAGCTGTTCGAGCTGGAAAAGTATCCCGCTCTGGCGTTGGAAGTTCAGAACGGCAACATCGCCGGCCTGGTGGTGGATCAGGCTGTGGGCGAATCTTTGATTGCCACCAGCAACGGCGGTCTGGAAGTCTCCAACTTCACCTTCACCTCTGAGGAAGCCTCCTTCGGCAAGGCCGTTGTGGCCGCCAAGGGCAGCGAGGATCTGCTGGCAGAAGTCAACACCGTCATCAATCAGGTGGTCAATGACGGCAGCTACCTGAAGGCTTATGACGAGGCTGTGGAGCTGGCAGCCAGCATGGGTCTGTAAAATAAATACCGATTCTGATTAGAACCAAGCACGGACGCGCGGGGAACCAACTCTGGTTCCTCGCGTGCCCGCCTGATATTTGCCGGATACCGGCACACAAACAAGGAGGAATTCTCCCATGGCCTTTTTGGAAACCATGGCAAAGCTGATAGAACGCTACAACAGCTTTTTCACCGAAGGCATCGTCAACACGCTCATCATCGCCGCCTTCTCCGTTCTGTTCGGCGCGATACTGGGCACCCTGATGGCCTCTCTGCGGATGTGCCGCATCCCTCCCCTGCGGTGGATCGCAGTGGCGTACATCGAGTTTGTCCGCGGAACGCCGCTGATGGTGCAGCTCATGTTTATCTTCTACGGTCTGCCTATGATCGGCATTACCATTCCTAACATTCCCTGGATTCCCAACTTCTCCCGGTTTGCCGCCGGTATCGTGGCCATGAGCATGAACAGCTGCGCCTATGTGGCGGAGATCATCCGCTCCGGTATTCAGGCTGTGGACGGAGGACAGATGGAGGCCGCTCGGAGCGTTGGCTTCAGCAGCGGTGAGGCCATGCGGCTGGTGGTCCTCCCCCAGGCCATCCGCAATATTCTCCCGGCGCTGGGCAACGAATTCGTCACCGTCATCAAGGAATCCTCCATCGTCTCCGTGATTGGCATTGCCGACCTGATGTTCCGCACCAACGATGTGATCGCCGTGACCTACAAGAATCTGGAATGTCTGGCTGTGGCGGCGCTGTGCTACTTCGTGCTGACCTTCGTCAGTAGCCGGGCGGTATCTCTGGCGGAAAGGAAGCTGTCCCATGGAAAATAAGCGTGAAATTCTGAAGGTTGTGGACCTGCAAAAAAAATTCCACAAGCTGGAGGTCCTCAAGGGGATCAGCACCACCTTCCACGAAAATGAGGTGGTCTCCATCATCGGTCCCAGCGGCGGCGGCAAGTCCACCTTCCTCCGCTGCCTGAATCTGCTGGAGCAGCCTACCTCCGGCCAGATCCTCTTTGACGGCACGGATATCTGCACCATCAAGGGCAAGGCCATCGACCACTGCCGTCAGCGGATGGGCATGGTGTTCCAGCAGTTCAACCTGTTCAGCAACATGGACGTGATGCACAACCTCACCGCTGCCCCGGTGCGCATTAAGGGGATGTCCCAGTCCGACGCACAGGAGAAGGCCTTGGAGCTTTTGGCAAAGGTGGGTCTGGCCGACCGGGCCGACGCCTATCCCAGCCAGCTTTCCGGCGGCCAGAAGCAGCGGATCGCCATTGTGCGTTCCCTGATGATGGACCCGGAGGTCATGCTGTTCGACGAGCCTACCAGTGCTCTGGACCCGGAGATGATCGGTGAGGTGCTGGACGTGATGAAGGATCTGGCGGAGAGCGGTATGACCATGATCGTGGTGACCCACGAGATGCGCTTCGCCCGGGAGGTCAGCAGCCGTACCATTTTCCTGGACGGCGGCGTCATCGGCGAGGATAAGCCCTCCCACGAGCTGTTCTCCCACCCGGAAAGCCCCCGGCTCGTCACCTTCCTGAATAAAGTTCTGTAAAACCTGTAACAGCCCGTGCGGAATTGATCCGCACGGGCTGTTGTCATTTGGTCAGCTTTGCTTTTAAGGTCTGCCACAGCTCCACTGATTTGAATTTCAGGATATAGCCCTCGTCCGCCTCCGTGATGAGGGCCACCTCCT
>OIXA01003516.1_pt1 | contig 16289 bp, 13 predicted proteins | sample 1587721 | NCBI WGS metagenome assembly OIXA01 (sample SAMEA3888900, study PRJEB22519) | human gut metagenome | biome: human gut; feature: human-associated habitat; material: faeces | place: Denmark | collected 2013 | reverse complement strand
AATCAAAGGTGTTGAATTTACATACGCTAAAGTTGGTGAAATCAATACAGAAAGCATCAACGGAAAAGTTGAAGTAGTATACGATGTTCCAAAGGAACTGGCTACAATCTTAAATCTTCAGAGTAAAGTCGGAAGAACAAATGACAAATATTCTTCTGATGAAATCAATGAAGCTATGGCAACAGCACTTGTTGACAATACAGCAACAAAAGGAAAACTGGAAGATTATATTAAGACAGCAGCAGGCGCAACAGCAATGCCTATGACAGATGCAAACGGTGTAACATCCGCTTCTAACCTGCCACTTGGTCTTTATCTGTTAGTTGAGACAAAAGTTCCGGCAAACGTTAACACAACTGTAGACCCGTTCTTCGTATCCCTGCCTATGACAGACAGAGAAGGTGAAGCTTGGTTCTATGATGTAACTGTATATCCGAAAAACCAGACAAACATTCCTGACCTTGACAAGCTGGTAAGACAGCATGATGATGCTGCATATTACAGCCAGGCAGAGTATCACAATACAGCAACTGTTTCCGAAGGTGACAAGATTGATTATATCCTGGTATCCCACCTTCCGAAGATTACAAGTAAAGCAACATATCTTACAAAATATGACTTTACAGATAAGATTTCCAAAGGTCTTGTATACCAGAGAGATATGACTATCTACTTCTATGACAACGAGGCAGATGCACGTGCAAACAACACAGCAAACGCTGTTGTTACATGGAACCAGGCAAGAGAAGATGAAGTTGGAAAATTCAAAACAACATACAATGCAGCTTACGACAAAGCAAGCCAGGTAACAATCTCCATGACTGCTGAAGGTCTTGCAGACATCAATAAACAGAAAGCAGGAAGCCAGGAATCTGAATTTTCAGGAAGATGGATTGTTGTAGCTTACAGCACAGTAATGAGCCAGGACGATGCTCCAATCCTTGGTGATACAGGTAACACAAATGATGTAACACTGAAATGGCAGAGAACCAATATGGATGACTTTGATGAACTGGAAGACAGAGAAAGAGTATTCACATATGGTATCCACCTGACAAAGAAATTCAAGAGCGACGACCCGAAGAAAACTGGTGACCCAACAAAAGTTAACTTCGTTCTGTACAACAAGACAAACGGATACTATGTTAAAGCAACACCAGGCACAGGCCCGAACACAGGTGTTTACTTTGTAACTGATGGTACCCAGGTTAAGCAGGACAACGGAACAATTATCGATGATTATTCCAAGAGACCCCTGACAGAAGAAGGCGGTACAGGATTTACACCAGGTAAAGACGGTACATTCATCATCAAAGGTCTTGAGGCTGATGAGTATGTTCTGACAGAGCTTCGTACAGATGCAGGCTTCAACCTGTTAAAAGAGCCTATCACCATCAATATCAAGTGCACAGAGGATGACTTCACACCATCCAAGACAACACTGTATGACAGCAAAGACAAAGCTGCTAACCAGAATAAGCACATGATTGAGACAAATGGCGCAAGAGCTAAAGCTACAGTTGATGGCAGCGATACAAAGATGGAGGAATCCAAAGTTACAGTTGAGGGCGAAAGTGCTAACACACTTGTATCTACTAACTCCCTCGTTGTAATGCAGGTAACAAATACACCTGGATTCAAGCTTCCGGCAACTGGTGGTGCAGGTACTATTGCATTCACAGTAGCAGGATGTTCAGTAGCATTTGCAGGTATTGCAATCGCAACTAAGAAATCCAAAAAACATGATGAAAAATAATAAACGTTAAACGCAGGCTGGCTTCGCCAGCCCGCAAAAAAAAACGTTTTTGTGTCCAAACGATATAGAAGACCGGGCGGGAGCTATTAGGCGCCCGCACCGGTCTTTCTTTTTTGTTTAAACACAACCCGCCGTATTTCCGGCAAAAAATATATAGAAAAGGACACTATTTTATATGTTGAAGAAAATCTTCATTATATAGAAAGCTTGTGGAATTTTCTTTTAACAGGATATGAGACATATCCATAAAGAATAATTTCAAAGGAGAGAAACAGTATGAGTGAACAGGTATTAAGAAATGGAAATGCGATGGCAAGGAGTAAGACGAGAACCGTTACACAGATAGCCATGCTTGGCGCTATCGCAGGAATTTTAATGAATCTGGAGTTTCCGCTTCCTTTCCTGGCACCGACTTTTTATCAGCTGGATTTTTCAGAAATCCCGGTACTGGTTGGCTCATTTGCAATGGGACCGATCGCAGGTGTACTGATCGAGCTGGTGAAGATTCTTGTGCATCTGGTAACAAAGGGCTCTATGACAGCAGGTGTAGGCGATGTGGCAAACTTCATCTTTGGATGTACATTTGCAGTTCCGGCAGGTCTGATCTACCGCTATAAATCTGTTAAGAGCAGAAAACATGCAGTGATCGGAATGGCAGTTGGAACCGTACTTACAGCAGTAGTTGCATGCTTTATCAATGCATTCGTGTTACTTCCGGCATACGGAAAGGCTTTTGGAATGCCGGTAGAAGCATTTATCGAAATGGGAAGTGCAGTACACAGTTCTGTAAATAATCTTCTTACATTTGCAGCAATGATCATTTTCCCATTCAATATCTTTAAATACACACTGACATCCCTGATCGTATTCTTTATTTATAAGAGAATCCGTGTAGTGCTTAAAGGGGACTGATGGCAGACATGTCCGACGGAAGGGGAGCAGTGAAGGTCATCTTCTGTCCTGTGATGGGATGGGGGAATTCCATGTGGTAGGAATGTAAGGCCTGGCGGGTGATGTGTTCCATGTCAGGGTTGTAGAGGTAATCTCCAATCAGGGGATAGCCCAGATATTTCATATGGATACGGATCTGATGGGTGCGGCCGGTTTCCAGCTGAAGGGAGACCAGGCTGTGCCCATTTTCTTTTTTTACCAGTTTATAATGGGTGATGGCTTCTTCTCCATGGTCAAAATCTACGGTGCGCTCAATGATGGAGCCTTCTTTGCGGGAAAGAGGTGCTGTGATGGTTCCTGTGGGTGGGGTGAGGTCACCCTTTACGATTGCCAGGTATTCCCTGTGTACCAGGCGTTTTTTTGTCATATCGGCCATAATGCTGGCGCTGACCAGGTGTTTGGAAATTACGGTAAGTCCGGAGGTATCCCGGTCCAGGCGGTTGCTGCAACGGAAGATAAAAGGCTTTCCCTGATCCTGGTAGTACCATGCCAGGGCATTGGCCAGGGAGTTATAGTAGTTTTTCATGGAGGGATGGATAGGCATTCCGGCAGGTTTGTTGATCACCAGGATGTCTTCATCTTCATAAACAATGTTCAGGGGAAGCTTTACCGGTGGGATTTTCTCTGAGGATTCTGTCTCGCAGATACAGACCTGGAGATGGTCGCCTGCAGCCAGAGTCTGACGCATATAGTAGTGGATTCCGTTTACCAGGATACTTTGAGGCATCCGTTTGATTTCTGTGAAATTCTGCCGGGAGTATCCCTTTCTTCTGAGAAATTGTTCTACCCGAAGTCCGTTCTGGGATTCCGGGATTGTATATTCTATGGTTCGGTTCATAAGTTTCTCCTTTTGGGTGTGAAATATAGAAAGATATGGAGATTTCGGAATTATAGGAACAGCAGATCGTGATTAATGGTTTTATAAAATAATCTTCTGCATTCTGGGAGATCCTGTGTCTGGCCCAGCACCCACATCATTTTGGTAACAGAAGCTTCCAGAGTCATGTTATAGGATTCCAGTATGGGAAATTTCTCCTTGATCACTTTTCCAACCTGGTAGACTTCCATATCGCTGCCCTCATGGGTTACCTGAGTAGCCATGCATACCAGTTTACCGGCAGAAATCCAGTCTGAAAGTGCATTCAGAAAACTGTCATTGCCATAGTTTGGAAGAACGCCTACGCTAAAGGATTCGATGATAAGCCCGTCATAGGAGCCTGCCAGAGTGTCCAGGATCCGTCCGTCAGTTCCGGCAATTACTTTGCCGCCAAATACAATGGAGATACCGTGAGCCCTGTCGTGGGAGGCAAAACGCAGGCTGTCCAGCAGATTGGAGCGGGCATCTGTGATTGCCAGGTCAATGGACTGGAAATTACATTTTATTGCTTGATTCTTGGAACAGTAATTCATGACTGGACGGAAAAATAAAACAGGAGAATGTACATCAGCAATTCCCTGAGTGAAAATCCTTTTATCTCCTCATTATCCCAGACGCCGGCAGGATAGCAGCTGGCAAGGAAGGTATCCGGACCACAGTAAAGCCCATAGAGAAGCAGTCTCTTTCCTTCGCGGATTCCTTCCGGTTCCATGATCAGTCCCCAACGGAGCTGATCCATCAGATGGAGGTAGAGAGACACACATAGAACCAGATTGCTGTTACGGTTCCTGGAGAGAAAAACATCTTCCAGTGCAGAGGCCTTTTCAAAACAAACATTCCAGGTGTTGAAAAATGACTGGTGTTCTTTATAAAAATCCCACATGATACCTGGGGTGATTCCATATCTGGCAGTTCGGATAAGTACCTGGAACTGCCTTGCACCGCTGGCTGCGGTCTGTTTCAGAAGTGCCTGTGTGACTGCAGTGCTGACTGTTCTGCCGATAAGCTCTCCTAGTTTGGAATGTCCGGAGGCGTCTGTGAGGGTGGTTTTTCCATCCATACAGGCTGCGATCACAGTTCCGTCTGTGCCTGAGCCGGTAGCGATTTCCTCAGAATAGCAGCTTCCAAGTAAAAGATGGGAAACAGCAGCAGCTTTTGCTTCTGAACAGAGCATCAGTGCCCGGCCTATGGCCGCGTCTGTAAGGTTCTGGTTGATATATACAAAAATATTGATGGTTCCGGGAGGCAGCATTTCATAAAAACCATTGTGCTCACAATAGGAGGAAGGGTCTCCCGGACACATTCCATTGGAATCAATTCCTCCTGTGACAGCAGCAGTTACAGATAATTCCTGATGCCGGAGCGTTTCCACTGCGCAGAGCTCTGTCCAGGCGGCTGTGCTCAGTGCGGTGGCAGTCTGTGGGTTGATTTCCAGTCTTTGTGCATGTACCATCAGATCCTTCTCATAGGTATCTCCCAGCATTTCGCATTCATAATCACCGTTCATGCAGTTAATATTTAGTGCATGGGTAAGATGTGTGGTGATTCCGCCGTTCAGAGGACTGGTGCTGAGAACCTTTGTCCTTCCTGGAAAAGTAAAAATCGTACTTCCGTTTTTCTGACTGTAAGTAAATATATCATTCATTATAATGCCTCTCTAATATTCAAAGATATTCCACTTTAAATCCGGACTCCTGACAATATCGGTCTGCTTTGGAGCCTTTATAGCAACGGATCGTAGCTGCACGGTTAATGATCCATTCTCCGATATACTCCGGATCATGGCGGATTTCCAGGTACTGCAGGCGGTTACATCCGTGAAAAACCCATTTTCCGATATAACGGACATTAGGCGGGAGAGTAACAGTAATCAGGTTATTACATTTGAAAAAAGCACTTTCATCCAGAATTTCCAGTGAATCGGGGAGCTCCAGGGAAGTCAGGCCACAGGAATAAAAAGCCTGATTACTGATTACCTTCAGATTTTCCGAAAAATGGACTTCACTCAGATTTTTGCATTTGTAAAAGCTGCCGTTACCTATCTCCTGAAGCGAATCAGGAAAAGAGATTTCTCTTAATGCAGAGCATTCTGAAAAGGCGTCTGCCTGGATTTTAAGCAGCCTGCTTTCACTGGAAAAAAGAGTTTCTGATAATTTGTGGGCGTTGCGGAGCATGCCCTTTGAAATTGTGGAAATATATTGAGGGATATAGATAGAGGATAAAGTGGTACAGTCGGAAAATGCTTCCTTTCCAATCTGGCACAGACTTTCAGGAAGAAGCAGATGTTTCAGGCGGCTGCATCCCGAAAATGCGTTTGAGCCGATCTGTTTCAGACCATATGGAAATGAAACAGACTGGATCATGGATCTGTTCTGGAAGGTTTTTTCAGAAATAATGGTACAGTTTGCCGGAATGTCTATGTCTCTTTTTAAATATGGGGTACAGTTACAGCGTTGAAGTGTCAGGTTTTGTTTTCTGCCGGATATATTGTATGTCATAAAAAAAACTCCTTTGCAATAGAATATTTGTTTTCTCTGCAACGGAGCAATGTAATACTTTCATAAACGGGCAGGTTGATGAAATGCATGAACAAAAACCGTCAGGTTGCCGATACTCCATATTCCGGTAAGGAACAGAGAAAACATCTGGTAAAAAGGGATCTTTCTTTAGTACAAAAATGGGTACACTAAATAAGATCACCCTTCCACTTCCCATTGCGTGTAGTTGGTGGCGGCAGCCTTAAGCAGGTATTCTGACTCACGCAGTGACGCTGTAATCTCTCCTTCTCACATGATAATATGCAATGGATATGAGACCCAGCTGCACGTATACAGCAGCACGACTGTCCAGGATTCTGACCTGATTCCCTCTTGGCTGAAGGTCCGACATCCTGTGCCGTGACCAGCAGAACTTAAAACCGGTAATTGTTTGTAAATATTTGGTTTGATTCTATTATATATGTTTTGTGAGAAGAATCAATTGGTTTTTTGAAAAAAATGCAAATAAATGCAAATAAATGGTGGATTTTTCCAGACTGGGTACTGGATGTATGGAAATATATTATGGTTGGCATTGAAAATAGCTTTTCCGGGCTGAATATAGGATGTGAGAAAATAGGCCTTGCATTTTGGAACAATGTAATCTAAACTGTGATTGTAGTGAAAATTTATCACCTGCTGCCTGATCTGGCATTTCAAGGCAGGTTCATCTGGCGTTCGCCGACATTTTCATTAGGATATTTCAAACTTTATAATTCGGACAGGGATGAATGATTGTGAAAGAAGGGTATTCTGTTTTTTTGCCTTGTTTGAAGGAGAGGAGGCAGAAACGGTTAAAAGTGAATTATTTTTTTGCGGTCAGTAGTAGTTCGGGGGTTTTAGAAAACATATAGAAATGCTATAATGAAAGTGAGGGATTCAATGAATAATAATACGATCTTTGATGACGTATTCCGTACAATGATCGAGAAGATACCGCAGTTGGCGATACCGTTGATCAATGAAGTATTTCAGACTTCATATCCGGAGGATGTAGAGATTATACAGCTTCGAAATGAGCATCATCAGGAGAATGGTGAGATTATTACAGACTCCTGCCTGAGGATTGGAAGGAAGTTGTATCATATCGAATGTCAGAGTGTTGATGATACCACAATGGCAATCCGGATGATCGAGTATGATTTTGCTATTGCTTTAGATTCGGCCAGAAAGTACGGACGCAGATACCGTATCCCTACTGTAAAACTTGATGAATATACGAAAGATAAAATTTTCGAGAAGAATCTGCTGATGTTTCTGCCGTTTTATATTATGCGGTATGAGAAAGAGATACATAGAATAAATCAAGATCCGGAAAAGCTGCAGTCTTTGTTGGATGAATACGAAGATATCCGAGTAATGCTGGAAAAAGAACTGACAGAAACAGGAAGGGCAGAGTTATACACGAATTTAACATAATATATAGCAAGAATTCTCCTTCCTCTATAGGTGGGAGATGAATTGCAAAAAAAACAGAAAAGAACACTTGAATCAGCAGTAACTGCTACAGCTACATCATCAGCACCGGCTACAGCAACTCCTGTTGTAGAGATAAAAGAAGTTGTAAAAGAAGTCAAAGTACCAGTAGAAGTTCCTGCCAAAAATCCTGCATTCTATGTTCAGTACCAGAGTGCAGAATATACTGTAGCCGCTATCACAGAACGTGTGATCGCTGACTGCAATGCAAAGGGACACGCTGTAGAAAATCCGGAAGCTCTCTCCATTTATCTGAAACCAGAAGATAAAAAAGCATATTACACCCTTGGAGGGTTCAATGGATATATTGAATTATAAAGGAGTATTTTATGGCGCTTAACTTTCAACAGCTTGGAATGCTTGCAAAACTGAAATCCGCATTTTCCACCTTTCAACAGGAGCATCCTAAATTTATGCCTTTTATTCATGCAGTAAAAGGAGATGCATGCCGCAAAGACAGCATCATCGAAATCTCCGTCAAATCTCCGGAAGGACGGAATTATACCACTAATTTCCGTGTTACCGAAAAGGATTTGGAACTTATCCAGATGCTGAAAGATATGCAGGAAAACCAATAAAGTAAAAAAGCAGGTAAGAAAGGATAAAATTTCTTACCTGCTCTTTTTCTATCTTACTTTAGCATTTCTTTGCTAATACAAAGGAATGGCCTTCCATTTTTATTGCCTGAAGGCTGACTTTTTTACCGGTATATAAATCCATATACTCTCCCTCTTCTTCGATCCAGGCTGTCCGGTCCTCTTCTGCGAAATTAAAAAGTGCTGTCATCTGCTCGCCCTCCAGTTCCCGCACAACTCCAAGGATTCCATTTTCCCAGGTATCAAGCGTCCAGACATTTGCCGATGCGTCAAATACTTTTTCCTTACTTCGGATGGATCTAAGTTTTCCAATTCCATCAAACAGTTCTTTTTGTACCGTTCCTTTTCTCTTTCGTCCGTCTGCCAGCTTCCAGTCAAATTTTCCTCTGTGGATATACCTGGAATCAACCCGTTTTTCCGGATCATTTTTATAAGTATAATCATTTACCTGACCAATCTCATCTCCACTGTAAAGCATTGGAATTCCGGATTGCACCATCATATATGCATGCAGCATCAGATCAAATCTGACTGCTCTTTTTTTCTTTTCTTCATTTTGTTCAAATCCGGCACTTTCAATTCCACACATGGAAGCTGTCGTTGCACAGAATCTGGCATCTCCTGTTATCGGATCTTCATTATAAAGTTCCCCGCGGCTCACACTTTCTGCGATCTTTCCCGTGAAGAAGTCATTCAGATATCTTTTGTGTGGGACTTCCTGCATTCCCCAACCAGAAAGAGTCTGGAAATCCAATCCCCATCCAATATCATCATGACATCTGAGGTAATTTAAGAAAGTATACTCTTTCGGAAGGTTGTTCATAATATCAAGCTGCATCCGTAAAAGTCTGGTATCTCTCGTCGCAACCGTATTCCATGTAGTAGCCATCATGGTTACATTATAAAGCATATGACATTCCGGCTTTTCTATGGTACCAAAATAAGGAACTACTTTTTCCGGTTCCATCACGACTTCCCCTAATAATACAACCGACGGACACACAATCTCCCCGATCATACGCATCATCCTGACTATCGTGTGTACCTGTGGAAGATTTCTGCAGCTTGTCCCCATTTCCTTCCAGATATAAGGAACTGCATCGATCCGCAGAATGTCAATCCCCTGATTGACCAGGAAAAGGAAATTATACATCATTTCGTTAAACACTCTCGGATTCTTATAATTCAGATCCCACTGGTAAGGATAAAAGGTAGTCAACACGTAGTGTCCGATTTCAGGAAGCCAGGTGAAATTCCCCGGTGCAGTTTCCGGAAATACCTGTGGCACTGTTTTCTCATATTCTCTGACATAGTTTTCATTGTCACAGAAAAAATACCGGCTCATATATTCGCCTTCACCCATTCTTGCCTTCTGTGCCCATTCATGATCTTCGGAAGTATGGTTCATTACAAAATCCATACACAGATTCATGTCTTTTTCGTGGCAGGCTTCAGCCAGATCTGCAAGGTCTTCTATGGTTCCAAGTTCCGGCTTTACTTTTCTGAAATCCGCAACCGCATAGCCTCCATCGGATCTTCCCTTTGGCGAATCGAGAAACGGCATCAGATGAACACAGTTTACACCACATTCTTCCAGATACTTAAGCTTTCCTTTGACTCCTCTTAAATTTCCGGCGAAATTATCAATATACAGCATCATTCCCAGCATGTTTTTTTTTCGATACCACGCCTGATCCTTTTCCTTCTCCAGATCTCTCTTTCGAAGTTTCGCATTTCTTGCATGATAGTAATTCTGCATCTGTTCACAGAGCTCTGCAAACATTGCTTCATTATCATATAATTCCATATAGAGCCAGCGAAGCTCATCCATATGCTTCGCCAGTCTCTTTTCAAAAATATCATTTGTTTTTCTCATTTTTACTCGACCATTTCCAGATAAATCTGATATGCTTTGTACTCACCAAATTCAAGCGGCATCGGAATTCCAACTTCCATCAGCGCCTCTGCCGGATAAATTTTTCCGGTATTTGAATCTTTATAGAATTGTCCGACACACAGACCTTTCATTTTTACATAATTTACTGTCATGTTTCCATGGATTTCAAGCATAACTACATTTACAAGTACTTCTTTCCCATCTTCTGATACAAATTCCCATGCGCCGATTTCTTCTGCGAATGGATTACTCAGTCGATAGTAAAGTCCATTTTGTACAAGCTGTGCGTATTTTTTGTATTCTACTATCTGTTTCCTGATCTCTCTGCGCTCTTCATCTGTCATTTTCGCCGGATCCAGTTCATAGCCGAAGGTTCCTGCCATGGCACAGACACCTCTTGTATGGAGTGATGTCTTTCTTCCTGTCTGATGATTCGGAACTGCAGATACGTGAGATCCAACTGCAGATACCGGATACCCAAAGGATGTTCCGTATTGGATCCTTACACGATCCACTGCATCGGTATTGTCACTGCACCAGATCTGTGGTGTATAATACAGCATTCCCGCGTCAAAACGACCTCCACCACCACTGCAGCCTTCGATCAGAAGGTCTGGATAGCGGCTTATAATACGCTCCAGGAAATCATAAAGTCCAAGCATGTAGTCATACTGCACACTGCCCTGTTCTTCTGCTGTCATAGAATATACTTCTGCCATACTTCGGTTCATATCCCATTTTACATATTCGATATTTCCCTGATCGAGCACCTGACACATCTGCTCATAAACAGCATCCACAACTTCTTTTCTCGAAAAATCAAGGAGCAGCTGGTTTCTTCCTTTTACCGGTTTTCTTCCCGGAATCTGAATTGCCCAGTCCGGATGTTCACGGTAAAGATCACTGTCTTCATTTACCATCTCCGGCTCAAACCAGAGCCCGAATTTAACACCTAACGCATTGATCCTGCTGATCAGGTCACCAAGACTTCCCTGCAGCTTTTCTTCATTAACCTTCCAGTCGCCAAGTCCACTGTTGTCATCATTTCGACTTCCAAACCATCCATCATCCAGTACAACCATATCGATTCCCAGATCCTTTGCCTGCTCGGCAAGATGATAGATATCTTCTCCCGTAAAATCAAAATAGCATGCTTCCCAACTGTTAATCAGTACCGGTCTTACTTTTTCTTTATATTTTCCGCGACACAGATTTTTACGGATACATCTCTGCAGATTCTGGGAAAGCTTTTCAAGTCCCTGATTGCTGCAAGTTAAAATAACTTCAGGGATCACAAATTCCTCTCCTTTTTTCAGTGGATAAGAAAACTGTTCTTCCTGCAGTCCCATCTGCATTCTTGTCTGCCCGAACTGATCCTTTTCTACTTCTGCTTTAAATCCTCCGCTGTATACAAAAGACATTCCATAACAGGTACCGGCATCTTCTGTCGTTTCTTTTTCTGCCAGTATCAGCATCGGATTGTACTGATGGCTGGATGTTCCTCTGCGGCTTCCAATTACAAAAGCTCCATGTCCTACCGATGTTCTTTGCATATTTCTTTCCATCGCATGGCGGCCGTAAAATGAAATCACATCAAACTCACCGTGAAGGAGATCAATACAGGCTGCCTGTGCTTTTGTCAGTCTGATTTTATCTTCTTCTGTATTGATCACTTTTGCACTTCTTGTGATCACATCATACTCCGGAAGAACTCCATAAAGTAATTCTACCTGTAATCCTGTCACCTGATCTTTCATATAAATGATCAGAGTCTGGGCTTCCTCTTCGGCAGCATAAACTGCCGGAAGTCCCTTCAAATTGTATTTTCCATCACAAATCTCATATCCCTGATATCTAAGATCGCATCCAAAAGAACCATCTGCATTTACAAGATCAAGCACCGGACTCCTGAAATCTCCTGTCAGTCGACACGGAAATTCCTGCGGCAGCACATCAAGGGAATATGTTCTGTCATTTCCTGTATCATGCGGATTTCCTGAGAAGCCACGGTCTGCATAGGTCAGAAGATAGTCCATAACTCCATCTGTCTTTCTTCCATAATATAAATGCAGTAAAAATCCATATGCATCAATTTGCATCTGATACGTTGTATTTTGGGTATGTAATGTAAATGTTTTTGCCTTCTCGTTGTATATGATTCCCATATTCTTCTCCTTAAGCTTCTGTCAAATTTATTTTACTGCGCCATTTACAACACCGTTCAGAATCTGTTTCTGACAGATCAGATAGAAAATCAAAATCGGAAACAGTGCCAGTAAATAGGATGCAAATGCAAGATTATAATTGGTTCCAAATTGTGTCTGGAATGTCATCTGTGCAAGTGGCAGTGTGTTCACATCACTACCTGCCAGAATTACAAGTGGTGTCATAACATCATTCCATGTACCAAGTGCTGTAAGTACCGCTACTGTTGCATGCATCGGTTTCATGATTGGGAAAATAACGCTCCAGTAAGTTTTCCAGGTTGTTGCCCCGTCTACATGTGCAGCCTCTTCCAGTGCCATCGGAATATTTTTCAGATAACCGGAGTATAAGAGCACATTCATCGGCATATAAAATACAAGATAACACAAAATAACACCGAAAATATTGTCAATTCCCATCTGTGCTGTCTGCTTCACAAGTGGCATCATCAAAATTGCAAATGGAACAAACATACCGCTTACAATATAAAGATAGGCTACTTTGTAAAATTTACTGGTACTTTTACTTCTTCCGATCACATAACCGATCATAGAATGAATCAGAATGGAAAGAACTACCGTTACAATCGTTATCAGCACACTGTTGCCCAGTGAATGCCAGAAATCTGTTACACGCATTGCTTCTGCAAAGTTAGAAAAGCTCCAGCTTTTTGGCAGTGATAAGATTCCGGAAATACTGTTTGTCATTTCCGACGGTTTCTTAAATGCAATCACAACTGTAAGATAAAGAGGAAAAATAACGGTTACAAGACCCAGAATCAATAAAATTGTGATTGGCCAGTTTACTCTTTCTTTCACCTTTACTTTCATTATAACTGTTCCTCCTTATTTCCCAAAAAGTTCATCTGTAATACAGAGATCACAACGATCACTACAAAGAACACAACTGCATTGGCACTCTGGAACCCAAACTGTCCTCCGGCCATACCATTGAAAAAAATCAAAAATGAAATTGATTCTGTACTCTGCGCCGGGCCTCCTTTGGTAAGAGCCATGATCTGATCAAATACCATCAGAAAATTCTTCATGCAAAGTACCATATTGATGGTAAAGAATGGAAGGATCAGTGGAAATGTCAGATTCTTGAATTTTTTCCATCCGGTCGCTCCATCAAGAGAACCTGCTTCGTATACATCCTCCGGTACCGTCTGAAGTCCGGAAATATAAATAATCGTATTCATTGCAACAGACTGCCATGCACATACAATTACGATCGCAACCCATGCCCATTTTGAGCTTGCCAGGATACTGTCACCTTTTCCGCCCATCATTTTTACAACTGTCGGAAGAATATAAGTGAAAAAGTAATTGAAAATATAGCCCACTACAAGTGCTCCTAAAATATTTGGAACGAAATACATTCCTCTGAGTGCACTTTTAAATTTAATTTTACTGTTTAATCCAAGACTTAACACATTTACAACTATTGTTGCAACAATTGCAAGCTTGAATGTAAACAGGTAGGATTTCCCGACTCTTGCATCAGTAAATAAGTCTGTATAATTTCGAATACCTACCCAGTCAAACTCGCCATATCCTCGAAAATTTGTAAAACTATAAATAACACCTTTAATAAGTGGCAGCGTATTAAAGCAGAAAAACAACGCAAGTATCGGTATCGTAATCAGTAAAAATGTCCGCTCTCTGCCATTCATCCTTTTCAATTTATTCATGATCTGTATCCCTCCTACTTGCCTGCTTCATAATCTTCCATCATACGAATGATATCCCTGTTATATCTGATCCAGTCTTTGTCAAATTTTTTCAGGAATGCGTCAACATCCTGGTTTATGAGAAATGTCTGGATTTGTGCATCGACTGCCATTTCTGACGGATAATAGTGATCCTGGTAATCCGCCATACGGTTATCCTGAATATATGGTTTCATATCTTCCAGTTCCGGAGCTAATGCAAAATCTTCGTCTTTACAAGGCACCGCATTCTGTGCATCTAAGTATGCCTGGATACTTTCATGATCCATCAGGAAATCAAGTACTTCATATGCCGCTTCTTTATTTTCACATGCATCCATCACGCAGAACTGAAGGTCTACTCCTGAATTTAATACATTGTCCTCTTCAGAATCATTAGCCGGCATAACAAAGGATCCGATATTCATATCCGGATTTACAGATTTGATCTGCGGAATTGCATAGCTTCCGATTGTATACATCGCTGATTCACCATTTGCAAATGCAGTACATGCATCGTTGTATCCGTATCCAAACGGTCCATCTTCACCATAATTTAACAATTCAAGCATTTTTTCTGCCACTTGCGGATATTCTTTGGAGAAGGTTGTTTCTCCCTTATTCACCTGCTGACAAACATCGGATGGTGCAAGTCCGACTGCAAGTGCATTCCAAGGTGCAAGGCAGGTCCAGGTATCTTTATATCCAAAATAAAGTGGATGGATTCCTTCATTCTGAATCTCCTCGCAAAGAGAAATAAATTCATCCCAGGTCTGCGGAATCTCCCATCCATGCTCTGCAAACATATCTTTGTTATAGAGCACTCCTGCCGCATTTGCCACATACGGAAGCCCATATGTTCCTTCTGTCGGAACAAACTCCAATCCTTCGATTATATCAAGATAAGCAGGTTTTATCTCACTAAGTCCTTCATAATCTGAAAGATCAGCCAGTATTCCGGAATCAATAAAATAAGAATAATTGATATCTCCGCCAATTCCGATAATATCCGGATAATCTTCTCTGATAAAACGTGTTTTCAAAATTGTTGTCGCATCATTTGGGGAAGATATTTTTAAATGGATATCATCATGTGTCTCATTAAATTCTTTTTCGAGCTGTTCAAATATATCTACCGCCTCCGGTTTATACTGAACAAGTTCAATTTCCACTTTTCCGCTTTTTGAATTTTGCTGACATCCCTGTAATACTGCTGATGCCATCAGAATACAGGACATTCCCAAAACAATTGCTGCTCTTTTCCTTCTCATTTTTTCTCCTTCCTCACAGGTATATTCGTTTTTAGTTACCGCTCGATATATCAAGTACTTTCTTTATAGTTGTATTATAACATACCATTATGCGACTAAAAATATCATTGTATTTGAATTTTTATTCCAAAATGCTATTATTTTCTTCTTTTTTGCTAAAGGTATAGCATTTTGGTATATTTTAGTTGCAATCTATTTATTAAATCAGTAGAATAAATATATATATCAACTGACTTAACATCTGCTAAACATCATTTTTTCACGGCAGAGCACCTATGAGAAAGGAATTATTATGAAAGAACTTATGTTTTCAGTATTTCCAAGCGAGAATTTTGTCGATCTTGGATTGTATCAGTTTGGTTACGAACAATGTGAACCGGCGCATAGTTTTGGTCCTGCCGTCCGTAATCATTTTCTTTTTCACTACATTATCTCCGGCACCGGAATTTTAATGGCAAATGATTCTCACGGTGTAACACAGACCTATCACGTAAAAAGTGGCCAGGGCTTTATGATTTTCCCCGGTCAGATCAATACTTATATCTCTGATGAAAAACTCCCATGGGAATATACATGGATTGAATTTGACGGACTACGTGCAAAAGAAACCATTGAACTTTCCGGACTTAGTTTGGATAATCCGATTTATAAGGCTACTTCTAAGGATCTGCGTGAAATACTGAAAGAAGAACTTCTCTATATTGCAAGTCACGGAGACGCTACACCATTTCACCTGATTGGGCATCTCTATCTTGCAATTGATGCTCTTATTCGTTCTACTTCCATCATGCAGACATCGAAAATCAGCCGTCTTCAGGATTTTTATATCCATGAAGCCCTATCTTATATAGAGCAGAATTTCCAAAACGATATTTCTGTCGAAAACATCGCTGCAGTATGCGGATTAAACCGCAGTTATTTCGGAAAAATATTCAAAGACGGAATTGGAAAATCTCCTCAGGAAACCCAGCGGATCGACCGGATGTGTGCACTGATGAAGCAATTTAACCGA
>OIXA01003513.1_pt1 | contig 16292 bp, 16 predicted proteins | sample 1587721 | NCBI WGS metagenome assembly OIXA01 (sample SAMEA3888900, study PRJEB22519) | human gut metagenome | biome: human gut; feature: human-associated habitat; material: faeces | place: Denmark | collected 2013 | reverse complement strand
AACTAATTCCTTTATTTTATTGTTAACTGGGAGGAAAAGGGCATGAAAAAACACACGCTATTACTAGCGTGTGCTATGAGGATTTTGCTTAACTTAATAGCATTACCCCTTGAGGGGAAGGCTTTATGTCGGGGACAGCGACGCTCGCGTATACGATGCTCTTGAGACGATCTTCTCGCTCTCTTTCATACCGCCAGTACCCTATCCGCCCCTTCGGGGCACCTTCCCCTCAAGGGGAAGGCTTTGTTCATCGGCATTGGTTTTTCTGCGTATCCTGTATTCGCTTTGGCGGTATAGGCTTATGGCTTACCACGCTTCCATTCTGCGCAAACAAAACCGCTCTGCGAAGACTGGCTTTGCAGAGCGGTTTCTGGTTCTATTATTCTACGGTCACGGATTTTGCGAGATTTCTCGGCTTATCCACATCATTTCCTCTCTTGATAGAGGTGTAGTAAGCGAGGAGCTGCATCGGGATGACGGCGAGGATCGGTGCGATGAAGGGATCGACTCTCGGGATACGGACGGTCTCGGTCGTGTACTTCGCGATCTCTCTGTCATCGACGAAGCCGATGCCGAGGACTTCGGCGCCGCGGGCGCGGACTTCCTGAATATTGCTGTACATCTTTGCACTGACGTCGTCCTGTGTCGCTACAGCGATGACCGGGGTCTCCGGCGAGATGAGGGCGAGGGTGCCATGCTTCAGTTCACCGGCCGCGTAGGACTCCGCATGGATGTAGGAGACTTCTTTCAGCTTCAGTGCGCCTTCCATGGCGATCGCATAGTCGATGGAACGGCCAAGGTAGAAAATATCATTCGCCTTGATGAGCTTTTCAGCGACGTCTGCCATGTGTTCTTTTTCATCAAGCACGGTGTCGATCTGATCCGGCAGATCTCTCAGTGCGGTGGAGATCTTCTGGATGAGTGCGGGCTTCAGTGTGCCTTTCAGCTGGCCCATGTAGAGGGCAAGGAGCAGGAGGGCCACGAGCTGGGTGGTATAGGCTTTCGTAGAAGCGACGGCGATTTCCGGGCCTGCCAGGGTGTAGACGACATTATCAGCTTCACGCGCGATGGATGAACCGATGGAATTCGTCACGGCAAGGCTCTTCGCGCCGAGACGTTTCGCTTCTTTGAGCGCCGCCAGAGTGTCGATGGTCTCACCGGACTGGCTGACTACGATGCAGAGGGTCTTATCGGTCGTGAGCGGACGGCTGTATCTATATTCGGAAGCAATCTCTACAGATACGGGGATCTTGACGAAGCGTTCGATGTAGTGCTTCGCAACGAGGCCGGCATGGTATGCGGTGCCGCAGGCGGTGATCAGGACGTGATCGATGCCGGAGAGACATTCTTTCGTCCAGCCGAGATCGTCAAAATTGACAGAACCGTCTTTATTGAGATGGATCTGTACGGTATCGTGGACAGCCTTGGGCTGTTCATAGATCTCCTTCAGCATGAAATGCGGGTAGCCGCCTTTTTCCGCAGCTTCTGCGCTCCACTTGACTTCCTGGATCTCCTTTTGGATCGGCTTGCCTTCGGCATCGAAGAGGGAAACGCCATCCTTCTTCACGATGGCCAGCTCGCAGTCGTCCAGGATATAGATCTTTCTGGTATGGTTGATGACGGCAGGGATGTCGGAGGCGATGAAATTCTCGCCATCGCCAAGGCCGATGATGAGCGGATTGTCCTTCTTCGTGCAGATGATGGTGTCCGGCACCGCCTTATCCATGATGACGAGGCTGTAGGAGCCTTCGATCACAGAAAGGACCTTGCGGACGGTGGAGAAGAAGTCTCCGTCATCCATCTTTTCGAGAAGGTGTGCCACGACTTCGGTGTCGGTATCCGACTTGAAGACATGGCCTTCGTCGATCAGCTGCTTCTTGAGCGTCATGTAGTTTTCGATGATGCCATTGTGTACGATGACGAAATGATTATGGCAGTCGCCATGCGGATGGGCATTCCGATCCGATGGCTGTCCGTGCGTCGCCCAGCGGGTATGCCCGATGCCGATGTGTCCGGTGAGCGGATGCTCCTTCAATGCGGCTTCCAGATTTGCCAGACGACCTTTTTTCTTTTCGATAGAGATCGTACCTTTGTCATAGATAGCGATGCCAGCCGAATCATAGCCGCGATATTCGAGGCGTCTCAGCCCATCGATCAAAAAGCGGGACGCTTCGCCGCTGCCCACATAACCTACAATACCACACATACGGTATTCCTCCTTGCATATTTCTTTGGAATGCTCTGCCGCTCCGGGCCGCCCCTTTCCATCAGGGCTGTCTTTGAAAGAAGGCTGTACGCCTTGCTTTCTCTGCTCATGGGCCAGAGGATCTTATTCTTATTATGAGTAAGAGAAATGCGATTCGATCGCAGAATCAGATATTATAGAAATGCGGACATCGTCCGCAGGTATTCATACGGAGTTTATTATATCACATGTCATAAAAATATGATATTTTCCGGTGGCACACAGAAAAAGGAGCTGTAACTTACGTTAAGCTCCTTCGCTACGTTTTTCACATTATAGCATGGTTTGGAAAAGAAGGAAAGGGGGGTGACTGGTGACTAGGGACTGGTGACTGGGGAGACTAGGAGCCTTTAGACGTTAGACTTCAGATTTCGGACTTTAGACTTTAGACTTCTGACGTCTTATCTCATTCAAATCGATCCCAATACCGATCCGAGCTCCTGCATCTCTTCCATTTCCGAAAGGCCTGCCACGGCGGCGAAGACGCCGATCATCGCAAGAAGCAGCAGGAAAAGGAGGAGCATCACGTAGGGCGCGATGGCGATCAGGACGGATTTCCCTGTGGAGAAGAAATAGTTCTCTCGGATCGCAAGGACATCAAGGACGAAGGTCCACACGCAGATCGCAAAGGAACCGATGCCGGAGAGGAAGGAAAGCCCGATGCTTTCTGCCAGTGTGAAGAAGACGGAGAAGGCAAGCGGCAGCGATGCCGCCATGAATCCGGCGGTGATGCCCTTCGCGCTCCCTTGCCCGCCGAGAAGTCCGGAGAGGTAGTCGGTCACGGCGCTGTGGACAAGGAGGGAAAGCCCCAGAAAGAGAAGCACGGCCAGAAACTCGACAAGAAGCCCCGGTCCTTCTGAGAAGGCGGATACCGCCGTCAAGAAAAGTGTAAAGAGCCATAGGATCCCCGCTTCGCGAAGGCGTTCGCCGCGGGTGATGTCATAGAGCGCCGCCCGCGGTGTCACGATCAGCGAGTAGACAAGATCAAGAAAGGTATTCATGGAGTTGCTCCTTTGGAATGAATGTATGATATGGGAAAGTCTTTGAGATATCAGACTTGGAGACGTTAGACATTAGGCGTTAGAATTCAAACCTCTGACTTCTGATATCCCTTAGTCTCCTAGTCTAATACTCCTCACTTTATCGTGGGATTTTCTCCTTCTGTCAATGCCTTTTTCATGCTTCCTGCCATGGATTCTCCCATGACATTCGAGAGCCGGGCAGCTTCGCCGCGAAGGAGGGAGCGGAGTGTCACTGCGCTATTCGTATACGAGCGGGTCTCTATATGATCCACATCGAGCCCGCCGCTCGATGCAGCGTAGTTCAGCGCATCATAATAATTGCCCATGGCATCGACAAGACCGAGATCCTGTGCCTGACGGCCGGTCAGGATGCGCCCATCGGCGATGCTCTTTACTTTCTCTTCATCCATATGGCGTCCGTCCGCCACTGTTTGGACGAACTGGTGGTAAATGTCATCGACCATGGTCTGCAGCATCTCTCTCTCTTCGCCTGTCATCGGGCGGTACATGGAGAGGATATCTTTGTGCGCGCCGCTCTTGATCTTATCATTCTTGACGCCGACCTTATCCATCAGGTCTTCGATATTGGTATAGTCCATGTAGACGCCGATGCTGCCCGTCATGGTGGCCGGAGAGGCGAAAATGTAATTTCCCTTGCTCGCCAGCCAGTAGCCTGCCGAGGCGCACATATCGCCCATGGAGATCACGATGGGCTTCTTGCTGCTGCGGATCTTATCCATTTCTTCTGCGATCTCCTGGGTCGCTCCTGTCGAGCCGCCCGGGCTGTTGATGCGGATCAGGATGGCTTTTGCCTGCGGATCCTTTCTGGCTTCCTGAAGCTCTCGCATGATCTCCTCGGAGGAGGAGCCGGAAGAGCCACTCAGCATCGAGTCTGTCTCCGGCCCGCCGTAGATCGCGCCGTCGATGCGCACGACGGCCACATAGCCCTCTCCCCTCTTTTCTTTTTCTGCTTTCCAAAGAGATGTGCTGCCCACCGAGAGTGCCGCCGCAAGGAGCAGGACTGCGAGAAGCAGGATCCATTTTCTTTTCGTCTGTATCGTCATTAGAAGTCATCCTTTCGTATGTATTAGCTGATAGTTTCATTATAGCACAGGAGAGAAGGGGTTCAGTGGTCAGGATCGAATCAGTGGTCAGGGATAGGGAGCCTTTATTGACTTGTGTTTTCCATGCTGCTTTCGGGCATCACTCTTTAAAAAAATCGGCGCTCGCCTGCTGCCGTAAATCGCCTGCTTGAAACGCATATCCCCACTCTTTTTCATCCCGCTAGTACCCTATCCGGCTCGCTTCGCTCGCCACCTTCCCCTCGAGGGGAAGGGGGACCGCACAGCGGTGGATAGGGTGCTCTCGCAAACGGCGCACTTGAGACGATCTTTCCCGCTCTTTTTCATCCCGCTTCCCCCATCCAACCTCCGCCCCTTCGGGGCACCTCCTTCCATAGGAAGGAGGGAGTGTCCACGCGAGCCCCTTCCCTTGGAAGGGGCTGCCGAACGCAGCGAGGCGGGGTTGGTTTCCTTTTGGGGCGGCGAAGCCCCCTCCTCTTTGCCTTTCCCATCAGGAAAGGGCGTTGTGTCAAGAAAAGCGTTATCCTCGTATCGCAGCCTTCCCCTTTGGAGAAGGCTATTTATATCAAGCGGTGAAGCCACCACCACAAGTTTGAAAGCAGGGATGCAGGATTAGTAGCCGCAAGTAACTGGTAGCTAGGGATTGGTGGCTAGGGATTAGGAGTCTCAAGTGACTGGTGACTAGTGACTGGCACGCCATCTCATGGCATCGCCATTATTTATACTTCGCGGCGCTTCCATATTTTTATGCGCCGCACCACCATTTCGCATTTCTCATTTCTAATTTCTCATTCAAGAGAGACTTTCATCCCCAAGCAAGGGGCAGCACGCCCCGTAGTCTGCCCCTGAACCCCAAAAGAAAAACGCACCGCGAAATCATTCGCAGTGCGTTTTTACATACTAACCTGTTACGGCAAACCGTCGCTCATGAGATGCGCATAGTGCTGCTGGATCTTACGGGTGACAGGGCCGACTTCTCCATTGCCGATCGGTTTTCCGTCGATGGAGAGGACCGGGATGATGCCGTCCTGAGAATTCGTGAGGAATACTTCTTCCGCATTCATCATATCTTCGAGGCGGACTGGATCTGTCGCATCATCGATGGAGGTGACACCGGCAGTCGGAGCGACGCGGGACAGGACGAGGGAGCGTGTGATGCCGCGGGTCATAAATTCATTCGTGCCCGGGGTCCAGATGACACCCGCCTTGACGATGAGGACATTCGAGTGGGTGGCTTCGGTCAGAAGGCCGTCTCGGATGAAGATGCCGTCGTAGCAGCCCTGCTTCAGTGCTTCCTGACGCGCGAGAAGGTTATCCACCTGAGAGAGGGAAAGAATGTCACAGTGGTGTCCGCGATCATCTTTCATCGTGATGCACTTCACGCCGTCCTGCACTTTGGCAATGGCATCCAGACTGATCGGTTTGGCGTAGACCAGGACATTCGGACGCAGCTGATTTCTGGCAGGGATCAGGAAATCATGATCGCCCTGTCCGCGGGTGACGATGATCTTCACATAGCCTTCTTCGATGCCGCTTTCTTCGACGACGGTTTCCACGATCTCGGTGAATTCATCCGGCGCTGTCACGGGACGAATGCCCAGAAGACGCATGGAGCGGTACAGACGGTCGGTGTGATAGGAAAGAGCAAACGGATGGCCTTTGTAGACGCGGATCCATTCATAGCATCCGTCACCAAATTGGAGTCCTCTGTCATCTGCCGCGATGATCTGGGAGAAATCATAATAGAAATTGTGATTGTAGTATATGGTAGTTTTTCTTTCTGCCATACGTCTCACCTCCGTAACAAATTGTTATTATTATGGCTTATGAGGGATATTACCACTGGGGCGTTCTGCCTCTTGATTGCCTGCGAAAGAGGCCCAGCGGGTTCTATAGGTTCAAGAGATTCAAAGGGGGTTGGTGCAGCGCATAAAAACATAGAAGCGCCGCAGAGTATGGATGTGGCGATGCCCGAAGGTTTCTTAAAAAGCAGGTCCCTGTTTGAGCTTTTCTGACAGGATTCGTTTGACCGCGAACAACAAAGATTTCTCGCTTCGCTCGAAATGACGATACGAGAAAAGATTTTTCTAATCCAGTCACCAGTCACTCGAGACTCCCAGTCCCCAATTTCTGAGCATTCATCCCTCACTTGCTTTTCAGCGCTTTGATCTTTTCGATGAGGAGCGGGAGGAAATCCTTCAGATCCGCTTCGACAGCGTAGTCTGCCATTTCCATGATCGGCGCCTTCGGGTCCTTATTGACCGCGATGACGATGTCCGCATTGACTGCGCACATGTGCTGCATCGCGCCCGAGATGCCGAGGGCGAAATAGATCTTCGGCGCGACGCCCTTGCCGGTCTGGCCGATCTGGTGGCTATGCGGCTCCCAGCCGAGCTCTGCGATCGGACGGCTGCAGCCGACAGATGCCCCCAGAAGATCAGCGAGCTCATGGAGCTTCGCCCATTCTTCTTCCGTACGGATGCCGCGGCCGCCTGCAACGACGACCTTCGCATTTTCGACCGGATGGCTGTCCTTCTCACCGGCGATGATCTCCTTCAGCACCGTGCCGAGATCCTTCTCTTCAAGGGAAACGGAGAGGGAGATGACCTCGCCCGTGCGGGAAGCATCGGCTTGCGGGTACTTGAAGATGCCCGGGCGGACCGTGCCGACCTGAGGACGATAGTCCGGAGACACGATATCTGCCATGATATTCCCATCCATCGCCGGGCGCGACCAGATGACCAGCCCCTTCTCGGTATCTGCCGAAAGCTCTGTCACATCTGCCGTGACGCCGCAGACGAGCTCTGCCGCCAGACGCGGGGCGAGATCGCGGCCGAATGGCGTCGCACCAAAGATGATGGTATCCGGCTTCTTCTCCAAGAGGAACGGCGCCAGTGCTTTCTGGTACGCTTTCCCATCATAGTGGCCAAGGAGCGGATGATCGATCACATAGACCTTATCTGCACCGAGGGAGATCAGCGAGGATGCCGGATCCTTAAGATCGGCACCGATGAGGACGACTGCGACCTCTTCCCCCAGCTGGTCAGCCAGTACGCGGGCTTCACCGGTCAGTTCACCGGTGACCTTCTGGATCTTGCCATTCGCAAGCGCTCCGATGACATAAATACCTTTGTGTTCAGAAAAATCCATTTCGCCCCTCCTTAGATGACCTTCAGTTTCTGCATAGCCGAGAGGAAGAGATCTGCCGCTTCTTCCGTCGTCTTTCCTTCGATGCGGAGATTTTCTTTTTTCGGCGGCACGACCGGACGGACCTGACGGACCTGCGTCGGAGAGCCCTTCATGCCGATGCGCGCCGGATCGACCGGCAGATCGGCTGCCGTGAGATTTCCGATCTCCACTTCATCCTTCTTGAGGAGACCCTTGATGCTCGGGTATCTCGCATGGTTCAGCGCTTCAGTCGCAGTGACGACCGCCGGAAGAGCAAGCTCGAGCACCTCGATATTCCCACCGATCTGGCGCTTCACGGTGAGGAATCCTTCCTTCTCATAGGAAATGCCTACGGCTGCACTCACATCCGCGATGCCGAGCGTCGCAGCGATCTCCGGGCCGATCTGCGCCGTATTGCTGTCGATGGACTCCTGCCCGCAGAAAATGAGATCGAATGTTCCCAGCTTCTCGATCGCCTTAGCCAGCGTGTAGCTCGTCGCAAGAGTATCCGCGCCGCCAAATGCGCGGTCCGTCACGAGGTATACTTCATCAGCGCCCATAGCGACCGCATCCTTCAGGACAGCGGCTGCCTGCGGGGGACCCATGGTGATGACCGTCACCGTGCCGCCCACTTCATCGCGCAGCGAGAATGCCGCTTCCAGCGCATGGAGATCCAGCGGATTCATGATGCTGTTCGCATTGTTTCTTTTCAGTCTTCCTGTAGTCGGATCGACTTCCATCTTCGAGGTGTCGACGACCTGTTTGATACAAACCAGAAACTTCATAGTGTCTCCCTTCTGTGAGGTCGAAATCATATGCCACGCAGCACGAACGCCGCGCCACAGGGTAAACGGGTGCCAAAAGACGCGGCTCGCGCCTGTTGTCCCCATGATTTATATTTGCTTCAAGTATAGCATAATTGGGAGCTTTTTGCGTGAGAAAGTTGCGAAAACTTATTCCCTTGCTCCGAAATGTAGCATAACAAAAAGAGGCTGCCCGCCAGGCTTGCCTCCTTTGTTCTGCCGTTGTTGTCTTCAGATTTTTTCCTCTTTTTTCATTCGTGCATAGCGTTTGGCCGCAAGATCATACACTTCATCATTCGCTCTCGCACCGATAATAATAATCAGCATCTCACCCTCCACCTCAATCAGCGCGTAGACGATCCGAATGCCGGATTTTTTTAGTTTGATCTTATACAAACCTTGCAGATGGCTCCCGCTCAGATTCGCCAGTGGTTTTCCATAACCATCCGCCGTCGGGTTCTGCATCACTTTCTGGATGGCCTTATCAATGACTTTCTGATGGTAGCGATCAAAGCTTTTCCAATCCTTTTCTGCAAAAGTGGAAAAACGAACATGCCATATCATTCGAATTCCACCTCAGCATCATCAACATCCGCAATATCTTCGGATGAGATCCCAAGTTCTTTTCGTACTTCATCCCAGTCTTTGGTCTGCGAAAAAGCCCCATTCTCGATCCGATGCAGCGCGAGTGCAAGCAGTTCAGCGTTTTCCAGTTTTTCAGTCATTGCAAGATAGCTCTCAGGCGACATGAGAACGCATTCCGGTACATTGTTCTTCATCACAACCTTGGAGCCATTTTCTTTGACACTTTTGAAAATCTTCCCCGCCATCCCTTTATTAAATAAACTGATCGGGATCGTGTTTCTTAAAGCCGGCACTAAATTTTCCATCAGCGTATCCTCCTGTTCTCATTGTACTATTTATCAATAAATTTATCAATAAATACACTGTGACTAAAGGAAGGAATAAGATCTGATAATGGTTCAGTCCGTATTTTCCTAAAAGCCTCTTCTCATTCCCCTCTTCTTTTACCACGCTACTTTTCGTTGCATGACACATCATAGCTCTGTAGTAGCTATAAATCTAGTCATATTTTGGCGCTAAAAAAGGCCGCGGCTGCGGTCTTGCGAAATTCTCTTTACTTTAATTACCAAACAGTGCGCCCTTCCTTCCACTCCTTTTTTGCTTCATTTAAGGATAGGCGATTTGCTCCACCGGAAAATCTGGTTCCAATTCTTGTAGTGGGTCTCTTTCCCAGCCACATTTTTCACAGATGGAGTATGGACGCGTTATAAACTCATCATCATTTCCGCACACAGGACATTTACCTAAATTTGGCTCCATGTTTCTTTGCCTCCACTCTCATGTTTAAGAATTTCTTATGCCCTTCATGTAGAGCGTAAAAAGTAAGTAATCCACCATCGTTTTTTCTATAAAAGACCGCAATAGCGGCCTTTTATCATTTTTCTTTATTTTTCTCACTCAATCTCACGTCCCTCTTTCCAAGCTTTCCTTGCCTGGTTCAAGGACATAACATTGGCTCCTCCGGATAAATCTGGCACCTCTTCCTGCGCTGGTTCGCGTTCCCAATTGCATACAGGGCAAATATCATAAGGGAGCCAATTATCTTCGTGTCCGCAAACTGGGCATTTACTTCTTTTTCCCTCCATTGCTGAAAGACCTCCTCATTAAAAAATCGAAAGATGCACGGCTCATCGAAGGAACTTATACTCGTGATACCATTATTGACATCACCCCACTTGGCCGTGATTACCTTGACCACGTTCGAAACGATACGGTTTGGGAGAAAACGAAGAAAAAGCTTCAACCATTGGGTACTGTCCCGTTGTCCGTCGTATCACAAGTAACAGCCTCCTGTATTTCGTCGCTGCTCGGGCTATAGGGCACCGTCTTGATGGATGCCAGCCTTTTCGCTTCTTGGAATACGAACTGCATGGACGCGATGGGGACTTCGTTCTGGTGAAGCACCTGCACGATCTCCAACGCAATTTTCCTCACATTGATTACGTGTTTCATGATCTTCCCACCCTTTCGCCTTCAGGAGTACGCTGATATCGATGTTATCTATAATGTTCACTCCTCGAATGGGTCATCCTGATTGATAGCTAATGCATACATAGTGATTTCATCCGCATCTTTAGCGACGAGGCCAGCCTTTATCGCTTCGAACAATTCTTTTTTGTTATCCTCAGTCGGTAAGAGTGACCTGATTCCGAACAGGTATTCCTTATCGTCGCATACTTTTCTTAGAATTGGCTCCAGCTTCTCCCACATTTTACCTTTTCCTATTTTATCGGCACTTTTCTTACAATCTCATAATCATCAATCCCGTTTACCCTAACCGTATACATATAATTTCCGATCGCCTTATGTACGAATTTCTTCTTTTTTTGCCCAGCAGGTAAATGAGTGTTCAGCTTGTGCATAGCCAAAGCATACTCTTGCGCAGGGAGTTTTACAACTTTCTTTTTGTATTTACGTGGTCGAGCCGCACCCCCGCCAGAAGCAAACCAGCCGCCTTCGTCCCGCGGGTGCTTATCTTCTGCCCAATCGGTATCCCCTTCGAATCTTGGAGCCTGTGGCAGCTTTCCGTGAGCCTCGGGTGGTTTATCGCCCACCTCCCCGCCGCGGCCTGCATGGGGCAAATCCGGACCTCCAGCGCCGTCTTCCTCGCCGTCCATGCCAGGGAATCCTCCCATCTCGCCCTGCGGCTCGATTTCATCCGACGCATTCATGATTTCCTCGTCGGTAATGTTCGTCCATGTACCGGTACGGCTGCTCTGCTGCTTCATTTCGCGAAGCGCGGTGCGCTGGCTAATGAGGCCGGCGTTGTAGGCCGTAACAATGTTATCTGTGCCGCACTTTGCAAGATCAGCGCGTTCCTGATCCGATGGCTCGGATACGGGATCGAATTCAAAATCGAGGTCATCCTGCACGGCGCAGAAGATGAACATGTGTAACTCCCAGTTTACCCAACTACATCAAAGCAGTAAAATAGCATCCCATTCCGCGTAGGAAGCTGCTTTGTTTCTACCGATCTTTCAATCAATATTTAACTCTCGAAGCGGTGTGCCATTTTTATCTTTCCATGTCTTCGGCCCACTTACGGCATATCCCAAAACAAAATCTGCCGCAGCAGATGGACTTGAAAAGAGTATATCTTCGGTTGTTACTAAATTCTCGACTCTGCCAGACTCCATCACCTTTCTTCTGAAGTCCGACATATTGGCATTTAAGGAAGGCTCATTGGTCTTTTCATTGATCACTGCGCCTTTCCTTACGACAAATCCTTCCGTAGTGAGCAGGCCTTCGGCTTTTGCGTTTCCAATCGCGAGATGCAGTGCCGTCTGGCTTTCTGCTTCTGATGGATCGGCCACCGGTTCAAGCACTTTGTATCCCAGCGCATTGATGAGAATTTTCAATTTATCGATATATTCCTCCATCACGGCTTGATCCGATTCCTTGATAACTGCCTTTCCGCAAGTATTCTTCGTTAATACAGTAAAGCGATTCGCCTTCCTCGCTTCTTTCACCAATTTATCTTCCAAGTAACGAATCAACGCCTTATCCAAATCGTCTCCTGTAAAAATAACAGCTGTATTCCAATAGTATTCTTCGTTCCCTGACGATGCGTCTCGCAAATGCTGTACCAGACGTGCTTTGATGTTTTCGGCTTCCCCGATATAAACCGCATCTTTGTCCTCATTTTCAGCTTTACAAAAGAGAAAATAAACACCCGGCCTGGTGAAATCCTTGCGACCGCATCCAGCGACCTCCGTCCGAGGAATTTTAATGGCCTTTCCACTCCAATTCCGCAACTCAGCCAGCACTAAACTATCCGCCGTACCATTAACCAGAAATAGCTCAATCTTCTTCCCGTATACCATCATTGATTCACGTCCCTTTCTATTTCAACTACGGAGTCATCAAGTTCCCGCATTCGCCCAATGCACCCTATGTTTCTTTGCTATTCTTTTATCCTACTACGGCTGTATTTTCTTCCCATTCTTAATAAAGCCCAACGGTATGGATGCACCAGATCAACAGCGTACTGATTCTTCCGATATGACAGGCAATCATCATCTCCACGGTGTCTCTCTCATCAGAAATCTACCTGTTCGATATATATTATATTTCTTTTATTCAGCCCTGTCCAAAAAGAGGCGAGCGGTTTCCCGCTCGCCTCTTTTTGGACGCTCGCCACTCATTCTTTTCCCTTATCGCCTTAAAATCTGCACCACAAGTAAGGAATCCCTAATTTTTTCTCCCCTCGACCGCCGCATTGCCGAGGAGCCCCTTCAGCGCTTCTTCGGCTTCTTCGGAAAAGTCGACATAGAATTTTGGCACCATGCGGATCTCCTGCCTTGAGGATATGAGGTGGAGTATGACGGGTGTGCCGCCATGGTATTTCGCAAGGACTCGGGCGAGGGCGGCACTGACCTTGTCTGTCTCATGGCGGGGATCGACGTAGAGGTGGACTTCATCGACCGGCACGCGAACGGTCTTTTGGAACTGGGCCATCGGTATGATGCTGTCGGCTAAGATCTTGACTTCTCGCTCGTTCGACTGGACGCGGCCGCGGATACAGATGGGCGCGTCTTCAGTGAGGAAGGGACGCGCGGCTTCCCAGACGGAGGGGAAGAGGACGGCTTCGATCTCACTTTCATAGTCTTCGATGGTGACGTAACCCATGGGCGCGCCCTTCTTGGTGACCATGCCCTTCACACGGGTGACAGTGCCGCCCAAGGTGACCGTCTTCCCGTCGTAGCGGCTGCCTTCGGTCTCGAGCTGGTAGATGGGCGTGCAGGCGGCCATCTGCTTCTTGTACTTTTCGAGCGGATGACCGCTGACGTAGAAGCCTAAGAGCTTCCTTTCCCAGTCGATCTTTTCATCCGCGTCCATGTCTTCGAGATCAGGATAGACGACGGAGCTTTTCATCTCGTCCCCGCCGAAGAGAGACATCTGTCCGCTCTCCCGGTCGCTCTTCGCAGCGGCGACATCACTCATGACCTGCGGGAGTGCGGCGAGAAGCTGAGAGCGGTTGTAGCCGAAGCCGTCCATCGCACCGCAGCGGATGAGACTTTCACACGCGCGGCTATTGAGACCTTTGCCTTCGACCCGCTCTAAGAAATCCGACATGGACGTGAAGGGGCCGCCCTTCTTCCGGGCTTTGATGATGGCTTCGACAGCGTTCTCTCCGACGTTCTGGATGGCATCGAGTCCGAAGAGGATCTTATTTCCGCTGACGGAAAAATAGGCTTCCGAAAGATTGACATCCGGTGCGGCGATCTCCACACCGGCTCTTCTGGTATCTGAAATGTAGCGGCTGACCTTGTTCTTGTCGCCATTGTAGCAGGTCATCATGGCAGCCATGAATTCAGCGCGGTAGTGCGCCTTGAGGTAGGCGGTCTGCCAGGCGATCCATCCGTAGCAGACGCTGTGAGATTTATTGAAGCCGTAACCGGCAAAGTGGACCATGAGGTCGAAGACGTAATTCGCCGTCTTTTCATCGACGCCATTCTTCACGGCGCCTGTGACAAAGGTATCCCGGTTCTTCTGCAGGATCTCCGGCTCCTTGTGTCCCATGGCACGGCGGAGCATGTCGGACTGGCCGAGGGAAAACCCGCCCATGACAGAGGCGATCTGCATGACCTGTTCCTGATAGAGGATGACGCCGTAGGTTTCCTTCAGGATGGGAGCCAGGGATGGATGCGGGTACTCGATGGGGATCTCTCCATGTTTTCTCTTGATGAAATCTTCCGCCATGCCGCTGCCCAAAGGTCCCGGACGGTAGAGGGCGACCATCGGGATGAGGTCTTCGAAGCGGTCCGGGTGGAGCTTCATCAGAAGATTCGTAAAGCCGGAGGATTCGGACTGGAAAACGCCTGTGGTGTCGCCTGCGCAGAGCATCTCGCATGTCTTCTCGTCGACAGAAGGAATGCGGTCGATGTCGATGGTGACACCGCGGTTCGCCCGGATCATCTCGACCGCATCATGGATGACGGTGAGGTTTCTAAGCCCCAAGAGATCCATCTTGAGAAGGCCGAGCTGCTCGACCTGATCTTTTTCGTACTGCGTCTGGATGAAGTCGTCCGCAGTGAGCTGGATCGGCACGTACTCATCGACGGGCTTCGAGCAGATGACGACGCCGGCGGCATGCGTGCCGGAATTTCTGGAAAGCCCTTCCAGGTCGAGGCAGTGATCGATCAGGGTGCGTACCGTCGCATTCGACTCGTAGAGGTCTTTGAATTCCTTCGAGCCGTCCAGCGTCTTCTTCAGCGTGACGCCCGGGCCGCTCGGCACCATCTTTGCGATCTTGTCCACTTCGCGAAGGGGCAGATTCATGACACGGCCGACATCACGGATGACGGCACGCGCCGCGAGCGTGCCAAAGGTGATGATCTGCGCCACCTGCTCGGTGCCGTACTTCTCTGCGAGATAGGCGATGACCTGCCCGCGTCCGCGATAGCAGAGGTCAGTATCGATATCCGGCATGGAGACTCGCTCCGGATTCAGGAAGCGTTCAAAGAGAAGGTCGAAACGCAGTGGGTCGATTTCCGTGATGTGCAGGAGGTAGGCGACGATGCTTCCTGCCGCGCTCCCACGCCCCGGTCCGATCGGGATGCCATGTGTCTTCGCGTAGCGGATGAAGTCCATGACGATCAGGAAGTAATCCGAGAATCCCATCTGATTGATGACACCGAGCTCATAATCCAGACGCTCCTGCTCTTTTCCCGTGGACTCCGGATAGCGCTCCGGGATCGCCGCCTCGCAGAGCTTTCGCAGGTATGACTTGGACGTCTCGCCCTCCGGCACATCAAAGGACGGGAGCTTGTGGTCGCCAAAGGTGAAGGTCACATGACAGCGCTCTGCGATCTTTGCCGTATTCTCGATAGCGCCCGGATACTCGCCTAAGATCGCCTGCATCTCCTCTCCGCTCTTGCAGTAGAATTCGTCATTCGGAAAATGGAAATGATAGGGATCATCCAGTGTCTTTCCCGTGGAGATGCAGAGCTTGATCTCCTGGCTTTTCGCATCCTCTTTTTTCGTATAGTGGAAATCATTCGTCGCGACCAGCCCCAGCCCATACTCTTTTGCCAAAGACGCCAGCACCGGACGCACATCCGCTTCTTCCGGGATGCCGTGATTCTGCAGCTCGAGGAAATAGTTCTCCTTCCCGAACGTATCGATGTAGTAACGGATCACCTTTCTGGCTTCATCCATGTCGCGGTTTAAGATCGCCTGCGGAAGCTCGCCCGCCACACACGCCGACAACGCAATGAGCCCTTTGTGATACTTGGACAGAAGCTCATGATCCACCCGCGGCTTATGAAAATAGCCCTCCGTCCACGCCTTCGAGCAGATCTTGATGAGATTCTGATAGCCCTCATTCGTTTCTGCCAAAAGGATCAGATGCCCCAGCTTCTCCTTCTCGCCCTTCGCCCGCTCGAAGCGGCTCTTCCTCGTGACATAGACCTCGCAGCCAATGATCGGCTTGATGCCCTGCGCGATACACTCTTTATATAAATAGACCGCACCGTACATGACACCATGGTCCGTGATCGCGACCGCCGTCTGCCCGAGCGACTTGACATAAGAGACAAGCTCCTTGATGCGGCAGGTGCCGTCGAAAAGACTGTACTCGGTGTGGACGTGGAGATGAACAAATGGATCCAAGCGGAAACGCCCCCTTCACTCCTTTTTCTTTCGAATTCTAAGATAGCGCGGATCCGATCGCAGGATCAGTGCTGCCTTAGAAATCACTTTTTCTTATTGTATCATATTTCGTGATCGGTCATTCATCCGGTCCTGCTGAAAAAGTACGAAGTGGGGAGCGTAGCCAGAGAGCAGCGGGTTCTATGGGTTCAGTGGGTTCAATGGGGGCGGTGCGGCGCATTTCGTCATCCTGAGCGGAGAAAAGCGTCGTATGTTAGAAAATGGCTAATCTGGA
>OIXA01003507.1_pt1 | contig 16314 bp, 25 predicted proteins | sample 1587721 | NCBI WGS metagenome assembly OIXA01 (sample SAMEA3888900, study PRJEB22519) | human gut metagenome | biome: human gut; feature: human-associated habitat; material: faeces | place: Denmark | collected 2013 | reverse complement strand
AATGATGTTCTGCGCCAGCTGGCTGTTGGGACCGGCAGCAGGACCAAACGGCGTTTCAATGCGCTCTGAGAAGATGGGCAGCGTCTTGCCGCTTGCGTAGTATGGAGTATGGACGCCGAAGATTTCGCCTTCGCGCGCGTATTCGGTGACGATCCAGTTCATCAACGACTTGAACGGAATCGGATACATTTTTTCAGACATGAAAGTTCCTCCTTCGTTTTATCTTGCAGTTTCCATCAGAAGGGGCAGGGGCGGGGCACCGCCCCTACGGGTAAAGCGTAAAATCAGTAGGTTCTGTGGTTCAGTTCGCCCCAAAGCTTCTTGGCTGCCTCCAGGATGTGCGCGTTTTCGGCTTCCTCGTCGATGCCGATGAGCTCGCGGTCCTTCATGAGAATCTTGCCGTTTGCAATCGTCGTGCGGCAGAGCTTGCCGGTCATGCCGAACAGAATGTGACCGTCGATGTTTTCGTCCGAGAACGGCGTAAAGGGCTTGTAGTCCATGACGATCATGTCGGCAGCGGCACCGGCTTTGAGAACGCCCAGCTCGTCCGGGAAGTACTTCGCTCCGATTTTGGCGTTGTTCTTAAAGAGCATGTCGGTCACTTCGCACCATGCAACGTTGGGAAGGCACGCGTTGAGTCTCTGGACGCAGAGTGCAGCCTTCAAAGACTCGATCATGTCATTGGTCCAGGCGTCGGTGCCGAGACCGAGCAGAATGCCTTCCTTGCTTAAAGGCAGCACCGGGCACACGCCGACGGCATTGGACATGTTGGACTCGGGGTTGTTGACGACCATCGTGCCGGTATTCTTGATCAGCTCGATTTCTGCCGGGTTTACATGGATGCAGTGACCGAGGATGGTCTTTTCACCCAGAATGCCATGGTCGTGCAGACGCTGAACCGGGCGGCGGCCGTAGTTCTGCAGGCTGTCATACACATCGTTCATGCCTTCAGAGACATGGATGTGGTAGCCGGTACGACCGTTGTTGGCTTCCACCATGCGGTCGAAGGTCTTGTCGGAGATGGTGAACAGCGCGTGGCCGCCGAACATGGCCGCCAGCATGGGATCGTTCTGCTTCTGGCAGTAGGTGATGAAGTCGGCGTTCTCCTTGATGGCCTGCAGGCACTTCTCCTCGCCGTCGCGGTCGGAGACCTCGTAGCACAGGCAGGAGCGGACGCCGAACTTCTTGGCGCTCTCGCCGATCTGGAACAGGGAGCCGGGAATCTCGCAGAACGAAGCATGATGATCGAAGATCGTCGTGACGCCCTGCTTGATGCAGTCGATGTAAAGTGCGTCTGCCGAGGCTCTCGTGCCCTCGAGCGTCAGCTTGCGGTCCATTGCCCACCACGTGCCGTCCAGCACCTCATAGAAGTTGGTGGGGTTATTGCCGACGATCGAAAGACCGCGCGCCAGAGCGGAGTAGATGTGGGTGTGCGCATTGATGAACGCGGGCATGATGACGTTGCCCTTGGCGTCGATGATTTCCGCCTGCGGATATTTCGCGCGCAGGGCTGCTTCTTCGCCGACTTCTACGATCTTCGTGCCTTCAAAGACGACGCCGCCTTTTTCGTAGTAGCCTTTTGCGTTGGGATCTCTGGTAATCAGACGACCGTTTGTGAGTAAATACATACTGATTCCTCCTTGTTTTGATGCGTTCACCCGGAATTTGGATATGAAAAAGTGCTTCAGGCGAAATACCTGAAACACTCAACCAGATCAGCCGAGTGATAGTTGCAGCCCGTGTGCGAAACACTTCCTTACAGCTACCAATCTTAGATTGTACTTCAATTATAAATGCCTCATAAAAATTTTTCAAGCGCCATCAAAAAAATTCTGCCCGCCAAATCCTACAAACTTCTGCGCCCGTTTTTGAGCAACATGCGAAAAGGGAGCATATTGTTCGAGATTGGAGAATGCAAGGGGCAGGGCAAAAAGAAAAATCAAAATTTCTCAAAAAAGGGCTTGCATTTTGAGAGCGTGTGTGCTATTATACTGGAGCGCTGATGAAAGCGTTGTATGCGCCGGTAGCTCAGTTGGATAGAGTGACTGGCTACGAACCAGTAGGTCGGGGGTTCGAGTCCCTTCCGGCGTACCAGAAAAGCAGTTGATTTCTTCGTGAAATTGACTGCTTTTCTAATTTTTCTGCATACTTTCCCTCGCACGGATTTTGGTTTACCGCACATTTTACGCACAACCGAACAAAAACCACGGTGGACAGCTGCTTGTCCGCCGTTTTTTATGCCTTTTTGCGTCGGAGCATCACGTCTGCCAGCGTCTCGGACGCCTTCGCTTTCGCCTCGTTGATGGCGTGTGAGTAAATGTCCAGCGTCGTGGAAACATCGGCATGACCGAGCCTGTTTGCGACTGTGACCACATCCACGCCGTTTCCGATCAGCATGGAGGCGTTCGTGTGTCGGAATCCATGCGGATGCAGGTGCGGGAGGTTATGACGCTTTGTGAACTTGCGCAGCCAGCCTGCGAAGCTGTCCGGGTGTATCGGTGCACCGTTGTTCTTCACAAACAGAAAGCCGCTGTCCTGCCAGCGGTCGCCGTTCTTGAGCCGGAGCTCATTGTACCACGCCCGATATTCCCGCAAAAGCTGCATGGTCTCTTCCGGGAGCGGAAGAAACGTTGTGTTCTCCGTCTTCGTCGTGCTTTCGTAAATGCCGAGCTTCGGAAGATAGAGAAGCGAGGTGTCAATGCAGACGATATGGTTCTCAAAGTCGATTTTCTCCCACTTGAGACCGCAGATGTCTTCGCGGCGTCTTCCTGTGATCAGGAACAGGTGCAGCATTGTTTTCCACTTGATGGATTCCTGCTCTGCCGCGTCCAGAATGGCGGCGACGGTATCCGGCTCGTAAAAATCCGGCTTGCTTTTCCCGACCTTTGGCGCTGAAGCCTTTGCTGCCGGGTTGTAGGGTATCAGAAGCTCGTCCTCTGCCTGCTGCATGACGGTGTGAATAAACCTGTGATGTTCCGCAACGGTCTTTGCTGAAAGCGGCGTCCTGTCCTGTTCGATGTTGAACAGGTCTTTTGTTTTTCTGCCAAGTGCGGCAGAGATTTGGTCTGCTTTGGCCTCCATGATGGGCTCCTTCCGGCAGGCTGTCGTGATCGTAGTCGGTGATACGCCCGCTCTGGAGGCCAGTGCATCGCGCGTCACGCCCGCTTTTTTGAGATAAGCCCCGAGGTCAAGCTTCGCCGTTGCGCGGCTCTTGCCGCTGCGTACGCCTTCTTCTTGCAGATTCTGATAGAACAGGTTCAAGTGCTGCGGTCGGATGTCACAGAGGCGCAGATGTCCGATTGCCTGATCGCAGCGGGAAAGCAGATATTCGTAGTGCGAAAGCGTCCGCTCTTTGATGCCCGCGCTTCTTTTGAGGGCGATGACGTAGCGGGCATAGGAGGAAAACGTCTGGCGATTGTCGGTCTGGTATCCCTGCTCAATTTCCCGCTCAAAGTCCGCTGCTGCACGCTCCACGGCCTTCTGCATCTGTCGCTCGGTCATTTTGCCTTCCGGTTTCCACGTCCGGTAGTGGCGCACCTGCTTTCCGCTGATGTCGCGTCCCTGCGTGACGGTGATCTGGAAAGAGACGCCGGTCTTGCCCTCAATCCGTTTGATGTTTGCCACTCTTCTCTAGCCCCTTTCTTCTTTCATAGCTCTTTTTCGAATTCGCGCAATTACGACACGAAGGCGAACAATAAATCGCCGTTTTTTTACTCGAGACAAACACTCGCCCGCAATATTGGCAGCATTTCACTTCTCTTGTATCATCATAGAAAAGGAAGAGAGTGATTGCATCAAAAAGTGTCTTAACCTTTTTTGCCTCTGCCCATCCGCTAGCCTGCGTATAGGTTAGCTCGATTGAAATATTACTTTTAATTTGTGGACGGTCATATAAGGGGGTATAGTATGTTCTTTTCAAAAGTTCCTCATAAAGTGAGGGCTTGGAGTAGCGCAAATAGAGTTCAAATATAAGATAGAGCCAGTAACTAACCGGAGCAGAATAAATTGACTTCGGAAGTGACGTATTTAGCATGATTGGGGCCATAAGAAGTATTACTGAAGAGGCTGAAGCAGGCGCGGTATACTCCTCTATTGCTTTGAGACTTGGCAAACCATATTTTGCAAAGAACTGAGCTGTTTTCCTAATTATCAATTTAGAGTTTTCTTGCAAGAAAATACACCGTTTATCAGAAAACGGACTGTAAAGCTTATTATCGATACAGTCATCTGTAGCTAAGTAAGTTGTTGCTACATCTGCTGCTTTGAACTTGTCCGGATCTTGACGCTTTATTCGTTCCGAGATAAAACACATAAAATCGTCATAGTACATTGGAACATATTTCGATAAATCTATATTTTTCTCGATAAGAGTTGCTAGTTCAAAAAAATCTGAAATTAAATCATCGATTTTTACTAATACGTTAACACAGAGCGGGCGTGGGGATGGCGTATCGACGTCAATACTGCTGCGAAGCCATGTTACACCGTCTCGTTTCTCAACTAAGACATTTTGTATAGTGGATGCGCACGTTAACTCGACAAATATATTTTTGTTCATAAAAACCTCGCAAAATTCTAATAGTTCTAATATTATGAAACTCGTGATGCTGATGATATACTTAGAATGTAAGCGATAAAGTGATTTTTGTCAAGGAGGAATTATGGAGAATATTCAAATTCGAATGGCAGCGAGAGAGGCGCACATTCCGCTTTGGAAGATTGCACAGATGGTTGGCATTAGTGAACCGACATTGACACGCTGGCTACGCGTAGAACTCTCTCAGGAGAAGAAAGTGCGTATTTTGCAAGCAATTGAACAGCTAAAAAGGGAGGCGATGTCTGCTTGAGGCAGATGCGAACCATTGACGAGGCTGCAGCTTTTATGCGGCGAACAGACCCGCACACGGCGGTCACGAAGACTGCATTGCGCCGTTTAGTCACGTCGGGGCAAATCCCATCTGTTCGCGTTGGGACAAAGTATCTGATTGACCTCGGCGTACTCGACGAGTTTTTTGGTGGGCAGACAGCGAAGGAACAAACCATACAATCTGGCACGATTCGTCCGCTGGCCGTCGTTCCGGGAGGTCGCGCCGATGCGGTATGAAAACGAAAAAGCCCCCGCCGGTGTTGCAGCACTAGCGGAGGCGTGGAAAGATGATTTTGCGGTCAATCATTCCGTTCCTAATTTTATCACAAGTGTCGGGAAATCGCTACATATTTTTGAACTTCTTCAAACCAGTGCAGAGAACGGCGTAACGCTGCGCGAACTTGTGGCTCTGACCGGCATGAATGAGCGGCTGGTGCGGTTCAAAATCCAGCAGGAGCGCAAGGCAGGAAAACTGATTCTGTCCAATAATCGGGATGGTTACTTCCTGCCCGAGGGCCCGGAGGATGTGCGGCGCTTTGCCCGTTCCATGAGCCGCAGGGCAGCTGAGATTGCAGGTGTTGCCCGCGCAGCGGAAACGGCGCTTGCGGATATGAGCGGGCAGGAATGTTTGGAGGGCTGGACGTAATGGCAAGACCGGGAGTCATGTTTTATTTCGATATCCGTCCGTGCATCCGGCGGTTGAGCCTTGAGGACAAGGGGCAACTTTTCGAGGCAATTCTGGACTATGCCGAGAATGGTATCGAGCCGGAGCTGGACGGCGCTTTGGGTGTCGCCTGGGACTTCATCCAGCCGCGTATTGACCTTGACTCTGAACAGTACGAGCTAAAGGTCGAAACAAGCCAGTACGCAGCTTTTTCGAGAGAACGAAAGAAGTTGGGACTTGAACCGATTGACCGCGATGAATGGCGGTCTATGACTGACATCGAGCGACATCGGGCGATATCGAGCGATGAAAGCGATACACCTGAGACATCGGGCGATATCGGACGATATCCAAATACAAATACAAAATCAAATTCAAATTCAAATATTCTTTCGTCCGAACTCGGCGCTGCCGAGCCGGACAAGCCGGAATCCAAAGAGCGGACGAAGAAGGTTTTCCCGCCGGACTCAGACGCATATCTGGCAGCGTGCTGTCTCCGCGACGAAATCGCGCAGCGATTGCCGACAGCATCCCCGCCGAGCGAGAAGCAGCTGCAAGCATGGGCAGGCGCGTTTGACAAATGCCATCGGTTGGACGGACATGATTGGTCGGAGATTGAGCGGGTGTTGCTATTCTCGCAGGATGACCCGTTCTGGCAAAAGAACATCTTGTCCGGTGAAAAGTTCCGCAAGCAATACACTGCGCTGTTGGCGCGGATGGGGGTGAGCTGAACGGACACTTCGCAGTTGGAATATTCTGTCATTGGCGCAATCTGCATTGAGCCGAAGATCTGCGACAAAATCAGCGGCATCCTGAGCCCGGACGACTTCTCCATTTCGGCTTGCAGCGAGGTCTATGAAGCCGCCTGCGACGCACTGAGCCGGGGAAAACACTTCGACGCAGTTCTTGCCGCCGACGCCATCCGGAATCGTGTGGACGATGCGGTTCGGTTCATCCGCGAGTGCATGGACGTGACACCGACTCTCGCAAATACAGAAGACCATGCACGGATGCTCCACCAACGCGCAGGGGAAGCGCGGTTCAAGCTGGCGGTGCAAGAAGCGCTGGAGGGGGAGGACGCAGCGGCGGCGGTCGCGGGTATCTGCCAGAACTTCCTACGGGCAAGCGCTGGCGACGGCTTACAGAGCATTGGACAGGCGATGAAGTCGGCGTGGGATGGCATTGCAAACGACAAAGAGCTTCGTATTGACACCGGCTTCCCGAAGCTGGATGGGCTTCTCAAGGGCATTAACGCCGGACAGCTGGTTTTGATCGGCGCAAGACCCGGCGTCGGAAAATCCGCCTTCGCCCTCGACCTCGCCGAATATGCCGCGCGTAGTGGGCACGGGGTTTTGATTTACAGCCTTGAAATGCTCAGTGACGAGCTGGCCGAGCGCTTGATGGCACGGAAAAGCCGTGTCACGATGGACAAACTCATCGATAAGCGGCTATCCGACGAAGACCTTGCCGATCTCGCGGCGGCGTCCAGCAGCCTGTCTCAGCTGCCCATTACGATCTGCGATTCGCCGAACGTCACGGTGCAGAAGATACGGGCGCAGGCGCGGACGATCAAGGGGCTTGAGCTAATCATCGTGGATTTCATGACGCTCTTGCAGAGTTCGCAGCGGTACGATTCCCGAAATTTGGAGGTCGGCGCGATCTCCCGGCAGCTGAAAATCCTCGCAACGGAACTGCGCATCCCCATCGTGGTTCTCTCTCAGCTAAATCGCACGCAGGACGAGACGGAAGAACCGGGGCTTATGTCCTTGCGGGACTCCGGAGAACTGGAACAAAACGCCAATAAAATTCTGCTTCTCTGGAAAATCGACCGCGAGACTGGCACGATTGGGGTCAAAGTTGCGAAGAACCGGCGCGGCAGGACTGGTATCGTGCAGATGGATTTTGATGGCTCGCACATGAAATTCACGAAACTGACCGAGGACTACATACGAGCGGTCAAAAAGCGGGGGTAGCGAAATGAAGGCGCTTGACCTCGATGATGTCCGGCGGCTGCTTGTGCACGTCCACGTTCCGAGCAGGCGGCGCGACAGGTGGCTTGCATGTTCAAGGTTTGTGAGCCAGACGGTTCCGTATCTTGACTATGATCTTCGGGACGAAGCAGCAAAGTTGATCGCCCGGCGTTTCCGGGTGTGAAAATAACGAAAAATTTGAACAATGGAGGAAAAATAATGTTTTATATCAAGTCAAGAGGCAGAAAGATCAACTTACGAAACGACAACGTTTTTACACGCTGCCCTGTCTGCGGCAGAGAACACGCCGTAGACATCGTGGAGACCTTCCGGGGCGGCTTCGCGGATCTGTACGGTACAAGCGTTTACTGCCCGGAGTGCGCGGAAAATCTCATTCGGGTGACGCCGGAGGAGAAATAAGAAAAGCCGCCCGGATGGGCGGCAGTCCTCAGGTGGGGTGTACAGATGGTAAATTAAATTTACCACAGGAGGACGCATTTTGCAAGTGTTATCCACACAGGGAGAGCGAACAAACGACATCGCCCGAAGCGTTCAGAACGGAGATACAGACATTCTGGTTCTCTGGCTGGCTTGCCGGAGGCTTGTGATGCAGATGGCAAGACGCTGGCACAGAGCCTTCAACGGCAGCCGGGGCGTTGTTCTGGACGATCTCGAGCAGGTGGGCTTTCTGGCGCTCACGAAGTCGGCGGAGACCTGGAATCCGGACAGCGGCGCGTTTTCCACATGGCTTACGTTCCAACTGAAAACAGCTTTTGCGGCAGCGTATTTTATGCGTACCGAGCGCGACCGGAAAGACCCGCTCAATGATGCGGTGCCACTGGACACACCGCCCGCAGGAACAGATGAGGACGTCATGCTTCGTGACATCATACCGGACGCGGCGGCGGAGCTGGCTTTTGAGGACGTTGAGCACAAAGACCTTTGCAGCGCCGTACAGAGCGCTGTTCTCAGCCTGCCAGAAGACCAAAGAACGGCAATTATCCGGGAATTCTGGTACGGGCAGAAGCCAGACCCAAAGACGCGCAGCAAGGCGATGAAAAGCCTGCGGCATCCATCTGTGAGCAGGGCATTGAGAACATTTTGCTGACCGAAAAGGGCAAGAAAGGCCGAAAATGTCCCATAGAAAGGGGGAATTATCATCGATATCAAAAAACAGCGGGCCTGGCTGCGCTTCTGAGCAGCCCTACAAAGGAAGCCGCCGCCCGCAAGGCTGGAATCAACGGAAAGACGCTGCGGCGGTACTTGCAGGACGAGGAATTTTCGACCGCTTACAAACAGGCTGCTGCCGAAATGGTGGAAGATGCAACGCGCCAGCTTCAGCAAAGTCTTTCGAGTGCGGTCACACGGCTGCGAATGATCGTATCGAGCAATCAAGAGGCAACCGCAAATCAGATTACGGCGGCACGGACGCTGCTGGAATACAGCCTGAAATTCTGCGAGTTCAACGACATTCTGAAACTTTTGGAGGAACGAGATGCACTATGACAGACTCCGGGCGCGTGTGCTGGCGGCGGTGCGTTCCTCGCCTACCGGGGTTGCGCTTGTATTTCCGGACGGAGAGGGCGCTTGGGTAGCGCAGTATAAGAATCCGCCTCAAACAGCCGTCCTCCGGACACAGGAACTGGCAGCATTACACATTCGCCGGAACACACCGCAGCAGACACCAATTATCATCATCGACGTATAGAAAGGAACGATTACATGAACATCAACGCAAACATTGAAACAGCGGGTACTGTCCGTGAAAAGGTAAAATCCGCCCTCGGCTTTGACCGCACTTCTGCACTCGATCTTGTGCGGCGCGAAGACTTTGCAGACGATGAAGCCTACCTCGACGCGGCTGCAAAGGCAGAGTTGGAGCGCTCGAGTCCGGAATACCGCGCAGCGCGAAGCCGACTGAAAAACGAGTATCGCGCACGGCAGGAAGAGGAGCAGCGCACGGCACAGAGCGAGGCGTACAAGACCATTCGCGAGAACACCAGCCTCGATGAGCTCGACCGGCGCAGCATCGACGAACAGGCTGTAAGCCTTGCCCGCCGCGACCTCGCGGCAAACCGCATCGCAGCGTCCGAGCTGGGCAAGACCATTGAACGCTACGCCGCAGAGCTCAGCGAAAAGCGCAAGAGCGAAAAAGCTACCAGCTCGATGTTCAATGCCGTGCTGCGCGGTACGCTGTGACGTAACATCGGGAAAACATATTTTTACAAAACGAAAGGAACGAGCTATGGAAAAATTCAATTTTGATACCGGCATGAAGGAGTTCGAGATCAACGACGCTGTTACCGTGTCATTCAACCCCACAGACCCGGAAACGATCAAGAAAATCTTCGACGTCTTTGATTCTCTGGATGCAAAGCAGGCTGCTTACAAGGCAGAAATCGCGCGATGCGGCGAAACGAAAGAGATCTTTGACATCGCCAGCCGTCGCGACGCGGAAATGCGTGAGGTGCTGGACAGTCTTTTTGGTAAGCCGATCTGCGAACCGCTATTCGGCACGATGAACGTCTACGCGCTGGCAGACGGTCTTCCGGTCTGGTGCAATCTGATGCTTGCTATCATTGACCAGATCGACACGCGCTCTTTACAGGAGCGTAAGGGCACCAGCGCAAGAATCGAACAGTACACAAAGCGTTGGAAAAAGTGACTTGCGGATGGGGCTCCCCGGCTTTGGAGAGTCCCATTTGTGCAATGAAAGTGAGGCGATAGCATGAGTACAAACATAACCGGGGGCGCGGATGGCGGCATTGCCATTCAGGTTAAACTAGATACAAGCAAAGCGTCCAAAGAATTAACCCGGCTTGAGCAGAAGATTCTCAAGCTGCAAGAGGAAGTAACCGTCGGCAAGACGAAGAAAAGCGCCCTTGTTGCGCAGCTGGAACAGGCGAATACAGAGCTGACAGCATTACAGGCGAAGACGAAGATCGACGGAAAGAACTTCGTCATTTCCCCCGAGGACAGCAAACGTATTTCGGATTTGAAAATCCAGATCGAGCAGACGCAGGCGGCAATCGAGCAGCAGAACAAGGCACTTTCCGATACGCAGCTGACCTTAGACGGCGTCAAGACCCGGTACGGCGAGGTTACGCAGCAGGCGCAAGCACTTCCGCAGCAGAGCAGGAAACCGCCGGAGGCTCCATGCAGGAAGCCAGGGAGCACGTAGAGCAGACGGCAGATGCTTTTGCACAGGCGCAGCGGAACGCCGAAGAATTAAATGACACGATGGACGGAACGCAGGACTCGGCGTCACGCATGGAAAAGGCAACGGCGAAGGTGCAGAAAAGCATGGAGCGTATCGCAAAGCGCATCAAGTCCCTGTTCGGTCAGGCGCTGTTCTTCGGGCTGATCTCCCGGGCGCTGTCAAGCTTCCGTGACTGGCTCGGCGAGACGATCCGGCAGAACGACGCGGCGACAGCGGCGGTCTCCCGGTTCAAGGGCGCGCTTCTGACGCTGGCGCAGCCGATTCTGGGCGTGCTGCTTCCGGCGTTCACGGCGCTTGTGGATGCTTTGACGCGGATTGTGACAATGGTTGCGGAGTTCATTTCCATTCTGACCGGAACCAGCTTTTCTGCGTCGAAGGACGCGGCGAAGAACCTGAACGAGGAAAAGAAGGCGCTCGACGGCGTGGGCGCAGCGGCGGCAAGCGCAGAAAAGAGCATGGCGGGCTTCGATGAGATCAATAAGCTCACGGCAAATAACGCCTCTGGCGGCGGAGGCGGCGCGTCCTCCGGCATTGCAGCGGAGTTCGATTCCCTGACGTCGACGCTTCCGAAGTGGCTTGCGAACCTTGCAAAGGCGCTGCACGACTTCGCGGAAGATATCGTAATTAAAATCCGCGAGCTGAAATTTGAATGGGATAAAGGAAATATCCTCAAGAGCAAGGACGCATGGGTGGTCATGCTCTCCGGCATCCTCGGCGCGGTGATCGGCGCAGCGTTCGGCGGCTTGACCGGCGGCGTGATCGGCTTACTGCTCGGCGTTGCAATCGGCATTATCAGCGTTACGTGGATGGACAAGCTGAAAAATCCGGGGCAGGCAAAGAATATTGCCATACTTGTTCTGTCCGGTATCATCGGGGCGGTGCTGGGCGCGATGTTCGGAGGGCTTGCAGGCGGCTTCATCGGGCTTCTGCTCGGTGTGAGCATCGGCATTGTGGCGGTGCGCTTCACCGACGATAAGTTCAGCAAGTGGACGGCAGAGGACACCTTCAACACGGTAATGACGGCAATTCTGTTTGCCGTTTTGGGCGCGACGTTCGGCGGACTCAAAGGCGCGGTGCTTGGGATTTTGTTCGGCGTGACCATTTCGCTGATCGCCATCAGTTTCAAGGACGAGCTGAAAGGCATCGGTTCTTCGACAAACGGCTTCTTCGACCTTCTGAATATCCTGCTCGGCGTGATCATCGGCGCGCAGTTCGGCGGTCTGGCCGGTGGTGTGATCGGTCTGATTCTCGGCGTGAGCATCAGCCTTGCGAGAATTGCATTCAGCGACGAGGTTTCGGAAGCCTCGCGAAAGCTGGCGGCAAGTGGGCTGAAAATCATTCTTACGTCGCTTATCTTTGCTCTGATCGGCGCGGCATGCGGCTTCGGTCCTGCGGGTGCGATCGTCGGCGGCGTCATCGGTCTTGTGGCGGGGACGCTGATTCAGATCCAGGCGATCAACTTTGACGATTCTATGTCGGAAAAAGAGAAGCAGAAGGCGACAGGCATCCTGAAAACCGTGCTGTACGGCATCATTGGCGCGTTGATCGGCGCGGCCATCGGCGGCGTGTTTGGCGGCATCGTCGGTGGTATTGTAGGTATTTCTCTAGGCCTTGCCATCCATTGGAGCAGCATCACCTACGACGAAGTACCGAAAAGAACCGCAGGCGGCGGTTTCTCGGGCGGCGGAGGCTTCGGCAGCCGGACATCCAGAGCCGCATATCAGAGCTTGCAGGTTCCGCCCGCCAGCTCTGTAGACCTTCCACGCCTTGCATCCGGCGCGGTCATTCCGCCGAACCGGGAATTCCTTGCGGTTCTGGGCGACCAGAGACAGGGCATGAACATCGAAGCACCTGCAGAAATGATTCGGCAGATGGTGGCAGACGGCATCCGCGCGGCAGGCATCGGAAGCGGAAGCAGGCCACAGACGGTGATCTTGCAGGTTGGCAGACGCGAGCTTGGGCGCGTGGTGTATGAGCTCAACAAAGAGGAAACGCAGCGTGTAGGTGTCCAGCTGGCAAGCGTCAAAGCGTAGTCGCAAACGATATGCGAACATTAGTTCGCGATCAGAGACGCACAGCGGAGCATAGGCGACCGAAAACGTTTTATCCGATTTGTTTATACAGAAAACGAAAAACGCTGTCACGCGGCGCTGAACGCCTCAGAGCTGCATAGCAAAACAGACCGTGGGGAATCATCTCCACGGTCTGTTTTGCTTTGGCTTGAAATCCGCATAGTAAGGGGACTTATTCAGAACGGCTCCATCGCAATCACCCTCGCAAGTGTCCCGTTCTCGTCATCCTCGATGATCTCCCATTTCCCCGGTGGCGTTTTACCGTTGAGCGGTGAGGGGGCGGAAGCGGAATAAAGGTAATCTTCTCCCTCGTCGTCGATGATGCGTAGCAGGTCATATTCGATGCCCGTGCATTCGTAGGTCTTCCCGTCCGTCAGCCCGAGAACTCCTCCGCCAAACGTTGGTCCTTTATATCTCACCTTCATTTCTTCTTCACCCCTTTCAGTTTCTCTTCAAAGTGCGTTCCGTCGACTTTAAACCAGTGTACGTCATATCGGAAGCCGCCTGTTTGTATTATACCATCCATCTTTCACCATTGCAACGTTCACATCGGGCGCGCTGTCTTCTAGGCTCACCGTGCATGATCTGTGGAATCCAGACATTACGGATGTGGGAAACCACCCGCTCACAATCCATGTGTGCTTCGTCAAAGATACCAGTGTTCTTTGTGCGGATGGCTTTAATCAGCCGCTTGCAGCCTGCTTTGCTCATACCGTCAGGCGGAACCAGTTGCACTGCCTGTGCTGCGTTTGGTCCCAACTCACAAATTCTGATCTGCAAAAGTGCCGTGAACACGGCAAGCTCGTTATATGTCATGCTGTGGACGGCATCAATCAGTTTCTCTCTGGGCTTCTCCATTGCAATACCTCCTAACTGCGGCTTTGCGCCGCCTGCTTCTGCGCTCTTTCGGCCTTGAACTGCCGGACCATTTTCACCAGTTCTTTTCGTTCGTCCGGCGTCAATTCCAACACAGCGGCCTTGAATGCTTCACGCATCCGGTCTGCATCGTATTCTTTTTCTGCTTCTGAAATCATGCTGTTTTGCTGTTCGTGCATAAGAATCCTCCTAGTAATAAGTTTCAAAATAGCGCAGCTCGCGGATGCGGCCGCTGAAAAAGTGGTTGATGTTATAATCGCAGTTCCGGTATTGTGTCCGGAAGTGCTTGTCGATCATGTCTTCGTAACAATCCGGGTCTATGTCCATCGTGGAATTGGCTTTGTCCGTCTCATCGATGTACGGCATTTCGCGGATGATGCGTTCGATCTGTACAGCGCGTATCGGCGGGTGCGGAGCGCCCGTGTACGCCTCGTACTGCTCAAAGTAATACCGGAACACCTCCAACACTTCCGCAAGGCTGTACGGGCTGTCTGCATACACAGACGCGGTGATACTTGAGAATTTGTCAAAATCAAAGAACAATCTCCTGCCTCCTTTGGCGAGTGCGGAGCGGAGCGCGGAAGCAGCTCCGTTCCCTTGTACCCTTATACAATTTATATCTGCTTCTTACTTCTGTTTCTTCTTCTACTTCTGTGTCATTCGATATCGGTCGATATCGACCGATCAGCGCCATGTCTTGCCGTGATTCGCTGCACATATCGCGCCCAGGCTTCTTCCATGTCCGGCATGAACGCAGAGAACGCAACGCTTTCGATGGGAGACAGGCTTGCGGGCTTTTCGCCTGTCTCCAAGAAGTCCCAGCAGGCCAGCAGCACGTTAACTGCTGTTTCCGGGGAAAGCTGCCTGACCAGTTCCCGGCGCTCCAGCTTCATCTTGAACCAGCTGGGGTGCTTGTCCTTGTCTTTCGCCATTGCCGTCCCCTCACGCCACAGTGAACCGGCGGCTGGTGCTGGACTTGGTGAAGCGCTCGGCCAGCTCCGGCATGGCCTTCTTGAATGCCGTGCTGTCAAAGCGGCTGCTCGTCACAGACTTCCAGGTGATCTTGTAATCCGCACCCGTCAGCGTATCGGCGTCGATGGCAGTCATGTGCGCCTTGATCGCGTCCTGAATGCTCTCGATCTCGGCTGTCAGCTCGTCGGCCATGCGGCGAAGTTCGCGAAGCTCGTTGACCTTGCTCTGAATTTCTGTGTTGCTCATAGGTGAAACCCCTTTCCTTTTTCGGCGGGGCGTGTTATACTGAACACGACCCCTTTTGTGGTTGCGTCCTGCTTCTGCTTCCTACGGCTTGCGGGACGCTTTTTCTTTGCTCTTGGGAACTCCGGCGGCTGGGGGCTTTCAACTGATCTCGTGAGCCTTGCTGCACTTTGCTGTTCCTTCCCAATTCTTGTAGATGTTCTTCGCCCATCTTCTGCCGGTGTCTGAACTGTTTTCGTTTGTTCCCCTTGACTGGCTTCATTATATCGCTTATTGCGCAAGTATGCAACACGGAATATTGTACAAGTATGCTCTTGCTTTTTTATTCAATTTGCATAATTGCGCAAGTACGCATTTTAATGATATACTTTGCGTGAGGTGATTACATGGGTGGGAAAACATCTGCGAAGTCAAAGAATACATGGATAACGAAAGCGTATGACCGTATCAACTTGACCGTTCCGAAGGGCCAGAAAGACTTGATTCAAGCCCACGCCGAAGCGCAGGGCGAAAGCACGAACGGCTTTATCAACCGCGCGATCTCGGAGACGATGGAGCGGGATAAGAATCGTTGAGAAACGCGTACAGACTTATTGAGACGTTTCAGGTGTTAAAAAAATTAACGAAATCACATTGACAAAACTTAAGAAAACTCATATACTATCGATAGGAAGAAAACTTCCTGCCTGAGAAGCGGTTGCTATGTTGGTGTGTTGCCGTGGAGGTACTATGAGGGTTGTGTGGTCTCCAAGTTCCAACTAGGCTTGTCCGAAAATAAAAACACTCACTTTTTTAGCGCAAATCGCCCTGACGGATATTGTCAGGGCGATCTTACTATCCGAAAGAATTGAGATAGAGAAGATGGATATTCTACAGGAAACTGTTGCGGTGTATGAGCGTCTGCGCAAGAAGCGATACCGGATCATTGTCGACACTGGTGAAGATTTTACATTTACGTTTCAGCCTGCAAACTATCACCATCTGGCCGGATTCCAACACTTGACCGATTTCCGGAATATCAGCAGCCCGAAAAGCAAAGACCGCTTTTATGGATCGGTCAAGCGGCAGCAGCTGCAGACAGAATATATTCAGAGAAGCAGCAGTTATCACGAAATCGAAGAACGTTTGCATACATTCGGCTATCTGGAAGATATTCTTGCGGAAGGCGAAGAAAAGATCATTGTCGAGTATGACAGAAGCAAGCTGTCTTCAGAGATCGAAGCAAAGTATTATCTTTATAAGCGGGTCGGTAGCGTGTTTGAGGGAAATGTTAAGTACCATATCCTGTTCATTGGCAGCATGAATGAACGCTTTTTCCCGGCAACCTACATTGTAGAGCATTCAAATATTTATATGCGAGACCAGAACTTGCATGACTGCCGGATCATTCACGAGGAGAAATAAAGCATTCCATTTATGGGGCCGAAAAT
>OIXA01003498.1_pt1 | contig 16349 bp, 13 predicted proteins | sample 1587721 | NCBI WGS metagenome assembly OIXA01 (sample SAMEA3888900, study PRJEB22519) | human gut metagenome | biome: human gut; feature: human-associated habitat; material: faeces | place: Denmark | collected 2013 | reverse complement strand
TGTGCCCCGCGCAGCGAATAGAAATATTCATGACTGCCGGTGGCAGTCATACCATAAGTGGCTCGGCGTTAGCCGAGACGGATGAGGGGCGGGACGCACCCCCGATTTTGTTTGTAGGGGCAAGGCATGCCGCCGCCCCTACAAAGCCTCGCCGGGAGGTGTCCAAACCTTGGAAGATTACACCCCCTCAGTCTGCCCGCAGGGCAGACAGCTCCCCCTACACAGGGGAGCCTTACGCATCGCCGTCAGATTTTACCGTCTCCGCAAGGCCTATACGAAATCCCCTCAGCAGAGCGGCGTTTTCCGCTTCGCTGAGGGGTCGTTTTCTTCTTTTCCGCTTTAATTCTCATACTCCTGCCGGAAGAAGTCGATGATGCGGCGGTAGCGGCCGTAAAGCCGGTCGTAAATTTCCGCATTTTCCGGGTTCGGGGTATAGACCGTATCGGAAAGGTCCTCCATCCGGTCCATGGCCTCGGTCATATCGGCAAAGGCTCCGGCGGCCAGGCCTGCAAACATGGCGCTGCCCAGGGTACCGAAGAGAATGCAGACCACGGGGATGACGACGGGCAGCAGAGCCATACCGAAAGAGGGACGGGCCTTAGAGCTGTTCTGAGCAGCGCGGGCAGTTACCAGCTCGTTAACAACATTGGAGCTGTGGTTCACATCCTTTTCCTCGTTCCAGATGCCGCGGTTGTGGATCTTGATGTACACGAAGTCAGAGACGATCACAGTGATGAAGCCAACGATCAGGCCCACGATCATCATGATGCCCAGGTCAAAACCGAAGATATCAGCGGCAGCCAGGGGGTTGGGAGTGGGAGGCACCACGCAGTGGGCGGTAGTAGCGCCGATGGTCAGGCAGCCGGTGACATAGCACATCTTCATGTCGATCTTAGCGGCAATGGTAATGCCGATGGGGATCAGGATGATGAAGGTAACGTCAAAGAACACGGGGATGGACAGCACGAAGCCGGCCAGGCTCAGGCCCCAGATGGAGCGCTTCTCGGGGAAAGCGGAAACCAGCTTGTCAGCGATGATGTCAGCAGCGCCGCTGTCGCTCATCAGCTGGCCCAGAATGGTGCCGAAGCCGACAGGCAGGCCGATGCTGGTCATCATGCTGCCGAAGCCGGAGGAGATGGTGTCCATTGTGGTCATCAGGTCGAGGCCGCCGGCCACACCCATGAACAGGCTGGCCAGAACCATGCCGATGGAAGCGTTGAGCTTGAGGACGATGATGCAGAACAGGATGATTGCGATTGCGATCACCAGTGCTACGATTAGCATTGCGGGAGATACCATAGAGTCAGTTCCTTTCTTTTTTTGTGTTTCTTACACTACTATTTAAAACCAGAGCTGTCCGGTAGTCGCCTGTTCACGGCAGGCCTCCGGCAGCTCGGATTTTTCAGAACAGGTTGCCGTTTTCGTCAAAGGGCAGGTCATAGGGCTCCGTGAGAACCTCAAAGTTGGGGTTGTTCTCCACCAAAGGCAGCATACCCTCAGAAATCTCGATGACACCGATATGGGCGGTGTTGGGGATGCGGATCATCTTCATGTGGTCATGATCCTCTGCCTCGGGGCAGCACATCAGGGCCAGCTGTAAAGCTTCCCGGTCATTGTCCATGATCATGGGGATCTTCATCAGATGCAGGAAGGTGTTGGTCACGCCGGTGGGATAGGTCATCTCCAGCTTCATCTTGTTGAACAGACGGCGGGTGGTGACCTCCGCCAGGCCGATGCCCTGTGCATTGCCGTGGGTCTCGTCGGTCAGGTCCAGGATGACGCACTTCTCTGCCTGAATGCCGCCGGAGCAGTACTTGGGCTGGACAAAGCGGCCGGACACGTTGGGGTCCATGCCGTCGCCGGAGATGTTCTTGCCGATCTTATCCACCACCAGCACGTCGCACTTGTCAAACAGCAGGTGGGCGATGGTCTTGTAGGAGATCTCCTTGAGCTTGGGTTCCTCGCTGATGATCTCCTCCGGGCTCAGGCCCTTGATGAGATAGGTATCATCATAGGCATTTTCAATGATGGCGATGCCGCCCAGAACCGGTGCGTTTTCCAGGATCGTCCGGCCGTACTCCTCCACCAGCTCATGCATGATGGCAGGACTCTGATGATGGATGCTCTCAGCGCCCTTCTGCTTGCCAAGGCCGATGGCCATCATCTTCATCAGGCCGCTTTCATAGGGACCGCGGAAGGAGGTATGGGGCTTGATGCGGTTGAAGAGGATGATGCCGTCCGCCTCAGAGGCGTTCTTGTCCATGAACACCGGCTGGTGACGCATGCCGGAAATGCCGATCTGCACCGTCTCCATGGAACTCTTCACAGGGCAGCCCATGGCTTCCTCAGTGACGCCGTAGTCCTTGAGGATCTGGAGCTGGCCCTCGGCGGTAGCGCCGCCGTGGCTGCCCATAGCCGCCACAATGTAAGGCTCTGCGCCCTTGGACTTGACAAAGTCCACAATGGCACGGGCCATCACGGCATTGTGATTGATGCCGCGGCTGCCGCAGGTAATGGCGATCTTCTGACCGGGCTGGATCTTGCCGCCGATCTCAGGGCGATCCAGCTCCCGGGTGATGATGCCGGGAATATCGCTCTCAGGGATGCAGGTCTTGTCGAAGTTCTGGCGAACCTTGACCATCTTGGGGATCGGTGTGTCTTTGATCAGGTTGGTAATGGTTTCCATGTCTTGCTCCTCTCTCGCCGCCGCAGGCGGCATATCGTATCAACAATTATACAGATTTTTAATTTGAAAACGGATGCCGTGGGCTGTTCCCCCCAACACCGTGCCCGTCAAGATCATAGCTGGCAGCACCCGATTCCAGTGCCCCGGGATACGCCAGGCTCTAGCGGCGATGCGTTCCATACTTGCTCTGTTGGTCTCCACTCGAGCTGTATATGTTTTTCCGTTCCGTGCACGTGCACGAGTCAGTGTAAAAAGAAAAGCGAAACAATATCGCTCATTAGCATTGTTAGTATAATCTGTGTCCGTTTCTTTTGCAATTATAAGATATGACAAAAAAATAACAATTTTTTGTAGAATTTGAAAAATGCCACGCAATACACCTACCGGTTCAGCTTTGCGAAATTTCAATGCAAGGCCGCAGGCTGCATGGTCGGTCGCAGTTGTCACCTCCCGTTTTCAGGAAAGGCGAATCCGACGCACAGATTCGCCAAGACATCTCCACACCAAAGGAATCCGGTTCAGATACGCACTTTCCTCCCCGCCGATCATTTCAATAACATCAGGATCACGCCGTAGATCACCGATGCCAGCGTCCCAAAGGTGATGACCGGCCCGGCTACGGTGAACATCTTCGCCGCCATACCGGTGACGAATCCCTCGGACTTGAAATCCAGTGCCGGTGAGGTCACTGCGTTGGAAAAGCCGGTAATGGGCACCAGCGTTCCCGCGCCGCCGAAGCGGGCCAGCTTGTTGTAGAGATTCAGTCCCGTCAGCAATGCGGACAGGGTCACCAGTGTGCAGGAGGTGGCTGTGCCCGCGTCCTCCTCGGACAGGCCCAGAGATATCCAGCCGTCCAGAACGGCCTGTCCCAGAGCGCAGATGGCTCCGCCCACGAAAAAGGCCAGACATACGTCCTTCCCCAAGGGGGACTTTTTCATTTTCCGCTGCACATACTGTTGGTATTCCCGGGGCGTCATATCCATAGGGCGACCTCTTTTCACAAGTTTTCCATAGTTTCCCCATTCCGGCGAAAAGTATGTGAAATTTCTTGCAATGCAGTCTGAAAAGCGGTAAACTGTTGACCATGATTCCAAAAGGAGGGCATTTTTATGAAAACCGTCCGGCCGCTGGGGCTGTACATCCACATCCCCTTCTGCAAGGCCAAATGCGTCTACTGCGACTTCTACTCCCTGCCCCATGGCGAGGACCGCATGGACGCCTATACCGACGCCCTCTGCGCCCATTTGACAGAAGCCGCGCCGCTGGCCGCGTCTCACACAGTGGATACCGTATACTTCGGCGGCGGCACTCCCAGCTACTTAGGAGAAAAGCGCCTGTGCAAAATTTTAAAGGTCATCGAAAAGCGCTATCAAGTGGCCCGTGACGCGGAGATCACTCTGGAGGCCAACCCAGACTCCGCCGGGGATTGGAAAGCTCTCCGCGCCCTGCGGCGCTGCGGCTTCAACCGGATCTCCTTGGGGATGCAGTCCGCCTGCGACGAGGAGCTGCGGACCATCGGCCGGGTCCACACCATGGAGCAGGTCCAACAGGCGGTGGAGGCTGCCCGGAAAGCCAAGATTCAAAATCTGTCGCTGGACCTCATTTATGGTCTGCCCCACCAGACGCAGGAGCGATGGCTGGAAAATCTCGCCGCTGCCGTAGCTCTGAACCCGGAGCATCTGAGCTGCTACGGCCTGAAGGTAGAGGAAGGGACGCCTCTCTTTGCCATGAAGGACACCGCCGGTCTGCCGGGAGACGAGGAACAGGCGGATATGTACCTGCAAACCGTGGAATTTTTGAAGCAGTACGGCTATGAGCAGTACGAAATTTCCAACTTCGCCAAGCCGGGCCGGGAATCCCGGCATAACCTGAAATATTGGAAGCTTCAGGAATACGCCGGCTTTGGCCCCGGCGCCCACAGCGATTTCGGCGGCGTCCGGTATGCCTACGAAAAAGACTTGGACGCCTACATCGCCGCCGCACACGGCGGACAGTTCCGCTTTTCCGAAAACACCGTCATCCCTCCCAGAGACCGGGACGTGGAGTGGGTGATGCTGGGTGCGCGACTAATCTCCGGTCTGGATCCCAAGGATTACGAAGCCCAGTTCCGCCGCCGGTTTGATCCGATTTTCCTGCCGTTTCTGCAAAAGTGCGTGGCCGCCGGCTATGCTGTGTCGGAAAACGGTGTGTGGCATCTGACCCCCAAGGGCTTTTTAGTATCCAATCAGATCATCGGCGGACTGCTGGATGCTCAGGCGGCGGAAAAGCAGCGCCGGGCAGACGCGGCGGCCCGGGGCGATTTCCGGGTCAATCTGGACTGACCCGCAGCCAAACGGCACTGCCGATCCTATGAAAGGATGATTTTCTATGTACGTTTACACGCCGGGGCAGTGGGCCCTGCTGTTCTTCTTCTATTGCTTCTGCGGCTGGGTCTGGGAATCCTGTTATGTCTCCGCCAAGCAGCGTCATTGGGTGAACCGGGGCTTTCTCCATGGGCCGCTGCTGCCGATCTATGGCTCCGGGGCCATCATCATTCTGTTTGCCACCCTGCCGGTGGCGGACAACTTCTGGCTGGTCTATTTTCTGGGTATGCTGGCCGCTACGGCGCTGGAATATGTGGTAGGCGCCGTAATGGAGCAGCTTTTCAAGGTCCGCTACTGGGATTACACCAAGCAGCCCTTTAACCTCCACGGCTACATCTGCCTGACCAGTTCGATCGCCTGGGGCTTTTTCTCCGATCTGCTGATCTATGTCATCCATCCCCCCATCGACAAGCTGCTCCATAAGCTCCCGGCCCTGCTGATGAATCCTCTGGCCGCAGTGATCGCCGTGCTGTTCATCATGGATACGGTAAAGTCCACCAAGGCCGCCATCGACCTGCGGGAGGTCCTTACCAAGCTTACCGAGGAAAACGCAGAGCTGCGGCGGCTGGCCAAAAAGGCCGAGGCCGCCCAGGCCCGCACTGCCGAGGAACTGCAGGCTTTCCGGGAAAAGACCTCTCTGGACAGATACCTGCTGCAGTCCTATCTGGCTGATGAGCTGGAAGCCCACCGCACCGCCAAGCAGGTCCGGAAGCAGCGCCGCCGGGCGGCTCTGGAAAACGCCTTCCGCCGCCGGGTGGAATCCAAGCTGGAAATCCTGGCCAATATCGCCCAGGCTTTGGAAAAGACCCGCGCCGCGCTGGACGATGGCATCGACGAACCCGGCGAGCAGGAGCTTGCCAAGCATCGGGAGGAGCTGGACGCCCTCATCGCTGCCGTCCGCCAGAGAGAAGCGCAGGTCCGCACCCGCTCCATCCAGCGCTATGAAACCGCTTTGCGGGTCCTCCGGGCCAACCCCTCCGCCAAGGCTAAGGCGGAACTGGGTGAAGCCTTTGACTCCCTGCGGAAGCTTTTGGAAAAATGAGCCAATATTTGACAGGCGTTCCCGGAGGGAACGCCTGTTTTTTATGTTCGCCGCCGTATAAAGTTCAGGTCCGGGGACATACTACCTGACGGCGTAAGCCAAAATTTTTCTCATGCAGGAGGAACGAATTATGAAGGACTGCACCAACGGCGGCTGCCAGTGCACCCCCAATCAGAGCATCAGCTGCACCGTCAACAACTGCGCGCACCACTGCCAGGACTCCAATTACTGCGGCCTGACCTCCATTCGGGTCGGCACTCACGAGGCTAACCCCACCGAGATCAAGTGCACCGACTGCCAGAGCTTTGAGCTGAAATAACGGCTCCCTCCCCTCCGCCGCCGGGCCAAAAATCCTTTGACCCACCGGCGGAGGTCCGTACATACGCGAAAGGAAGGTGGCGTGATGGCTTCAAAATGGCCCGCCCGGATCGCCGGCGGTGCAGCTGGCCTTGCCAACGGTCTGTTCGGTGGGGGCGGCGGTATGGTATTTCTCCCCATTCTCTCCCGTTGGGGCAATCTGAAGTCCCGGCAGCTCTATGCCACCTGTGTGGCGGTCATTTTCCCGGTGTGCGCCGTGTCCGCCGCCATGTACCTCTGGCGGGGCGGGATGAATTGGGCCTCCGCCCTGCCCTATCTGGTGGGTGGGCTGCTGGGGGGCTGGCTGGGCGGAAAGCTCTACGGCAGAGTGTCCACCAAAGTTTTGAAGTGGATCTTCGCCGCCTTTCTCTTTTACGCGGGGGTGAGGTATCTGCTGTGACGGACTGGCTGCTCCCCTTTCTCTGCGGGCTGGGGGCCGCGGTGATCTCCGCGTGGGGCGTGGGCGGCGGAACGCTGCTGCTGTTGGTGATGACACTGTTTTTAGGCGTGGACCAGCGAACGGCCCAGGGCATCAATCTGCTGTTCTTCCTGCCCACAGCCATTTCCGCCCTGCTGTGCCACTGGCGGGAGGGATATCTGGATGTGCCCACATGGAAGGCCGCCGTCCCCGTGGCTGTCCCGGCGGCACTTGCAGGGGCATGGATCGCCACAGCGGTGGATGTGGACCTGCTGCGCCGCCCCTTCGGTATCTACCTGCTGCTCTCCGGTCTTTCGCTGATTTTCCCCCAAAAGGATTATAAAACCCCCGGCGGCTGAACTCAGCCGCCGGGGGTCATTCGTTTCATTTAGAGGGGATCATTTTTCCACGGCCTCGGTCAGTTCCAGCGTCACCGTCAGGATCTCGCCGCGGCGCCAAAGGGTCAACGTCATCTCGTCTCCCACATGGTGCTGCCACCGAGCCCGCAGCAGATCCGCACTGCTGAGGGTCTCCTTGCCGTCCGCCGCCAGAAGATAATCCCCGGCCCGGACGCCGGCCCGGTCCGCCGCGCCGCCCGCCGTGACCTCCTTCACCTGAATGCCCCACAGGTGCTCCGCCAGCTGGTCCGGCACTTGCAGAACGGAAACGCCCAGCAGCGGCTCCGGCTGAGGCTCGCCGTAGATCAGCAGATCATTGACCACCCGCTCCGCCTGCACGGAGGGAATGGCAAAGCCAAGACCCTCCACCGTGGAATATCGGGCATACAGCTTCATAAAGTTGATACCCACTACCTGCCCGTAACTGTCGATGAGCGGGCCGCCGGAGTTGCCGTTGTTCAGCGCCGCATTGGTCTGGATCAGCGGCATGGAGGTCCGGCTGGTAAGCTGGATCTCCCGGTTGACGGAGGAAACGATACCATCCGTGAAGGTGCCGCCCATCTCAATGTCCAGGGGCGTACCGATGGCGTACACAGGGTCGCCTACAGACAAAGCGTCGGAATTTCCGAATTCCGCAAAGGGAAGAGCCTCCTCCGCATTGATCTTCAGCACCGCCAGATCGTACCCGGCGTCGCTGGCGATATACTTCGCTGCATAGGGCCGTCCTCCGGACAGCAGCACCGTGCAGCTCTTGCCCCCGGCTACCACATGGTGGTTGGTGAGGATGTAGCCGTCCTCCCGGAAGATCACACCGGTTCCCACAGACATCCGGCCGCCGTCCAGATCCACCGCCACCGTGACCACGGCGCCGCTTACCTTCCGGTAAACCTCCTGAGCCGAAAGCGCATGGCTGCGGTCCTTCGCCAGTTCCAGACGGGCGTCTGCATCCGGTTCCACAGTGGGAATGGTAATGGGAGCGTCCTCATCCTCCTGATCCTGATCATAGTAGTAATAATCGTCCTCGCCCCAGTCATCAGGCATTTGCAATTCCCATATCAGCCACCGCACCCCCGCCGCCAGCAAAGCGATTACCGCCGCTATGGTCAGAAGGATCAGCAGCCCCTTCCACACCCGTTGCTTTTTCCTCCGAGATCTGGGCGTTGGCTCTGTGGGTACAGGCTCCACAGCCCCCGGCAAAGGCCGGGAATAGGTCTCCACGATCTCCGCAGGGAAATCTCTGCTGTATTCCTCGATGACTTCTCCCCGCGTCTGCAGGGTCCTGCGCTCGCTCATAGTACCTCTTTACTCCACCCGCAGAGAAAACGTGAAGGTGGTCACGCCATTCTCGCTGGTGACATTGATTTCTTCCTTGTGCTGCTGCAAAATGGTCTTGACGATATACAGGCCCAAGCCATAGCCGTCCTTATCCTCGCTGCGGGACTTGTCGCTTTTGTGGAACCGCTCGAACAGCAGCGGCAGCTCCTCCGCCGGGATGGTCTCGCCCACGTTCCGGACGGTGATCCGGGCCTTGCCGTCCATCATGGCCACACCCAGGTAGAGGGTGGAGCCCTCCCGCGCAAATTTGGCGGCATTTTCCAGCAGATTGTAAATAACCTGGGTAATCATGTCATTGTCGCCCAGCACCAAAATCGGCTCATCGGGAATATCTGCTTCCACATCCAGATGCCGGTCATTGATCTTCTTCTCCATGGAGATCAGTACCCGGCGCATAGACTCGCACACATCGAAATGATTACCGTTGCGCAGGGGATCGATGGCCTGCAACTGGCTGACGTCCAGCATCCGCCGCACCAGGCGGCTGAGGCGGCGGCTCTCATTGGCAATGACCCGCAGATATTGCTTTTCATTTTCAGGTGGGATGGTACCGTCCAGAATACCATCCGTATACCCGGCGATGGTGGTCATAGGGGTTTTCAGCTCGTGGGAGATGTTGGCAATGAACTCCCGGCGCTGACGCTCTGTCTGCTGCAAGGACTCCGCCATATTATTGAAGGAAGCTGCCAACTCGCCGATCTCGTCCTCCCGGCCGTAGTCATTCATGCGAACGTCAAAATCACCGTCGGCATACTGCCGGGTGGCAGCAGCCATCTCCCGGATGGGCTTGATCTGCCGCATGGTGGTGATGGAGGATGCCATAAAGGAGATCATCAGCACCACGAAGCCCGTCATCATCAGCAGTCCCGCAAAGGCCCGCCACAGATTATCAACGGAATCCGAGGCGCAGACGGTGAACACCGCCCCCAGGACCTCCCCGGTAGTTGGGTTCACCACGGACACGCCGCCCACAAACTGCTTGCTGGAATAAATCTGGTCCAGACGGCTCCGCCCGGCCCAGGTGCCGTCTGCGGAGACCTTGTCCATCACCGATGACGGAATGGTGACGGACCGGCCATCCATAGTGGCATCCGTTGACAGGAGGACATGGCCATCCATATCGCACACCAGAATATCCATTTCGGAGATCACGGCGGCAGTGGCCGCCAGCTGACGGAACTGCTCGTCCTTCTGCAATTCCTCCATAGAGAGATAGCGGCCGGTCTCCAGATACCGCACGGACAGCTTGCTCACCGCCATCGCCCGGACCATCAGCTCATCGGTTTTCTGCCCCCGGGCATAGGAATAGCTCAGGGAAAAAAAGGACACGCCCAACAGCACCAGCGTCAGGAACACCATGCCCACGGTGACGGCCATCTGCCGCCAATAAAGCCCGTGAAACCGCTCGCGGAACCAATCCTTCATATTACTTCGCCTTGTCTGCCGTCTGGCCGCCGACGGTCTCGAACTTATAGCCCACGCCCCAGACGGTTTTCAGCGCCCACTGGTCGCTGACGCCCTCTACCTTTTCCCGCAGGCGCTTGATATGCACGTCCACAGTGCGGCTGTCGCCAAAATAGTCGAAGCCCCACACCTCGTCCAAAAGCTGGTTGCGGGTGTAGACCCGGTTGGGGGTGGAGGCCAAATGGTACAGCAGTTCCAGTTCCTTGGGGGGCGTGTCGATCTTTTTGCCGTCCACGATCAGCTCATAGGAATCCAGATCAATGGTCAGCTTGTCGAAATGGAGTTTCTTGCTGGTGTCGTTGGGGATCTCCGTCCGCCGCAGAACGGCATTGATCCGGGCGATCAGCTCCTTCATCTCAAAGGGCTTGACGATGTAATCATCCGCGCCCATTTCAAGGCCCTGGATCCGGTCAAAGACCTCGCTCTTGGCCGTCAGCATGATGATGGGCACCTTGCTGGTCTCCCGGATCTTGGCGCAGACCGCCCAGCCATCCATCACAGGCAGCATGATGTCCAACAGGATCAGGTCCGGCTCCTTCTTCTGGAACTCCTCCAGTGCTTTGCCGCCGTCCCCGGCAATGCGGACGTCAAAGCCTTCCTTTACCAGATACATGTGGATCAGGTCGGAGATATTCTTATCGTCTTCTACAACCAGAATGTTGCGTCCCATAGGGTCTCCTCCGTTCTGCAGGGCCTTCCGGTCCCGTTTCTTATGTTCTTCTCTACTTTATATTACCCTAAACTTCGTCAGGGTGTTGAACGTTTTGTAAATCTTGCGCCATTTCAGCCGCCGGTCAGCCGATTTCCGTCATCGCCCGACAGTAGTGACCCGCTCCCTGAGCGGAGATCACAAATTCCCGCAGGCCCGCGGCAGAGGCAGTGGTCCCCAGCCAGACAGACACATCCCCCCGCCGGGCCGACACCCGCTTCATCAGCGCGGAGGCGTTGGAGCTGCTTTCCAGCTTATAATCCGCCCGGTCCATCGAGGGTGTCAGGCACCGCCAGCCGACCTCCTCCAAGGCCTGCAGCTCCGCCTCCTCCGCATCCGGCACGTAGGCCAGCCGGGTCTTTCCCAGAGTGGCCCGGTACAGGGCTTCATTGCCCCGCCGCAGCTGCTCCGCCGTGTCCTCGCCGCTCTCCGCCAGTATGCCCACCGCATGACCGGAGGCAGCCATCCGCCGCAGCAGTTCGCCGTTGGATTCCAGGAAGTCCGGCGTACAGTAGAAGGTGGCCCAGCCGTTAGCACGGTCCAAGGCGTCCAGCAGCCCGGAGGTCCGCTGATCCGCTTCCAGACACAGATGGATTCTGGCCCCCCGCGTCGGTGCGGAGGGTGTAACCGGTACATTGGGCGTGGTACTGGACGTGGCATCCCTGTTATACGCGTTGTAGCGCTCTTCCATATTGTAGGTCGCCGCATTGGCAAAATCCTTGGCGCTCATGCCGAAATCCGGAGACCGCAGCCACACCAGATAGCCGTTGGTCACATCTGTCACGGAATATTGCAGGCCGAAAAAGTTTGCGACGGTAGACGCCGGGACAAACACCAGTCCGCCGGACTGAATGACGCCGGGGGTGAACAGACTGCCGCTGCTGTCCTGCGCCGTACCCTTGGCCCAGTCAAACAGCATGGCCCGGCGGTCCTTTTCCAGCACCGTCATCTTTTTTGCGGTATTGTTGATGACAGAGATCCCCAGATTGGTGAATACAGAGGCCGGTACATACAGATAGCCGTTGGCCCAGAAGGGCATGGTGGCATCTGTCACCGGCAGAACGCTTTCCTCTGCCGCCACGAAATACACACTGCCCGCCGCTTTGGCCGGAAAAGCCAATTGAAACAGCAGCAAGCAGCACAGCAGACCCATGGCCCATCGCTTTTTCATCAGCAGTTCCCCCTTTGCGGCAGTTTTTTAATAAAATATTTTACCACATTTGCTTCTGTCTTGTAAAGTCCGTGACTCAGCCGGTGAAGACCTCCACCGTCACGCCGGTATAGTAGTGGGTCAGGATAGTCTGATAGTCCGCGCCGCTCTCCGCCATGGCGTCCGCGCCGTATTGACTGAGGCCCACGCCGTGGCCGTAGCCGGTAACGTAAAACACAAAATTGCCGTCCTGCAATTCCCATTCAAAGCAGGCGGAGCGCAGCCCCAGTGCGGCGCGCACCGTACCGCCCCGGACCGTCACGCCCCCCACCTCCACCGTCTCCACGCTGCCGGCGCTGTCCCGGATAGGATCTTTCAGCCAGCTTTTCTTGTCCCCGGAGAGATCGGCAGAGGGGATCTTCGCCAGCAGCTTTTCCTTCAGCGCCGCCGGGGTAAAGTCTACGCGGCTGTAATAATTGGGGATGGTCTCCTTGGCTTCGGGGGAATCCACTGGCTTCAGGTAGGGCAGATCGTTCTGCCACACCTGTCCCGCAGCTCGGGTCAGCCCTGCGGAGCTGGAATGGAACACCGCCAGAATCGGAATGCCGCCATAGAGGATAGCCTCCCCATCGGTAGACGTCACCGCATCACGGACCTTTTTCTCATAAGCGTCCGCCTGTGCCCCCCAGTTGGCCCGGGCCTGCTCCATGGCGATATACGCCTGACAACAGGTAGAGTCTGTGCAGATGTCCGCCGTGTCCCCGTGGCTGCTGCCGGCTGTCAGCTTGTAAAGGGTATAGGTCCGGGCTGCCACCGCCTGAGCCTTCAGCGCCTCCTCTGCAAAGGACGCCGGCATCTCCGCCGCCGTGACGCCCACCAGATACTCCGCCAGCGTCATTTCCCGCACAGTCTCTCCGTCCAGCACCCGCAGGGTCCGGTCCGCGTCATAAACAGCCTTTACCGCAGGCTGGACCGGAGCCGTCTGCTCCGTCCGGGGTAATTCCGTATACTCCGGCACCTCCGCCGGTTCCCGGGCTACGGCCAAGGGCAGCAGAAACAGCCCCAGCAGCGCCGCCACCGAGGTCAAAGCCGTATTTTTCCAAAGCTGCATAGCGATTCCTCCTTTGCTTGTCCAATCTATGCAGTCAACTGCGGAAACATACCCCCAGATACGGTTTTCTGCACGCAAAAACCGGCAGACACTCCGCACGTCTGCCGGTTTTTCAAGGAAACCAATTATTTTTACTGTATGATTGCTGATACGGTATCCGCAGTCCCGTGCCGCCGCTCACTCCGCCATCAGGCTGTCATTTTCCATGATGAAGGGCCGGGTGGTATCCTGTCCCCAGGAGGTATCGTACTTTGCCATCAGATAATCGCGCAGTTCCGCCCGATTTTGTAACTTTACCAGCCGGTACGGTTCCTGGAAGGCAACCTTCTCGATCAGACAGAAGCTCCCGTCCTCCACAGGCAGCAGCACCCCAACATGCCCCACAAACAGCGTATTCTCCGTGTCCGAGAACCTGTCATGCAGGACAACGGAGATCAGCCGGGCGGGGCTGTCCGAGAATGCGACGCCCCGGGCGGCCCAGCCCGCCTGAAGCGTCTGGGCCTGCTCGTCCACATCCGTACTGTCTGCGGCGGGCACCGGCGCAAACAGCGCGCAGAATTTGGCAGTGCTGTCTCCGCAGAGAACGGCGGGATCTTCGGTCAGCGTTTCCAAATCCAGAAAAAGCGTATCCTCTCCCTGAGTCTTCGGCTGATCCGCTCCGGCGGTGACGAACTCACCGAACAGGCTGAATGCCGTAATGCGGCAGTTATAGCCGGGGAAGCTGCCGTTTTTCTCCGCCCACAGATCCTGCATCTCATAGGGATCGTACTTGGTGTCGGTGGGGACAGCGCGCTCAAAGCCGTTCGTCAGCCATTCACTCTTAACACTGGCGTTGAACTGGTCCACCCGGTCAAAAAGGCCGCGGATCCGGGTCTCGTCTATGCCCGCGTTCTCAAGCAGCCGGGAGAGCAGAGCACGGGAATCCTCGTCCGTCAGATTGGCGTATTCGACAGGTTTCTGCGTCGGCTGCGGGACGTCCGGCTCTGTTTTTCCGCCGCAGCCGGCAAGGGAGGCAAGGATGAGGCTGACAGCCGCAAGGATCGCCAGCAGATGGTTTTTCCGATTCATAAATTACGTTACCTTTCCTGTGTTCGTCCATTCTGCGATGCAGAACAGAGTGCATCATACGTCTTTATACTATACACATATTGGCGAAAAATATCTATGCAGAATTCCGGGGGCCACCTTGACCGCTGCGGTTTCCTCCTGTTTTCCCATAAGATCTGCCGCATATGGACAGCGCATACCGCAAGCAGAATGTGCATAAAACTTCATGCACCATTTCCGGTTGCCCCGCAGGGGCGAGGAAGTGGCACATTTCTTATTTTGCTACACTTTTGCATAGCAAAAAAGGAACACCACCCTGACGGATGGTGTTCCTATTTGGTGCCGGTGGTGGGACTCGAACCCACACGGTATCGCTACCAACGGATTTTGAGTCCGTCACGTCTACCAATTCCATCACACCGGCATTAACGTTGTTCATTATATCGGATGAATGGCCAAAATTCAAGAGGAATTTATGTTTTCGCCGTAAAATCCCTGATTCTGCTGGAAGAATGGCGGTTCCCTCTTGTAAAGAACGAAAAATAGGAGTATTATGCTTATAATTGTACCAACAACACAAAGGACGGATCAAACTATGAGTTACACAAAAATCGCGAAAATTTTTGCAGACAGCGAAGCGCTCTCCGGCCAGACCGTTTCCGTGGGCGGCTGGGTCCGCACCATCCGGGATCTGAAGGGCTTCGGCTTCATCGAGCTGAATGACGGCTCCTGCTTCCGCAATCTTCAGGTGGTGATGGAGGCAGAGGCCCTCTCTAACTATAAGGACATCGCCGCCCAGAACGTAGGCGCGGCTCTGATCGTCACCGGCGTTGTGACCCTGACACCGGATGCCAAGCAGCCTCTGGAGTTGAAGGCCACCGAGATCGCCGTGGAGGGCATCTCCACTCCGGACTATCCCCTGCAGAAAAAGCGCCACAGCGTAGAGTTCCTGCGGACTATCCAGCACCTGCGTCCCCGGACGAACCTGTTCTCCGCCACCTTCCGGGTGCGGAGCGCGGCGGCCTACGCCATCCACAAGTTCTTCCAGGACCGCGGCTTTGTCTACGCCCAGACCCCCATCATCACCGCCAGCGACTGCGAGGGCGCCGGCGAGATGTTCCAGGTGACCACGCTGGACCTGAACAACGTCCCCAAGACGGAGGACGGTCAGGTGGATTACAGCCAGGACTTCTTCGGCAAGAAGACCAGCCTGACGGTGTCCGGCCAGCTGAACGCCGAGAACTTCGCCATGGCCTTCGGCAATGTCTATACCTTTGGTCCTACCTTCCGTGCGGAGAATTCCAACACCCAGCGTCACGCCGCTGAGTTCTGGATGGTGGAGCCCGAGATGGCCTTCACCGATCTGAACGGCTATATGGATACCGCCGAGGACATGATCAAGTATATCATCCGCTATGTGATGAAGCAGTGCCCTCAGGAGATGGACTTCTTCAACCAGTTCGTGGATAAGGGCCTGCGGGAACGTCTGGAGCACGTGGCCTCCTCCGACTTCGGCCGGGTGAGCTACACCGAGGCGGTGGAGCTGCTGAAAAAGGTCAATGACAAGTTCGATTACAAGGTATATGCGGAAAGCGTATCCGAGTGGGTGAAGAACGTATTTGCAGGCAAGTATGCGGATACGGATGAGCCTGATGTTCCGGTAACGCCGGTATATGACGATGTAGAAGCCTTCGTTGCTCGTCTGTACGAGAAGGTTCTCGGCAGAACTCCGGACGCGAAGGGTCTGGCCGCATGGGTGAATGTCCTGAAGAAGGGCACGAACGGCGGCGAGGAAGTTGCGAAGGGCTTCATCTTCAGCGATGAGTACATCAAGAAGAACACCAGCAATGACGCGTTCGTAGAGATGCTCTACAACACGCTGCTGGGCCGCAATTCCGACGCGGCAGGCAAGAAGGCATGGACCGTTCAGCTCGATAAGGGCATCGCGAACCGCGAGCAGATCGTGGAGGGCTTCATCCATTCGCCGGAATTCATCAGCATCTGCCGGAAGACTAATATCTTTACGACGGCTGCGGAAGCATTTGCTGCACGTCTGTACATGAAGTGCCTGGGCAGAGATTACGACAAGGCCGGTCTGTTGGCATGGTCCACGCTGCTGCACAGCCAGGCAATCGGCGGCGGTGAGGCTGCGAAGGGATTCTTCTTCAGCGATGAGTTTAAGAAGATGAACCTGGACGATAAGGAATTCGTAAGCCGCTGCTACCGTACCTTCCTGAACCGTGAGCCTGACGCGAAGGGTCTGGCGGAT
>OIXA01003493.1_pt1 | contig 16360 bp, 18 predicted proteins | sample 1587721 | NCBI WGS metagenome assembly OIXA01 (sample SAMEA3888900, study PRJEB22519) | human gut metagenome | biome: human gut; feature: human-associated habitat; material: faeces | place: Denmark | collected 2013 | reverse complement strand
CTCCATTTTCCTGCACAAAAGTACAATTGCCTAAACCTTATCTAACAAACAAGGATGAACTATCATATGCGAGTATATTTCGACAGGAGGTGTATCTAACGCGGCACGATACCGCGGGAAAAATACATTTCTACAAATGACAATTTTAATTTTGGAAATTCGCTGCAACGTTTATGTTTTGCAGCAACTTTTCCGCGTTCCTAAGATTGTCACCTTTTTGCTTTTGGTTATCGCACCGTCCAGCAGCCCTTATATTTTATACGCTTTTGCTCTGCTTCAAGGCACCCATGCGGGCTTTCATGTCCGCATGGGTGCCTTTTGTCATGTGCAGAAACTCCTTGCTGCGTGTTGCCGTTCCCCACCGTGCTTCCTGCCCCTTTGCTCCCACAAAATTAGCAGCATGTATGGTGTGCGGATACCTCAAGACTTACTGCTTTGCGCAATGCTGTGGTGGCATCACCTATATTTGGTTTTCTTCATGATTTGTCTTTTTTATACGAATCTTGATAATCTCAATCTCCCCGCAAATAGCATAGCTTCTTTACGGGGAGAAGGAGAAAAAGTAATTGAATTTAGCTATCCATCGTTATCATATAGGCTACTTCCTCTGCTGTGTCGCATATGCAAAAAGAAACATTCGTGTATTTTTGTGTTCCCGGATTTCGGTCAACAAGCATCCAATAACCGTCGGCAATTTCTGGGAGCTCAACATAATCAGATCCCTACTACTTCAATAACTTGATCCACGCTTCTTGTAGAAATAAATGGCAGAGATAACAGAGGGAATAGCAACCCACAGCAAAAATGTTCCTATCGCAAACCCTTCGCGGATGTTGGGGGCTTGGAAAGAAAACATAGCAATTATATTGCTAATTCCAAATGGAATTGCGGTATAACCAAGTATTCTATGCGCCAATATCCATGTAGATTCATCTGCAAGAGTCCATGGTAATCTGAGACCAGTATGTCTTGAATATGGGAGTTTGGGACACAGGTTACCAAGCACTAAAATCACAAGCGATGTAATGGCAGAAGCAATCATCGTTTTGCTACTGTCTGTCAATTGGATTGTCCCTGTAATGCTCAGGATAATAATGGCCACAACACCCAAGAAACAAACGGCGTTAAATACCGTGACAAACTTTATCGTTTTGACTTTCGGGTTATCCTCCACTATATTGGCAAGATGACTTATATTGCCTCCAAGAAGTGCCAACGCTATAAGAAGACAAGCGACAATTAGGGCAAATGATACCCATGTATCGCGCACAACAAGGCATATCGCCAGAGCTGCAAAAGATAGGATGCTAATTATTGTATGCACCTTTGTTACTCTCATATTTTCTCACCTCTTTTAAGTCTTTCATATCATCCAAGAACTCGACCATTTTACCCACAAATTCCTGCATAACGGACAAGTTCAAAGAGTATATAATTTGATTGGCCCTTCTTTCGGCAACAACAAGGTTTGCCTTTTTTAACACGTCAAGGTGCCGTGAGACAGATGGTTGTGATATTTCCAAAGCTTTTGTTATTTCATTTACACTATAGTTTCCCCATTTTAACATACGCACAATTTGGCGTCTGTATGGGTTTGAAAGTGCATCAAAAAAATCACCATCCATGGAAAAAACATCTCCTTCGTTTTGATTTGGTGTAGTAGCACCCAATTTATGGATGCTACTACACCGGCGACTGAAGTAAAGGATATTACTCGATTTCTGGTCCGTTCGGGGTTGAGAGTGGGTAAGTTGTATCAATTTGGAAGATAGCAAGAAACAGGATTCCAACTACCACTCCAAGTAGATACTGATCGACTGCAACCCAATCGTTCTGGTAAAGACCGCTGGTCGGCGCAGCGTCACCACCACCATTCAACTTTCCCAGTTCAGGTGTTTCGTACATCTGTTTGTTCCTCCTTTCTCATTTTTTCAGTAATATCACTACATCCATTCTTCAAGAATAACTCCCTTTATCAAATTCAGATCATTAAGATCATTCTCCATCAGATCCAAATTCAGGCAGCCATCCATATTGATATCCGAAATCAGTGTAGTAATATTTTCCATATCACTCACGCTTTGCATTCTTGCAGTTAAATACTGGACAACATTCGTATAACTTGCGCAGCTCGCCGCCAGACAAAGTATCGCATCGATGCCCCAAGATATTTTTAAGAAACTGGGCATATCCATTAAGTTCTTCACTATTTTCAAGCATCAGATTTAGCTCATCCACAGTAACGTTCATGGTTTTTACCAAAAAATCTTTCACGTTTATTTGTGGAGCATACAGTTTTTGAGGTACGCATGAGAACAGCCTCTTTCTCGCACTTTTCAAATCGATCTCTGCTGAAAGAAGACCATCAAACAAGACATATTTGCCATATCCATAGAGTGAGGTAAGTATTTTGAATAGGGTGCTTTTTCCCTCGCCATTTTCTCCAATAATCGAGTAACTCTCTCCCTTTTTAAAAACACAGTTAGCATTTGAAAAGACCATGGGCTCACCGTGGAACAGGATGCTATTGGCGATGTTATTATCGACAAGCCGGCTGCGCCCGGTCATGAGCGCGCACCATTGGCGATTATTCAAGCACACATGGATATGGTTTGCGTAGCCGCTGAGGGTGTGTCTTTCGATCCTTTGAAGGATCCAATCAAAGTAATAAATGATGGAAAAACGCTTCGGGCGCAAGGAACAAGCCTGGGCGCAGACGATGGGATTGGCGTGGCTTTGGCTCTGTACCTGCTGCAGGACGAGTCGCTTGTACATGGACCGCTGCGTGTCATTCTTACCGTAAACGAGGAGGATGGTATGTCGTCTATTGCCATGCCTGACAAGTATTTGGACGGCGCCTATCTGATCAATCTGGACTGGGAATGGCTGGGTTCTCTTTGCAATTCAGCGGCTGGAGGCGATTTCCTCGGATTTACGCGAAAAGCAGAGTGGACAGCACCATCTGCTGACGATCATGCTATAAGAATTACGCTGAAAGGATTGCTGGGCGGGCACTCCGGCGTTGGAATCAACCTTGGTCGGGCAAATGCGTTGGTATGTCTGGCCACAGCTCTAAGCAGAATAGCAGAGGCGGGGATACCCATCAAAATCGCTGATTTCCACGGCGGTCAAGCGAAGAACGCTATCCCGGCACAGGCAGAAGCAGTTATTACAATTCCGGCAGGAAGTAAAGGCCAAGTGAAGGAACTCTTAAGCGCATATAAAAAGGATTTTGCGGCGACTTTTGGTGACATTGAACACAGTTATGCGTTGACTGTCAACGATGAAAAAGCCCCTTCACAGGTTTTACACCCCGAAATCGGCAGAGCCTTGATATCTCTTTTGAATACACTTCCCAACAACATTAACACAATGAGCCCCTTTGTAACGACTCTAACTGAGAGCTCCCAGAACTTGGGATTCCTCAAAATAGATGATCAGACGATCACATTGGAAGCGATGGAACGAAGCTGCGTGGCATACCGAGCAGAGGAGATGCTTCGCGCATCCCGTCTCATTGCAGAGGCGTTCGGCTTTACCTATACACAGGGGGATCATGTGCCGGCATGGGCGGTAAATCCTCACAGCGAATTGGTTCCGCTGGCTTGCGAGGTGTATTCCGAGTTGACAGGGCGGAATATGGTTGTTGAACCCGTACACGGCGGATTGGAGTGTGGTGCATTCTTTGAAAAGAACCCCGACTTGGATATGATCGCCATAGGTCCTTCTCTCACAGATGTCCATTCTCCCGATGAATCCTGTGACATAGAGAGTATACGCGTAACAGCAGAGCTTGTTATACGTATACTGGAAAAGCTGGCATAGCACAGTTCCGCTTCACCTTTCCCTATGCGGGCAAAAATGCGGCTCCCAATTTTGGGAGCCGCATTTTTGTGCAAGATTCACAACAGCATTCTCGTTTTCGGCTATACAGACAAATTGCGGGTCACTTTTTCCCCTCTACAGATGAAGAACTTTTTCACCACAAAAAGTACAATAAAAGCAGGGAGAACTTCTCTCAACAAAAAGAGAAATCACATGTAAGGAGGATGACACAATGGATCAAGAAAAACGAATCGCATACTTAGCGAAGAATGACTGGTCTACCGCACCTGTGCCCACAGAGTACCGGCGCAGTAATTACGGCGTTGTTGCCACATTGGTGGGACAAATCATCGCGCTGTCCGGCATTTACATCGGTGCCGGAATGGTAGGCGGCTTGACACTGACGCAGGCATTTATCGCCACGGTCATTGGCTCTATCATTTTGGCAGTACTGGGCGGCTTTTTGAGTTGGGTCGGCACGAAGACCGGCGTTGGCCTGTCCATGCTGCTGAGAGAGTCTTTTGGTACGATCGGCTCCTACATCGTATCGTTAATGCTGCTGCTGGTAGCTGTGGGCTTCTTTGGCTACCAAGCCACCTTCTTCGGCGCAACAATTCACGCCATGTTTCCGACCGGTGGCTGGATCACAAGCCAGACCGTTGCCGGCGTTTGGGGCGGTATTCTGATGATGACTACCGCCTTGATCGGCTATAAGGGCATTGAGTGGTTGTCCAACTGGGCAAGTCCACTTATTCTGGTCATGTGTGTGCTTTCCTGCATTTTGGCCATTGTCAAAATCGGCTCGTTGGAGGCTTTTAACGGCATCACCATCGGCTATACCGGCATGACCATTCCCACCGCTGTGGTGGCAGTTGTGGGCGGCTATGCTTTTGGTGCCTGTCTGCAGCCGGATTTTTCACGAATGGGCAAAAGCCTAAAGGCATCTACATGGGGTTCCGTGGGTGGCTTTTTGATTGCCAATGTATTTATGACCATGGCCGGCTACATCACCTGCGCGGCCTGCGGAACGGGTGATGTGCCTACCGCACTGCTGCAGATCCTCGGCTACTGGGCGCTTTTGATACTGGTGTTCGCGCAGTGGACCTCCAACGATGGCAACCTCTACTTTGGCACATTGGCACTGACCACGATCCTCCCCCGCGCCAACAAGCATATACTGACGGGGATTTTCGGCGTGGTGGGCATTGTTCTGAGCTCTTTGGGCATTACCAACTACTTCCTAACCTTTCTCGGCTATCTCGGCACGGCCATCCCTCCGGTGGCAGGTATCGTCATTGTGGATTACTTCATCATTCGTAAGGGCGAATACCACTACGGCGAAGGCGTAAAGCACCACTTCTGCAATGTGTTGGCCCTAATCGCATGGATCGCCGGGGGGGCGGTTGGCTTTACGGTGCATTGGGGCATTGCTGCCATCAATTCCATTGTAACCACGGCCGTGGTTTATCTGGTGCTCTCTTTAATCTTCAAAAACAGCGATAAGATCTACGTCGGTCCGGATTATGTAGAGGATGAGGTCGGCAGTATTTCCCCTGTGAAGAAGGGTGTTAGTGCATAAAGCCAACAACGTGATTTTACATGGAGGGACAAACTATGAAAATCAAGAATATCATTCCAGTTACTGGCCCGGTCATCACTCCTGAGATGATCAAGTACATTCGCAAGTACCTGTCACCCGACACGGAACTAAGTACTTCCCAAATCAAGGTGGGTACACCGTCTATTGAATGTGAGTATGACGAAGCTATGGCAGGCCCGGACGTACTTCGCCTATGCAAGGAAGCCGAAGCGGAGGGTTGTGATGGAATATTCATCAACTGCTTCGGTGACCCGGCTGTCAAAGCCGCACGCGAGTTAGTGAATATTCCCGTGTTTGGTGGCTTTGAACCCGCAATGCATCTCACCCTGGGGCTGGCTGACAAAATCGCCATCATTTCCGTGATGAAAAATGTTCTGCCTATGATCGAAGGCGAGGTCGCGAAGTCTCACTTTGACGGTCGAGTCTGCTGCGTCCGCAGCATCGACATTCCCGTGGAAGAACTGCAGCAACATGACCGTCTCGTAAAAGCACTCATAGAGGAAGCCGTCAATGCGATCACCACGGACGGCGCACAGGCAGTGGCATTGGGCTGCACGGCCATGGTGGATGTTGCCGAAGACGTACAGGCTGGCCTGCTATTAAAGGGGTATGATATCCCGGTCATCGAGGCAGCGCAGGCAGCGGTTATGCTGCTGGAGCTGTCCGCCAAGATGGGCTTGAAGCAAAGCCGCATCACCTATATGCGCCCTCCCCAGAGATAAGGTGTTTCATCTTTTCGGTATGTAGTCAGTAAATACGGCAAGAACGATTCTTTTGATTGGGGACCACTTCTCGCCTATGTAGTTTTTGTTAAAAATCAAGAGAGGAGAGTAAATATGTCTGAAGAAAAGAAATATGTAGATGCGGAAACAACCTCTTCTACTGCTGCTGATCAGGATGTCTATACTCCGATTGCCGCTTCGGAAAGGATGAAATCCAGGGATGTGTTCATGATTTTTGTGGGACTCTGGGTTGCGATGTTCTCCGTAAACATTGGCATGGCGGTAGGTCAGAGTTTGTCTGTAGGGCCGGCCATTTTGGCGACGATTCTCGGCTACGCTATTTGCGGTGGGTTTGCTGTCCTTACAGGGCTGATCGGTCAGAAAATTGGACTTCCCAGCTACACCTTAATTAAATTGTCCATGGGATCGCTTGGTCAGATTTTGATTTCTTTCATCATGTTCCTAGCCGTTAGTGTCGGCTCTTTGGGAATGCAGGCGGACATCGTGGGAAGATCATTTTGCGAGACTTTTTCCATCAGTTATACCCCTGTAATTTCAGGCGTTGTATGCGCAATCATGATGGTAAGTGCAATTCTTGGCATGAAAGTTATGGCCAAGGTAAGCTGGGTCGCAATGCCATTCTTCTTCGTCATTGCTCTGATTGCTACAATCATGGTAATCCACAGGTACGAGGGCGGATTCTCGGCAATTCTTGCGATTGAAAATAACACAATGACATTTGGTGAAGCCATTTTCCTGAATGCGGGCGCGTGGGCTGCAGGCGCCATGGTCATTCCTGATCTGACTCGCTTTATCAAGACGCCCAAGGCTGTGGCAATTTCTGTTCCTGCCTCTTTCCTTGTTGGGGCAATCCCGCCCATCTGTGGTGTCATTCTGGGTGCGACGCTTGGGGAGAGCCTGGACGCGGTGTTCGTTAAAGTCGGTATGAGCATTCTTGGGTTTATCGGTGTTTTCGCAATCGGGTGGACGACAAATGATAATAACGCCTATACTGCGGGACTTGCGCTGAACACCGCATTGTATCCGTTCAAGAGGCTGACTCGCCGTACAACCACGATCATCGTTGCGATCCTTGCAGTCGCAGGTGCTTGCTTTGGTTTGGGGTCTTTGGGCTTCATCTCCTTCGTGGCCGTGTTCCAAGGTTCTTTCAACATGAGTTTGGTTGGCGTTATGATCGCGCATTACTTTGTCGTTTCCAGAGAGGTAAACCGAAAAGGAACATATCTGCAAACTACGGGTTTTTCCGGACTCATCGCCTGGTTCGTATCGGGTATGCTGACCTATAATAATTTGCTGCCGCTTCCCTTTATCACAAATGCTGTGTTGGCATTCGTCCTGTATTTGGCACTGTTTTATGGCATTGAGCGGAAGTTTAAGAACGTAAAGGAAGTGCCCAAAGTCACACCGCCGCGCAGGGTAGTATAGTTGCAGTATAAATCACATAGGAGCGATTGAAAGGAGGCACACATGAGTATCAAAATCAAAAATGTTATTCCTGTAATCAGCGATGTCATGACGCCCGAAATGATCAAGTATATCTGCAAGTATTTAGATGCAGATACTGTGGTCGATTCGGAAAAGCTGACGGTTGGCCCAATGTCGGTGGAAAACGAGTATGATGAAGCTCTCGCTGCACCGGGAGTTGTTGAACTCTGTATTAAAGCGGAAAAGGAAGGGTGTAATGCCATCTTCATTAATTGCTTTAGCGAGCCCGGTGTCAAGGCTGCCAGAGAATGTGTAGACATTCCTGTTTTTGGCGGATTTGAGCCTGCGGCGCATCTTGCACTGGGTCTCGCAGACAAGATCAGCATCATTACCGTGGTAGCAAACGTTGTTCCTCTTATGGAGGGGAATCTGGCGAAAGCCCATTTAGGTGACCGCTTTGTCAGCATTCGCAATATCAATATCCCAGTCAAGGATCTGCAAGATCACGAAAAGGTGTGCACCGCTATACTGAAAGAATCCGTCGCCACTATTGCAGAAGATGGGGCACAGGCTATTGTTTTAGGTTGCACCGGATTCGTCAATGTAGCGGAAACAGTGAAAGAACGCCTGTTAATCGAGCACTCCTACGACATTCCCGTGCTGGAGGCTGGTCAATCCGCAGTAATGATGTGCCAGTTATATGCCAAAATGGGCTTGAAGCAGAGCCGTATCACTTATATGCGGCCTCCTCAACGATAAGTTACTAAAAAACAATATTAAAAACAGAAAGGAAGTATTATCATGGCTAAAAAACCCTTGAACGAAGAGAACATGCGCGACATTATTTGGGGTGCTACACTGATGGGCGGCGGTGGCGGCGGCTCTATCTCTAGTGGTATGATGTTGCTGGAATCCTACAAAAAGGATCATCCTGGCAAGACCTTGAGCGTGGAGATGATAGATGCCTCCGATATGCCGGATGGTACATATGCCGCTGCGACAGCGGGCATGGGCGCACCCGCAGCTATCGCAGGTGTGGACTTTTCCCAGTGGGCGGCGAATGCATTTGCGGTTCTGCAGGATCTCGCCGCTCGCGACGGGAAGAAGTTGGGATATAATTATCCCGTAGAATTGGGCGGCTTTTCCACCTTCTTCCCGCTGCTTTTGTCATTGAAGACCGGGCTTCCCACCATCGATTGTGACGGTGCAGGCCGAGCCGTTCCTGCACTGGAAACACTGCTGCTGAATGTTAATGATTGCCCGACGTCTCCGCTGGGCTTGGCAAACGGCACCAATGATAAGATCACCATCGAAACAAAAGATCCGCTGGATGCACCTACTGCAGAAAAAATTGGGCGCAACATCAGTGCGGCTTTCGGCAATATGGTCGGTATTTCCGGTTGGCTCATTGACAAGAACGATATCGAAAACCGAATTTGCACGAATACTATCTCTCTGAGCCAGAAGATTGGTGCGATCATGCGGCGGGGTGAGATGCCTATTGACAAGAGGTTTGAGGCACTATCCGAAATTCTGGGGATGGATGTCAAGATCATCTGCAAGGGTAAGGTCATGGACATCCAGACAAACACTCACGGAGGTTTTGACTATGGAACGATGACTGTCCGGGATGACCGCAAGGGCTATAACGAGGAAGAGTTCAGAATCACTTTCCAAAATGAGAACCTTGTGCTGAACCGCCTTGTTGATGGTGTGGCGAAGCCCCTGATGACGGTGCCCGACCTCACCTGCTTCTACTGCATTGATCCTCATGGTCAGGGCGATGCCGAACCGGGAATGCCTCTGTCTAACGCGGATGCCCGCATTGGTATGGAGATTGCTGTTGCGGTTATTAAGGTGGATCCCAAGTGGTTTGCCAACAAGACATCTCCCAACAAATGGTGGGATGTTTGGGCTGAGTGCATGAAGAATGCCGAGTATCCCGGCGGCTATCTCAGCTACGACGATGTTGAGGCACGTCCCGACAAGGATTGACAAATTCCATACAAGCGGTTAGCATCCTTGATTTTCAAGGTTGACCGCCAACACTCTCCTTGCAGCAGCCTGCGAATATCGCAGGCTGCTGTCTTTTGTAAAGCACCCTCTATCAACTGAGCCTACGGCCTGTCCGAAGTTTTTTTACGACTCCTTGTGTTTCGTCTCCAAACGAAACCTGCTGCGCTGGGCTTTTGTTTGAGTGATTTTGAAATTCAACAGAGGAGAGTACGATGAAGAAAAAAAGAATTTATCCGCATCCGCGCACCCATTCACTTTGCTTTGGCGTCCGATTTCTCTTTACATTCACTCATTTGTTCGGTTTCTTCAGCAGGAATTGCCGGGCGTGCTATGTGCCATTTCACTGACACTTTATTGCCGCTTTTCAGGTGAAGTAGTCTTTTCCCCCATCCAATCACGGTATCTACAAGGGCGACCCATATTCTTGTAACGACAAAAAGAATTAAACACACAACGAAAAATGGGAATAGATAGCTTAGTAGTTCTTTCATAAATCTGCTCTATTTTCCCGAAAACCGTTTGTAGAACTTAGCAAAATCCTCGTGCTCTTCCGGCTGATACATATAGGCCAGATAATCCTCGTCATTTTCCGGCAAGGTGGCAAACTGGGTATAGCCTGCCATGATACCGCCCTGATGATAAATCGTATACATGCCTGTTGAGATCTTTGCCTTTTTAATGCTGTCTCTTGTGAAGATTTCCGCTTCGCTGCACCCTTCCAATTCGGGAGTGGTTTGCAGCAAAGCAATGCTCATGTCCGACTCACGGTAACCAATAATCAGGCTTGTATATGTGTAGGTGGTTTTTCTGGCAATAATATAATCGCTGGTTTTTATATTAAGCCCATAGCCGTAGACGATCTTCCATGTATCGCCGTCTGGCATCGCTTGGCTAAATAGCTGACGAATCAAGCCCTTGTTTTGCTCCGATCTTTCAATGTCCCATTTTTTCTTTCTGAATAAGCTCATATTGTCCTCCTGTTTATAGGGTAGTATTCCCCTGTGAAAATCCACTCTTACTCCTTGAGCGTCGAGATTTTTGCTTTCTGTATTTCGCTGCCGAGAACGTGGAGCAGGGTATTACAATCCTACCCCACGTTCTGCTGTTTCATTTTCTGCTGCTTAAAAGCACCTTGTCATAGCTTAATCTGTTCAACGATGCTTGGAATCGGAATTTTGAGACGTGTCCGGCACAGTCTCGGACTCCTGACGGGAAAACCACTCGGCTTTCTTCCCGATAACTTCCCCGGATACTGCATCGATCTTGTAGGAATACGCACACTTGTCCGTGTAGAACTCCAGAATGTAGCAAGGCTTGCCCTGATTGCGGCTCAGCTCCTCTCGGGTGAACGCGATTTTTTGCGCCGTCTCATCCAGCCCCGCGTCCTCTAATGCGATCTGCTTTGCCTTTTCCAAGCCGATAAACTCCGGGGCAGGGGGAGTGATCTTATCGTAGGTCTTATCCATGATCACGCCCAGAACGGCGTCGATTTTGTAAGTCCAACGAGCAGAGGCGCTTTCAAAGGCGAAGTAATAGTAGGGCGACTTGATGCCGCCGGCAACCAGCGCTTCCTCGGTAAAGGTGACTTTTTCGCTGACCCCGGCATCGTCCAGTGCGATTTTCTTCGCGTCCGCCAGAAGAATGAAGTGGTAAGCCTCCATGATGCTGCCGTTCTTGGCGTCCACCTTGTAAGAATACTGCTTCTTCGCGGTGTAGAACTCTAAGATGTAGCAGGGCTTGCCAGAATTGCGGTTCAGCTCCTCTCTGGTGAACACGATCTTTTGTGTGGCTTCATCAAGTCCCGCGTCTTTCAGGGAAATCTTCTTTGCTTCTTCCAAAGAGATGAAATCTGCAGTGTCGATTTCCGTTGTGGCGGTCTCTTTCTGCTTTTTCTCCAGAACGATACCCAGCACCGCATCAATGCGGTATGTCCACTGTGTTTTTGCATCGGCAAAGACGAGCCGGTAGTAAGGCGTTTTGATGCCGCCGCTCACAAGGGTTTCCTCGGTAAAGCTGACTTTATCCTTGCATCCGGCATCATCCAGGGCGATTTTCTTCGCTTCGGAAAGAGTGATAAATTTCCCGGCGTAAATAATGCTGCCGCTCTTTGCGTCGATTTGGTAGAAATATTGATTCGTCCCGGTGTAGAACTCCAGCAGGTAGCAGGGCTTGCCCTGATTGCGGCTCAGCTCCTCTCGGGTGAACACGATCTTCTGCACCAGTTCATCAAGCTTCGCGTCCTTCAGCGCAATCTTCTTTGCTTCCTCCAAGGAGATGAACTTCGATACACTGACAGAAGCAATGCCGGAGGCCTCTTGGAATTTAAGAAGCTCGTCCAACGACATGCGGGCGACCTCGTCCGTGGGCAGACCGGTTTTGTTTGCTGCGGTGAGGATCCAGTCGGCGCGGCCAAGGGAGACATGGAATTCCTCGGCGATCTTCGCCACTTCGGCGTTTTCCGTCAGTTCGGAGTGGAAAACCAGCGTGCCGACGGCATCGGTCTGCTCCAAGGCCTTCCGGATCTCCGCAGAGAGAGAGGCTTTTAGTTCGGCATTCGCATCAAGACGGGAATCAAAAGAGATCAGAACAGTCGCTTCGCCATTTTCCATATATCCGCAGGCCTCGTAGGCGGCGACCGTGCGCGTTAGAGCGGTCTCGACGCTCTGCTTTCCCAGCGCAACATCGCTGAGCGCATTTTCCGCATCGCTGTTCAAGCAGCGGACATTCTTAACGCTCCCGCTTTTGGTAATCGTATATTCCACGCTGGGGTTGACATCCATTGTGAAGGTGCCTGCTGTCGCATTGTTTCGGATAGCATTTGCAGCGATGCCGGTGCAGAGAACCAGTGCTAGGCAGGCAGCCATGATTCCAAGCTTGGCCCAGCCGGGCTTTCTTTTGGTATTTGCTTCGCTTTCCGCGTCAGCGATAAGCTCGTCATTGATCCTTCCGATCGAACGAAGAAGAACTTCGGTTTTCATAGCATAATTTCCTCCTTTTCAAGAAATCGTCTTAATTCGTTTCTCATACGGAAAAGCAAAGACGTCACCTTGCTCTCGCTCATTCCGTATGCGTCCGCAATATCCCGTATTGCGTAGAGATGATAGTATCTGCGGACAAAAATGTTACGGTTCAGCTTGGGCTTTGCATACAGGAAGCGGTCAATGGCGGCAGCCAACTCATTTTCTTCGATGGTCTGCTCCACAGTCGTTTCCGAAGGAACGCAGGCTTCCAACTCAGACAGCGCGAGGACTACTTGTCCGTGTCCGCGTTTTTCGGCAGTATACCGCTTATAACGGTTCAGAGCGAGGTTGCGCGTGATTTTCCCTAAGTAGATCGACAAACGGTTCGGACGCTGCGGCGGGATTGAATTCCATGCGCCGAGGTATGTATCGTTGGCACATTCCTCCGCATCCTCTTTGTTACGCAGTATGTTATATGCAATCGTATGGCAGTAGCTCCCGTACTTTTCTGCGGTGGCGGTAATCGCGCTCTCGTTACGCGCCCAGTACAATTCTATGATCTCGCGGTCTTTCATTTTGCCCTCCCTTCTTTCCGTGTAAAGGCCTTTCACTTATATAGACAACAAAAATCGTCTTTCATTGCGCGGACGGGAAAACTTTTTACAAATTTATCATATCATGCGGGAGCGGCGATTTCTACCGGCCTTAGACCAAGAATCACAGCATGGGCATTGAAAAAGCTAATGCAGTCAACACACATCTATCGGGCATCTGGTGTTGTAGGTTATAAAAGGAAGAAATACGCAGCTTGCGACAAAGGCAGAGCTGAATTGCCAGAGCCGGATTTCGCCTGCCGCTCATTCCGTCCCGTCGGAATCTTGTTGGGGAGTGCCTTCCCCAAACCCTGCTTTATTCTGCGGCTCCTTATCGGTAGCCGCTTCCCAAAATCTCTCCGTGCTTCTTTATTAACCGTGTGCATTTCATGCGGGTTCCTTACAGAGATCCGGGTAGTTTCATGCTCCGTTTGTCAGTTACCTTTGTTCACCCTGAGACACTTGTTGGTGTTGAAAACAGAAGAATTTTTGGATACTATATAGGTGAGAACGGCAAAAAAGCGGTACTTTTATTCGTGCAATAGGGGCGCTGGTATGATAAAAGGAGTTGGCAGCAAGGAGTATCGCTAAAATGAGAGCGTTTCGGTAAACAGTCTCGTTGGCATTGACTGCGGGCATATCTCGAATTACACCTATTGCCGAAGCCCAGAAGCGTCCCGCTTTCGCGGACTCGGTACGCCTTCCGCAAACCTGACTATTATAGCGCCCATAGCGGGCCTTGCCCGCATATGCGCACAGCCATGCCGGCTGTGCGCATTTTTCTATTTCTGCCGCGCTCCTCCGTTTTTGAAAAATGGTTTTACCAAATCTTTCAGAAACGGAGGGCTAAAAATGTACTTTGATCAGGTCAAATTCGGGAACCGACTAAGAAATCTGCGAAAGCAGCGTGGGAAGACACAGGAACAGTTAGCCGCAGCAGTGAATATCGGCACGGTACATCTTGGAAATATTGAACTGGGTAAACGGGGTCTGTCCATCGACTTAATGATTGAGCTGTCCAATGTTCTGAATGTATCTCTGGATTATCTTATCATCGGACGAGAGCGCACCTCTCCGCAGGTAAGAGAATTCATTAGAAAAGCCCATGACATCCTTGACGAACTGGACGTTCTAACCCAAAATCCATGCTGACAGGCTGGATTTTACTTAAAAACCCAGCCTGCAACGCTATAAAAAATAGTAGAATTTTTCTCTCTCGCACAAGATGAATAGAAGCCCGTTAAGGGATAGGAAAACGCCGAAAACCCGCATGAACACTACGTTTTTGTGAGTTGTCGGCGTTTCTTTTACCCTCTGTTTTCATGGTGCTTTTTCCGTAAATGGTGCCCAAATGGTGCCCAAATTCCACGCGGGCATATAAAAGGTTGTAAAGAGCAGTAAAGAGATACAGCGGTTAAAGGTCTATTTCGCTGTGTTTTTTCTTTGCTGCCCGTTTTCCTTTTTTCGGCTCGGCTTCCTTTGGTTTCTCCGGGGCTGCTTTTTCCACCGCGCTATGGTAAGCGTCCAAAACTTCTTTTTTTCGTTCAAGCCGCACGTCCACATAACGGGCGGTAACAGCTTCAAAGTTCATGGAAAGCCCAAGCGACGCGCCGATACCCGCAAGCGTATGCCCCAAGACTTCGCCAACCGTATAGAAGTCGCCTGTCAGTTGGTGCATATTGGTCGCTGCCGTATGTCGTAAATCGTGAAAACGAATGTGCGGCATATCCAAATCTTCAAGCAGCTTTCCAAATTGAGAGGACACCCACGACGCGGCGATAGGTGCGCCGTCCGGCTTTGCTACAACAAGGTCATTGTCATAGTAAGGCTTTCCGTCTTTTGCTGCCTGTTCTTTCTGTACTTCCTGCATGGCAAGCTGTTTGAGGAAGAACGGGCGGGCAAGCTCCGTAATGGGTAGCTTTCTGCCGTTGGATTTCGGCGGTGCCATTTCTTCAATGACTTTTGTTTTTGGCGGTACCTTGAAAGGTAGCTGCTCGGTAACATCAAAGGTGTTGTTCTCCAAATCCACATTGCGCCAACGCAAGCCTAAGATTTCAGAACGGCGCATACCGTAAAGCCCGCCCAAGATAACAGGCATTTCCCAAACAGTACCCTCGACGCGCTGCATTAAGGCTTTCACCTGTTCCGGCGTGTAAGGGTCAGGGGTCTTGTCGCCTTTCCCAAACTTCGTAAGGGTATCTTTTGCCGCGTTGGTTTCGATATAGCGGTATTTGCGGGCATGGCTCAACGCCACACTCAAAACACGTTTTGCCCCGGCTGCGGTGGACGGCTTCAAGCCTTTGTCTATAATCTGCTGAAACATCTTGTCTACCATAGCAGGGGTAAGCTGATTGAGGGTAACGCCGCCGATATACGGATTGATATAGTTTGCAATCGTCTTTTTATACCCGTCATAAGTAGAGGGGCGCAAGTTCACTCTTGCATAGCTTTCCACCCAGTCATTGAGATAGGCAGCGACAGTCTGTTTCCTCTGTGAAGTAATAGAAGCAACTTGCCCCGGATTTTGGAGCTTCGTTTTCATTTCCGCTTCATGCTGTGCTGCTTCCTTTTTGGTGGCAAAGCCCTTTTTTGCATACGACTTCTTTTTTCCGTCCGGGGCGGTGTACTTTATGTTTACGTCGTAGACTGTGCCGGGTCGTCCGGTCAGTACGCCGTTGCTGTCGCGTTTGTTTTTTACCTGTCTTGTTGAGATTGCCATAACTTAACCCCCTTGCTCTGCCGGGGGCTTTACGGCGGTTTTCGCTCGCTCGTACCAATCCCATATAGCGGTATCGGCAATCAAGCGGCGGTTTCCGTTTTGAACGTATTCCAGTTCGCCGTTATCCATAAGCTCGCGTAATTTATTTTCTCCAATACCGCTAACCTTGCTCATTTGCTCTACTGTTTTCAGCATAGGCAAAACAGGGGCGGCATGGTTTGTAGTTTCCTTTTTAGCCATAGGAATACCCCCTTTCAAAATGGCTCAAAGGTATGTTTTTGAATAAAAGGGGCTTTAATCGAACGGCTATTAGCATAGCTCCACGAGAATTTCACTCCTGCGTGGTTCTCACGCAGCCCTACCCATTGCCTGCGACGCTTCTAACGCTCGGACTGTGGCTGTAAGGGAGTATCATTATCCCTTTTGTGTGTCGTCGCCCGCAAGCTGCTAAATTGCTTTGCGGTGTGGTGTTGTTCGCT
>OIXA01003491.1_pt1 | contig 16363 bp, 14 predicted proteins | sample 1587721 | NCBI WGS metagenome assembly OIXA01 (sample SAMEA3888900, study PRJEB22519) | human gut metagenome | biome: human gut; feature: human-associated habitat; material: faeces | place: Denmark | collected 2013 | reverse complement strand
GTCCGCATCATTTAAGTACCAAAACGGTTCAGCGTAGAATTCGATCTCCCAGTCATCGAGCCCTACGCTGAACCGTTTTGGTACTTAAATGATGCGGACGATGGCTTCTTCTTCGTTATGACGAAGAACGAAGACTCAGATTTCTTCACTGAAGCCTACCCGGTTCATCGCCTTGAAGAGGTTCTAGCGCTTCATCAAAATTCCAAGTCTGACGTTTGGATCTCTCAAGCAACTTTCTATCGCACTCGACGCACTGTTGAAAATGTGCGCTCTGTTGCTTTGAGCTTCGTCGACATCGACTGCGATGAACTCCCTTGGGCCAAAGATCTCAACCCTGTAGACCGCGCGAATTTCCTCTTGCAGGTCTGCGACGAGTCGCGTATTCCACGCCCTTCACTCATCGTTCATTCTGGTCGTGGGTTGCATCTTAAATGGCTTTATACGAAAGCCATTCCTCATCCTGCTCTTCCTCGCTGGTCTGCAGTTGAAAAGCATCTCGTTGAAAAATTCAGAGCTTTCGGAGCTGACCCGAAGGCCACAGATGCTGCGCGTTTCTTGCGACTAGTTGCTACGACGAACACGAAAGCGGCCAAGCAGAAAAGTCGTTGCGAAGTTGTGTACGTCAACGTCGAAAGCACGCTGGACGGCTCGATCTGTCGCTACGAATTCGACAAGTTCGCCGATCAGGTACTTCCGTTCACACGTCAGCAGATTCGTGAGTTTCGCAATCGGAAGAAGGAGCAAGCGCAATCCAAAGAGACCAAAGCCCAAAAAGTGAAGTGGAATCCGCAGAGCGTCAATGCTATGCGGTCGGATGATCTTGAAAAGCTCGTCGAAATCCGAGGCGGAATGCCAGAAGGTAAACGCATGATTTGTCTCTTCTGGCAGATGAATTTCATGTGTCTTGCCGGTCGTGTGACGGATGACAATTTCGATGCGATGGCTTCGCTGTTGGCGAGGAAGATCGATCCGAACTGGAACTTCCGTCTTGGCGACTTAGTGACCGTGCGCATGAAGATGCGTTCGACTCACAGAAAGTCTCAGGACGTGAAACGCATCGAGCTGTACACCCCGAAAACCGAGAAGCTTATTTCTGATCTTGAGATCACTCTTGAAGAGCAACGTCAGCTCAAAACGCTTGCTTCTGCATCTGTGAAGCATGAGCGCCGCAAGGAAGCACGTGAAGCACGTCGACGGAAAGCGAACATCATGCCGCGCGCACTGTATCTCAGTCGCGCAGAGCAACGCTGTGCGAGAGCACATGAGCTGCGTGCTCAGGGCTTGTCGATTCGAGCGATCGCTAAAGAGCTTGAACTTAGTCCTGCTTCAATCGCCGGCTATCTGAAAAAAGAAATTCCCTCAGCAAAGGGTGTTCAAAGTGCTGTCTATTATCTGGGAAACCCTCTGCGCCAAGCGCAGGGAGATTTGCCTCTCGAGGTTATCGAGAGAGGACTAGTCGAGAGAAAGGGGGGTAAGGGGGAAGGAGAGGACCCAGGAGGGAACTTATCCACAGGGTTATTTGCTCTTGCTCTTGATCTTGAAGAGTGGAGGATTGGCTATGCCTAAGAAAAAATTTCAAATTTCAAGAGAAAAGATCGCGTTCTTGAAAGCAATGCCATTAGTGTTGGTGCTTGAGGGCTTGCATTTGTACGTTAAGAAGGATCGTGATTTTCATCCGACAGGAAATTTGAAAACGATCCGGGTTATTGCTTCTGAACCTAGCGGATTCCAGCATGAGCTTGTTATCACTGATTCGCTTTGGTTTGATACGAGAAAACAGGTGGGCAAGAAAGGAGCAATTGATTTGGTGATGCACTTAACTGGCTGTACTTTCAAAGAGGCAATTAATCGGTTAACGGAAATTCACGTGTCGGCAGCAGAGCGCAGTAACGTGTAACACGTTACATGTTACATGTGGTGCTTCTTTCTATGAAAAAAGCCCCGTTACCGGGGCTTGCTTGATTTTTTCAATTTTCTTCTTTTTTCTTGCGCCGGATGGCTGCAAATCGAGCATTCCTCGCTCGCCTCGTTGCAGCATCTCGCTCTCTCTCAAGAGCGCGGTAGTCTTTTTTGCCGCTAGTGAGGCCTTCTAGCCGACCGCGAAAAAGTCCCTCTTGAAAGCCTTTCTTCCTCTGTTCTTGGATCTGGGCTTCCGCGTTTTTCTGTAGATTGTTCGTCTCCTTTTGCTTCCAAAGCAGAAAATTCTCGCGATCGAGCCGCAGTTGAAAGCTGGCCTCGTCAAGAAGGTTCAGTTTAGCTTGCGCCGAAAGTTCGGTCTTGAGAGCTTCTTCTTTGCGCAAATGCGCTCTTTTGAGTTTTTCGGCAGCTTCTCTCTCCCATTGAGATACAGCGGTTTCACGCTCCTTGAGGCGTTTCTCTCTTATATTGAATTCCCGTTCGCGCACATTAAGCGCTTTTTCTCGTGCATTAAGTGCTTGTTCGCGTTCTTGGAGAAGTCGTTCTCGTTCATCAAGTTTGGCGGATTTTCCGAAACCGAACATGCTCACCTCAAATATGTGTCAGTGATGTCGGGTCTAAAATGCCCGACCTCTTGAGATACAGTTTCTTTTGCGACCGGCTCATGAAGTCCTTGTTTGCGCAATTCGTCCATTCGTTCTTGAGCGTAGGTATGCCGAAGGCCGTGAGCACCATGAGACCAACCGAAAAGTTTTTCAGAGACTCTGGTAACTGACGCTGACCACGCGTTACCACCGCCGATTCCGTACCAGGTTTCACGGTAGATTCCGCGGTCTTGCACGACGACAGGTTCTGGGAGGCGCATCGCTTCCAATCGTTCGGCTAGCGCAGTAGGGATTCGGACTTCTCGTATTAATCCGCCTTTTCCGTGGACGGTGTAGGCAACAGAATCTTCTCGACCGCTGAATTTTGTCTCAAGTGTGCGGTCGCGACCGTCTCGAAGACGAATGTCCGGCGTTCGGTCTTCAATTGGTCTCAGCGTCAGCAATTCGGATGCACGCAGACCTGTCGCGTAGGCAATTTCAGTTGCAAGCGCATTTTTCGGTTGCTGGTTGTCGGCAATGGCCTGAACCTGCTCGGGAGTGTAGATGCGAGAGGAAAGTTGTTGAGGAATGCCTTGGACCATTTCAAGGCGTTCGTTTTCCTGGAGCTTGTGTGTGACATGCTGCATCATGCACTGAAGCGCTTGTCGATTAAGATCAATGGTCTTTTGTCCGACTTCTGTGCTTCGTTCTTGGAGGAAACGAACTGCGTCTTCAACGGACATGCCGCGAAGACCGCCTTCAATGCGATTTTCGTGAGCCCAAGTTGCGGCTACGCGAAGAGCAGATTCGTAGTTGCGTACGGTGCCGACTGATTCGAGGACGTTGCCGCGCCCTTGTAGGCATTTCATGACAGAGGCGGCTTGTTTTTCAGGCTTAGCGAACTTTGCCATTACGTCTTCACCTCTGGCTGATGCCAGCCCTGCTTGATGACGAAGCGCCGGACGGTCGAATAGGCGATGCCACGAAGCCCGCGTCGACGGCAAAGAAACTGCCAGACCTGATAGATCGTTAGTTGTTCTGAGAAAAGAAGCTCGTAGATCGTAGCGCTGTGGGGGGCAAGAACGGACGTCCGCTCCTTGTAGGGACGTGCCTGACGACCGATGCCGGCCATGTCTTTGAACTCTTCGACTTCGTCATGCAGCGTCACGCGGACCTCCTGAATTTTCAAAGAACTTCTGTAAGAACTCCTCTTCTCTCTTTCGAGAGGAGAGCGGCAACCACGAAGCCAGGCTTCGCAGCTCAAGCTACCTATTCGCCCCAGTATCGCTCGGACTGTTCTCGCGTCTCCTGTTTTCGCCTGAGAATGGCGCTTCCTTTTTTTCGTCTGAAAGCTGACGAGCATTTTTTCCGTGAGCGGGAATGCGTTCCCAAATGTGCCGCTGGCACCGTTCTCCTCAAACCGAAGCGAGGAGCCCGGATTCACGAACCGGGTAGAGCAAATGAAGCACTCCCAAGGGTGCTTTCAGAACATCCCAAGACAAGGGTGTGGTCAGGCTTTCGAACGAAAGCACTGGTCACGACGTTTAACGGATCGTCGGTTTCAGGCCTCATGCCACCGCGCAAATAACCGTTTGCGATCGAGGTTCGTTAGGGGTGAACCATGCCACAGGAATGTGAAAATTTTACACCGAAACTATGAGTGTGAAATTATGAGCGCGAAAATTATTTTTATTGCACGGGAAGTTCGTGGGAAAAAGCGCTAGTTTGGCTGGGAAAATTGCGAATTGAAGGCGTAGAAGTTGGCGCGGAGGGCGGAAGTCGTGCAAAAGCCCGAAAAACACGAAAAGGCGTAATCCAAAGCAGTAGTGAAGAAAGCAAATCTTCACTACTCTCACAGGGAAAGACGTTCGGGAAGATGCTGGAAGTTCCCGAGGTCTCCCGCTATGTAACGGCGAAGACGTAACATAGCGGGAGACAGAGCGGACGAGGCCGCGTGTCTCCCTGCAAGTGTCGGACCGCTTGCGGGCCGCACTTTGGCGCGGCAAGAGCCGCGCGAGGGGGTGAAGGGGGGTTCCACCTTCGCCGCCCGTGGAGGGCGGCACGTCGAGGCTTGCAGCGACGAGCGAGAGCGAGTACGCGGCAGAGCCGAGACGCAGCCCGCTAGCGGGCTGTACGGGGAGGCAAGGGGTATCCCCTGCGCGGGGGCTCGACCCGAAGGGGGTCGAGGAAGCCGGAGGCTTCCATGGGGTGCGGGGGTATCCCCCGCGCGGCTATGCCGCTGGGCGACGGAAGTCGCCGCAGCCGAGGAGGCTGCACGTCGAGGCATGCCGCGATGAGCGAGAGCGAGTACGCGGGCAGAGCCGAGACGCAGCCCGCTAGCGGGCTGTACGGGGAGGCAAGGGGTACCCCCCATGCGCGGGGGCTCGACCCGAAGGGGGTCGAGGAAGCCGGAGGCTTCCATAAGTTGCCAGGGGGAAGGACGCATTTCCTTGCATCATGTAATTTGTAACGCATTACATGTGACATGGGCAAGGGGGTTCGGCTCAAATTTCGCAGTGCTTGCAAGTGGTGCAAGGCGGTAGCCGCATCTCGCACCCTCCGGATGGGCAAGATCGTAGGTTGAGTGCGAAGGAGGCGTTACGTAGAAAAAAGCAGGGCTTCCGTAGGGAGGCCCTGCTGTCGTTAAGGGCTATGCTGGTTATTGATCTTTGGAACTGTTGCTATGCCCGGCTTCGGCAACTGGGCGATTCTCTGGAACGACTACGGTTTCCGGCTGTTGTGCAGCCTTGAGCTCGGTCGTCAGCTTCTTATTTTCAATGGTCAGCGTGGCGTTGAGGGCCTGCAGAGACGCAAGCGACTTCTTCATCTCTTCGAGCTCTGATTCGAGCTTGTAGCCAGCTTCCCGAAGGCGTTCGATATCGGCTTCACGCGCTTTTCGGGCTTGGGTTTCGGCTTCCAGCTCTCGCGCGAGCCAGCCCTTATCTTGTAAGTACTGTTCGGCTCTCATTTCAGCTTCGAGTGCGCGATTCTGTAGAGCGGCTTCGCGCTCGGCAGCTTCGATGGCGCGTTTCTTGTCTGCCTCAGCATACTGTTCCATCGATGCGCTCAGCGCCTCCGCGACGGCTGAGCGGATGGAGGCCATGGCGTCGTCAATTGTCTTGGAGACGCCTTCGTCAAGAACTTGTGACGAGAGACTGTTGATCTCACGAGCCTTCCGTTCGGCTTTGAGCTGACGCCAAAGTTTCAGTGCTGGGCCGACATGAGAGGCGGAGGCATGGACTTCGGCAGCGATCATGCGAATTGAAGGGATGGGCTGGCCCTTGGCGTCCATGATGTCGAGGAAGGCGAAGATTTTGTCTTTAGTGGCTTCTGGGATAGTGGTTTCGGACATGAGCAACTCCTTTGTTTGATGAACCTATTATAGCATAAAAAGTAACATGTAACGCGTTACATAATACAAAAGTAGGGTGGAGCGCGCCAAAAAATCCAAAATTGAAAAAAAACAAAGGCCCAGCCGGTTACCGAGAGCTGGGCCTTTGCATTTTGGGGTGGTTCTTGGCTTCAAAAAAGCTAGAACCAAGGAAAATAGTAGCACGCCTTCTTCGGCGACAACAGAATTGCCCCCCAGGGTAGATAGGAAGAGACAAGAAAATGCGGAAGCAGCTCGAAAAAAATCTCATTGAGGACATTGTTTGGCCACCTTACAGACGTTGGCTGGAGATAAAAGAGGACGGCATCGACGAAATGGTTCGCGCAGGAATGCCGGTGCCAACATCTGTATCGGAAGATGCCGACAGGCGCGTGTTTGAAGAGCATGCGCCCAACGTTGCGCCGTTTATCGAGCAGTCGCTGAAGGTGCCAATCTTCTCGAATGAGGCGGAGGCTCGCAAAATGACGCTTGAGCATTTCGTGCCGCCGTTCTTGAGGACTTGGCTGGAGCCGCAGTGGGCGATTCAGAAGGTCATTGGGGTGGTGCCCTCGTGTGAGCTCGAACAACTCTTGGGAACGAAGTGGTGGTGCGATTACACGACCGACTTCATTCTTGAGCGCTTCAAGCCTTGGGCGATCTACATCAGCTTCAATGACATGGCGGATTCGACGGGGAGTGATCGCTTGTATGAAGGAGCCTATGTAACCTTTGATCGGCAGGACGGTGAGTTGCGTCTGGTGATTCAGCACATGACGCGCACGGGCGTGTGCAATCCAACGCTTTTCCATTCCTACCCCTTCCCGAAGGGGAGGAGCCTGATGGAAATTGTTGAGAACTACGCTTACGACAGTCCTTACGCGCCACTTGTTGAAAGTCTCGATGTCGAGGGTGACATGCGTGAGGTCTTGCGCCACAGTGGCAAGGTCATTGCCTGTCGGGTTCTACCGCTTCTGATTGCGATTTTGAGTGAAGATTTTGAGCGCATCATGCTCAAGATTGACATGAGGACCGGGGAGTATGACTTGCATCGAACAGTCGAGCTGGCTAACCGTCCGTGGGATGGAGATATTTTCTCGACTTTGAAGAGGGCAAGTTCTGATGAGGTTTCACTTTTGGTTGTGCGTCAGAAGGAATTTGGTTTGGATGGTCTTCTGAACTGAGTATTTCTACGAGCGGACTGGGGGGATTCGCTTGAGGGGACAAAGGCGAGAAGAAGAACTGAAATTCCGAGTCGGAATTTCAGCTTAATTCCTGCGGCACAATCAAAAATAAATTTCGATTGCATCACACTTCTGGTGTTTTTTAAGTTAAGATGTGCTTTGCAAGACCTGCGGCTTTGCCGGCTGCGTGTTTTGTTTTACACCCCCTCGGAAGTCCTTTCTGAGGGGGCCTCACCAAGGCAAAAGAAGGAGTTAGAGACGGACTCGTCGCTTTGTTTACTGCATCCCGGTTCACAAAGCCTTTTGGCCGCGTTTATCGCCGTCACTCTAATGACAACGAGCACCAGCCCCACCAGAATCCATCTTTCGTGCTCTCAGGAAGCGAGGCGATTCTAGTTTCATCACTATCTTCTTCTGCAAGACCCGTTGTTTTAGCCAACAGCGGGTCTTGTTTTATCTCCAGTTTTAGCTCAGCTTTTATAGAGACGCGTAATAAAGGGTACTTTTGAAGAGCTTCCCTAGAAAGCAAAACCTGCTTTTTATCGTGTCATTTGGAAATGTTGTTTTGGGTATGCTGTTCGGATTAATTCATCCGAGCCGAGGCATCCCGTGAATCTCTTCGATAAATCCATCAACGCCGTTTACAACGTTGTCATCTCACCGGTCACGCTTTCATGCTGGCTGTTTCGCCAACTTCCGTTTCGGAAAAAGAAAACGGTTGAGATCCTGGACGATGCGTGTCCGAAGTTCAGCGAAATACCGACCGAGGCAGAGACGGACAAGATCGACGCAGCGTGGCCGCCCGCGCCGCACCCGGTGGAGGCGTTGTCGGTTCACGATCTGTTTCGGGCCAATGGCAAGCTCATCCGGGACCTCTGCTACGCCACGACGCTTTCCGAAGAGGAAGCCGAGAATTTCCTTCTGCCGGTCATTGCCAATCTCGCACGCATCGTGCACCTGACGCCGGCTTCCGAGTATGACCATCACCAAGGTTACGGCGGCTTGTTCACGCACAGCCTCGAAGTGGCCTACTACGCCGCCAACGATGCGAAGACCACGATCTTCGACCGCTCTGCTTCGCCTAAGGATCTTTATCTGAATAAGCGACGCTGGATCCTGACGGCGGTTTTGGCAGCGCTTGCGCACGACATCGGCAAAGTTTTCACGGACATGGAAATCACGGCCCCGAATGGACAGCACTGGGTGCAGGATGAGCCGATTGTCGACTGGCTTCGCAAGAACGGGATCAAGAGCTACTACATCAGTTTCCGACCGGGAAGAGAGCACAACGCCCACAAGTCCGCCTCGCTGGCCAACAGCGGGATGTTGATTCCGAAGGAGACGTTCACGTTCCTCGGCCTGACCGGGTACGGGGAACAGATGCTCAAGGAGTTTCGCAACGCGCTACTGGAAGGGAAGGAGGGCGGTCTGATCGGAAAGATCCTCGACAACGCCGACGGTCTGAGCTGCAATGTTTATAACCTTCGTCAAAGGCTTGAGCGCTCATGTGATTGCTCCCCGTCCGATTTGTTGTCAAAACGGACGGGGAGCAGTCATGATAGCTTTTCCCATTTTGAGAAGTCCGACCACAGTGCAGACATGGGAAGGGCGAAGAGTCCGTTTCCACCGGATCGCACTTCATTGCCGGCGTAGAGAATGATCCCGTTGAAGTTGTCTTTGCCGACGAGATCCTGGAACCATTTCAAATGCCTGAAGTCATCGGAGCTGACGCTTTCGCTAGCCTTCACCTCAATACCGACAATATGTCCTGTCTCGTTCGTGATGAGAAAATCGATCTCATGGCTACGAGAACGGAAGTAATTCAGCTGCCAGGTTGGGTTGAGGTCAACTTCCGGCATAAGTTGGTTGTAGGCCCATGTTTCAACAAGCTTTCCACCTTCATTTTGAGATTTCTCATTACTTTCCAGAATCATGGCTGGATTAAGAATGTGGAGGTAGTGAGCCATTAGGCCGCTGTCCGTCATAAAGCCTTTGGGACTGGATCCAGGGCGGTCGTAATCTTTTTTAGTCCAACCGTCGACCATGTCAACGAGAAACATGGCTTCAATGGCGGACCAATATTTGTCTAGCGTCTGCCAGGCAATGGCAAATTGATTGGCCAAGGCGGCTTTCTTTAACTCACGGCTGGAGAAGATGGCGGCACATTCCATGACCTTCTCGCAGATGGGCATTTTGCGCGTATCCCATTGTGCCCTCATGTCCAGAAGAACCTGGTTTTGCAAATAGGACGCGTACCATCGGCTTCTTCCTGCCTGGGTCTTGATCGACAGTATTTCGGGATATCCGCCACGGATGGCGGCTTCTAGCACCATTTCCTTGCTGCATTCAAATTTGAGGGAGAGCGGAAGGAGCCCGTCGAACAATGCTTGTAAAAAACCAGGCTGCATGCCACGTTGTTCAGCTTCGGAAAACGTTCGAACACGAACCAGACCGGCACGACCGGCCAATGACTCATTGGCTTGAGGTAGCTTTCGGTAGTCCGACGACCCGGAGATGATGTATTGCCCTTTTTCCGGATTCCGGTCGACCTGGAACTTGATTTCTCCGATCAGCTGGGGAACCTTCTGAATTTCATCGATGACAAAAATTTCAGGAGACGTGCGCCGAACGAAATAACTGGGATCGGCTACGGCTGCGGAAAAGTTTGCCTGCACGTCAAGAGATTGAAACTTGACGTTGGGCAGTGGAGTTGTTAGGAGTATCGTGGTTTTGCCGGATTGGCGACACCCAACCACGGAAACCACACGATGCGTTTCCAACTGAGCTAGAAGTTCGTGCATTGCCCAACGCGGGATGATACTAGGAGAGCCTGCCATGGAGAAACTCTAAAGTTTAAGATGGAGAAATACCAAATTATCACTTGGCTTTTTTCTAAACTAAGACATGGCAAAATTATAAACTATCTGATGGAGAAAGTCTAAACTAGAGATCGAAAAATACTGTACAACAGCGATATTTGTCGATTAGCTTTTTGTGGCTAAAGAGGTGAAAAGATGCCTTCCAGAACCGTGTCTTTTATCGCGTGAGAATGGCGTTTTTTGCTCTCTTAGCGTACGCCCTAGGCGCACACTCCTAACCCCTCTCCATCCTTGTCGTTTTTGGTTCGTTTCCTCCATAATTAACAGTATTGTTAACCAAGGATCCAAAGAGGACGGCAATGCTCGTGGGATACGTGCGAGTCAGCTCGCTTGATCAAAATCCGGAGAGGCAACTCGAAGAACTGAAGGCCATGCAGGTCGAGAAGATCTTCATGGACAAGTTGTCCGGGAAGAACGTTGAGCGACCGGAGCTGCAGAACATGCTCAACTTCGTGCGCGAGGGTGATACGCTCGTCGTGCACAGCCTCGACCGTCTGGCACGCAACCTCTCAGACCTCCTCACGATGGTCCAGGATCTGACCGGGCGCGGTGTTAGCGTCCGGTTCCTCAATGAAAGGCTCGACTTCGATGCCGGCAAGGAAGCCTCGCCCGTCGCGAAGCTAATGCTCAGCATGGTCGGAGCCTTCGCCGAATTCGAGCGCAGCATGATCAAGCGCCGCCAGGCCGAAGGCATTGCGCTCGCGAAGGAGCGCGGCGTCTACAAGGGCCGTCCGCGTTCCGTGACGGACGAACAGATCAAGGAAGTCCGCTCCATGATCGACATGGGCGTGCCGCTCTCGAAGGCAGTCAAGAAGGTCGGCATCAGTCGGACGACGGCCTACAAGTATTTGAATGCACAGAATCTGCAAGAAGGGAGTGCGTCATGAGCGGACTGAAACCCGAAGAACGTGCACGTGAGTGGATCGATCGCAAGCTCGAGGATGCTGGCTGGCAGGTCATCAATCGTGACGAATATGCGCCTGGCATGACGGCGGTTGCCGTCCGAGAAGCCGCCATGCGTGGCGGTCTCGAGGCCGACTATCTGCTGCTGATCAACGGGAAGGCCGCTGCCGTCCTGGAAGCGAAGCGCGAAGAAATCGCGCTCGACAATCCGCATCTGATTGCCCAGGCCGAGAACTACACGAAACAGGTGCAGCCTTGGTATCCGACGTGGGAGCTTCCGCTACCGTTCGTCTATCTTTCGAACGGGAAGGAAATCGCTTTCAAGGATTGCCGACAGGTGGATGCAAAGTACGAAATCGTTCAGAAATTCATGCGACCGTGGGACTTGGTACGCCAGCTCAACCTCGGAGAGTTCGACGGATTGCCCTACCTTTCTCCGGAAGGCCTTCGCGCGTGCCAGTTTGAAGCGTTGACGAATCTTGAAAAGACTTTCAAGGATGGCAAGCGTCGAGCTGTGATGGTGTTGGCAACGGGGTCCGGCAAGACCTTCACGGCCTGCATGATGACGTACCGCATGCTGGCCTACACGCCGATGAAGCGCGTGCTGTTCCTGGTTGACCGAAACAACCTTGGTACGGCTGCGGCTACGGCTCTGCAAACGTTCAAGCTGACGGAAAGCGGCAAGCCTCTCTCCGAAATCTTCTGGGTCGAGCAACTCTCGAATCGTCCGATTGAGTCCAGGACGCGGGTTGTGGTCAGTACGATTCAGCGTCTCTATTCGCAGTTGACCGGGAACATGGATGCCTATTCCGAAGAGGATGAGGATGCCAGTCTTGGACATCGGGAAGGGACTGAGGTTGAACTGCCGGAGAATCCGGCTCTTCCGTCCGATTTCTTCGATCTCATCATAATTGACGAATGCCATCGCTCCATTTACAGCGACTGGCAGAAGGTGTTGACGTACTTCAAGACGGCTCGCATGGTTGGCATGACGGCCACGCCGATTCCCGAGACGCTTGCATTCTTCGACAACAACCGCGTAGCGAACTACACCTACGAACAGTCCGTGTTGGACGACGTGAACGTCGGGTATCGCATCTATCGCATCAAAACCGAGCTCACGGAAGAAGGCGGCACGATTGATGCTGGCGACGTGTTGGCCGTCACCAATCGTCTCGATGCGAAAAAGCACGAGCAGATTGCTGTTTCCGAGCGGGAATTTGACAAGAACAAGCTGAATCGCAGCATTGTCGTGCGCGACCAGATTCGCAAGATCCTTGAGGAATACAAGGAAGCCGTCTACACGAAGCTTTATCCGGAACGAGAGGCGAACTTCGACTATCTGCCGAAGACGTTGATCTTCGCCGTCTCCGAAGCGCATGCGCAACTGATCGTCGATATTGCGAAGGAAGTCTTCGGTCGCACGGACGACAAGTTCGTGCAGAAAATCACCTATTCGTGCGGGAACACCAATGAGCTGATCAAATCGTTTCGCTATGACGTGGACTTCCGTATTGCCGTGACGGTGACGCTGGTTGCTACCGGTACGGACGTGCGTCCATTGGAGGTGCTGATCTTCCTCAATGACGTGCATTCCGAGACACTGTACGCCCAGATGAAGGGCCGAGGATGCCGAACCATTTCGCCATCGCAGCTCCAGAGTGTGACGCCCAATGCGGTCACAAAGGAGCTTTTCTATCTCATTGATGCGGTCGGTGTGACGGAAAGCGAGAAGTTTGTGCCAAGCCTGGACGGAAAGGACGAGCGGACGTTGAATCCGACACTTGAAGCTTTGTTTGAAAAGATGGCTTTGGGCTATTTGCCGGATGATTACTTCCAGTTGTTGGCGTCGAAACTGAGCTGCATCGGCAATCGAGCGGATCCGGAAGATTTGCAGGAATACGAAGAACTTTCGATGACCTCGCCTCTTGCATGGGCAAAGACCATCATGGATGTGTTGGAGGAAGGAAAGCTTCCGCCCTTCACCTCTGCGTCGGATGACAACCGTGAACGCAAGGCCGTCGTGCATGACCTGCTCACCAATATTCCAGCTCGCAAAAAGTTGGTGGAGATCGCCAAGGGCTACGTGAAGGAAGTGGTAGGCAAGACCGATACGGTTATCTCTGCCGGCTTTTCGACGGAAGATGCGCAGGCTTCGACGCAGGCTTTTGAGGCGTATGTCGAAGCGCATCGTGACGACATTGAAGCCTTGCGCATGATCTACAACCAGGAGACCGGAAAACTTACGCGAGCCGCCATCGACGACCTGGAAAAGAAGCTCTCGGCATCCCTCCCGGGGTTCCGTGTCGGTCGCCTGTGGAACGATTACGCTCTGCTCAATCCCGATAAGATCAAGCCGTTGATGAGCGATCAGCAGGCCGTCACGAACCTGATTCAGTTAGTTCGCTACGCGTTCAAACAGATCGATTCGCTCTACACGCTTACCTCATTGGCGGCGCAGCGATTCGCACTTTGGTGCGGTCAGGCGCAGCGTTCCATCACGCCAGAGCAGCGCGAACTCTTCAAGAAAATCGCGGTTTACATCGCACAGAACGGGAGTTGCGACATTCGCGGTCTGATTCAGACCATGCCGGAAGTGGCTGGCAGCCTGATTCATTTCTGCAAGTCTGCGGATGCCGCGAATAAGGAACTCTTCACTCTCAACGAATTTATTCTCAAGGCAGCATAAGAAAAATGACTGAAACTCAAGCCAAGGAAGCATCCATTACGAAAAAGGTCTGGCAGTTGGCCGACATCATGGCCGGTGCAGGCGTGGGCTTCACCGACTATCTCACGCAACTCACCTATCTGCTCTTTCTGAAGATGGACCGTGAGCGTGTTGAGTTCTTCCTCGAAGCCTCTGCTGTGCCGGATGGCTACCGTTGGGAAGACCTTCTCAAGGAAACCGGCGAAGACTTGCTTGATCAGTACGAGCAGACTCTGGATGTTCTGAGCCGTCAGCACGGTCTCGTCGGCACAATCTTCACCAAGGCTGCCAATCGTATCGAAAGCCCCGTCTACCTTGAGAAGCTCATTTCCTTTATCGACCAGCAACAGTGGCTACTGATGGATGGCGACGTGAAGGGCGCTTTGTATGAAAGCATTCTTCAGAAGAACGGTCAGGATAAGAAGAGTGGTGCAGGACAGTATTTCACGCCGCGTCCCCTTGTTGATGCCATCGTTGATGTGGTGAACCCGAAGATTGGCGAAACGGTGGCGGACCCGGCCTGCGGTACGGGTGGCTTCCTGCTTTCTGCTTTCGCACACATGAAGGATCAGTCGTTAGACGAAAAGCTTCAGCGATTCCTGCGAAATGATGCGCTTCATGGCTGCGACATTACGCCTCTCGTCGTTACGATGGGGTCAATGAACATGTATTTGCATGGCGTTGGGATGCACAGCAGTCCGATCAAGTGCGAAGACTCGCTTTTGAAGGAACCGCAGAATTTGGTCAGAGTTGTGTTGGCAAATCCTCCGTTCGGTGCTCGCCCGTCCGGTTCCGTTGAAATCAATCGTCCCGACTTCATCATCGAGACGAAGAACAACCAGCTGAACTTCGTGCAGCACATCATGGCCCTGCTTGAACGCGGTGGTCGTGCAGGCGTTGTGCTTCCGGACAATGTCCTCTTTGAACGTGAAGGCGCTGCTATTCGTGAACAGCTACTGAAGAACTTCAATCTTCACACGATTCTGCGTCTTCCGACTGGGATCTTCTACGCCCAGGGCGTTCAGACGAACGTGCTGTTCTTTACGAAGGGTGAGTCGACGAAAGACGTTTGGTACTACGACTATCGCACCGACGTCAAGCACACACTGGTTTCCAATCCGCTTACGCGCAAGCACCTCGACGACTTCGTAGCCTGCTATTGCTCGGATGATATGACGAAGCGCAAGGAGACCTACGACAAGGATTCGAATCCGAACGGTCGCTGGCGCAAGTATCCGGCTGAAGAGCTTTTGAAGCGTGATCAGGTCAATCTCGATATCACGTGGATGACGGAAGCCAAGAGCGAGGAAGAGTGCCTGACGATGGATGAAGTGTTTGAGCGCATGGCTGAACGCGTGAAGATCATTCAAGACGCCTTCGACAAGCTTCAGAAGGAGCTGCGTCATGAACTTTGACCGTATGAGAGAGGTAATACTGGATAAGGCGGTCCGGGGAGAGCTTGTTTCTCAGTTGGCTGAAGATGGTGTTGTTGCTCAAATCGGGAATACACCAAAAGAGGAGTTGTTTCAGATTCCTAAGTCTTGGAAGTGGTGTTCTTTAAATATGGTCGCTCAAGTTATTGCAGGCCAGTCCCCGAAAGGAACAGCGTTGACTACTGACTCCAATGACACGGAATTTCATCAAGGAAAAACTTTTTTTGGTCGTCAATACATCCAAAATTCAGGGGCGTACACAAACGAGCCGACAAAAATAGCTCCTAAAGAAAGCATTTTGTTGTCAGTCCGAGCTCCAGTTGGAGCTGTTAATTTAACGGACAGAAAAATTTGTATTGGCCGTGGATTGTTCGCAATCGTTCCTAACGACCAGTTGCTTGTGAAGTTCTTGTATTTCGTTTTGCTTACGAAAGCACGTGAACTTCAGTCAAAATCAACAGGAACTACGTTCAAAGCTGTTACGGGGAAAGTTGTTCGTGATTTATATGTGCCTGTTCCTCCTTTAAAGGAGCAAGCTAGGATCGTGGATAAGGTATCCGATGCATTGGAAGAAATTGACCGCGCAGAGAAGGCTTATGAAGAGCTTCAGACGCTTGCGGGTGTTCTCAGAGGTCAGATTCTTCAGGAAGCTATTAAGGGCAAGCTCGTCCCGCAACTGGCGGAGGAAGGTGTTGTTGAGCATATCGGAGCTGCGCCAGATGAAGTTCCGTTTGAGATTCCTGAGTCGTGGCAGTGGGTTCAGTTGAACAGAATCTGTACGTTGAAATCAGGCGTCGACATGTCACCGTCGGTTTTATTAAACGAACCTGTAGTCGATTCTATTCCGTACATCACAGGCGGAAGTCAAATTGGTCAGTCAGGGGAGTTGTTGATTACCCGGTGGACGTCCAAGGCGACAAATATTTCCGAAAAAGGGGATGTGTTACTGATTTGCAAAGGAAGTGGGCTGGGAAGAACGGCGTTAAATTCATATGGATCAGTTCATATTGCCCGTCAAATCATGGCCATTCGGAAGACCAAAGAGGCGATCCCACAATATTTGGATCTGCTATTAAAGTGGCGTTGGGAATCATTGAGAAGCGCGGCTAAAGGTGTAATTCCTGGAATTTCAAGAAAGGATGTACTTTCGCTGCTGGTACCTTTGCCGCCTGTTACAGAACAAGTCCGCATCGTCGCCAAGGTTGATGACCTTCTGAAGCAAGTGAATGCGCTCTCGGCCTGATAATGTCGTAGAACGGCTGTTCTGTTCTGATCGGATAACTGACCCCTCGGCGTGCTTGCCCGCTGAGGGTGCTTCTGCAATTAAGTCAGCCAAATCCGCCAGGAACCCTCGCCTCGGTGAGGCGGGGAGGAATGGCGGAAAAGACG
>OIXA01003465.1_pt1 | contig 16470 bp, 16 predicted proteins | sample 1587721 | NCBI WGS metagenome assembly OIXA01 (sample SAMEA3888900, study PRJEB22519) | human gut metagenome | biome: human gut; feature: human-associated habitat; material: faeces | place: Denmark | collected 2013 | reverse complement strand
AAAAGCACCGAAAAGACTGGCTGTCCGACGTGTGTGCTCTTGTTAATCGACGCTATCTCTGCATAAGCATACCGGATTTTCGGCGGAATGAAAAGAGAAAAGAGAGATTTTTCACATACCCTTTTCAAAATCGAATTAAAGTGATAAACTGCGGAGGAAGAAAAGGAGGGAAGTACATATGGATATTTTATCTCAGCTCAACAGTCCGGCCATGTATCTCATCTGCGGCGGCATTATTTTCTTTGTTGCGCTGGTGTGCGTGTTCTTCATGGTACGCGCCTACCGCGCCGGTGTCGCCATCGGTATGGACAAAACGAAAATGAAGCGCACCATCACCGCGAGCGCCACGTTTGCCGCGCTCCCGAGCGTCGGCATCCTGCTCGGCGTCATCGCGCTCTCGGGCAGTCTCGGCACGCCGTGGTCGTGGCTGCGCCTTTCGGTCATCGGCGCGCTGCACTATGAAACGCAGGTCGCGGAGGCCGCGGCGGAGGCAGTCGGTCTGCCGGGCCTTTCGGCCTCGGCAATGACGCCGCAGGCTTTTACCACGATCGCCCTTCTGATGGGCGTCTGCATCATGTGGGGCATGGTGTTTTCGATCTTCTTTAATAAGAAATACCTCTCGCGTCTCAAAGCGCCGAAGAAAAACGGCGCGGCGGGCGGCGGCTTCGGCGACACGGCCATGACCGCCATGTTCATCGGTCTTGTCAGCGCGTACATCGGCAGCTACATCGGCGCTCTCGTCTCCGGCGCGGGACGGTTCACGTTTGCGGGAAGCTGGATGCCGCTTGCGGTCGTTGCGGTGTCGGCGGCGGTGATGGCGGTGTTCGTATGGCTCGCCGAAAAGAAGAACGCCGCGTGGGTCGATAACTTTTCCATTGCGGGCAGCATGCTCGCGGGAATGGCGGCAGCGGTGCTGCTGCGCGGCGTGTAAGGAGGAAATGCAATGAACGAACAGGAAAAGACCGTCCGGTTTGAGGCCTACAACCGCCGGACGCACACCTATGGCCGCATCGCCTGCGGCGTGACGCTCGTGCTGCTGCTCGGCGCGCCGTTTCTGATGGGATATATTCTCGGCGCAATGCCCGATATGCGCGCGTTCGGCAGGGGATTTCTTGCCATCGGCATCGTGTGGCTCGTGAGCTGCGTGGCGGAATATCTCGTCTATACGCCGATGCTCGGCGCGGGCGGCGGGTATCTCGCATTCATCACAGGCAACCTCATCAACATGAAAATCCCGTGCGCGGTCAACGCGCGCGATATCGTAGGGGCCAAGACCGGCACGCCGGAAAACGAGATCATCTCCACGCTCTCGATCGCCACGGCGTCGCTCGTGACGATCGTCATTCTTGCGCTCGGCGTGCTGCTGCTCATCCCGCTGCAGCCCGTGCTGCAAAGCCCGGCGCTCCAGCCGGCATTTGACAATGTCGTTCCCGCGCTCTTCGGCGCGATGGCGTATAAGTACTACCGGAAGAACATGAAGATCGCGCTCTGGCCGCTTGTCCTTATGAGCGTGCTCTTCATCCTCGTGCCGGGGCTGCTCGGCTCAACGAGCTTTATGATATTGCCCTCCGGCGCGATCGCCATCGGCGTGGCGTACTTCCGGTACCGCCGCTCGCGGAAGGAGACGGCGGCATGAGGGTCGTAGGCTATGTTCTGCTCGCCGCGCTCGGCGTGCTCGTGCTGCTTCTGCTTGCGGCAGTGATCCGCACGCTGTGCATGAAGAAAAAAACCTCGGATTATACGCCGCACCCGGACGCCGCGCGCGAGCGGGAGTATGCGGAAAAGCTCTCGCGCATGGTAGCGTATGAGACCGTGTCGCACCCGGACGATCCGGAGCTCGAAAAGTTCCGCGGCTTTCATAAGCTGCTCGCGGAGCTGTATCCGACAGTACATGAAAAGCTGGAAAAAACGGAGATCGACGGGAATCTCCTGTTCTTCTGGGAAGGCAAAAACCACGACAGGCCGCTCGTGCTCATGTCGCATCAGGACGTTGTCCCGGCGGGGGGAACGTGGGAGCACGCGCCGTTCTCCGGCGACATCGCCGACGGCAAGGTCTGGGGCCGCGGCGCTTCAGACACAAAGTGCAGCGTCATGGGCTTTTTCCAGGCGTGCGAGGAGCTGCTGCGGGAAGGGTTCGTCCCCGAGCAGGACGTGTACCTCTCGTCCTCCTGTACGGAGGAGTTCGCCGGACCCGGCGGCGGCAAGCTCGTGGACGAGCTGCGGCGGCGGGGAGTGAAGCCGTTCCTCGTCTGCGACGAGGGCGGCGGCATCATCTCCGAGCCCATCGGCGGCATTCATGGGAATTTCGCCATGCTCGGCGTGTTTGAAAAGGGGAAAGCGGATGTGCGTTTCACGGCGCGCTCCAACGGCGGCCATGCGAGCGCGCCGCCGAAAAACTCGCCCGTGGCGCGGCTTGCGGCGTTTGTGGACAGCATGGAAAAGCACCCGCCCTTCCGGAAAAAATTCGAGCCGGAGGTGAGCGCGATGTTTGCCCGGCTTGCGGCGTACGCGCCCTTCGCACTGCGGCTTCTCTTCGGCAATCTCTGGCTTTTCGCGCCGCTTATGAAGCTCGTCATGCCCGCGCTCTCGCCGCAGGCGGGCGCCATGCTGCGCACAACGGCGGCCTTCACGATGCTCTCCGGTTCGGACGCCTGCAACGTGCTGCCGCAGGAGGCAAGCGTGTGGGCCAATCTCCGGTTCATCCCGCACCAGGGAATGGACGAGAGCCTCGCGCTTATCAAAAAGCGCGCGGAAAAGTACGGTATCGAGACAGACGTTCTCTCCGCGAGCGATTATTCTGCCCCCGCGGATATCCACGGCGAGGCGTGGCGGCGCGTGACCGATACGATCGCCGAGGTGTTTCCCGGCCTTGCCTGGAGCCCGTATGTCATGACCGGCGCGACGGACGCGAAGAACTATCAGGCGGTCTGCGATAACTGCATCCGCTTTGCCCCGGTGATCTACGGCCCCGAGCAGATGCGCGGCATGCATGGCGTCAACGAGAACATCGAAACGGCGTGTTTGCCGGGCACAGTGGATTTCTATAAGGCGCTCATTGGCAAAAATCGCTGAAATTGCAATTTGGAAACGATTTTTTGGGTCAAATCTATTGCAAAATCGAATCAATCGGGCTATATTACAACCAAAGAAAAAACCATTCGGAAAGGGTGAAGTTATTTATGGCAGGAGCACACAGAATCGGCATCCTGACGAGCGGCGGCGACGCCCCCGGTATGAACCCCGCGATCCGCGCCATCGTCCGCACGGCCGGCGCTGAGGGAATCACCTGCATCGGCATCCGCCGAGGTTACGCCGGACTCATCAACGGCGATGTTTTTGAGTTGACCGGCAACGACGTAGACGGCATTGCCCGCCGCGGCGGTACCATTCTCTATACCGCCCGCAGCGAGGAATTCCGCACGGAAGCCGGTGTTGACAAAGCCGCAAAAGTCTGCAAATATCTTGGCATCGACGGTCTCATCACCATCGGCGGCGACGGCACATACCGCGGCGCGCTGGAGCTGGCCCGCCGGGGTGTCCGCGTCGTGGGTATCCCCGCGACGATCGATAACGACATGGGCTGCACCGAGTATACCATCGGCTTTGATACCGCCTGCAACACCGCGATCGAGGCCATCGACAAGCTGCGCGACACCGGGCAGAGCCACGAGCGCGTGTCGGTCGTAGAGGTCATGGGCCGCAACGCCGGCCATCTCGCGCTCTACACCGCCTTGGCTGCCGGCGCTTCCGCCGTGCTGCTTCCGGAAAAGGAAGTCGATCTCGAGCATGATGTGATCGATGTGATCCGCCGCGGCTGCATCCACGGCCGCCGCCACCACATCGTCGTCGTCGCCGAGGGCGTGGGCCATGTTCACGAGTACGCGCAGACGATCGAAGAGGAGACCGGGCTTGAGACCCGCGTGACGGTCCTCGGCTACATCCAGCGCGGCGGCGCGCCGAGCGGACGTGACCGTGTGTCCGCCGCGATGATGGGCGTGCGCGCGATCGACGTGCTCAAGTCGGATGCCTCGAGCCGCGTCATCGTCGAGCGGAACGGCCGTTTCGAGGATATGGACATCGAGGAAGCGCTCCAGATGAAGCGCGAGCTCGACGAGGAGATGTTCGTTGCCTGCAACCGCATCGACACCTCTTATCAGTACCACCACAAGAAAACCACCTGAGCCGGAGGGCGTCCTCCGGACGATGAACAAATGAAAAAATGCGGTGTCTCGCAAAGAGACACCGCACTTTTTGCCGGAGGATCTATGAAGAAATTTATCGGAAAGACTTTTACAAGCTGGTCGCGGCGCTCGCGCTGCCGCTGCTGCTGCAGAACGCCGTATCGACGTTTGTGAATCTGCTCGATAACCTTATGGTCGGGCGGATCGGCACGGAATCGATGTCGGGCGTGTCCATCGTCAACCAGCTTCTGTTCGTATATAACCTCTGTCTCTTCGGCGGCACGGGCGGCGCGGGCATTTTCGGCGCGCAGTTTTTCGGCCGCGGAGATTATAACGGCGTCCGGCATACGCTGCGCTTCAATATCCTGCTCTGCGCCGGGTTTACAGTGATCGCCACGGTGCTGCTCGCGCTCATCCCGGATACGCTCATCGGCGCGTTCCTGCACGAGGCGGGCACCGGCGGCGATCTCGCGCTCACGCTCTCGGAAGGCAAGGACTACCTTCGCATCATGCTCTTCGGTCTGCCGGCGTTCTGCCTTACGACGGCGTATGTGAGCATACTGCGCGTTACCGGCGACAACCGTCTGCCGATGAAGGCGAGCATCGCGGCGATCTTCGTCAATCTCGTTTTCAACTATCTGCTCATCTACGGCAAGCTCGGCTTCCCGATGCTCGGCGTCCGCGGCGCAGCCATTGCCACGGTGCTCTCGCGCTATGTGGAGTTCGGCCTGATCCTGCTCGGCACCCACGGGAAGAAAACGCCGCCGCGGTTTATCCGCGGGCTGTACCGCGGCTTTGCAATCCCCGGCCATCTCGCCGGACAGATCGTCCGCAAGGGCATGCCGCTGCTCGTGAACGAGATGTTCTGGTCGCTCGGCATGACGATGCTCACGCAGTGCTACTCCTACCGCGGGTTGGACGCCATTGCCGCGCTGAACATCAACTCCACGGTGCTCAATCTCTTCAATACCGTTATCTTCACGATGGGCAACACCGTTGGCATCATCATCGGCAATCTGCTCGGCGCGGAGGAGTATGACCGCGCGCGGAATTACTGCCCGAAGCTCGCCGCGCTCAGCTGCGCGGCCAGCGCGGCGGTCGGCGTTGTGATGTTCCTCGTCGCGCCGTATGCCCCGCGGCTTTACAACACCTCCCACGAGATCATGACGCTCGCCGCGTCGCTCATGCGCATCTGCGCTCTCATGCTGCCGGTCCACGCCGTGGTAAACGCCGCGTACTGGACCATCCGCGCCGGAGGCAGGACGTACATCACCATGCTTTCGGACAGCGTGTTCACCTGGGTCGTGTCGGTATCGATCGCGTGGGTGCTCATCCATAAAACGGGCCTGCCGCTCGTGGAGGCGTACCTCTTTGTGAATCTCGCCGACCTTATCAAAATGGTCATCGGCATCGTGCTTCTCCGCCGCGGCATCTGGGTGCGCAACATCGTCACCGGCGAGGAGATCACGGCCGGGAATGCTGCGGGCTGATTTCTGGTTGTATTCTTCACCGTTTCGGTGTAAAATCGTTTCAATGAGGTGAGAACAATGCATCGAATCGGTGTTTTTGACAGCGGCATCGGCGGTCTTACGGTGCTGCGCCAGCTCCGGCGGGCATTCCCGCAGCTGGATATGGTATATCTCGGCGACACCGCCCGCGTACCCTACGGCGGGCGCTCGGTCGAGACGATCACGCACTATGCCGAGGACGACGTGCACTTCCTGCTCCGCAAGAACGTGGAGGCGATCGTCATCGCCTGCGGCACGGTGAGCTCCAACTCGCTCGACGTGCTGCGCGAAAAGTTTGACCTGCCGATCTACGGCGTGATCGAAAGCGCGGCGCGGCTTGCTGCGAGCATGACGAAAACGCGCTCCGTCGGCGTCATCGGCACGCAGGCGACGGTCAAGAGCGGGGCATACGAAACGCACATCCGCGCCATAGACCCCGGGGTACACGTCGTCTCCCGCGCCTGCCCGCTTTTTGTGCCGCTCGTGGAAAACGGCATCGCGCCGGACGATATCGTCGCGGAGACGGTCTGCTCGCGGTATATGGAGGCCTTTGACGGCAAGAATATCGATGCGCTCATCATGGGCTGCACGCATTACCCCGTGTACCGCCCGGCGCTCGAAAAGCGGCTGCCCGGCGTGCGGATGATCGATGTCGGCGAAGCGCTCGCCGAAGCGCTGCGGCCCCTTTTCGCCGAAAGCCGCGGCACCGGAGCGGTCGAATACTACGTTACGGAGCGCAGCGCCGCCTTTGACGAGATCGTCCGCGTCATGGATCCTTCGCTTGACCCTGCCGCCATCCGCGTGGAGAACGCCTTTATACAGTAAAATATAGAAAAATGAGCCGTTTTCGTTACCGAAAACGGCTCATTTTGTGTAGAAACCAGCCGGGAAACATACTTGACGAACACGCCGATGTGTAATATAATTTTGCTATCGATATAGTGCAAAACTCAACAAAAGAGATATAAAATGTGGAGGAGTCAGCATGGATAAGCAGACCAAGTCCGGAATGCCTGTGGATGAAAGCAAATATTCCTTTACGATCCCCCGCACGGACGAGCCGAGAGAGAAAATTCTCAAGCTCGGCGCGATGATCACCGACCGCATCGGCAAGGTCACGGGCAACGATCCCGAGTATTGGGGACTCGCGGGCGTTGTTACGGACGAAATGGCGGATGTCGCGCTCAAGATGAAGGTGCGCAAACCGAAAACGACCGCGCAGATCGCCGCGCTCACCGGCAAAAGCGAGGAAGAGCTCGAAAAGCTGCTCACCGAGATGGCGTACATCGGCCTTGTCGAGTACAACTGGGAAAATCTGGACGGGAAAAACCCGAACCACGAGAAGCGCTGGACGCTGCCGCAGTTCGTTCCGGGCAGCGCGGAGTTCGTCAACATGCGTCAGTCGCAGATCGACGAGCACCCGGAGGTCGCGGCGTTCTTTGAGCGCATGACGTTCCTCCCGCTGGAGAAGGTCACGCCGATGGTGCCTCCCGGAGGCGCCGGCATCGGCATGCATGTCATCCCCGTGGAAAAGGCGATCGAGACCGAGAACAAGTCCGTCTCCATCGAGCACATCTCCCACTGGCTGAAAAAGTACGACGGCGTTTACGCCGCTTCGCCCTGCTCCTGCCGTATGTCCCGCGCCAAGCTCGGCGAGGGCTGCGGCGACGATCCGCAGGACTGGTGCATCGCCGTGGGCGATATGGCGCGCTACGTTGTCGAGACCGACCGCGGCCATTACATCACCTATGACGAGGTGCTCGAGATCCTGCACAAGGCCGAGGAGAACGGCTTTGTCCATGAGATCACGAACATCGACGGCGAAGAGAAGATCATCGCCATCTGCAACTGCAACGTGAACGTCTGCAACGCGCTGCGCACGAGCCAGCTTTTCAACACGCCGAACCTCTCCCGCAGCGCCTACGTTGCGAAGGTCGAGAGCGAAAACTGCGTTGCGTGCGGCCGCTGTGTTGAGACGTGTCCCGCGGGTGCGGTAAAGCTCGGCCAGAAGCTCTGCACGAAGGATGGTCCCATCGAGTACCCGCGCCACGAGCTGCCGGACGAGACCGCCTGGGGCCCGGATAAGTGGGACATCAACTACCGCGACAACAACCGCATCAACTGCTACGATACCGGTACGTCCCCGTGCAAGACGGCGTGCCCGGCGCACATCGCCGTGCAGGGCTATCTGAAGCTCGCCGCGCAGGGCAAGTACCGCGAAGCGCTCCAGCTCATCAAGCGCGAAAACCCGTTCCCCGCCGTATGCGGGCGCATCTGCAACCGCCGCTGCGAGGACGCCTGCACCCGCGGCACCGTCGATCAGGCCGTCGCCATCGACGAGGTCAAGCGCTTCATTGCCCAGCAGGATCTCGAAGCCGCCACACGCTTTATCCCCGAAAAGGTCATCCCGAAGGTCGAGGGCGGATTCGATGAGAAGATCGCCATCATCGGCGCGGGGCCGGCGGGTATGTCCTGCGCGTACTTCCTCGCCGAGAAGGGCTACCGTCCGACCGTGTTCGACAAATCTCCCCGTCCCGGCGGCATGCTGATGAACGCCATTCCGAACTTCCGTCTCGAAAAGGACGTTGTGGAGGCCGAGATCGACATTCTGCGCGAGATGGGCGTGGAATTCCGCTGCGGCGTGGATGTCGGCAGGGACGTCACCATCCCCGAGCTGCGCGCGCAGGGCTACAAGGGGTTCTATGTTGCCGTCGGTCTGCAGGACGGCGGACGTCTCCGCGTTCCCGGCGACGACGCCGAGGGCGTCATGTCCGGCGTGGACTTTACAAAGAAGGTCAACCTTGCGCCCGAAACGAAGCTCACCGGCAAGGTCGTTGTCATCGGCGGCGGCAACATCGCCTCCGATGTCGCCCGCACCGCCGTGCGCTGCGGCGCGGAGAGCGTGACGCTCTATTGCCTGGAGGGGTACGACGAAATGCCCATGGGCGAAGAGGATCGCACCGAGTGCGAGCGCGACGGCATCTCCATCCATGCCGGCTGGGGCCAGACCGCGATCGACACCGAGAACGGCCATGCCAGGGCCATTCGCTTCCGCAAGTGCCTGTCCGTCAAAAATGCCGAGGGCCGCTTCGCCCCCGCGTTTGACGACGCCCGGACCGAGACCGCCGAGGCGGATACGATCCTTTACTGCATCGGCCAGCACGCCGCCTGGGGCGAGCTGCTCGCCGGAACAAGGGTGGAGTTCAACCCCAACGGCACCGTCAAGGCCGATCCGCTGACCTACCAGACCGCCGAGCCCGACATCTTCGTCGGCGGCGACGCCTACACCGGCCAGAAGTTCGCCATCGACGCCATTGCCGCCGGCAAGGAGGGCGCCGTGTCCCTGCATCGCTTCGTGCAGCCGAACACGAGCCTCACCATCGGCCGCAACCGCCGGCAGTTCATCGAGCTCGATAAGAAAAACGTTCTTCTCGATATCAACAGCTTTGACAACACGCCGCGCCAGCGCCCCGGCTACAACGAGGAGCTGCGCCGCACGATGCAGGACGGCCGCGTGTGCTTCACCAAGGAGCAGGTCAAGGCCGAGACCGCCCGCTGCCTCGGCTGCGGCGCGAGCATCGTCGATCCGAACAAGTGCATCGGCTGCGGCATCTGCACGACGCGCTGCGGCTTTGACGCCATCCATCTCCACCGCGACCGCCCCGAGTGCAGCACCATGGTGCGCAGCGAGGACAAGATGAAGGCCATCCTGCCGTACATGCTCAAGCGCGCCGTGAAGATCAAGCTCAAGGGCAAAAAGGGCTGAGCATGCACGAGCTCGGGATCGTATTCCACATGATAAAAACCGTTGAGCGCATCGCGGAGGAAAACGCTCTTACGAGTGTTTCCTCCGTCACGCTCGAGCTCGGCGAGGTGTCCGGCGTTGTGCCGCACGAGCTCACGTCCTGCTGGAACTGGGCCGTCGCGCAGACGGAGGTTTTGAAGGGCGCGGAACTCAAGATCGAGACCATCCCCGCCGTGACGCTTTGCGAGAGCTGCAATCGTACGTATCCGACCGTCCCGCAGGGACGCGTCTGCCCGCTGTGCGGCAGCGAGGAGACCGTGCTCCTGCAGGGCAACGAGATCAATCTCAAAGAAATCGAGGCTTGCTGAAATGGACAGTGTACGCATCATAGAGATCAAGGAGAGCGTTTTTGCCGACAACGACCGCGAGGCCGACCGCGTCCGCGCAAAGCTCAAGGAGGAAAAAACATTCCTTCTCAATCTCATGTCCTCGCCCGGCTCGGGCAAGACGACGACGCTTCTGCGCACGATCGAGCGCTTGAAGGACGATCTTCGCATCGGCGTTATGGAAGCGGACATCGATTCCTCCGTAGACGCCGAGACCATCGCCCGCGCGGGCGTGAAGAGCATCCAGCTCCACACCGGCGGCATGTGCCATCTCGATGCCGGAATGACCGAGCAGGGGCTTACCGAGCTCGGCACGGCGGACGTCGATCTCGCGGTGCTCGAAAACGTCGGCAATCTCGTCTGCCCGGCGGAGTTCGATACGGGCGCGGTGAAAAACGCAATGATCCTCTCCGTGCCGGAGGGACACGATAAGCCGCTCAAATACCCGCTCATCTTCACCGTGTGCGACGCGCTCATCATCAACAAGATCGATGTACTGCCGTATTTCGATTTTGACATGGACAAGGTGCGCGAGTACGCGCTGCGGCGCAACCCCCGTCTGGAGATCTTCCCGATCTCCGCCAAGACCGGCGAGGGCGTCGAGGCCTGGACAAACTGGCTCAAAAAGCAGGTCCGGGACTGGACGGAGGAATGAAAGCAAAAAAACGGAGCAGTCATTTTCTGACTGCTCCGTTTTTCTATGGAGAGCGGCGAGTTATTTAACTTCTGCGGTCGTCTGTGCCATGACGGTCAGAGCCTCGAGCACATCGGCCTTCTGGCTCTCCTCGTAATACGTGCCGGTGTAAATGTAGAGGTAAGCGCCGGTCACGGCGTAGAGCGTGATTTGATCCGTGGGCGGGATGGAGAGGATCGCATCGCGGCCTCCGGCGGCGTCAACGTCGTCCTGCGTGATGACGCCCTGCTCGAGAAGACGGTCGAGCATCTCGTCGTTGAAGCGCGTGACCGTTTCGGTGTAGATCACGCTCTTGCCGTTGATCGAGCGGAGCTCGGCATTGAGGATCTCAATGTTGGGGAACGATTCGGTAATGCTTTCCGTGAGCTTGTTCATGTACTTTTCCGTGAACTTGCCGCTGTAGGTGCCGGACTGCTGCGCGTTGATGTTGACGGCCTGTCCGGTTCCCTGCGTATCGTTATAATAGATGATGAGCGGGGAAGTGCCGTCGCTGCCGGTCCACTTATCGGCGGGATACTGCGTCGAAAACGTGCTGTTGCTGACCGTTCCGAGTGTCATGGAGGAGAGATCGACCTTCTCCAGCGGGGGATAATCCTCCTCGCTCACGGTGCCGCATCCGGCGAGGATCAGGCAGAGCACGAGACAAACGGCGGCGAGCGCCGCAAAAGCTTTTCTTTTCATAGCTATCACTCCTTTGCTGAGTGACAATGATTTTACCATATCGCTGAGGAAAAGACAACCTTTATCCCACCGTCTCGCCGAGCTTCCCGGCGAGCTTTGCGAGCGGCTTTACCTTCCAGCGCAGCACCATGCCGAGCGCCGCGCCGACGAGCGCCTGCAAAATCTGGTAGGGGAGCTTTGCGATCGCCGCGGCGGGCGTCGCGTAGATGAACGCGCGGCCGAGCGAGTAGCCGACGACCATGATGACCGCGCCGAGCAGCACGCCGATGAGGGACGCGATCACGGGCTTCTCCTTCATCATCCGGTGGGCGCAGAGCGAAATGGCGACCGCCTGCAATCCGTGTGTGACGAGCGAGACGAACATCGGCGTCGGATAAAAGAAGAAATCGCCGAGGAACGCGCCGACACCGCCGACGCAGAACGCCCCCAGCGGGTCAAGGATCAGCGCGGCAAAGCAGATGATCACGTCGTTCAGATAGAGATGTCCGCCCGGAACGGGAACGCTGAACACGCTCATGCTCATAATGATGTTCATTGCCATCAGCAGCGCCGTCGTGCAGAGCCAGCGCGTGCCGTGTTTCGTTTTCGTTGTCATGGATATATCTCCCCTTGTTTTTTTCTTACCCATAGCTTACAATGTTCTGGATATATTAAAATATCCAGAGAAGGAGAAAATAATAATACCAGATGAAACAGGACAACGAACACCGCCCGGCGTATCTGCGCCTGTATGAGCGCCTGCGCGGCGAGATCGTCCGCGGCGATTATCCCTTCGGCGCGCGGATGCCGTCCAAGCGGCAGCTGGCCGAGGAGGAGGGGCTGAGCGTCGTCACGGTAGAGCACGCTTACGCGCTGCTGACGGACGAAGGGTATCTCGAAGCGCGCCGCCGCAGCGGGCACTATGTGCAGTTCCACGATACGGACGGCTTTGTGCCGAGCGCGCCGGTAAGACCGGCGGCTGTCCCGGCGGGGGAGAGGGCGGATTTTCCGTTTTCGGTGCTCTCGCGGGTGATGCGCCGCGTCATCAGCGAGTACGGCGAGCAGCTTCTGGAAAAAAGCCCGAACAACGGCTGCGATGCGCTGCGGCGGGCGATCTCGCGCTATCTCGCGCGCAGCCGCGGCATCCGCGTGAAGCCGGAGCAGATCTTCGTCGGCTCCGGCGCGGAATATCTCTATGGACTGATCGTGCAGCTTCTCGGCGCGGCGCGCATCTACGCGGCGGAGGATCCGTCGTATGAAAAGATCGCGCTCGTTTACCGTGCGCACGGCGCTTCGCTCGAGCTTCTGCCGCTCGGCGCGGACGGCATCCGCAGCGACGCGCTCGCCGCCACGCGCGCCTCCGTGCTGCATATTACGCCCTACCGCAGCTATCCGAGCAATGTCACCGCGTCCGCGGCCAAGCGGCGCGAGTATATCCGCTGGGCTTCCGAGCCGGGGCGGTATATCGTTGAGGACGATTTCTCTTCGGAATTTACGGTCGCGTCCAAGCCGGAGGAGACGGTGTTTTCGCTCGCCGAGAGCGGAAACGTGATCTACCTGAACACGTTCTCGCAGACGGTCGCGCCGTCGCTGCGCATGGGCTATATGGTGCTCTCGGAAAAACTTGCGGCGCAGTACGCCGAGCGGATCGGGTTTTATTCGTGCACCGTGCCGCTCTTTGAGCAGCTCGTGCTTGCCGAGCTGTTGGAGAGCGGCGACTATGAGCGCCACATCCGCCGCACCCGCCGCGCCCTGCGAAAAAGGGCGGAAAAATGAGTTATCCCTCCGGCAAATACCGGAGGGATAACTCTTTACCATGGAGGAAACCCCTCCGTCAAAAACTTCGTTTTTGCCACCTCCCCTGTTAGGGGAGGCAAGATAGTTTATTGCGAACCCACTTGGCTCCCCTAATAGGGGAGCTGGCAGCGAAGCTGACTGAGGGGTTTTCGTTTGAGTTAAAGCAGATACTTTTCCATGGCCCAGGCAGCGCCGTCCTCGTCACAGGCGGGCGCGATGACGTCCGCCGCGGCTTTCACGTTCTCGGGCGCGTTCGCCATGGCGATGCCGAGCCCCGCCCAGCGGAGCATGGAAATGTCGTTTTCCCCGTCGCCGATGGCGATGGTCTCCTCGCGCGGTATGCCGAGGATCTCCGCCACGCGCGCGAGCCCCGCGGCCTTGTTGACGCCCGTCGGCACGATCTCCAGCGCTTCCGGGCTGGACGCAAAGCAGTCCACCGGCTGCGGCGGCGCGCTGTGCAGCTTTTTCGCCGCGCGCCGGACCGTCAGCGGCAGACCGAGCAGCAGGATCTTGTATATCCCCTCGTGTGCAACCTCTTCGGGGGAGGGCAGCGGCAGCGGCGTGCTCGAGGAGCGCTGCGCGTACATCTCCGAAGCGGCGTTCACGCGGTCAGTATAAATGCCGCTGCGGCCGTAAACGATGGCGGCGCTCGCCCTCCGGCGGCACCAGCGGAGCATCGTGAGCGCGGTCGGTTCGTCCATCAGGGTCTCGGAAAGCGTTTCGCCCGTCGTGCAGCTCTGCACCAGTCCGCCGTTTCCGAGAATGAGCGGCACATCGCCGGGGAAGAGCTCACGCGCGACCTCGGCGCTGCCGCCGAGCCGTCCGGAGGCGAGCGTTACGAACTTTCCCACGGCATATACGGCGCGGATCGTTTCGCGCGTGTGCGCCGAAACCTTCCGGTCGGAGCCGGTGAGCGTGAGATCATAATCGGCGGCCATCAATCGGTATGCCATAACATCGACTTCCTTTCCCGCGAAAGTATAACGGACGGCGCGCCGGAATGTCAAGAGCGCGGCGATTTACGAACGGCGAAGCATGTGGTATAATAGCCGGGAAATATCCCACAGGAGGAAAAACAATGATAAAGCTCGAAATGGAACTTTCCGATATCGATTACGAGGTCCTGGTAAAGGAGATCCTTCCCAAAGTCGCCGACCGGCTCAAGCAGAACGGCAGCCCGCTCGCGCCGCTCCTCTCCGGCGGCATGGCGGCAAACGTTCTGCTGCGCGCCTCCGACAGCGTGCGCGACCGCATGGCCGCGGAGATCCTCAACGCCGCCGCGCCGCGCCTGACCGGAACGCTCGAAAAGCTCGCCGCCGACAACGGCATTCCCTGCAAGGTGCAGGGCCTGCGCGCGACCGCCGCACAAAAATAAGAGACTCCATATGCATTCGCAGCCCCCGAGAGCCTTGGCTTTCGGGGGCTGCGCCGTTTCCGAGAGAACAAAAATCCCCGAAGACCGAAGTCTTCGGGGAAAAATGCCGTATCCGGATCATCGTCCCGCCACTTTTGAGGGGCGTCAGACGAAGGCGAGGATAAGCGGGGGTAAGCTGTTACACGATGCGGCGGGCCGCGACGAGACGCATGCCGGCGGTGCTGCTGAGAGACTGAATGCTCACGACGGCGCCGGAGTAAGGCGCGTGGATGAAGTTGCCGCCGCCGATGTAGAGCGCGGCGTGCCAGATGTTGTACACGCTGCTGCCGAAGAGCAGGATGTCGCCGGCCTGCAGGTCGTTGAGATCCACGTCCACGCCGTTGTAGTACATGCTCTGCGCTACGCGGTTGAGCGAGTAGCCGTGCTGACCGTAGGAGTAATACACGAGACCGGAGCAGTCAAAGCCGACATCGGGAGAGGTGCCGCCCCAGACGTAAGGCACGCCGAGATACTGCATCGCGGTATCGACGATCGCCTGCGCGGCGGAAGCGTTGTGCGAGAAGCTGGGCGCGGCGGGCGTTTCCGGCGCGGCCGGAGTCTCGGCCGGGGTTTCGGGCTCCTGCGCGGGAGGCTCGATCGGCGTCACCTCGGTGGTGGTGTTTTCGGTAGTGTCCGGGGTCTGCGGCTCGGAGTAGATCGTGCCGTCATTGCCGGACACGGTCGCGGCGGAGATGGTGTAGGTCTTGGAGGTGCCGTTGAGCACGACATAGTCGCCGTAGATGTAGCCGGTGCTGCCGTTATACACGCATTCATACCAGGAGCCGCACACGCCGTTCACGCGGATGGGCGTGCCGGTCTCAAGCGTTTCGATCACGCTGCTGTAGGTGCTCGGGCCGCTGCGGAAGCAGATGCCGGAGCCGAGAACGGTGGCGTTGCTGTCGCCGGTCGCGGGAGGCGCAACATAGGTCTGCGAAGGAACTTCCTGCGCGGGCTGCTGCACTGTCTCCTGCGTGGTCTCCTGCGCCGGAGCCTTGTCCGGGACGGAATCCACGTTCTCCGCGGACGGGACCTCGTTGAAGAGCAGGTAGTAGGAAGCCATGTAGCCGGTCTTGCCGTTGTAGCTCACCTTGTACCAGCCGTAGCCGGCGTCGCCGAGAACGTAAACGGTTGCGCCCTGCGGGGCGGCGTCAATAACATTGCTGTTGAAGCTGCCGCTGTCACGCAGGTTGACTTCGCCCGGCGTTGCGATGAACGCTTCGCCCGAAATGGCAAACGCGCTGCTCGTGAGCAGAGACGCCGCCAGAAGAAGCGTAACGATAACGGAAAGCAGTTTCTTGCAGTTTTTCATGATCCCCATACCTCATTTCCTGGAGCTGGTGCGCTGTTTCGGAGCTTAGTCCTTCGTCAGCGCTCGTTCGAGCCACACGCTCGCCACGTCCATGGCGGCGTACAGGCTGCCTTTTTCGGATTTCTTCACGATGCGGTCGCGGCTCTTGACCGTCGGGTCGGTGAGCTGCAGCTGGACGCTCACGCGGGTGGCGACCTTCAGCTCACCGGCGCTTTCCGCACCGGCAACCGGCTTGACCGGTTTCGTGTCCATGATCTGCATCATGATGATGTACTTGTCGGACATGCTGCCGTAATAGAGGATGTTGTCCTTGCGGCGGAGCGGGTGTCCCTTGTACACCAGCGCATTCTTAGCGGATGCCAATTCAAATCACCTCGAATTTGTAACCAAAATGTAACACATTGTATCCCGCATGTCAACAGAAACGGAGCTTTTTGTGAATCACGCACAGTTAATACCGGAATAAAAACGTTTAAATTAGCCGTTATGACGCAAAATCCGGCAACAAAAGTTACAAAACGGCGAGCAGAGGGGATCGTTCTGCGTTGGCCGCTGCCGGAAAAACGGTAACAAAACCGGAAAAACTGGCTGTTGGCGGGGAAAACCGCAGCGCCGGATGGCCGGCGCTGCGGCGGTGTTCGCGGGGGAAGGGGGATGCTCAGTCGTCCTTTACGGATTCGACGACGCCCTTTGCAAGACCGGCGATGCCCTGGATCTCGGAGGGGATGATGATCTTGGTGGCCTTGCCGTCGGCTGCCTTCTGGAAGGCCTCCAGC
>OIXA01003463.1_pt1 | contig 16476 bp, 9 predicted proteins | sample 1587721 | NCBI WGS metagenome assembly OIXA01 (sample SAMEA3888900, study PRJEB22519) | human gut metagenome | biome: human gut; feature: human-associated habitat; material: faeces | place: Denmark | collected 2013 | reverse complement strand
TAATTATTCGTTTACAGCCTGTTTTTTCTTTTTTCTCCAGCGTACAATTACAATTGTATCAACTACAATAAGAACAACTGCAAGAATCACGTCAATCATTACAAACAGTTTTGTCATATTGGTCATTCCGCTTGCCGGATTTCCATCTGCATAATATCCGCTGTTTGCTACTGTATAAAGGATATTTTTGCAAGCCTGACGCATTGCAAGAACTGCTGTTGCGCTCTCGTCTGTCAGTTTGTTGGACTCTGCACTGTTAAATCCAAGCATCAGATCATTTCCGTTTCTGATACAATGATCGGTGATCATGTAACCATAGGAACCGTCATAATCGGTTTCTACCATTCCAACGAATCCCCATTCTCCACGGAGCACGTTGTTCAAAAGCTCGTTGTTTGCACAGCTTGGTACTGTACCGATCCAGTTGAAGGAGGACATAACTGCCATTGCTTTTCCTTCAAAGCCCTTTGTTGCAAGCTCAAATGCTTTCAGATATCCTTCACGGATGGTCTGCTCAGAAGCAAATGTGAGAAGGAAGGAGCATCTGTTTGTTTCCTGATCATTTAATGCAAAATGCTTCATGTATGGATAAACACCCTTTGTGGCTGCTCCATTCATTTCATTTGCTGCCATGTATCCGGACAACAGACTGTCTTCTGAATAATACTCGAAGTTACGTCCTGCAAACGCTGTACGGTGGATGTTCATAGCGGGTCCGTACCATCCGTAGTTGTCAGCATCTACATATTCCTGTCCCATAGAAACGCCGATTTCATTTGCAAGTTCTTTGTTCCAGGTCTGAGCCATAAGAACTTCAGATGGATAAGCAGTTCCATATGCCTTTGTGATGAAGTTGTTTAATCCTGCAGGTCCATCACAGTCAGATGTGGCAATTTTACCTACTGATTTGATTTCTGCAGTCTGCCATCCACCAACATTGATCAGAGTAGTCATATCTTCGAAGCTGAGCTGGTCTAACAGCTTATCCCAGTCTGCATCGTCATAATCTTTTCCGGTAAGGTCAGCAAGCTGAAGTCCGTTGTCTGCTCCCATTTCCGGCATTTCATCAGAATCATTGTTATATTTGGTTCCATCATAAATGCCAAATACATTCTCTTCTACGGCTGCTCTTGTCTCGTCGCTCATTACATAAGCATCCTCTTCCGGCACACCGCATGCTTTGTCATAATTTGCAAAACCGTCCTCACGGGAAAGCTGCTCAAAGTCGCCTCTCGCATAATCCTCAAACTGGTTTGTTGCAACAGTTTTGTCGGAAGAACGACCATCTTTGCTGTAATCAATATCTTCATCAACGGTGAACTTCTCTTCACCAAGAACTGTATGAGAGTCTGAACGAAGAGAAATTGTGTATTCGCCAGCCTCTAAGATATAACCGCCTCCGGAAATCTTAATACCTTCAGAATCATAGGAAGCCATATCTTCTTTGTTGATGGTAAAGGATTTTGTCTGGGATTCTCCTGGCTCAATAGAATCTGTTTTCTCGAAAGCGATCAGGTTTGCTGCTGCTTTCTCAATTCCACCGTTTGTGTAAGGTGCTGTGTAATAAATTTCCACAACATCTTTTCCTGCAACAGAGCCTGTGTTCTCTACTGTTACATCAAAGGTGACGGTATCTCCGTTATCCTTGAAATTCTCAATCTGTTTGTCAAAGGTTGTGTAGCTGAGTCCATATCCAAATGGATACTGTACCATATCCTCATACTTGATAAGACCCTCTTCAGCTGCTGTTTCATAGAATTTATATCCTACATAGATTCCTTCTGCATAGTTTACAAATCCCATGCTTCCTTCGTAAGCCGGATCATTTGCTGCGATCTGCTCTTTCAGATCTTCTACGTTTGTATAAGCATTCAGGCCCATATTATTGTAGTATGGAGTCTCTGTCAGATCCTTTACAAATGTATCTACTGTTTTTCCAGATGGGTTTACAGAACCATTGATGATCTCGCCCAGTGCTTCGAAGCCTGTTGCACCTGCTCCAGGAGCAAAGATAACAGCACCGATCTGCTCATATTTGTCGACCCAGTCCAGTTCCATTGCATTATTTGCATTTACAACTACAATAACATTATCAAACTGGGAGCATACTGTATCCAGCATATCTTCCTCTGTGTTGGAAAGCTCGAGATAGCTTTCTCCCTCATCGAAGTCATCATAGTCTCCATTGTTTGTGTAGCTTCCTTTTACATATCCGTAATTATCCGGGGAAACCGATACTTCCTCTGCCATCTTTGCATAGCTTCCATCAATTACAGACTTCATATCGGTTGGAAGGTCTGCACCCTCTCCACCGGAACGTCCAATTACAACTACAGCTGTGTCAGAATACTCTTTTGCTTCGTCCATCAGGCTGTCTGTGTAATAATCCTTTGTCGGCTCAGGAAGTGTCCAGTCCTGCTGTGCCATAGCAATTGTAGGACGGTCAGCTCTGTAGTCAGTATACATCTTGGTAAGAGACTCGTTTGTCTCATATCCGGCATCCTTTAAGGACTGCAGAATACCGATTGCTGTGGAAGAATCAGAAGATCCTGATCCTGTTCCGCCAAACAGCGGGTTTGTAGAATCCCAGCCGAATACATTCAGTTTCTTTGTATCTGAGGAAAGAGGTAAGATACCATCGTTTTTCAGTAATACCATTCCTTCTTCAGCAACCTTCTGAATGGTTGCACGGCTCTGGTCTGTAGTCTCTTGTGCAAGTACTACTTTCTTTGCGTTTAAAACACTTGATACGTTGTTGTACATCGGTCCGTAGCAGATTACATTTACAAGCACTGCAACAATTGCAATAAATGCAATGGCAGCCTGCCAGCGGATCACATGGCGGAATCCCTTTTTGGCTTTATGAGCCACAACCATTACTACGATCATCACAACAAGTAAAGCAAAGATTGCGATAACGTAGCCGATCAGCTTCTCAATATAGGATGTAAGGTCAGCCTGACTTACACCGAGACTGCTGAAAACCGGGCTCAGTAAATTTACTAAAAATCCTGTCATAATCATTTCCTCCCTTTGTTATTTGCAGGAGCATTTTATCAGATTTCAGCAGATTTTGCTGTATTTTACATAAACGGTTCTTTTTTTACATAAACGGTTCTTTTTTTTACATAAACGGTAGTTTTTATGGCATTCGTTTTATTAATCCATTCGGAAACATTTGGTGTAAAAGTCAATAATCCGACCTGCTTTTTAAAATGTTCAGATTGGGACACTTTAAATTGCTACATCTTGTACATTAATTATCCTATTCTGGCAGGCTACTTTCCAAACAGAGTCGTCCCCATCCCACCCGCCTGTTCGGGTATTCGCTCTCGGATGCGATGGGTTTTGCACCTGCAATGAGATAAGCTTTCAGTTTTTCGCCATATAAAAACGGGTCATTTCCGCGCAGAATGCCCCATTCCATCATAAGCGCGGCGCTTCCCGATACAAAAGGCGTGGCAAACGAGGTGCCGGTGAAGGAAGCATAGCCGCCGCCGGAACGGGGAGCTGGGATATTGACACCCGGGGCGGCGAGATCAGGTTTAATTTCGTGGAGAATACGGGTATAGCCGCGGCCGGAGAAGCTGGCATAGGAGGAAAGGCGGGGATCGTAGGCACCGACCGTGATGGCGGAGCGGGCGGTGGAAGGGATGGTGAGTGTGGTGTCGGCAGTGGGGGAGAAGAAGCGTGTCTGTGAACCGACGGCGTTTCCGCCGGGAAGCCAGAGGTCAAAGGAACCGGAGATCAGGCGGCCGGGGGTGAGACGCAAGGTCCAGATGCCGTTTTCGACGGACAGATGGTTTCCTGCGCCCTGAAAGGTCAGGTAAATTTCCTGCGCCTGGCTGTAGGGGGATGGCATGCCATAAAACAGGAGAAGTTCTGTCGGACCAAGCGTCAGACGCGCCGTGCCGAGGACAGGAGAGAGCGTGCCGGAGCGGATGCCGCCGGGGGAAATCAGTTCGATCGAGATTTCATCCCCATAAACCTTCCAGATCTGGAGACTGAACGAGGATTCATAAGCACCGACCTGAAATTCAACGGAGACAGCGCGGTCAGCCGTTGCCGAGACCGTAGACGTCGCAGCCGGATCAGATGTCGCACGGACTGTTTGCGTCTGACCGGACGACTTGCGATCCGACTTTAGGTTCCCGGTATAATGGCGTCCGGTATCCCCTTCATTTCCTGCCCCGATACAGATCACGTTCTGCCCTAAATTTGACACTGCATTCAAATACGTTTCAAGTAAGGAATCCCCGCTGTGCGAACCGTAATTATTCCCGAAGCTCAAATTAATCACAAGCGGCCGCTCCACCAGAAGTGCATATCTTACGCAGAAATCCACCGCCTGCAGCAATTGCGATGTCCGCGGCAGATCCGCCGGATCAGGATTCCCAAGCTTTACGACCACGAGTGTTGCTTCCGGTGCCACGCCCCGCATGGCCGCATCTGCCGAGGATCTCCCATTTCCTGCTGCGATTCCGAGCACCGCTGTCCCATGCCCCGTCACATCGCGGGACGGCACGAGGGCAAACCGTTCTTCCGGCGTAGAAGATGCAAGTGCCTCATTGATCTGCTGCCGTGTATATACCGACCCAAGAGCATACCCCATCGGAGGATTCCCCGGAATCGTCTGATCCCATAAAATTGCAATTCGGCTTGTCCCGTCCGGTGCGCAGAAATCAGGATGCGCATAGTCCACGCCTGAATCAATGCATGCAAGCAGCACCCCGTTCCCAGACAGACCCATAACCCCCTCCTGCACAGGCGTAATACAGGATATGCTCCGCACAAATGCATCTGCGAAATAAAGTAATTTCGGTTTCTCCAGATAGGTAATCTGCGGCAGTCCTGTCACGTAATCCATCAGGGACTCCGGAACCAGAAGAATGGCATACGAAAACAGCAGCAGCGTCACACGAACTCCCTGCTCCTCCAGAAAAGCCAGGTCTCCCTGATACTGTACAATTACTTCCCATGTTTTGCTGTAAGAGTTATAACCTGCCGAAAGCTCCGGCACACGCCGCCGTTCGACTTCCGTTGCGGCCAGCGCAAGGTTCAACAGGTTTTCCCTTTTTTGATCAATCATTACAAAAACTCCGTCCAAAATGTTGTTAAAATCTATTCCGCTTTTCCTGGAAATATGATATAATCGCCATCGTACAATAGGGGTACAGATCTGCTTTTTGGAGTGCATCGAAAAATGGTTTTACGATGCCGCCTGGCGGGTCTTTACTATTTTACGCGAAATGCTTTTGCATTGAAGGGAGAGAACATGAAAATTATCATTGTGGGCTGCGGAAAAGTCGGAACCGCACTGACCGCCCAGCTGAGCCGCGAGGACAACCTTGTGACGGTCATTGACACAGACAGTATTGTCGTCCGCAACGTCTCCAACACCTACGACGTTATGGGAATTGTAGGAAACGGAGCAAGCTATCAGGTGCTTCAGGAGGCGGATATTGAGCATGCGGATCTGATGATTGCCGTAACCAAAAGTGATGAAATGAACCTGCTTTGCTGTGTCATCGCCAAACAGGCAGCAGACTGTCACACCATCGCCAGAGTTCGAAATCCGATGTATCGGGAGGAGAGAGAATTTATTCGTAAAAAGCTGGGTCTGTCCATGATCATCAACCCGGAGCACGCGGCCGCCATGGAAATGGCAAGACTGCTGCGGTTCCCATCTGCGATTGAGATCGACAGCTTTTCCCGCGGAAGAATCGAAATGCTGCGCTTTAAAGTGCCGGAAACATCGAAAATTGTCCATATGTCGCTGCGTGAGCTGGCCGGAGCGCTTCAGTACAGTCTGCTGGTCTGTGCTGTTGAGCGAAACGGCGAGGTTTACATACCGGATGGAAATTTTGTGATCCAGGCAAAAGACAGCCTTTCCATCATTACCACACCGCAGAACGCAGAGAGCCTGTTTAAGAAAATTGGTGTTCATACAAACAAGGTACACAGTACGATGATCGTCGGCGGCGGTGAAATTACGTATTATCTCGCAAAATCACTGGCAAATATGAACGTCGATGTCAAGATTATCGAGAAAAATAAGGATCGCTGTGAGGTTTTAAGCGAAGCACTGCCGGATGCAACCGTTATTTACGGTGACGGAAGTGACCAGGAGCTCTTAAAAGAGGAGCGCATCCAGAATATGGATTCCTTTGTGGCCTGCACCGATATGGATGAGGAAAACATCATTCTGTCGCTGTATGCGAAAGAGAAGGTATCCTCAAAGGTTGTAACGAAAATCAACCATCTGGAATTTAATGATGTTATCCACAGCCTGAACCTGGACAGCCTGATCTACCCGAAACACATCACCGCAGAGTACATTCTGCAGTATGTCCGGGCAATGAAAAACTCCATCGGAAGCAACGTTGAGACGCTGTATAAGCTGATGGAAGACCGTGTGGAGGCTCTTGAGTTTATCGTGAACCAGAATTGCCGTATGATCGGCATCCGTCTGCAGGATATGAAAACACGGCCAAACCTTCTGGTAGCAGCGATTAACAGACGGGGAAAGGTCATCATTCCGGGTGGACAGGATTCCTTTGAGGCAGGAGATTCCGTCATTATCGTAACAACGGAAACCGGTCTTCAGGATATCCATGAGATTCTGGCAGAGTAACGGGGGAAGCGGATTATGAACTATAAAATGATTCGTTTTGTCATCAGCTGGGTGCTGAAAGTGGAAGGTATGCTGATGCTGTTTCCGGCGCTGGTCGGAGCCATGTATCAGGAAAAGACAGGCTTTGCGTATCTTATCTGGGGACTGCTCTGCATTGCGGCCGGTCTGATCCTCTGCTTCAGAAAACCGTCCAATATGGAAATCTATTCCCGCGACGGATTTGTCTGCGTTTCGTTAAGCTGGGTTGTCCTTGGTGTTTTCGGAGCGGTGCCGTTTGTAATTACGGGGGAAATTCCGTTTTATATCAATGCGCTGTTTGAGATCGTTTCCGGTTTTACAACGACAGGAGCCAGCATTTTGAGTGATGTGGAAGCCCTTTCACACGCCAGCCTGTTCTGGAGAAGCTTTTCCCACTGGATTGGCGGTATGGGCGTTCTTGTGTTCATTCTTGCATTGCTTCCGATGAAGGGCGGTTCCGTCATGAACCTGATGAAGGCAGAGAGCCCGGGACCGACCGTTTCCAAATTTGTTCCGAGAGTGCGCGGAACCGCTAAAATTCTGTATCAGATTTATCTTGGCATGACACTTTTTACCATTGCTGCTCTGCTGCTTTCCGGCATGAAGACATTTGATTCTGTCACACTCGCCATGGGAGCTGCCGGAACAGGAGGCTTTGCCGTGTTGAACAGCGGTTGTGCAGTGTACACACCACTGCAGCAGTGGATTCTGACAATCGCCATGATTGCGTTCGGTGTGAATTTTAACTTTTATTATCTGATGCTTTGCAAAAAGGGAAAGGCCGCCATTTCGTCCCAGGAGGTAAGAGCGTATTTCCTGATTATCCTTCTGGCAGGAGGCGTGATTTCCTGGAATACCTATCCGATGTACCATTCCATCGGTGAGACAGTACGGACCGCCTTTTTCCAGGTCGGATCGATTATCACGACAACGGGTTATTCCACGACGGACTTTGACCTCTGGCCGGAGCTGTCAAAATGTATTCTGGTGATGCTGATGTTCATCGGAGCCTGCGCCGGTTCAACGGGAGGCGGAATCAAGGTTTCGCGAATCCTGATCCTCTTAAAAACCGTGAAAAAAGAGCTTGGTTCGATCGTACATCCGCGCAGTATCAAACGCATCCGTTTCGACGATCACCCGGTAGAGCATGAGGTTCTGCGGGCGATCAACGTATTTTTGATTGTTTATCTGGTGATCTACAGTTTTTCCATGCTGATCATCAGTGTGGATGGATTTTCCTTCGAGACAAACTTCACGGCAGTTGCCGCAACACTGAACAACATCGGACCGGGTCTTGACCAGGTAGGACCGACCAGTAACTTCTTCGGATACAGTCCGGTTTCCAAGCTGATTCTGATTTTCGATATGCTGGCAGGCCGTCTGGAACTGTTTCCGATGCTGATTCTTTTCTATCCGTCTACCTGGAAGAAGAGAGGATAAAGCGGTTCACCGGGAAGAAAAGGGACTTTGCGTCGGCGGGAAACTGCCGGGAGCAGAAGGAAAAGAAAAAATGGTTACGATTCACAGGGTTTTCCAAAAAAACAGAAAGACGGAATAAAGTCAGGGTGCATTTCCTGACCACAGGCAGAAAGGAAGGAACTTATGAGTAACTGGGAAAAGAATGTAAGAAAAGTTGTGCCGTATGTACCGGGCGAGCAGCCGCATGAGGCTGACATGATTAAGCTGAATACGAATGAGAATCCGTATCCGCCGTCACCAAAAGCCGCAGAGGCGATCAGACGGGTAGCAGAAGAGGATACCCTCCGTCTCTATCCGGATCCGACCGCGGCAGAACTGGTGCAGGCGATTGCGGATGTCTACCACGTAAGCCCGAAGCAGGTTTTTGTCGGCGTCGGTTCGGATGATGTTCTGGCGATGGCGTTTATGACGTATTTTAACTCTGACAAACCGATTCTTTTCCCGGACATTACGTATTCCTTCTACGATGTCTGGGCGGAGGAATTCCGCATTCCGTACGAGCAGATTCCGCTCGATGAAAATTTCTGCATTGTGCCGGAGCAGTATTTTGCAGAGAACCATCCAAATGGCGGAATTGTGTTCCCGAACCCGAATGCACCGACGGGTGTGGAGCTTTCGCTTTCTGCGATCGAATCGATATTGCAGCATAACCCGGATGTGGTTGTGATCGTAGATGAGGCATATGTGGATTTCGGAGCAGCCACTGCGCAGCCGCTGCTGGAAAAATATGAAAACCTGCTGGTTGTGCAGACAACATCAAAATCCCGTTCGCTTGCCGGCATGCGCATCGGCTATGCAATCGGAAATGAGAAGATGATTTCGTATCTGAATGATGTGAAATATTCATTCAATTCCTACACCATGAATCAGACCACAATCGCCGCCGGAGCCGCAGCGATCCGCGATGTGGAATATTTCCGCAAGACGGTGAAAAAAGTGATGGAAACGCGAGAATGGTCGAAGGAGGAGCTGAAAAAGCTGGGATTTTCTTTCGAAGATTCGAAATCGAACTTTATTTTCGCAACACACAAAAGCGTACCGGCCGGGAAGATTTTTCAGGCACTCCGGGAACGCCATATCTATGTGCGGTATTTTGAAAAACCCCGTATTGACAATTATCTGCGTATTACGATTGGTACGCGGGAAGAAATGCAGACGCTGTTTGACTTTTTGAAAGATTACTTAACCGAATCAAGCAAGTAGCGAAGCGGATTGCAAATATCCGCTTGCCAAGAGGGATGAAGCAGCTGAAAATATAAAACAGAAGAAGAGTATCTGCAGAGGAGCAGAAGAAAATTTTAAAGGGGGACTGCCGTCGGAATCAGCCATGAGATCCGGCGGCAGTTTTAGAAGGTATTTGGGTATGAACAAAGAGAAGAAAGAAGTAGTAAAGGTTAATCAGATTACGGAAGGTTCAGGGATACAGTACAGGGAATGTGTCGACGGTACTGATGTTAATTATATGCAGTATGACAGATTATTTCAGGCAGGAATGTATATTGACGTTAAAGATGCATCATATAAGATTGCATGTTACAGATTGAAGTATCCATATAAATTATCTGAAGATGCAAAACGGCAGTATAAAGATTATCTTAATAAAAATATTATTGAGATAGTGAATGATATGGTGAAAAATGAAGATTATGACGGTTTAAACCTTATATTTTCCATGGAAATACTTGACCGTGAATCATGTATGTCATGTATAGATACTGCAAGAGAAAATTCTCATATGGAGGGGCTGGGGCAGCTTCTTGCATATCAGAAAAAGCATTTTGCACCTTCTCACAGAAAGTTTGAATTTTGAATCCAATGCAAAATGATATTAAAAGTGATATATTGATATTATCAACAAACAAAGTGGCAGCTTTATTATTATAGTTAAGGAAAGATAAGTGGAAGACAATATTAATACTAAGAACAAAGAAGAAAGAGATTGGGAAAAGACGGGAATAAAGGTTCTTGATATGGCAAAACAGGAACTTTTTCTTGGAATGCGTTATATGTTTCTTGCATTGAATATGCTTGGGTATAAGGCGGACAGGCGTATCAGGTTTGTGGCGACAGACGGCAGATTCCTTTATTATAATCCTGTTCTTCTTATAGAAAATTACAAAAAGAATCCGACAGATGTCAACAGGGCGTATTTACATATGATAATGCACTGTCTGTTCAGGCATATATATGACGCAGAAAAGTATAAAGACGAAGACGATATACAGCTTTGGAATCTGTCATGTGACATATGTGCAGAATATCTTGTTGATGGAATTGAATTAAGCTGTGTTATAAAGCCGGAGAATACAAAGCGGCAGCAGATATATAAGGAGATTCTTGCTAAAAGCCGTGTGCTTAGTGCAGCTAATATATTTTATATATTAAAGACGCAGATGAATAATCAGGCACAGATGTGGATTGCATCAGGGGAGTTTGAAGTTGACGACCATGCATATTGGCATGCAGACCAGAGCGATAAAGATAACACAAGCTCAGATGAAGATAATAATAAGCAGGAAGAAAAGTGGGAGAATGCTGCAAAGAAGATGCAGTCGGCAATGACATTTGATTCGGGCAGAGGAGATACAAAAGGCAATCTTTTAAAGATGCTCAAAGCAGTTAATCACAAGGAAATATCTTATCGTGATTTTTTGAGAAAATTTGCTGTGACAAGAGAAAGTATGCATGTGGATATGGATTCATTTGATTATGGATTTTATAATTACGGAATGACTGTGTATGGTAATATGCCTCTTATAGAAGAACTTGAATACAGGGAAGAGAGCAGGATTAAGGATTTTGTTATAGTGATAGATACATCAGGGTCATGTGCATTTACGCTTGTCCAGAAGTTTATTAATGAGACTTTGGGAATTCTTACAGAATCAGATTTGTTTTTTGAAAAAATAAGACTGCATATTATACAGTGTGATAATCAGGTTCAGGAAGATATTGTTATAAATGATTTGAAACAGGCAGAAAGTTTCAAGGATAATTTTGCTGTAAAAGGTTTTGGAGGAACAGATTTCCGGCCGGCATTTAATTATATAGAAAAATTAAGACAGATGGGAGAACTCAAAAGTCTTAAAGGTGTGCTTTATTTTACGGACGGATATGGAATTTATCCTGAACATAAGCCACCATATGATGTTGCATTTGTTTTTCCTGAAATGTATGATGCAGACAGAATTGTGCCGGGCTGGGCAATAAGAGTTGAATGGAAAGTTGAGGAATAACATGAATATTGAAAGAGCAAAGGAAGAAATAAAGAATACAGTAAAAGCATATCTTGCAAAAGATGAGGATGGGAATCCGCTTATTCCGTCTGTGCATCAAAGACCGGTACTGCTTATCGGGCCTCCGGGAATTGGTAAGACTGCAATAATGGATCAGGCAGCAAGAGAATGTGGTATATCACTTGCTGCATATACTATGACACATCACACGAGACAGAGTGCGATGGGTCTGCCTTTTATTGATAAAAAGGTATATGATGGAAATGAATATTCAGTTACATCATATACAATGAGTGAGATTATTGCATCTGTGCATGATAAGATTGAGAAGACAGGAATAAAAGAAGGTATTTTATTTATAGATGAGATAAATTGTGTATCTGAGACACTTGCACCTGTTATGCTTCAGTTTCTTCAGGCAAAGATGTTTGGAAATACGAAAGTTCCGGATGGATGGATAATTGTTGCAGCGGGGAATCCACCGGAATATAACCGTTCAGTCAGGGATTTTGACGTTGTTACACTTGACCGTGTCAAGTATATAGAAGTTACGCCGGATTATGATATTTGGAAGAATTATGCACGAAAAAAAGGCATACATGCAGCAGTTCTTTCTTATCTTGATGCAAGACAGGAGAACTTTTATAAGATAGAAACTACGGTTGAAGGCAAGCGTTTTGTCACAGCCAGAGGATGGGAAGATCTGTCTGATATAATAAAGGCATATGAAAAGCTTGGAATTTCTGTGGATGAGCAGGTGATTTCACAGTATCTTCAGGATGAAGATACTGCTATGGATTTTGCCAATTATCTTGCATTGTATTACAAATATGAAAAATCTTACAATGTCAAAGATATTCTTTTGGCAAATACAGCACAGAGTGTGTATACTCGTCTGGCAAAAGCACCATTTGATGAGAGAATAAGTGTAGTGAGTCTTGTCCTGGGAGCATTAAATGCTGAATTTAAAAAGTATTACAGAATGACAATGACGGCACAGAAACTTTTCGATGAATTAAAGTTTTTTCAGAAAAATGAAGCACTTGTATTTTCGGATGTTGTTAAAGATATGAGAAACACATATCTGCGTGATAAAGAAAAAGGCCTGTGGGATGAAGATGCACAGGCTGTTAATGCGGCTGTAATACGTGAAATTGGTGATTATGAACTGGCAGTAAAAAATGCAGGTGTCAGTGAACATACAGATGTGTTTACAATAATTTCATCAGAATTTATGAAACTTTCAGATAAACGTGAGGCATTATCACAACAGATTATGTTAGAATTAAACAATGCTTTTGATTTTGCCGAGAAAGCGTTTGGACATGGACCGGAGATGGTTCTGTTTGTGACTGAGCTGGCAGCAGGATTTTACAGTATATCATTTATACAGGAGAATGGTTGTGATAAATTTTATTATTACAATAAGAATATGTTAAGAGATAATGCAAGACAGCAGCTTTTGGACGAGATATAGGCAAAAATACATTGCTTCGGGAAAGGAAATGTTATGCTTGAGTTAAATGGAATAAGAAAAACTTATGTTACGGGGACGACATCGGTTGAAGCTCTTAAAGGGATAGATTTGAAGTTCCGTGACAGTGAATTTGTTTCAATATTGGGCCAATCAGGATGTGGAAAGACCACTCTTCTTAATATAATAGGAGGACTTGATAAGTACACAAGCGGTGATTTGAAGATTAATGGCAGATCGACAAAAGATTTTAAAGACAGGGATTGGGATGCATACAGAAATAATTCTATTGGATTCGTATTCCAAAGCTATAATCTTATTCCGCATCAGACAGTTTTGTCAAATGTTGAACTTGCACTTACATTGTCTGGTGTGTCAAAAGCCGAGAGAAGACAGCGTGCAACAGAAGCACTTGAAAAAGTAGGTCTCAAGGAGCAGATTCATAAGAAACCGAATCAGATGTCAGGTGGACAGATGCAGAGAGTTGCAATAGCGAGAGCACTTGTCAATGACCCGGATATACTTCTTGCAGATGAACCTACAGGAGCACTTGATACACAGACAAGTATCCAGATAATGGATTTGCTAAAAGAGATTTCAAAAGACAGGCTTATAATAATGGTAACGCACAATCCGGAACTTGCAACACAGTATTCAACAAGAATAATAAGACTTCTTGATGGAACAATAACGGATGACAGTAATCCATATAATGGTGAAGACGATAATATTGCAACGAAGACAGATGAGGATTCTTTAACTGATAAAAAGTCTGGTAAAACAAAGAAAAAGAAGACATCTATGTCATTTTTTACAGCGTTAAGCCTTAGTCTTAATAATCTTATGACAAAAAAGACAAGGACAATCCTTACTGCTTTTGCTGGAAGTATCGGAATTATAGGTATTGCACTTATCTTGTCAATATCCAATGGTATTCAGAATTATATTGACCGCGTGCAGAGAGATACACTTTCAAGTTATCCTATACAGCTTCAGAAAGAAAGTGTCGATGTCAGCAGCATGATTGAGAATATGATGGGTAATAAAGATAAAAATGTTGATCATGACAAGGATAAGATTTACAGTAATAACATTATGACTGATATGGTAAACAGTATGGTTGCTGAGGTAAACAGCAATAATCTTAAAGCATTTAAGTCATATCTTGAAAATCATAAGAGTGATGTTGATGGTTATATAAGTGATATACAATATAGTTATGATGTTCCGTTATACATTTATTCAACTGATACATCAGATGGTGTTACACAGCTTAATCCAAGTTCTGTTATGGAAAATATGTATGGAATGTCTGTATCAGGTGACGGCATGATGTCAGCGGGCATGCAGAATACAAGTGTATGGTCACGTCTTTTTGATAACAGACAGATGCTTGATGAACAGTATGATCTTATAGCCGGAAGCTGGGCAGATAATTACAACGAAGTTATGCTTGTGGTAGATGAAAATAATGAGATAGATGACTATACATTGTATTCACTTGGATTTAAGGATCCGGCCGAAGTAAAGAAAATTTTTAAGAATGTTATGGCTGGAAATTCATATGAGACAGAAGAAACACAGTATACATATGATGAAGTCCTTGACAAGAAGTTCAAACTTGTTCTTCCTACAGATTTGTACAGATATAATGACACATTTGGAATATGGGAAGATGCATCACATGATGATGAATATATGACAACAGTTGTGAATAATGCTGAAGAGGTTAAGATTGCAGGAATTATAAGAAAAAATCCTGACGCGGCAAGTGTTTCAGTAAGCAGTGGTGTTGCATATACAAAGGATTTAATGCCTCATATAATTGAAAAAGTAAATGAAACACAGATTGTAAAACAGCAGCTCGCAGACCCTGAAAAAGATGTATTTACAGGAATGTCATTTGATAATGATAAGACATCAATTTCAACACTTGAAAATAACAAATCATTACTTGGCATAGCAAGTGAAGACAACCCTTCAGAGATTGATATATATGCTAAAGATTTTGATTCAAAAGAAAAACTTCAGGATTTTATTAAGAATTATAATGACGAAGTAACAGCTGATGGAAGAGATGAGGATACAATAAATTATACTGATTATGTAGGAATCCTTATGTCATCTGTAAGTACTATTATTACAGCAATTTCTTCGGTTTTAATTGCATTTGTAGCGATTTCCCTTGTGGTTTCATCAATAATGATTGGAATTATAACATACATTTCAGTTCTAGAGAGAACAAAAGAAATTGGTGTTTTAAGAAGTATAGGTGCATCAAAGAAGGATGTATCAAGAGTATTTAATGCAGAAACTCTTATTGAAGGTTTTGTATCAGGGGCGATGGGTATAATAATAACATTGATTTTGTGTATACCGGCTAATGCTGTTATAAAAAATGTAACAGATATTTCTAATGTGGCACAGCTTCCTGTTGCAGGTGCAGTGATTCTTGTTATTATAAGCATGCTGCTTACAACAATAGCAGGACTTATTCCGGCTAAGATGGCGGCAAAGAAAGATCCGGTTGTTGCATTAAGAACAGAATAATATGATTTACAGGCTATTTACTTTCAAACTTTACTGTGTTAAAATATTAAATGGTTATTTAAAAAGGCTTTTGTGTTAAAGTCGCAGAAATGGGGTAGGTGTATGAACAGTAAATTAAAAACTCCGGCGGTTGAGCAGCTTTTCGAGGCTGTTCTCAGTCTTGAAAATAAGGATGAGTGTTTTGATTTCTTTGAAGATGTATGCACGATCAATGAACTTCTTTCCTTATCACAGCGTTTTGAGGTTGCCAAGATGCTGATGGACAAGAGAACCTATCTTGATATTTCTGAGAAGACCGGAGCTTCCACAGCAACGATCAGTCGTGTGAATCGTTCACTGAATTATGGAAATGACGGATATGAGATGGTGTTTTCAAGAATGGCAGAGAAGGAAACTAAAGGGGAATAGGATAGCGAAAGGCTGAATAAATGCAGTGCTATTGTGGGGCAGGTGAAGATTACCTGCCTTTTTTGTATAGGGAGTTTTCGGATAAAAGAGAAGTCCGATTATTCCTCTTCTGGGAGAGTGTTGTGCAGGCTGAGAAGATGCTGCGAAGGATCAATCTATAAAAGTCGAAAATGAATATTATATAGTCAAATATGCAAACTGTGCGGATTGGTATAATGTTATAATTTTGCTTATGAAGGATAACTGGCTGTTGGCAATATCGTATAAGATATTTTTATGAAAAAAGTCATATATAAAGTATTTTGCTGGAAGTATTTTACAAATGCATGGCGAAATGTAATATTGCAGGCAGAGAGAAAAGTTATAAAAAAACAAGTCATGAGGAGAACATAAGAGTATGAAGGCATTTGATTATTCACTGGTAAAAGATCCACAGTATTTCTGCGATAACCGAATGGAAGCTCATTCAGATCATGTGTATTATAGAGATGGGAATGAAATGCAGACTGCTGTGCAGGATGGAACAGAAACTTCTTTCCGTTACAGTCTGAACGGTTTATGGAAGTTTCATTATGCGCGTAATTACAAAAGCACAGTTCAGGGATTTGAGAAAGAGGATTACTGCTGTTATGACTGGGAAGATATTCATGTACCGGCACATATCCAGATGGAAGGAT
>OIXA01003462.1_pt1 | contig 16484 bp, 17 predicted proteins | sample 1587721 | NCBI WGS metagenome assembly OIXA01 (sample SAMEA3888900, study PRJEB22519) | human gut metagenome | biome: human gut; feature: human-associated habitat; material: faeces | place: Denmark | collected 2013 | reverse complement strand
AGGTGCGCATAAGGCAATGTTACTTCACGTTCGAAAACTTTGTGCGCCTTACCTCTCATTGAAATGAGAGGCTTGCGGCGCACGGGTTCTGTCAAGAACGCAAGTCAACAGTTTCCCCACAACCCGCGGATGTCGAATCTGCGGGTTTTCTTTTATCCAGTCTCTCCCTCCGGTTCGGCAACCGCAAGCACCAGACAAAGGTTTTGCGATGTCAAGCCCAGTTCTCCCCCTCATCAGACAACTGCTCCTGAAGACCCTCAAGCCCGAGGCCAGGCCCTGGCCCGGCTTTCTCCGCGCGCCCGCCGGCACGGCCGGAATCCCCGCGGGACGCCTCCCCTGAAGCGTCCGCGAAAACACAGGATCAACTGAAAATCAATTGAAAACCAACGGAAAAAGCCGACCGGGAATGAAAGGAGCACGAAATGGATGCCCGACTTGAAACCCTCTACCGCATGCAGCCCATGAGCGCTGCCGAAACCGACACCCTCTTCACCGAGGTCTTTGCAGGCAGCATGAGCGAGCCTGAGCTTGCGTCCCTTCTCACCGCCCTGAAGATGAAGGGCGAGACGCTCGACGAAATCCGCGGAGCGGCCGCCGCGATGCTGCGCGCCGCGAGGCCCTTCCCGAAATCCGCCTTCGAGGTGGGCGAGATCGTCGGCACGGGCGGCGACGGCGCGGGCACGATCAACGTCTCGACGATGACGGCGCTCGCCGCGGCGGGCGCAGGTCTCAGGATCGCCAAGCACGGCAACCGCGGCGTGTCGTCCCCGTCGGGCGCCTCGTCGCCCAGTCCGGCATCCGCACCCACGCCGACGTCGAGCGCGTCGCACGCGCGGCCCGCGTCTTCCTCGTGGGCTCCGTCCTCAATCAGGCCGACGACGTCTCGCTCGCCGTGAGAAGACTCGTCTTCGGCGAAATGAAGGTCTGCGGCATCACACGGGCCGACGATGCGACCAGGGCCGCGCTCGAGGGCTTTTCCGCAGCAGGCGTCGTGCTCGCGAAGCGCTCACCCAGAGCGGTCACACCCGAAGGACTCGCGGTCCTCTCGAATGAGATCAAGGAACGCACGAAGGCCCTCGGCCTCACGATGCCCGTCACGGCCGTCGTCGACACAGACGAAACGGACGTTCTCCGGGCCATCGCCTCGCCCGCCGCCGCAGGCGCCTTCACGCCCCTCCAGATCCACGGTGACGTGACGGACGCAGACCTCGAAGGACTTCGTGTCCTGTTTCCGGGAAAGGCCCTCCATCTCGCGGCCGCTCTCCCCGAGGACCCCGTCGCGCTCGCCGAGGCGGCCCGCAGGCTCGAGGGGCTTCTCGAGCGGGGACTCGCCGAAAGGATCGTCGTCGACGGCACCTCGGACGGCCTCGCGGGCGGACTCACGCCCGAAAACGCACGGTCCGCCGCAGCTGCGGGTGCGGCGGGGCTCGACGCGAACTCGGGCGTCGAGTCGGCGCCGGGCCTCAAGGATCCGCGCCTTCTGGCCCTCTTCGCGGGCGCCGTGCGGGGATGCCCCCGACGCAGACCCGAAAACCGAACACACTGAACTACACAGAACCGAACTCGAAAAAGGAATCTCCATCATGCTGCTCAATCCCTACTTCGGCCAATACGGCGGCCAGTTCGTCCCCGAGCTTCTCCTTCCCGCCCTCGACCAGCTCGAGCGCGCCTACGTCGACGCGACGAACGATCCCGCCTTCAGGACGGAGCTCGACCGCCTGCTGACGACCTATGCGGGCCGTCCGACGCCGCTCACGAGGCTCACGCGCCTTACGGAGGGCACGAAGACGACGATCTACCTCAAGCGCGAGGACTTGCTGCACGGCGGCGCCCACAAAACGAACCAGGTGCTCGGCCAGGCGCTCCTCACGAAGCGCATGGGCAAGACCCGCGTGATCGCCGAGACGGGCGCGGGCCAGCACGGCGTCGCCACGGCGCTCGCCTCGGCCCTATTCGGCTTCACGTGCAGGATCTACATGGGCGCCAAGGACGTTGAGCGCCAGAAGCCCAACGTCTTCAGGATGGAGCTCATGGGCGCCGAGGTCGTGCCCGTCACGGCGGGAAGCGGCACGCTCAAGGAGGCCTGCAACGCGGCCCTTCGCAACTGGGCCGAATCCTTCGAGGACACGCACTACATGCTCGGCACCGCCGCGGGCCCGCATCCCTTCCCGACGATCGTGCGTGAGTTCCAGAAGGTGATCGGCGAGGAGGCCCGCGCCCAGTTCGCCGAGGCCGAGAACGGACTCCTGCCCGACGCCGTCATCGCCTGCGTGGGCGGGGGCTCCAACGCCATCGGCCTCTTCACGGACTTCAGGCCCTTCGAAGACACCCGCCTTATCGGCGTCGAGCCCGCGGGCATGGGCATCGCCTCGGGCAAGCACGGCGTCACGCTCGGCGAGGGTCAGCTCGGCATCTTCTTCGGCGCGCGCTCCTACAACATGCAGACGCCCGAAGGCCAGATCAACGAGTCGTACTCAATCTCGGCCGGCCTCGACTTCCCGTCGGTCGACCCCGAACACGCCCACCTCAAGTACACGGGCAGGGCCGAGTACGTGAGCGTCACCGACCGCGAAGCCCTCGGCGCCTTCCTCGAACTCTCCCTCAAGGAAGGCATCATCCCCGCGCTCGAAAGCTCCCACGCCCTCGCCTACGCGCTCAAGATGGCCCGCGCGGAACCTGAAAAGGAACAGAAGCTCGTCGTCAACCTCTCGGGCCGAGGCGACAAGGACATCTTCCAGGTGGCCGCGAGGCTCGAGGCCGACGGCTGCCTGAAGGACGGCCGCCTCAGCTCCGACGCACTCGGGGCCTACGCCGACTGAGATGCGGAAAAAGACTACGGAACACACAACGGAAACACTGCTGAATGAGAGACGCCATGACCGAACGCTTTGAAAACCTCTTCGCCCGACTCGCCCAAAGGCGCGAGGGCGCATTCGTCCCCTTCGTGAACCTCTGCGACCCCGATCCGGGGACCTCGCTCGCCGTTCTCGAAACGCTCGTCGCCTCGGGCGCCGACGCGCTAGAGCTCGGGATCCCGTTCTCCGACCCGTGCGCCGACGGCCCCGTCGTCGAGGCCTCCGCCGACAGGGCCCTCGCCAACGGCGCCACGCCCGCACGCTGCCTCGACGTACTGCGCAGGTTCAGGACCGCACATCCCGAGACGCCCGTCTGCCTCATGCTCTACATCAACCTCGTCGCGACCCCCGGCGTCAGGCGCTTCATGCAGGCCGCAGCCGACGCGGGCGCTGACGCCGTGCTCATTCCCGACCTCCCGACGAGCATGCGCGAGGCCGAGCCCGAATGGGACGAGGCCGCCCGCGAGGCGGGCCTGCACCTCGTCGCCATCGTGCCGCCCAACGCCTCCGACGAGCGCGTCGCAAGAATCGCGGGACTCACGAGCGGATACACCTATCTGCTCTCGCGCGTCGGCATCACCAGCACCGACCACGCCTCGGGCACGCCCGCAGAGCGCATCATCCGCGACCTCGAGAGGGCCAAGGCCCCGCCCGCCCTGCTCGGCTTCGGCATCTCCACGCCCGAACACGTCAGGCGCGCGCTCGAAGCGGGCGCCGCAGGCGTCATCGTGGGCTCCGCCCTCGTGAAGATCGTCTCCGAACACCTCGGCGACAGGGACGCCATGCTCAAGGCCCTCGGCAGCGCCGCCGCCCCCTTCAAGGCCGCCACGCGAACGGCCTGAAAAACCATGGACCACGCACGAATATTCCAAATGTTTTTGGATTATGAAAAAAGGGCACCCGCAAACGAAAACTTCTGCTGGCGCCCTGCCTTCTTCACAAGAAACAGCGTCTAAACGCCTGCAACGCGGTTGCAAAAGATGTCTTACGTCCCACAGTCGCGTCCCGCAAGCGGAAAACGCTTGCAATTAGCAGACGGGGCATGATAGGATACATCTAACAAATCAAACGACGGCATCCCGGAGGCAGGCGAACCCGCCGCCCCGAAGGCTCCCGTCCTCTTGAAGGAGAAATTCTCATGAACGACATCGTGATGGTCAACGACGCCAACGTCGAATCCGTGATTGCAGCCGACAAGCCCGTGATTCTCGCCATCGGCGCGAGCTGGTGCCCCGACTGCCGCCGCGCCCAGCCCTTCTTCACGCAGCTCGCGGCTGTCAACGCCGAACGCGCCGTCTTCGCCTCCTGCGACTCCGAGCAGAATCCGCAGGTCGTCGCGAAGTACGCCGTGCAGCACATCCCGACGATGGTCGCGCTCAAGGGCGGCAGGGAAGTCGACCGGATCGTCGAGGTGAAGACGCCGGGCGAGCTCAAGGCCTTCGTCGAGCGCAACATCTGACGCCCGCACAAGTCCTTCTCAGGATCTCCCGATCCGAGATATCTTTTTGAGGCACCCGCAGGACAAGACGCCTGCGGGTGCCTTTTCGTTGCACTGACATAGGAAGTCCTCAGTTCCGCCCATGTCTGCGCTAATTTTCACTTCTTAGACTTCAGTCCGATTCGAACAGTGCGCCGCGGCAAGCGAGCCGCTCTCCCGCGCACCGGCAACTGCAACTGTTTGAAGAGGTTTTGACAATGAAGATCAAGAACACCACTGCCGCCATTCTCGCCGCTGCCGCCATGACGGCCGCCACCACCGCCTGGGCCGTCGACGCCGCCCCCGCATCCGTCCCGCAGATCACGGAAAACGCGCAGCCGCAGGTTGGCATGAGCGCCGCAACTGCTGCGGCCGAAGAGGCCTACGGCGGACAGACCCGCTCCGCCCGCCTGCACATGAGCCGCGAATACGGTCCCGTCTTGGACGTCCGCGTGGTGAAGGACGACGGCACGAACGTCCACGCCTTCGTGGACGCGCAGACGGGCAAGGTGGTCGCCGCCGACGAATTCGGCATCGGCGAAGGTCGCCACATGCACGACGGCCGCGGATACGGCCACCGCGATCACGACCGGGGCGACTGCGGCTTCGGCTTCGGTCACGGCTTCGGTCACGGCTTCGGGTTCCATGGCGGCCGCGCCTGCTGGTGATGAATGATTCCGGCGCACGATGAGGCGCCCGAAATACAGGGATGAAGAACGGGAGCGGACTCGGAGCCGGCTCCCGTTCTTTGCTTTTGGGAACGAAGGCTTTGGAAAACCCGCCCTCAGGAGAAAACCGTGAAGACCGCGAGCGCGAGGAAGAGCACAGCGCTGCCGCGGTTGAGCCAGAGCGAAAATGCGGGGCTCTGCAGCTTCTTCGCCGCAGCGCCCGCCGCCCAGGCGATGGCCGAGAAGACGACGAAGGTGGCGAGGATGAAGGTGAGGCCCTGCACGACCATCTGAAGGACCAGAGCCCAGCCCGTCGTGCCGGGTGCGACGAACTGCGGGAAGAAGGCAAGGAAGAAGATCTGCACCTTCGGGTTCGTGATGTTCATGATGAGGCCGCGGCGCCAGAGTTGCACGGGCGAGAGCTCGACGGCGCGCTCCGTGCCGACGGGATCGGCCGCGTGGGTCCATGCACCCCAGGCAAGATAAAGAAGGTAGGCGGCGCCCGCGAGCTTGATCGCCATGAAGAGTGCAGGAACGGCCGCGACGACGGCTGCAAGGCCACAGGCCGCGAAGAACGTCTGCAGCACCAGACCGGTCATGAGGCCGAACACGACGGTGACGCCCGCTCGCACGCCGTAGACGGCGCTCTGCGCGAGCACAAAGAGATTGTCGGGACCGGGAGCGACAGAAAGCAGCAGGCTCGCGCCGAGGAATGTGAGCCAGACGGAGAAGGTCATGATGAGGGCCTGTTGTGCGTTGTGCAGTGTTGTTGTGTTTTGGCGGGCCGTGCGGAAATGCACGGGACAAAAAAACCCGCAGCGGGCTACGGGAAGAGGCTTGGGCCTGCCGCACTGCGGGGAAACAGCAAGCTTCATATTGCGCGAGCTTCACCGGTTGAGCCAGGAGGTAATGATGCAACACGGGAGCTCGAGAGAGAAGCGCAAGTGCTTGCTTGAATCATCATAGAACAAGCATCCGCACTCAAGCCCCTTCTTTGAACGGTTCTTGCGGCACGTCAGGAAAGGCCAACGGACGGGTTTATTACTGCAGGTCCTTCATAGTAAAATGGATTTTTCCCTTCCGATTCAGGGACCTCCGGCGAGGCCCCGTCCTCTTCCCTCCTTGTCCTCCCATCAAAGCCACCAGACGGTGCTCCAGGGCGACAGCGCCTCCTCCACGTCCGCGGCGGACGAAACCGTCTGAACGAGCGGGCGTCCCTGCGAATCGAGGGGAGGATTCTCAAGAAGCCTGATCGCCCACGGCTCGCCCTCCTCGACGATCGAGTGCCACAGCAGCACGGGGTGTCCAAGCTCGAGCGAGAACGCGACCTCGCGCAGGGTGCTCGAGCCCTCCTTTCCCGCCATCACCAGACTTCCGAGCCCGAGGGCCGCGATCGCGCGGTTGCGTGCGCGAAGGCTCTCCGCGCGCTCCTCGTCCGTGAACGAGAGTCCGTTCACCTGAGGGGCGAGCGAGATGAGCAGGCCGTATTCGGCGATGCGGCGCGCAAGGCGCGCGTTGGCGGGCGGCCAGGGCTGCGAGAGCGGCGTGCCCATGACGGCGATGGTGCGCCCGACCGTGCCCGACGGACTCCTCGCCTCGAGCGCGCCCTCGTGGGCGGCGGTGTCGATGCCTGCGGCAAGCCCCGAGACGACGACGGCCCCGCGTGCGGCAAGCTCGCGGGCGACGCGACGCGCATCGGCGCGGGCTGAGTCGGACGCATCCCTCGAACCCACGATCGAGACGCGCAGCTGGCGCTCGGTGAGCGACAGGTCGCCTTCGTGCACGAGCACGGCGGGATGCTCCTCAAGGGCGGCAAGCTCGGGCGGATAGGAGGGATCGGAGGCGGCGACGAGCTTCGTGCCGTCGGGGAGCGTCTCGTCGAGAAGACGCACGACCACTTCGCGCCCCGCGCGTTCAAAGGGGCGCTTTTCAAGCGTGACGAGCATGTCAAAGGCGTCGGTGGGGATCTTGTGCATGGTTTCTCCTTGACGGATCGGGGAGCAGAACGCCGATGAAAGGCCTAGTTGGGGGCAGCTGGTCCGGAACACATGCCTGAAACGCCGTTTTTGCGGGGACGCGCGGCATTGGCCGGCCCTCGACTGTCCGTCTTCATTCAGTTCATCATAAGGGCCCCGTCCGATCAGTACCATTGGGTCTTTTGCCAAACGGGTTTACCCACTCGGGGAAAGCCCCATCAACACTACCACTCAGAGGGTATACCTGACCACGTTTCCCCCTATCATCAAATGCACCCGCATTCTGCGCAAGCTCCTCGCGCCGACATCATTCCACCCGCCGCCCGCCCATTTAAATAAGGGATCTCACCTACCTCTATATGGGTATTTCAACCTATTGAAAGCGGCACTTTTTTCCTCTTCTTCCCTCTCTCAGTGCGCTTTATTGCAAACGTTTGCGTTACGGCAAATTTCAGGGCGTCTTAACATGGGACTCTCCTCTATATTTAGGGCTGGAAAAAAAGCCGGACCTGTTGTCCGGCACACAATTTCCCGAATGCCCGCTAGGAGAGGTCCGAAGAAGACCGGCGGGGGTTCGGAAGACTTGAGATAGGAGAACTTTCCATGAAGAAGATTCTGGTTGCCACTGCTGTCGCCGCCGCCTTCGGCGTTTCCGGCGTTCAGGCTGCCGAAGACATCACCGTCGACGTCGCCGTGATCGGCGCGGGAGGCGCAGGCCTTTCCGCCGCAGTGGAAGCCGCCAACCTCGGCGCCAAGGTCGTCGTCGTTGAAAAGATGGGCATGCCCGGCGGCAACACGATTCGCGCCGCTGGCGGTCTCAATGCTGCCGGCACGGCCCTGCAGCAGGCCAAGGGCACGAAGGACTCCGTTGAAATCGCCTACTTCGACACGATGAAGGGCGGTCACTGGAAGAACGATCCCGAACTCGTTCGCACGCTTGTTTCCGGCGCTGCCGGCTCCGTCGAATGGCTCCTCGCCCTCGGCGGCGACCTGCGCGACGTCGGCCTGATGGCCGGCGCCTCCCAGCCCCGCACGCACCGCCCGACCGGCGGCGCCCTCGTCGGTCCTGAAGTCGTCAAGACCCTCTACAATGCCGCCAAGGCCCGCCAGATCGACATGCGCATGAACACGCAGGCCACGAAGATCCTCATGAAGGACGGCAAGGTCACGGGCATCCAGGTCACGAACAAGAAGGACGGCACCTACACGATCCACGCCAAGGCCGTCGTTGACGCCGCCGGCGGCTTCGGTGCCAACAACGACCTCGTCTCCAAGTACGTGCCCCGCCTGAAGGGCTTCGCCACGACGAACCATCCGGGCGCCACGGGCGACGGCCTCGTCCTCGCTGAAAAGGCCGGTGCCCAGCTCATCGACATGACCGAAATCCAGACGCACCCGACCGTGGTGCCGAAAGTCGGCGAAATGATCACCGAAGCCGTTCGCGGCAACGGCGCCATCCTCATCAACAAGGACGGCAAGCGCTTCTTCAACGAGCTCAACACCCGCGACGCGGTCTCCGCCGCCATCCTCAAGCAGAAGGACGGCGTGGCCTACCTCTTCTTCGACTCCGACATGCAGAAGTCCCTGAAGGCCACGAACAAGTACATCAAGCAGTCCTACTGCGTCTCCGGCGCCACGATTGAAGAAGTCGCCGGCAAGATGGGCGTTCCCGCCGCCGAACTCCAGGCCTCCATCGACGCCTGGAAGAAGGGCAAGGCTGCCGGCAAGGACGCCTTCGGCCGCGCCGACATGCCGCGCAACCTCGATCAGGCTCCGTTCTACGCCATCATGGTCACGCCGGCCGTCCACCACACCATGGGTGGCATCAAGATCGACTCCAAGACCCAGGTCTACAACACCAAGGGCCAGGTCGTTCCGGGCCTCTTCGCTGCGGGTGAAATCACCGGCGGCGTCCACGGCGGCAACCGCCTCGGCGGTAACGCCCAGGCCGACATCGTGACCTTCGGCCGCATCGCCGGCCAGCAGTCCTACATCTACGCGATGCAGGCCGCTGCCGCCGACAAGGCCAAGAAGTAATCGGACTCAAGCCGATGACTGAAGGCGCCGTCCTCAGGGACGGCGTCCTGCAGGCCTCCAAGAACTCCCGTCTGCCCTGCAGGCGGGAGTTCTTTCGTTTTTCCCTTCTCAAAACGCCTGCCGCCCCGATGTGTCACGGCGTTTCGCGCTCCAATCCGCACCCGGGTTTTCCCTAAGCCTCAGTCAATACAACAAACGCACCAAAGGCACGGCGCACGCACGCCGGCCAAAAAGGCAGCAACATGCCCAGACACCTTCTCGCCCTCGCGCTCGGCGTGTGTGCGGGCGTCGCCGTCATGGTGGTCGCCGCCCGCGGCATCGCGCTCTCGCGCATGCTCTACCTCCTGGCGGGCCTGATCTTCGCGGGAAACCTCTTCGCGGCCCTCGCCTTCGACTACTGGTCGATGCTCGCCGCACGATTCATCGCGGGCCTTCCGCACGGCGCCTACTTCGGCGTGGGCGCCATCGTGGCGATCAGTCTCGCGGCGCCCGGCCAGGCCTCGCGAGACGTCTGCCTGATGGTCACGGGCATGACGATCGCCAACCTCGTCGGCGTGCCGCTCGGCAGCTTCCTCGCGTGGTCGCTCTCGTGGCGCGCCACCTTCGCCGTCGTGGCCTGTGCGGCGCTCCTCCTCATTCTGGCGCTCAGGCTCTGGATGCCCCATGTGCCCGCCCTGCCCAACAAGGGCTTCAGGGCCCAGTTCCGCTTTCTCGGACACCTGACGCCCTGGCTCGTGCTCGGCGCCATCGGCCTCGGCAACGGCGGCTTCTTCGCCTGCTACAGCTACGTCAATCCCATCATGGAGACGGTCGCGAGCGTGCCCACCTCGCTCATGAGCGCCGTCATCGCGCTCGCGGGCTTCGGCATGGTCGCGGGCAACCTCCTCTCCGCCAGGCTCGCCGGGCGCTTTTCCGACCAAGCGCTCGCCTGGTGGATCCACCTCGAGCGCAAGCGCTGACGAAACGTCTGAGCTGAATCAAGGAAGCTCGTTTTTGCTCAAATGAGCGCAATTCACGGCAGGAATAGCGAAACAGACCTCCTGTCTCTTCAAAACGACTGCAGAACAGGCGTTGCAGTCGCCGTCGCCTTTAGTTGACAAAAATATTCTCCGAAAACCGACCCTTCGGGCTATTTTCTTCGGGGTTTGATCCTATTGGTGCCATCTGCACTGCTTCTGATAATTGAAACTAGCCTGAAGACTCCGGGCCGCACGCACTGATCCGATGCGCGGCCGCGGCAGGCGCTGCAGACGGTCCCGCGGGTGCGGCCAAAGCCCCCCGGTTCATGCGAGCCCCGCACCCCCAGGGCCGTCTTTCCATCAGGACCCGAGGATCAAAGGAGAAAACCATCATGACCGGCCCCAAGATCGCCCGTCGCTCGCTCCTTGCAAGCGCAGCCGCCACTGCAGCCGCTCCCGCCACCAGTCTCTTCGCGCCGCTTGCTCATGCGGCCGACAATGACGCATGGACGGGCTACACCATCTGCGACTCGTGCAACCACATGCCGATGTGCGGCATTCAGTTTGAAGCGGTGGGCAACACCGTCACGGGCATCAGCAACTGGAAGGAGCATCCGAACAACTCGCTGTGCTCAAAGGGCATCTCGACCCTTCAGCGCCTCTACAACCCGAACCGCCTACTCTATCCGATCAAGCGCACCGCACCCAAGGGCTCCAAGGACCCGGGCTGGGTCCGCATCTCGTGGGACGAAGCGATCAAGACCATCGCCGAAAGGCTTTCGGCCGTGAAGGCCAAGCACGGCGCCGACCGCGTGATGTTCTACTGCGGCGACCCGAAGGAGCCGCGTCCGCCCGTCATGCGCCTTGCGCGCTACTTCGGCTCTCCGAACTACTGCTGCGAAAGCTCGGTGGCCTGCAACCTCGCCATGGTGCATGCGCTCGAACTCTCCTACGGCGGTGAAATCTCCGGCGGCATGGGCCCGAAGACCAAGTGCCTGATGATCGTCGGCCAGAACGGCGCATGGTCGAAGCCTCACGGCTTCTTCCGCGGTCTTCTCGCCGCGAAGGCCCGCGGCATGAAGCTCATCGTCATGGACGTGCGCCGCACCAAGGTCGCCGAACAGGCCGACATTCACCTGCAGCCGCGCGGCGGCACGGACGGCGCCGTCGCCTGGGGCATGATGCGCGTCCTCATCAAGGAAGGCCTCGTCAACAAGCCCTTCATCGACAAGTGGTGCATCGGCTATGACGAACTCGTCGCCTATGCCGAGAAGTTCACGCCCGAATACGTCGAGAAGGAGTCCGGCGTGCCCGCCGAACTCGTCGTCAAGGCCGCGCGCATGTTCGCCGACGGGCCGTCCGGCATCACCATCTCCGGCCAGTCGATCATGCACCAACACAACGGCTGCAACAACGCCCGCGCCTGCTCGCTGCTCATGGCTCTTACGGGCAACGTCGAGAATGCAGGCGGCGGCATGCTGCCCAACTGGCCCGAAGATTATTTGCGATGGGACGAAGGTTACACGCGATCCTTCATTGACCAGAAGTGGTTCAACGAGCCCGAGCAGAAGGCAAAGCGCATCGACCGCGAGTTCGTGCCCGTCTGGAACGAAATGCAGGTGCTCTGCAGCCCGAACATGCTCCCCGAAATGGTCAGGGACGGCCGCATCCGCGCCATCGCGGGCTTCGGCATGAACGCCCTCATCTGGCCCTCGCCCGAACAGTATCAGGAGGCCATCCGGAAGGTCGACTTCTCGTTTGCCGCCGACAACTTCTACCGTGACGAAACGCATCACGACATGGACATCGTGTTGCCCGCCGCCCTCAACTTCGAGCGCTACGCGCCCTTCGGCGTGCACGGCCGCAAGGTGAGCGTGCGCCGTCCCGTGAAGCCTCAGGGCGAAGCCTGGGAGGACTGGAAGATCGCCTGCACGATCGGCGCCGCCGTCTGCGACCCCGAGACCTTCTTCCACGGCGATCCCGTCAAGGCCTGCGACTCGATCCTCAAGGACTGGGGCGTCACGTATGAAAAGCAGCAGGGCGTGCTTCCGAACCTGCAGACCGTGGAGTTCTTCCCGCCGCAGACGACCGGCAAGCACGAGAAGGCGCTTCTGCGCTTCGACGGCAAGCCCGGCTTCAGGACGCCGTCGGGCAAGATCGAGCTCGTCGCGAGCCTTCAGGCCAAGCACGGCTTCCCCGGCCTGCCCGTCTACGTCGAGCCGCCCAAGCCCACGGCCGAATATCCGTTCAAGCTCCTCAACGGCACGAGGCGCCCGTACATCACGCACTCGAAGACCCGTAGCGACCAGCCCTACCTGCTTGAGCTCGAACCCGAGAGCACGATCAACATGCACCCGAAGGACGCCGAAAAGCTCGGCATCAAGGAAGGCGACGGCGTCTGGCTCGTCTCGCCCTACTGCGACCACAAGGTGCGTGCCAAGGTCCGCGTGACGATCCTCTGCCAGCCCGGCCTCATCGACGCCCAGTACGGCTGGCGCGGCGATCAGGAAACGCAGCCGCTCATTCCGCGCAAGAACTGGGACCCGATCTCAGGCTACCCGTGCTGCAATGACGTCTGCATCCGCGTTGAAAAGGCATAAAGGAGGTTCACCATGTCCCGTTACGGCATCATTGTCAACGTCGACCGCTGCGCCGGGTGCTTTGCCTGCGCGGTCGCCTGCAAGGAAGAAAACCAGGTCGCTCCCGGCATCTTCTGGGAAAAGATCAAGCGCGACGAAAACGTCCGCGACAACGTCATCAACTGGTTCCGCATGAGCTGCATGCACTGCGACGATCCGGCCTGCATGAAGGTCTGCCCGATGAAGGCGATCCACAAGGGCCCGCACGGCGAAGTGCTCGTCGACCAGCAGAAGTGCATCGGCTGCAAGATGTGCGCCAATGCCTGCCCGTACGACGTTCCCGTCTTCAACACCGAAGGCAGGACCAGCTACTTCGGCGACAAGCAGCCGCTCGTCGTGCGTCCGGCCAAGCCTCACACCGAGCGCACGCCGGGCAAGGCCGAGCACTGCACGCTGTGCGTGCACCGCACCGAGCGCGGCCTGCTACCGGCCTGCGTCGAGGCCTGCGGCATCCACGCCATGACGCTCGTCGACTACGACAACCCGACGCCCGAAACCGCAAAACTCATCGAGGCCGCCCGCCCGATGAACGAAGCTGCGGGCACGCATCCGAAGATCCGCTACATCGCAAGGCACATGGATGCCGCGAAGATGGCGGTGAAGCTCGGCTAGCCGCCGGCTGACTATCGGTCCTAAGGGGCCGCGGCCTTCATGGGAAGGACGCGGCCCTTCCTTTTTCCCGCCCATCGTCCTTCGGCTTGTCCTTCGATTCGTTCTCCCGCCGCGCCCTCCCGAAGGCGGAAAAAAAGAAAAAGCCTTTTCGGAATGTGACGCAAGGGATGGCGGCGAAGGCCGGCTTTCTATAATTGCATGATCATCGAATCACTTCCGGAGACCACGAGATGGCTGCTTTTGAGATTACGGGTGGAATCGATCCGCTCCTTGCGGTGACGCTTGAGAAGGGCGAGGCGATTCTCGCCGAGTCGAACGCCATGGTCGCCATGGACACGGCGCTCTCCCTCAAGGGAAAGACCCGCGGCGGCCTCATGGGCTCGATCGCACGCAAGTTCATGAACGACGAGACGTTCTTCCAGCAGAGGATCGAGGCGGACGACCAGGCGGGCACGGTGCTCCTCGCGCCGAACCTTCCCGGCGACGTGCGCATCCTCGACGTGGGTCCTGCGCAGTACCTGCTCTCGGACGGCGCCTTTCTCGCCTGCACCGAGGGCGTCGAACTCTCGACGAAGTCCCAGGGAATCGGCCGCGCGCTGCTCGGCGACTCCGGCGGCTTCTTCGTGATGGGCACCGAGGGCAGCGGCCGCATCGCCGTCTCGGGCTTCGGCTCCATCCGCGAGCTCGACGTCACGCCCGAGCGCCCGATCACGGTCGACAACGGCCACCTCGTCGCCTGGAACGCACGCCTGAGCTACGACCTGAGCATCAACACGGGCAAGAGCGGCTTCCTCGGCAAGCTCGTCAACAGCCAGACGACGGGCGAAGGCGTCGTGCTCAAGTTCCGCGGCACGGGCAAGGTCCTCGTCTGCTCGCGCAACAAGGGCGGCTTCCTCGACTGGATCCTCGGCAACATGCCCGCGCAGAAGGCCGTCGAAAACTGACGCAGCCAAGGCACCCGACATGAACGCGAAAGGGCGCCCGGACCATTCGGACGGGCGCCCTTCCTGCGTCTTCGGCCCTCGGGATTTCCCCTGCATCGAAATCCGCCTCCGGCACGCTGCGTCTTTGCCTGAATACGCCTTTCCCGCAGGGAATGAGAAGCGAATGCGCAAAATGGCGGCGTTTTTCACACAAGAGCAAAAAAAGCAGGCATGATATCCATATGAGGTCCCTCGCTCAGGGCCTGCCTGTCGGCGGTCCGCAGAAGAGGCGAAGAGGACACTGGAGGTAAACTTATGAACATTCTCGTTCCCGTCGACGGCACCGAACACAGCCTGCGCGCCGTTGAATTCCTGACCACCCGCACCGACCTGCTCGGCGCCGCTCCGAAGATCACGATCTTCTTCTCGCAGCATCCCGTGCCGCAGCGCATGATCACGAGCCTCGAGCCGCTCACGATCAAGGACTACTACGCCGAGGAAGCCGAAAGCCTCTTCGCGTCCGTGCGCGCCCTGCTCGGCGACACGAAGCTCAACATCGAGATGCACTACGCCGTCGGCTCTCCCGCCGAGGAGATCGTGAAGGAAGCCGACCTCGTCGACGCCGACCTCATCATCATGGGCATCCGCGGCCATTCCGCCGTGAGCAGCTTCCTCTTCGGCTCCGTCTCGAACGCCGTTCTCGCCCACACCCACCGTCCGATCCTGATGCTGCGCGACAAGCTCCCCGAGGGGACGTCGCTTCTTCGCATCGGCATCGCCTGCGACGGCTCCGAATACGGCGAGCGCGCCGTGGACTTCGTGCTCAAGAACCGCGCGCTCTTCGGCTCCGAAACCCGCTACGAGCTTCTCAACGCGGGCCGCTCCACCCATACGATCGGCCTCTCCTCGATGGCAAGCATGATGTCGAGTCCGACGGCCGCCGCCGACATGGTCAAGCTTCGCGGCCAGCACTTCGACGCAGTGATGGCCGCCCTCATGCCCAAGTTCGAGGCCGAAGGCATCAAGCCGCGCCCCGTGCGCCTTGACGGCAACCCCGGCGAAGTGATCGCCGACTACGCCGAAAACACGCCGCTCGACCTGCTCCTCATGGGCTCGCACGGCTACGGCAACCTGCGCTCCGCGCTCATGGGCTCCACCGCCCAGAAGATCGCGGCCAACAGCTCCGTGCCGCTGCTCATCATCCGATAAGCACAATCCGCATGACTGAAAGCGGGCGCCTTCCGATCAGGAAGACGCCCGCGTCTCATTCATGCGTCAATGCATCGACGAAAACCAGAGGAATGACCTCATTCGATGGCGATCATCTTCTTGGCCTTGGCTTCGATCGCCTCCTTCTTCGGGATCGAGATGCTCAGGACGCCGTTTTCGTACTTCGCCTTGACGTCTTCTTCAGTCACGCCCTCGCCCACGTAGAACGCGCGGCTCAGAGCGCCGGACCAGCGTTCGCGGCGAACGCACTGGCCCTTCCTTTCAGCCTCCTGCGTCTCCTCAACGGCCTTTTCGGCACTGATCGTCAGATAGCCGTCCTTGAGCGTGGCGCTGATGTTCTCCTTGCGGAAGCCCGGAAGCTCAACATCAAGCTCCCAGCTCTTTTCACCTTCGCGCACGTCGGTCTTCATCAGACGGCCGGCGCGGTTGCCGAAGAGCTTGTCATGACCGTGACGATCGGTCATGCCGGCGAACGGGAACGTTTCATCGAAAAGGTCTTCACCAAAAACAGACGGAAGCAGCATTTTGTTTTCCTTCATTGTCTTCTGCCGTCGACCATGGCGGTGTGCATTCGGAGAAGTGCCTGTGCGGCACCCTTTCGGGCGCCCCGCACCTCTCTCTGAGGACTATATGGAGGCTTCAAGTCTGATTTCAAGCTTGGAAAATGCGAAACCTTTGCCTAAAGGCAAAAGAAAACCGGAGTTCGTGCATCAGGAAGGCTCTCCTCCTCTTCAGACAGCTCAAGGATTGTCGAGAGCCTTCGGATATACTCGAAAAATCCTGAAACTCCCGGAGATGCGTCATGGAAGACGTGAAGGCTCAACTCGCCCTTTTGACACGGGTCGTCACTGACCTTCAGAAAATCGTGCTCGAACTCAAGGCGGAAATCTCGGCGCTGCGCAGCCAAAGCAGTTTGCCCAAAGCCGTCGAACCGCTCAAAGCAGTCGAAACCCCGCCCGCAACCGCCACGTCAGGCCCTGAGATTCCTGATGAGCCGTGGACGGACGCTGAAGCCAAAACACAAGCCCCATGCGGCAGCACCGGAAAACAATTGTTGAAGCTCCTCTGTCTAAAGACAGAGGATTCACTTTGACCGTCAGACAGCTCT
>OIXA01003453.1_pt1 | contig 16521 bp, 20 predicted proteins | sample 1587721 | NCBI WGS metagenome assembly OIXA01 (sample SAMEA3888900, study PRJEB22519) | human gut metagenome | biome: human gut; feature: human-associated habitat; material: faeces | place: Denmark | collected 2013 | reverse complement strand
ACTAAATTCCCATTTAACGAGCAGCTCATCTAAGATTATGATAACAGAAGAGGAGACCACCAATGGCCTCCTCTTCTGTCTTGTATAAATCCGAACTTACTCTGCCGGCTGCCACTTGCAGCGGACAGGTGATACGATGGCTCCGTCCTTCTTGAGCTGGGCGAAAGCCTTGTCCACCTCCTTGCGGTCAAGTCCGGAAAGGGTGGCCACTTCTCCTGCAGACACAGGCTTGCCTGCGCTGCGCATGGTCTCGAGAACCTTTGCTGTTGTTTCCATACGGCCTAGAGTTCAGCGATTGACTGTTTGCGGAAAGCTTTGCCGAGTTTCTCAAGCTCGAGGGTTGACTTGCGTGCACGGGCGGCAGCGGCCTTGTTGCCTTCTGCGGCCTTGGCGAGGTCTGCCTGAAGTGCGGCGATGACCTCATTGATCTTTGCGATTGTCTCTTTCATTGTTGTTGTAGTTTATTTGATGTTGTTGTTCCTGTGTTCTGCCGTTATGTCCCGGAATGACCGTCTACCTTCGATGTAGTCGGCATAGAGCTCTTCGGCCTCGCATCCCCTGAGGAAACTGCACTTCCCGCAAATAGGGCAGTTGCCGAGACACTTGAACTCTTCGCGGATGAATTCAAGTCTCTCCTCCCTTGTCGATGTCTCTATGTCCGGCGTCACCATTCTTCTAGGATAATTTCTACACAAAGGTAATATTTTGATTCCGGATTTCCCTCGCTGTTCATAAAAACGTGGTTATTTGAACTTCATTCGAAGGAACGGTTGGAAGTATGCAGCACTTTCCTAACTTTGTATGAAAGTATGTCTTAAAATCAAAGCAACATTGTATATATTTGTAAACCTCCGCAAGGAAGCCCGGATTAAACAAATGTACATATGATTGGTTGAATTATGAGAGAAACAGTTACAATCACAACAAAGCGATTCTCTGACCTTAAGCTTGAGGAAATCTACGGTATCCTTCGGGTGAGGTCGGAGGTGTTCGTGACGGGGCAGAAATGCCTGTATGTGGACCCCGACGGCAGGGATTTCGGTTCCGTTCAGGTGTTCGCCTCGAAAGGGGAACGGATCATCGGATGCCTGAGGATATACGGGAAGGAAGCAGGCGTTGTTCAGATAGGAAGGGTAGCCGTGATTGAATCGCTGCGCGGGACAGGCGTAGGGAGAATGATGATGCGGCAGGCCATAAGCCATGTCACGGAAAACCTTACTGATGAGAAGATATATCTTGAGGCTCAGACTTATGCGATAGGCTTTTATGAGAAACTCGGATTCAAGGTCATCTCGGATGAATTCCTGGATGAGGGAATCCCCCATAAGGGTATGGAACTTCTGATTGAAAGGGTCTCTGGCATTCACTGCGCGGACGATGCCGCCAAGGCGAAGAAAGATAAGTATAGCCTTGTCTATAAGCAGGTTGAAGCCCTTGTCGAGGGAGAGGATGACTGCATTGCAAATATGTCCAACATCGCTGCTCTTCTTCATGGTACATTCGGATTCTGGTGGACAGGATTTTATGTTGTCAAAGGTAATGAGCTGGTACTGGGCCCTTTTCAGGGTCCGGTCGCATGCAGCCGTATTCCGTTCGGCAGGGGAGTGTGCGGGACGGCGTGGAAGCGCAAGGAAAGCATCGTTGTCCCCGATGTAGAGCAGTTTCCGGGTCATATTGCCTGCAGCAGCCTTTCCCGTAGCGAAATTGTCGTCCCTGTTTTCCGGGATGGCAAGGTCGTCGCCGTTCTGGATATTGACAGCATAAATCGGAATGCATTTGATGAAACTGACCGGGAGAGCCTTGAGAAGATAACGGGATTGATTCGTATAGATTAACCTGCACACGCAGACAAGAAGATTATTATTTTGCAGTTGATGAAAACAAAGACACTGAAAATCATACTTGCGGCGGTAACTGTCGTTTCGCTCGCTCTGGCAATCTATTGCCTTGTTTTAAGTATCAAGGGAACTGGAAGCAGCTGGGCATTGCCCGCCGCTCTCGGATTGACAGCACTTGGAAACTTCATCAATATATACTCTTTGAATAAGTTTAAAGGGAAGGAGGAATAGTATGGGCTTTGAGTTTGATGAATCAGAGATGTATCCCTGCGATATCTGCGGGGAGTTCTGGCCGATGGGAGAGATGCACGAACTTGAGAACGGCCGAATAGTCTGCCCTGATTGTATGGAGGAAGACGATGGAGATTGATACCGGAAATATGTGTTCTCACCTGAAGAGGAAACTCTTCGAGGAGGAGGGACCATACCACAAGATATGGCTTGCGCTGCAGGCGGACAACGAATTGACGGCCATAGTTCGCAGCCGTCAGCTGCACATTTATCGCAACGGCAAGATGGTCTTGATACTCGCAGGTAAGGCCGCTCCTAAGGTGTTGATTGAGGACCGTCTAGCAGCCCTGATTGGTGCCCAGACAAAGCAGGGTATCTCGCTGGATGATGTCATTCCGCAGAACGTAGTGTGCTCTCAGGAACTTCGTGCTTTCTTTGTGGAGAATATCGGGAAGGGCTTCCATTTCAAGGCTGAATTCCAGGACTGGCTCCATAACAATGCGGGTAAGACATACAAGGAAGCGGTTGCGGCATATCACTCCATCGAGCCCCCAAAGGAAATCAAGCCGCAGTTCGAATACAATCAGTACATCCGGGACTTCTTTGCCGACAACAAGGGTGCGACTCTCAAGGATGCCATCAGGTGCTGGCACTGGAAGAAACTCCAAGCGGGCTCACACAGATATGAAAAGTCAGACTTTGACGCGGTGAAGGACTGATTGTGAGCATTATGATGCTCCTAAGGAAATTCAACCATATCAGACGTCATCCCTCGCTGATCAAAATTGCCTTCGCAAATGCACCGACTGAAATACCGCAAAAACACCGATTGAAATGCCACAAAAGTGCCGATTTAATTTTGAGCGTCATCCGAAGCACATCATAGTGTGCGAGAAGTCGGAAGAGAGACGTACCTTTGTCAAGGACCACTATCCGGATGTCATTGTAACAACACCGGAGGAGTGCACGGCGAGTACCGGTGCATACGGTGCACCTCTGGGCGGGGAAGATGTTGTCATCGAGGTTGCAGGATCGGAGGACAGCTTTCAGCTCGCCTGGCAGTCAGCCCGCCCCAATGCAACAGTCTCCGTGGTTGCCCTCTATGATCGCCCTCAGATACTGCCTCTCCCGGACATGTACGACAAAAATCTCACCTTCAAGACCGGCGGTGTGGACGGATGCGACTGCGCCGAGATTCTCTCGCTTATAGAGCAGGGACTGATTGACACCACGCCGTTGATTACTCACCGGTATAGTATGGAGGATATTGAGGAGGCGTACAGAGTGTTTGAGAATAGGGAGCCTGGCGTGATAAAGGTTGCTATAGATTGTTTATGCCTCAAATCGAACTAACTATCAAACAAAGACCTATCGAAGCGTAAACAGGGCTCTTGCAAACCGCGCAAGGGCAAAAAAGGAAATAACGGAGTAAATATGCTGAGTTTATGCATAATAATGTTGTATATTTGCCCTCGGATGCAATTAGAATAACTTCTTAATAACAATATATGTTTCCTCAAGAGTACATCAACCGTGGTCAGTGCACCTTCACCAACTGCTCAGTAAGCCTGTGGTCCGATTCGCACCACTGCAAGGGCCTTTGCAACCTACCCTGCGGCCACGTTGTAAATGCCTACTGGCAGGGTAGTTCAGTACATGTCATCATGGAGACCGGATGGCATTACGTTTACAATGATTTCAACAGGTATTCAAATCAGTGGAAATAATAACCTTTACGATATGGGTTATTTTAAAACAATCGGTCAAGTGAAAAAGACCATCGAAGAGACGAAAGAATTTCTTCGATAGAAAGGGGGCTGCGGGCTATCTGAGAGGTTGTGAATAAAATAGTTCGCGTTAGATAAGATTAAAGAAGATGTCTCCCTGCGATACAAAGAGGCAACAACAAAGCTTGGTGAGGAAATAACCATTATTGCGGAGGTAAGCGGCCCATGATTTAATTAGAGTTTATGGCAAGACTACAGATAAGACGATACATATGGCTCATCGATATTGTCCGAAGCGCAGGCCCGGATGGAATCACTTACGAGGAAATCAATCGTAAGTGGCACCGGGCCACTCTGAATGAAGACGGGAAGGATTATGCTTGGCGAACTTTCCAGGAGGACCGAAGGATTATTACCGGGGAGTTCGATATAGAGATTACCTGCGACAGGCGTGACAATACTTACAGGATTGAGGAACTGGATGAATATGGAAGTGTCAGGGGCTCTCTGATTGATGCCCTCGTACTCAATAATGCTATAAGGGAGGCTCCAGATCTCAATAACAGCATCGTATTCAACGACAATTTCTACCAGGAATGCATGCCCGGTTTTGTTCGTGCCATCAAGGGACACAGGGCTATCCGTTTCCGGTACGTGAGGCAGGACAGGATTCCCCAATTGGGTATATCCCGTACTATCGACAGGGTTGTCACATTCAGTCCCTACGGCCTCTATAACAGTACTCTTTGGTTTACAGTCGGGAAGAACATGGCAGATGGCAAACTGCATGTTTATGCTCTTCACCGGATCTCTGAGTTGGAGTTTCTAGACGAAACCTTCACTGTCCCGGTCGATTTCTCCGTCAAGCAGTATATGTCCGATTTCTGGGTGGATGAAGACGAACTGGAACCTTATCCCGAAAGGGAACCGGACGATGCCTATACCCTTGAAGGTTTCGAGGCCGGGAAAGATCTCGATTTGAAAATCTAGCAGATAAACATAATATTATTTGAAAAAGGTCGCACTTATGCGGCATTCTTGCATAAGTCGGGTATACTTTTGTGCAGAATTTTTAAAATATACCATTATGATTAACTACAACGACAACTTATTTGACCTCATCCAGAACAGCGACCTGACAAAAGAAACCCTCAAGATGTATGCGTTACAAGGTTCAAATGATGCATTGGCGTTATTGTATTTGGGAATGACAACACGAAGGGCAAAATATGAGGTGAGACATTATTTGGATGAAGATACAATGGAGATATTGTTTGTTAAGAGGGTTGTGAGTTATGAGGAAGAGAATATTTTTGATGCCGAAGAAGGTGAAGTGGAGGAAATAGAAGAGCGTGCGAAGGAGGTGATAGCGAAGGAAGAAAAATACAAAAAATTTGTAGAACAATTATAAATAGAAACAGCTTTAGAATTAGGAAACCTTATCAGATGCAGTGGAGCAGCACCAGCCCAACCTTGGCTATCCCGAGGCCATGGAGGAACTGGAGTTCCGCTGGTCATTGCGGTAGATTGGCAAGTAATTGTTTTATTTATTATATTTGTATTCACACATAATTATGGACAACAGGACAAAGTACAAAATTACCAACAAGGTTACATCGTTATTGTACAATGAGTACAAGAATCATGAGACTATTGAAGAATACGGGAATCATGATGACTGGAGGATGAAGATGGCATATTTAAAGAATGTTGCATTTTCACTTGTTAACTACGCTTTGTACGGAAGATGTAGGATGGCTCCTGAGTTTTTTTATGAGTATTTAGTACAGGATGCCAAGAAGTATCAGGAACCCCAAAAGAAGTTTAAAGGGATCTTGGCAATCGACCCCGATAATGAGAAGGATTTGAAAGACATGGAATCGGTGCTGAAAGAACAATTGGAAGACGATAAACTAGATGCCAGGGAAGTAATCAATAAAGCTATTCAAATTATTATTTCAATCGGCAAGGGTGATTCTGAGCTGTAGTTCGGATGGTCTTTTGCCAAATCCCAAAAAGGAAAAGATATGGATCTTATAGATAATAGCTATTTAAAGCCCTATTATAAACACATTATTGCTTCTGCTAAGAATAAACTTGAAGATGATGGCGTTTTTACAGTTTTAGATACCGTTGTAGATGGGTTTACTGTAAAAAGCGACTGGCCCGGCATGGCAGTTGTCGTCATTGATGAAAATGCTCCTTATGACGGAGGAAGACGTCAAATCCCCAGTATTATTTCAGTAGATGGCAATGATTATGATGTTGTCATGACTTATGTCAAGAAAAATGCGCCGTATTGTTATGGAACATCATTCATTCTTCCAGATAATGGAAGTACTGTTTGCTTAGAGGGGAGAATCGGCAGCAGCATTGGGACTGGAACGGCACATGTAGGTTTATTATGTAACAAAAGTAACCCTATTTTTTCTTGTCGGAATTATAATCTTTATTCCAAAGATTTTACAGAGGTGTATCATTATAACGGGGAAGTGGATCGCGTGGGAACATTGAACGGACCCACATTGGAGGACTCGCTGAAAGTTATTCATGAAAATGCCTGCTACGCATTTGTATGGGATGTACTTCGACTCCCTGATGGACTTAAACTAATAGAGGATGATGCTTTTAAATATGCCAGTGTAAATACTATTGATTTTGGTTTGTCCTTACCAACTATTGATGGAGGAGTGCCCTCATTCTTAGAGCAGTTTTGTTATCCTCCAAAAAAGATAAAACTGAATCGTTTGCAAAAGGATATTCCTCAGAATTATATTCCATCAAACTACAGGAAGTTCTGGAGTCTTATTCTCAAGGCTCCGGAATTATGCGATAAGCCAAGTTTACCTGAAACGATCCGTGTTACAGATGTCATCACCGATGAGGTGATTACACTTTTAATTCACGATATCGAAAACTATAAGTCCGCAAATAGAGAGGTCTATGACGGCATTATCAACACTACACTCATCAGATTAAAAGATACCCCATCTCGTATCGAGCACTATGTTGAAGTCTATGAACCCATAGATTTAGTAAAAACAAAAATCAAAGAAGCCTCAGTATATTTTTGATTCAATTCCGTTTTTTTAATAATTGAGATATGCCGATTCCGTCAAACTGTTTTTAACTACGAACGACGGCAGGGACATGTATGATTGGTATCAGACATAGTCCTTTATATCCCTTTGAAGACGATCATCGTGTTATATCATTGTATCCATCAGTCATAAACTCTAATTCATCATTATATGCTTACTAACGGATTAATACAAATCATTAATGATTGCAATAAAGTATTTCATAGCACATCGTTACCATATATTGTTAATCCATCTATTCCCATCCTATGGTTTGGAGACTTAGGGCAATATCGCAATAGTAGTAAGCGAATAGTATCCGTAGCCCTAAATCCTTCTGACGTTGAGTTTAAATCATCCCCCAACAATCCTCCAAGCATCGCATTGCGATTTGGTGGTATAAGTAATAGTTATTCTTGCCAACAATACTATAATGCGATGAATAATTATTTTCGGCTAAATCCATATCACTGGTTCAATTCCATAGAAAAGGTTTTAAATTGCCTGGATGCCAGTTATTACTCCGGTTATTCAAATACAGCCATTCATATTGACGTCTATGCTCCAGTCGCGACGACTCCGCATTGGAATGGGTTAAACGCACGACAAAAAAATCTATTAAAAGCAGGGTATTCCTCTTTTTTCCAAAGGTTGTTAAACGAATTTGACCCGGATGTCATATTGGCATCTTTTAACTCCTCTGAGATTAAAGCACACTTCATCGAAATAGGAGGTAATCCATGTGTTGCAAGCAATAGTCGTGGGTTCTGGCGACCAGTCGGCAAAACTAAGCCGTTCTTGCGTGTACACGAACTAATGAATTCAAAAATTCTGATTACAGGACTGAATATGAGTGGAAGTGCATTTGGCGGGTTATATGCTCACGAATGCCAACAGGGAATTAATTCCTTAAGAGCCCAATCGCATCTGTCATTCTAGAAAACAGAATTATGAACAATAAAGGTCGCACTTGTGCGGCCTTTTTGCATAAGTGACCGATATCTTTGCACCCGAATAAACAACAACTATTGTTTTTAATGCATTACAAACTCATTGTTAATCAACCTTTTCAGAGCACGGCTAGCGTGCTTGCGGCAGCCTTCCGTTTTGTCTGCGCCTATGACCCTCATCTCCTTCGACTGGAAGAACATTGGCGCGTTATCCCTAATGGGATTGCCATCCACGATTCTTTCAACAATATAGACATTCCTATCGGCCGAGATGCTACCTTGGAAGAGTATGATCCGGATGACACTCATTACTTTACCGACGGCTATGCAAACTACAGGCTCCTGGAAGACCTTCCTAAAAGCGACCTGGATGACATCCTGGAGGTATTCAATGACCACTTTGGTGCCGATTGTTTTTGCGTAAGCAAAACGCCCATCGGCTATGGATATTATAAATGTGTGAACGACTAAACAAAATGCAAATGGAGATTAATGAACTGTATAAAAGATTACGTGAAGAAGGCCGAAGCGCCGGCCATGCCCAGTGGATTATCGGCAACTATTACCTCACTGGACGAAATGTGGAGAAGGATCCGGACAAGGCCGAAGAATGGTTCCTCAAAGCCTGGGACCACCATTTTCCCGGGACTGCTAATACGCAGACTTTTATCCTAAAAAGGATGTGGGCAAGGTTCGTTGCTGAAGCATACGCTGAAACGCCCCGGATGCGAACCCTTCTTTCTGAGGCTAAAATATCTTCCGATGAACAGCATGGCACCATCTTGATATGTGTCCATAATGATGCACAAAAGGAGTGGATAGATAATCGACTCAAAGAGAGGATGGCCGCATTTCAGCAATTCACTATCGGCCGTTTTGTGAGTATTACCATCAACGCAGAGGTACAATAATCTCAACGAAAATGAATAAGGCAACCTTCTTTCTGATACTATCTATATTTACCATGTCTTGTGTAACCCCAGCTGAGCGTTTTGCCAAAAGGGTAACCCAAGATATGGTTGAAACAGACCGCAACGACCTAATTGGAGAAATCCAGGGATTCAATGCCCCGGATTTCAAAAACGACATTCCGGTTTGGAATGTAAGTGTCGATACCAACTGCGTAACAGTTATGATTCAAGGCGAGTTTGTTGACAAAGACTCCCTCTATCGATATTACATTAAAGAGCACTACTTGATTGATATTCCTGCAAAGGGATACTACCACTTCTGTCCGGATACAATCACAGTTTACAATATTTCAGGTGGTGAACCAATGATAATTCTGTCACGTAATCAATAAAATAACAAGAAAGGTAGCGCTTGTGCGGTCTTTTTGCATAAGCGGCCTATACATTTGCACCAGAAACAGTTAAACACATACAAAATGGAGAAAAACGAAAAAGCCAGAATCCGCCGCAGAATAGCCACTGCATTGAACAAAATCTTTCTTAATCATCCGATCCTTACAGAGGCATACGGAGACGAAATTCCTTTCAAGAAAAGTTACATCAATTCGGTGAGCTGCTCTATCACGAACTATCTCCTGAAAGGACGATGCCGAATTGCTCCTGAGTTTGATTATCATTATATCGAGCAGGCAGCAGAGGCCTATCCCGAGCCCAAACAAAAGTATCAAGGCCAATTCGCAGTCGATCTCTATTCCCAGCAAACCCTTGATTCAATTACCGACATCCTTCAGAAAGCGTTCTTTGAAAGCAAAGACAACGTTATTGAAGCAGCGAAAACCGTCATTGAAACAATTACCAAATCATTATAATAATATGAACCCTTACGAAATGCAATGGAGCAGCGCCACCCCCGGCCTGCTGATCATCCTCCTGGATCAGAGCGGTTCAATGACCAATAAATACGATGACAATATGACCAAAAGCGAGTTCGCTTCCAAGGCCGTGAACCGCGTCATCAACACCCTCATCCAGCGCAACTTCGACGGCGAAAGCCCCAAAAACCGCGCATTCATCTCCGTCATCGGTTATGACAATTACGTCCACGAGCTGTGCTCCGGCTACCTCAAGGACCTGGACGCCAAGCCCATCCGAATTGACGAGGTAATGAAGAAACAGAGTGACGGTGCCGGCGGCCTGGTTGAGATTCCCTATAAGATGCCCGTGTGGGTGGAGCCCATCACCAAGGACGGTGCCACTAACATGAAAGGCGCCTTTGAAATGGCCAAGGCCATCATCGAGAAGTGGATGACCGACAAGCCCGGACACCCCGCGCCCGTAGTCATCAATATCTCTGACGGAGCGCCTTACTATGACTCCAAGACCGTTGAAGGCTGCATGGACGAGACCACCCAGGTGGCCAAGCAGCTGATGGATCTCAAGTGTGAGGACGGCAACGTGCTCCTTTTCAACGCCCTCATCAAGAAGGCCGGTGCCAACCTTGTGTTCCCGTCGGAGGTGCAGGAAGGCAGCTCCGACGAAGCCCGCTTCATCTTCAATATCTCCAGCGAAGTGCCCAAGGCATACGCCGCCGCTGCCGCCAAGAACGATCTCCCGCTGAAAGACGGTTCCCGCGGCTGCATCTTCGAGGCGGACGGTGTCCAACTTGTTTCCCTGATTGATTTCGGTTCGAGCAAAGGATTGGGAGACATCAGGTAATGAGAGTGCGTGCCTTCATAACGCAAAAGGAAGCCGAGTCCGTAGCTGACTGCCAGGACCGTTTCAGCATCAATCCTGCGACGGGTTCTGTGGCGGTGAGTGACGGAATAAGCCAATCCCTCTTCCCGAAGTACTGGGCGGAGATCCTTGCCGACCGGTATACGGCGGAGAAGGATTGGTTCCCGACTCGGGAGAACGTGAAGGCCCTGGCCCCGTTCTGGATGGAAAAGGTCCGGAAAAGACTGGCAGAGTTGCGTGCCCTTGGGAGGGATCCGTGGCGGTCTGAGAGCATGTTGGCAACCGGCGCTTCTGCCGGAGCAACGCTGGTTGGACTCCGAGTAGGCGTAGGAGGCAAGTGGTCCTGCGATATTCTTGGGGACAGTTGCCTGGTGGAACTGGAAGGCGACCATATCAAGGAGATCTACTCCTCGATGGACCACTTTGACAACTACCCTGACTACTTCGACTCCAACCCGGAAAAACCGGGTAAGGGCGAGGTCAGAACCATCACTGGCAATTGGAATCTCCCGGAAGAGCCCCCAAAAACCCTGCTGCTCGTTACAGACGCGCTGGGCGCATTCCTTGCCTCGATTAAAGGGAAGCGGGAAGAGACTGCCCGTATCCGGGAACTGTTAAGCGTGGAGTCCGCGGATGAGTTCAAGATCCTGGTCCAGTACTGGCGCAAGGATGGTATGCACAACGACGACACAACCATGGTAGTTGTTACGGATGACCGTTATGATGAGGCTTTTAAACGACAGGAGGAATGGGTATGGTAGCCGGCATTGAAGATTATTCCGCCGCCATCGTAGTACCCCAGATGGTGAAGGCACCCGAACTGCAGGGAGGACATCCCGTGCAGAAGAACGGCAGACTGCTCAGATACGCCGGCGGGTTCTGTGTGGTGTATCCTTATGAGACGGCAAGGCGTAAATACGCGGTACGCTGCTGGCATACGTCGGTGGATACGGTTCAGCAATACCAGAAAACAATAGCTGACCGGATTAAGGGCTTTGACCTTCCGTATTTCGTGGATTACAAGTACTGCGAGAATGCCATCCTTACGGCAAAAGGACTTCAGCCGTTCATTCTGATGGACTGGGTGGATGCCAAGCCGATGAAGAAATACATAGCCGACAACTTATCCCGTCCTTCTGCACTGGAAAGCCTTGCCCGGGCATTCCTGGAAATGACACGGGAACTGCACGAACAAGGTATTTCACACGGTGATCTTCAGCATGGGAACATCCTAGTCCGCCCCGATGGCTCCCTTGTTCTCGTCGATTATGACAGCCTTTATGTCCTGGGGATGGATGGAATTCCGGACGATATAAAGGGATTGCAAGGATACCAGCATCCTGCACGCATTCACCAACGTTACCGGAGTGCTTACAGCGATTTCTTCTCCGAACTGGTCATCTACACTTCCATCCGGACCCTGGCGAAGCATCCGGGGCTGTGGAACAAGTACAGTTTGGCCGATACGGAAACCATGCTGTTCACCGAGAAGGACATCCAGTCCGGCGGAACCAGCGAAATCTTCCGCCTGATAGAGTCTGACAGGGATATCAGGTATCTTGGTCGTGCCATCAAAGATGCCCTGCGGCAGCCTTCTCTGGATAGGATTGTCCCGCTTCAAGACATTGTGAAAGGACAGGCAGATAGCGTTGTGGAAAACCTTTCCAAACAATGGCTATCCCAAACCTACCAGCCCAGTGCCTTCCAGTCAAACATTGACATCTTTAACCAATTGGCGGAAATCTCATCCAGATGGTAACAATATCAATAAAAAATTTGTATTTTGAGTCCACTAATACTTTTGCGATGGACGCATGGAAATATTTGAATGCAGTCAAGCCAATGTCGATTCCAGGAAAGGCCGGTTGAACGATAGCCAATCAAATGACTTCTTGAAGTTTTGACGGAACCGGCTCTCGCATGAGCGACCGCACCTCACCATCTGGGTGAAGTTGAGTCGTCCGGTATGTGTGTGTATAAGTTTCATGGTCTCGATGAAGAAAGATTGAAAAGTTTTGCTAAAATTGTCTGGCCGGAGAGGGCTTTCGAAATCATCTCTCTGAGCTGGATAAGGGGCTTGATTTTCATGTCTTGTAACCTAAAGTGTGGTAACTCTAAGTTACTGAAAATCAAGCACTTATCCAAATTTTTCAAGCATTATTTTCATCTTTTAAAACACTTTTTTCGGCTTTGTTCTATGCCGTCTGCGAGGTGCTGTAAAGCTACCCGAAAGCGGGCTATTGTATACGTAAGTAATTGACAACTATATAATTGCTAAGTTTTTAACGAATCATTGTTATATATAAGTGAGATTATTTTAGTATATTCGCAATTATTGTGAGCATTGGAGCCCGCAACATGCTAATCACATAGTCCATGATAGAAACACAAGATTATTACAAACTGACCCATAAGACTGCCGGAAATTCAAGGGATTTTGAATTGTTCGAGCAAGACTTTACAGCCTTTCCGCGTGAAGGAATCTACATTGGAGAGTTTGAGACCCATACAGGCAACAAGGCTCCTGCCTTGATACCAATAGATCAAACTAATGGTCTTTGCTTTCTGTCAATGCCTTCCAACTCTTCTCTTGTTAAGAAGACTATGCAGATGGTTGCACTCCGTCTTGCCATGACGCTTCCTGCGGGATTGTGCAAGTTTACGTTGTTTGATGCAAGTGGGTTGGGGACAGGGCTAATCAGCCTTTCGAAATTGAGCCCTAAGATAAAAGGTGAATCCATTCTGACCGATGCCAAGGAATTGAAAGTTGCTCTTCAGGACATCAAAAGTTCTATCCCCAAAATTATCCAGGGGGTTTTGGGTGCAAAATATGCGGACAAGACCCTTGTGGAGTATAACGAGTCTGCAGGTGAGATGGCAAAGCCATATCATTTTATTATATTGACGGACATTCCTAATGGATTGGATCGTGAGACCGGAGAACTGCTGAACCAGGTGGTCAAAGGAGGACGGAAGGCGGGTATATTCGTCATTATGAATCTTGACTCGACATACGAGAAAAAACACGAGTATGATTATGATCCGCTTCCTCTCCTTGATGTGATGACGACCATCTATGAGAAGGATAAACGCTTCTTTATTAACAACATCCCCAACCAGGCTTTTTTGAACAAGTTTATTTTAAGACTTGATAAAGATTTCCCTGATCCGGAAACAATAGAAGATATTGAAGGGTTCATCAACGAGAATCTGAAGAAGTCCCAGAATGTGGCCGTTAGTTTGGCAGATATTCTCACAGCGAAGAAGATGTGGACAAAAGATGCCAGCAATGGTATTGAAACTCCTATCGGTAAGGTCAATGTTTCTGAAGTTCAGAATATAGCCCTGAGTGTGGAAGATGGAAGTGGCCAGTCATATCATCACTGCCTCCTTGGCGGCTCGACCGGTTCGGGTAAAACCGTTCTTTTGCATAATATCATTTGCAATACGGCATGGCTCTACTCTCCGGCGGAGGTTCAGTTCCTGCTTCTTGACTTCAAAGGCTTATGTATAGCTACACATAAGCCCTTGAATGTTAGCGGACACCCTGACTGAACCAACATCTCCAAAAGAGACAAGGCTCTGATCACTTTCTCAATGAGGCTCTTATCCTTGTATTCTAGTTTTGCGGATATTTCATCAATCCACTGCGGTGAAAAACATTCTTTAGATATCATTGTCCATTATAGATTTTTTCGAGTTCTTCTTTTACGCCACGCCTCTTAGCGTACCTTAATAGTTTGGTTTTATTGATATTGAAAAGGGTCATAGCATTATCAGCAATTCTGCTGTACTCGCTTCCTTGTAGATACCTGAAATCCGGATCAGAATAGATGTCTACCAATAATTTCTCCAATGTTGATATAGGAATGCCGTTTACTTTCACAAGTGGAGACTCAGAAACCAGATTCTTGACAATTATATTTCTTTCATCCAGATTTATATATCTATAAATCATATCTTCATCAGGTTTATAAAAGACCTTGCTGCCAGAAGAATTCAAATAATCGAATATGAACTCTGATGCATCCTTCTCAACTTCCACATAAATTGTCTGATTGGAAGCCAAATGATGTAAAAGTGGGGATATCCAAGGGCCCTCATACATACAAATCTTAACGAAAGGGTAGTTATCTATGAGTGATTTATGAATATTTTGGGCCTCGGGGCTTAAGTGAGGACGAAAAATAGCCTTGTCTGTTTTTTGATATACGCCATTATTCACACGTACCAATTTCCCATTATTGACAAGATGCATTAATACTTTTCTGACATATTGCAATGTGGATACTTCCCGAGTGATACAGTATTTCAATGCTTCATCGGCATTGAAACTCCGGTAATCAGAAGCGAAGTCCATTATTATATCCTGAATTCTATCCATATATAATTTTTTACAAACATAGGTAAATCTCGGCAATTTATCAAAAAAATGCCGAAATTTACCCTACTTTGCATTTCCCTCCAAAATCTTCACAAGGTCCTTTTTCATATCGATATCAATCGTTCGGTAGCGGGTGAAAGCGCGGCTGCCCTCCACGTGACCGGTGAGGGCGGATACGAGATTGGGGTCCTTGACCAGCTTATAGATATTTCCGATGAACGTCCGGCGGGCAAGATGACTGCTTGCAATGTCATTGATATGAACCTTCTTCTCCTTCCTGGTGACAGTATCCAGTTCCGTGACCAGATACGTAATGCCGGCAAATTCAAGAACGTCTTTTATGCTGTCATTATAATTGACGGAACTTATGAAAGGCAGAAGACTGTCTCCCGGAAGATCGGAATATTTCTCAACAATCTCCAAGGCAATTTTATTAAGAGGAACGACTACTGTCCTTGCTGTCTCCTTTATTGTCTTTGTCGGAATATACTCAACTGCTCCGTTGATGACATCCTGCTTCTTCAGACGAAGCAGATCCCCGACACGACAGCCTACATTGCACTGGAACACAAAAATATCCCTTTGTACCTCCAATGCGGGACGGGAAGAAAAATCCGTCAACCAGATTTTCTGTACATCATCCAGACTGAGGTATATTGGAGAACCATATCGCTCTGAAGGCATAGTGAATCCCTCAAAAGGGAAGGTGTCTATCAATTTTGTCTTGTATGCCCAATTGAAGAATGCACGCAATTCCTTGAATACTCCGCTCAGGTAATTCTCTCCTCGCGGTTTTATTTCCCTCGCTTCAGGATTCTCTTCCAGTATTTTCGGAAACCTTTGAATGTACTCGAACTCGTTTTCTATGTAGTCATACAGATCCTCAAGAATGTGCCTATCCGTTTTTGTCACATCAAAGGTATATCTCCTTCGTCCCTGAGAACTTCTTACATACGATTCATATCTGTGAATCATCCTTCTGAGGACCTCGTAATGGCGTTTGCGACCCACTCCGATTTCCCTGTCATCGAGAAACCTGTCATAAAGCGAATCAAATGTCTGTTTGGCAGGAGCTGTCGCATCCGCTTTCTTCCCGCCATCTTTATAATATTTCCGGATTACGCTGGCAAGCCAGTCGGCCGGTATAATTCCATCTGCAGATTTCTTGTCATAATACATTTGGGATACAAAACTGCGAAGGCTCAGAATGTCGTCCGAGAGTTTCCGTTTTTCAGAATCCGGACAAAGACATCTTGGTTTTATACCTTGAGCTCTGGAATCCCAATAGTCCGGCCGCACAAGAATCCTTGTCTTGACGGTCTGGTCACAGGCCACTCCGTCAAGAAGTCTGATATATACCGGAACAAGTTCTCCTTCCTTGATTCTCCGTGAAACTCGAATCTTGAATTTTATCGTCATTTCAAAGCAAGTTTTTACCGAAATCAAAGATAGAAAATTTGTCCGATATTTGTCCGATATTTGTCCGATATCGGGCAAAATTTAATGAAACACATTACTGCCCATTACTGGTAAATTCCTTCCATTCCACTTTGTTAACTATTTATTTATCAGTCATTTATAGAAAGCATATCAAAGCAGTAAAAAGCTATATTCCTTTGTATTTCATTGTGATTTCTCGAATCCCAACCGAATCACGAAAAAAAGA
>OIXA01003438.1_pt1 | contig 16573 bp, 16 predicted proteins | sample 1587721 | NCBI WGS metagenome assembly OIXA01 (sample SAMEA3888900, study PRJEB22519) | human gut metagenome | biome: human gut; feature: human-associated habitat; material: faeces | place: Denmark | collected 2013 | reverse complement strand
CCGCCTTTTTATTGTCGGTTGCTGTCCAGCGCTTGCCAGCCTTTTTCACTGCCTGCTCCTTCTTCCAGAGAATTTCCATTAACTCTGCCTGGGCATGATCCATTTCGGCTCGTGCGGCCTGAGCGGAATTACCGGTTTGCTTCATTGGTGTTTGCTCCCTTTTGTTGTTTACCATTTCTGGCCTTTATTGTACCAGTCATCGCGGTGGATAACCCGATTTTGGACAGTTAGCGCGCTTCGGTTTGGGACAGTGTAAGTTCCGCCAGCCTGATCGGAGCGGATCACGTTATACCCAAAAAGCGCGGCAAAGATTGTTCTCGCACCTCGGTGGGTACCGGCGTTTTTCCCGTAGTAGACTTGGTGGCAGTTTGTGATTTTGTTGTAGGCTTGAGGGTTTTTATTCGCCCAAGTTGCAATCATGCTGTCAAGTTTTCGTTCGGTGATGACCTTTGCCTTGCTGTTTAGAACGGCTCGAATTTGTGCGGCTTTTGGCCAATAGCCGTAGCCCCAGCTCGTTTCTGCATCCTTGGCAAAATACGCGCCGTCGCCATGTATGCCGCCGCTTTGAAACTGCTTACCGGTCATGAATTGGTCACTAAAAGTTTTTGCATCTGGTATTTTTTGCTCGGGCTGTCCGTATGAAACAACATCTGAAAGCTCCGCCCATCCCGATGCCTTGCGGCAAGTGCAGCCCTCGCAAAAGTGCTTTCGTCTACCACCTCGGGCAGTTCATCCGACCATCCGATGGCATTGAAGAAGCGCTGCGTATCCGCATCTTGCTGATTGCTCTCCACGGGTGTGTTGTCGAAGATATCATCAAGCGCTACAGACAGGTGCGCGTCATCCATGGAGCGCAAGGCTGACACCTGATACCTCGTAGTCTGCTGTCTTGCCGCGATGGTGCGCTGCATCCCTTGCTGGCTTCCCAGCCTTCCTCTGCCCATGCTCGAACCCCCCCAGTCAATTACTGGGTCTATCGTAACATGGTTCTTGGGGGTAAAACGGGACAGGTTTATCCGAGCGCTTTGGTGAATGCCTGGTACTCGCGCTCGCCGTAGCAATAAACGCGGATGTCGGTCAGGCTCTTGGCCGGGAAGGTGCGCAGGGTGTCTGCTGCAATTTTCACCGCCTCGTTCAGCGGGTATCCGTAGATGCCTGTGCTAATGGAGCAGAACCCAATGCTGTGCAACCCGAGCTTTTCGGCTTCCTCCAGGCAGCTGCGGTATGCGCTGCGCAAGAGCTCGGCATCGCGCGGTCTGCCTGCGTAAATGGGGCCGACCGCGTGGATGACATATTTGGCCTTGAGCTTGAATCCGGGCGTGGATACGGCCTCGCCGGTGGGGCATCCACCGATACGGTCGCAGGCCTGCTGCATGTCGCCCCAGCCCGCCTCCTCGAAGATGGCACCGCAAACTCCGCTACCGCCAGCAAGCTGCGCGTTGGCTGCGTTCACGATGGCATCTGTGTCGGCGTAAACCACGCTGCCGCGCAGGACGCTGATTTTTGCCATGTTGATTACCTCGCTTTCTTCGCGGAGGCTTTCTTCTTGGCCGGAGCCTTGTAAGGCTCGATGGGCTTTCCATCGCCATCGAGGAAGGGGCCGCCGCCCTCGAAGTGGTGGACGAAGGTTCAGAACTTTTCCCAATCCTTGGCATCCTCGGGGTGCATGCCTGCGGGTGCTTTGTATTTCTTAGTTGCCATGGTGTTGCCTCCTTTTGCTCTAATGTATCACTTTGGCTTTAAACTGTCAATGTTTTACACAGTTATGTCGATTTCTAACTTGCCGTTCTTCCATCGGGCTCCGGTCATGCACTGCTTCATGCCTCGGACAAGGACACCCTCGGATTCGGCTTTGTTGGCGGTCATGATGGCCTTGGTGCCCTTGCTGATCTTGTAGTTGAGTCGAATCTCTTTTGCGGTGAAGACATTCGCACTGGCGTCCGTGGAGAAGGAGGTGTATGCGTTATCGCTGAATGTCTGCACCGTTCTGTAGCTTTACAAAAAGAAGGGAAAAAGAGTATAATCTGAACAATCGGCATAGGAAATATACGGTAAGGCAAGACAGAAACGCACAATATCAGTTGATGCAAGGCGATTGCCATATTTGGCGGGTAAGCTGCATCGGATCACGAAACGGGGATTTACCATGATACGCATCGCAATCGTAGAGGATGATACAGGGTATCGCAGTCAACTCGGAAAGTACATTGACCAGTATCAAAGCGATTTTTCGGAAACGGTCAGTGTATCTGAATTTTCAGACGGATTGGAAATTGTCGAAAAATATAAATCCGAGTATGACATAATCCTGATGGATATCCAAATGAAGCATATGGACGGTATGCAGGCGGCCATGCGCATACGGGATATGGATAAAAATGTCATCATTATATTTATTACAAATTCTGCGCAATTTGCTGTGCAGGGATATAAGGTCGAGGCATTAGACTATGTATTGAAGCCCATTCAATACTTTGCCTTCTCCCAGGTGCTGCATAATGCGGTTAAAAAAGTACATGGAAAATCCAAGTTCTATATACATCTGATACAGGAGAGCAAGATGATCCGGCTGGATGCAGACCAGATACTGTATATTGAAAGCCGCGGGCATACAATTATCTACCATACCGAGATCGGTGAGTATGCAGAGAGAGGATCACTGAAAAGCGCCGAGGAAAAGCTCGCGCAGAGGCATTACTATAAGTGCAACAACTGCTATTTGGTAAATCTGGCGCATGTGGAGCGTGTGAATCAGTTGATCGTAACCGTAAAAGGGCAGGATCTGCAAATCAGCCGCGCACGGAAGAAAAGCTTTATGGAAGCCCTTGCTGCATATATGGGAGGCGAATAACAGGCGTGATACAGGATATTCCGAAATTGTATACTGCGCTGGCGGAGTGGTTGGCATGTGTGCTGTTTGTAAGGCTGCTGCCCCAGCGTTATAATGCAGCAAAAACGGCCGGGATCCTGGCAGCAGCGCTGCCCTTATTCGGCTTGGTGCAGTGGTTGATCGGCATTGTTCCGCTAAGCCTTTGGATTCCCGGCATGATCGTGGCTTTGGTTTTGATGTACGCTACGATCTGGTTGTGCTGCCGCTTGAACTTTTGTGATACGGGTTTTTGGTGGGCGCTGGCGTTCACGCTGGCAGAGTTTGTTGCATCGCTGGAGTGGCAGCTCTATTCATTCGGCGCATCAAAGATGCCGGGCAGTTGGTGGATACAGGGATTGTTCTTGCTGGCTTTTTATGGCGGCGGATTTGGCGTTTTTCTGCGACTTGAGCAGAAAAGGCTGAGAGATAAAGCGCCACTGCATATGACAAGGCGTGAAAGCATATCGGCGGCCGTTATAGCGATCTGCACATTTTTAATCAGCAATATCAGCTATGTGACGACCAATACGCCGTTCAGCGGGCGTATGACCACGGAAATATTCTGGATACGAACGCTGGTGGATTTCGCGGGCGTGGCTGTGCTGCTTTCCATGCAGGATAGGTGGCAGGACATGCAGACCCAACACGAATTAACGGCAATCCAGACACTTTTAAAGCGGCAATATGAGCAATACCGCATCAGTCGTGATAACAGTGAAGCAATCAACCGCAAATACCACGACTTAAAGCATCAGATACAGGTCATTCGGATGGAGTCAGATGCGGCCAGAAGAGAGGAATACCTTTCGCAACTGGAAAAAGGAATGCAGAGCCTGGGTGTGAATCAGCATACCGGAAATGATGTGCTGGATACGATCCTGTCAGATAAGCAGCTGTATTGCAGTCAGCATCAGATCACGCTGACGATCGTTGCGGATGGTGCAAGGTTGGATTTTATTGAAACGATGGACATCTGCAGCATATTCGGCAATGCGCTTGACAATGCAATAGAGGGTGTGGAAAAGCTGGCTGACCCGCAGCAGCGCCTTATCCGGGTGGCTGTCTATACGCAGAATGTGTTTTTGATCATCCGGGTGGAAAACTACTGTACAGCGCAACTTTCTGTTGTGGACGGAGAGTATCGCACAACGAAGCATGATAAGGATATGCATGGCTACGGGATAAAAAGCATCCGATATACAGCAGAGAAGTATGGCGGATCGGTTTCGGCAGATTGTTCAGATAACTGGTTCCATCTGAGCGTTCTCCTTCCATTGCCGGAAAAAGCCTGATCCTATACAGAACGGCTGTGCGGTTACATGGTATAAAAATTTCTGCCGCGCGGCAGAGACGAAGCATGATGTGTGCTTGTCTTAGGGCAATACTGCCGGTCAGCGCACAGACAAAAACAGTTTTAAGCATGTGGGAGCGGTGCAGAGTTGATCTGCACCGCTTTTTTGTGGAATGCACAAAAGGAAACATATATGCCCGAAAAAAGTGTTCAAGAATGCAAGTTGTGCCACTGTGGAGACGGGTTATGCCAAAATCCCCCGAAAAAAGAAGGAGTTGTGCTACACTTAAAACGTAACAGCAGAAAGGAAGGAGGTGAAAACTGTGAACAGACAAGCAGTGAACCCATATTTGCCATCGTGGGAATATATTCCGGATGGGGAACCGCATGTGTTCAATGGTAGAGTGTATGTCTATGGCTCACATGACCGCTTCAACGCACCGATCTTCTGTGTGAATGACTACGTTTGCTGGTCGGCGCCGGTGGAAGATCTTTCCGAATGGCGGTACGAGGGAGTTATCTACCGCAAAAAACAGGACCCCAAAAATCCATTGGGATACCATCTGCTTTTTGCACCGGATGTCTGCCAAGGCCCGGACGGCCGGTACTACCTCTACTATGCGTTTGACTTTTTAGGCATTATGAGCGTGGCGGTCTGCGATACACCTGCGGGAGAATATAAATTTTTGGGTCATATTCACTATGCGGACGGCACACTCTGGGGACGAAGAAGGGGAGATCAGCTTCCGTTTGATCCCGGAGTTTTGGTGGACGATGACGGGCGCGTGTGGCTGTATTCCGGCTTTTATAATGCAGTGCCTGCTATTCTGACAGGTGGACACAAGCTTAGATGTGACGGCGGTACAGTTCTGGAACTTGAAAAAGATATGGTGACGATAAAAACGGAGCCACGCGTGATTTTCCCTAAAAAAGGGCCGGGAGCTTTTCAAGGACATGAGTTTTTTGAAGCAAGCTCGATACGCAAGGAAGGGAAAACCTATATCTTCGTATACTCCTCTCGTCATAACCATGAGCTATGCTACGCTACCAGCCAAAGCCCTGACAGAGATTTCTCTTACGGCGGCACTCTGGTTAGTCAGGGTGATATCTTCCTGGACAGCAACCTGTCCGAAAAGCACGCAGCTAACTATTTGGGCAATACACATGGCGGGCTGCTCAAGCTAGAGGACAAATGGTATGTTTTCTATCATAGGCAAACCAACCGTCATTCGTATTCCCGGCAGGCTTGTGCCGAGAAACTTCGGCGTAACGAAAACGGAGCGTTTCTGCAGGCAGAGGTCACAAGCTGCGGCCTAAACGATGGACCCTTAAAGGGAAAAGGCCGTTATGAGGCGCGTATTGCCTGCAACCTCTGGGGGAAGGATGGTACCGGACGCTATGACGGACCTTTTCCGAAATGGCGGCTGCGCAATCACCCCTATTTCACGCAGGACGGGCCGGACAGAGAGGACAGCGGCAATCAGTACATTGCCAATATGCGCGATGGTGCAGTGGCAGGATTCAAGTACTTTGCCTTTAAAGATGCTGCTGAGATAAAGGTACATTGTACCGGCTCTGCAAACGGACGCCTTCAGGTGTCGACCGCACCGGATTTTTCCACGCTGTGTGCCGATATTTTCATAAAAAACGGCAGCCAGGTGGGGGAAAAGGTGTCCCTTACGATCCCTGACGGAACCTATCCGCTGTATTTCCGTTTTACGGGTAGTGGGAAAATGAATTTCCACTGGTTTGAATTGCAATAAATACGCATTGAACCGCATACCCATTTACTTTTGAAGGAGAAAAGAAATGAAAAATAAGAAGAGGCTTGTGCCGTGGCTGATTGCTGCAGTTATCATTGCGGCATTGGCAGTAATAGGGAAAAAACTGTACGATTTGATGTTTGGCGGCTCCCTGGCAGTTACGACCGAGGATTTGAAGAACGGCATTATTGCTTGTAGCCCGGCTATTATCTTTATTGTTGTTGTACTGATCGCGGCGCTCATCGTAGTGGTCGCAGCCGGAAAGCTAAAACAGCCGAAGCGCGCGCTGGTGCGTGCACAGGCCCCGATTGCAATTTTGCTGGCTATCACGCTTTCCGTCAACTGGGTTATTCTCGGCGTAGAATACTCGGTGGTGAACAGTGTTTTTGCTGAGGATGTCAAGGTCTCGGACGAAACAATGGCATCCGGCCGTGCGATTGCAGACCAGATTGCATCCGAGGGCATCGTTCTGCTGAAGAATGATGACAAGGCGCTGCCGTTGAGCGCCGGTACAAAGCTCAACTTGTTTGGCTGGTCGAGCGTTCGCCCGTTGTATGGCGGCACCGGCTCCGGTGACAGTGATACAAGCAATGCGGTTTCTCTGATTGACGGCCTTAAGCATGCGGGCTTTGAAGTCAATGAGGAGCTTGTGAAATTCTATGAGAATTTCCGTACAGAGCGTCCTGTCGGTACGATCCGTCTGCGTGAGATCGGAAGCAAGCGCGGCGATTTCACCGTTCCGGAGCCTACCATTGCAGAGTACGAGAACGCTAACATTTTTGAGGATGCGGTCGCTTACTCGGATACAGCGGTGGTTGTTGTCAGCCGTACCGGCGGCGAGGGCTTTGATGTCCCGCAGAGCATCACCGGCCCGGATGAATACAATGCACAGTACGGCGGGCTCGCACAGTTCTATGATTTTACAACGCAGGCAGAAGACCTCGATGCCGGCAAGAGTTACCTGGAATTAAGTAACCGCGAGATTGCAATGGTAGATCGCGTTTGTAAAGAGTTCAAGAATGTTATCGTTGTGGTCAACTCCTCCAATGCTATGGAGCTTGGCTGGCTGGATCAGTATGACAGCATTAAGGCAGCCGTTCTGTGCGGTGCGCCCGGCGAGCTTGGCTTTGATTCCCTCGGAAAGATCCTGAGCGGTGAAGTGAATCCGTCCGGACATCTGGCGGATACCTATGTCTACGATCTGCTCGCAACACCCACGGTCAACAACTTCGGCGGCTTTGCGTATGATAACTATGCAGAGGTTACGGGGAGCCAGGACAACCGTGCCATGTTTGTCAACTACTGCGAGGGTATCTATGTTGGCTACAAATTCTATGAAACGGCTGCTGCAGAGGGCCTTATTGATTATGATAAGGTGGTTCAGTATCCGTTCGGCTATGGCTTGAGCTACACTACCTTTGATTCGTCAATTGCAGCTGTCGAGGATGATGGCGAGAAAATCACGCTGGATGTAGCAGTTAAAAATACCGGCGATACAGCAGGAAAATATGTTGCAGAAATTTTCTATGAGCCGCCGTATTATAACGGTGGCATCGAAAAGGCAGCAGCAAATCTTGTGCAGTACGCCAAGACGGAAATCCTGCAGCCCGGCGAAGAACAGACCCTGAAGATCACCTTCCGTTATGAGGATATGGCCTCCTATGATTCGAACGGCATCAAGAGTGCGAATGGTGCGTATGTACTCGAGGCAGGCGACTATAAGATCAATCTCTGTTCGGATTCTCATACGATCCTGGATACCTATGTTGCCAAGGTGGACAAGGACGTCATCTATGACGATGCACATGATGGCGCTCGCTCCACAGATCAGGTGGCTGCTACAAACCAGCTCACCTTTGCGCAGGGAGATGTGACCTATCTCAGCCGTGCTGATGGCTTTGCCAACTATGCAGAGGCTACCGCTGCGCCTGCAAACCATAGCCTGAGTGCACAGGCACTGGCAGACTATGCAAGTGCAGCAACCTTTGACGCGGCAAAATACGATGACCCCAATGCTGTGATGCCGACCACCGGGGCGAATAACGGGTTGAAACTTGCTGATCTGACCGGCGTTGCTTACGATGACCCCAAGTGGGAGCAGCTTCTCGATGAACTCACGGTCAACGACTTGTTCAGCCTTACGGCAGACGGTGGTTACCATACCGTTGGTGTTGAATCCATCGGCCTGTCCGCAACGGAGGACTGTGACGGCCCGACAGGTGTGCACAGCAACTACAATCCTGCTGCAGGTCCGAGCTATCCTGGTACTGTGATGCTGGCATGCACCTGGAACCAGCCGCTGGCCAAGGCACGCGGTGAACAGATTGCAAAGGAATGTGCTGAAATCAACTGTACAGGCTGGTATGCACCTGCAATGAATATCCACCGCAGCGCATTCGGCGGACGTAACTTTGAATACTATTCCGAGTGCGGCGTTCTCTCCGGGCTGACCGCAGCTGCAGAGGTGTCCGGCGCAACCGAAAATGGTCTGATTTGCTATGTGAAGCATTTTGCCTTCAACGATCAGGACAACTATCGTCAGAATAACATCTGCACATGGCTGAATGAACAGTCTGCCCGCGAAATTTACCTCAAGGCGTTTGAACAGCCGATCAAGGCAGGCGGCATGGGCGTTATGACCTCTATGAATGCGGTCGGTCCTGTCTGGGCCGGTGGCTGCAAGGCTCTTTTGACGAACATTCTGCGTGATGAATGGGGCTTCCATGGCGCTGTCATTACAGACGCAGTCGTCAGCGCATGGTATATGGACGGTAATCTGGCAATTCGTACCGGCGGCACGAAGATGCTGGCGTTTAACATTACGAATGAGTTCTACCGTGATTTGAACTCTGTCGGTACGGTAACGGCTATGCGCAATGCGGCGCACGGCACGCTGTATGCATTGGCAAACTCCTTCGCTGTGACGCGTGCGGTATCTGTGCCGAAGTGGGTAAAGACGACCTACGCAGTGGATGCAGTTGTTGCAATCATCCTTGTCGCTTGGGAAATCTGCGCAATCCGCAAATACCGCAAGGCAAAAAAAGAGGACGAGGATACTGAGCAATAAGATGTCTTATGAAAGATAAAAGGAATACAGCAAAAACAGCCAATCAGGATATAATGCATTGGATCCGTGAGGGAGGCTTGTTCGTAATTGTATGCAACCTCATTACGGTGTTTAAGTACATATTGCTGCAGTTCCTGCCTGCTGCTTTTGCAAATATGCCCAAGGTGGATTTTGGCTGGCCGGGAATCGAAGTGACTATGCTGGGAGCAACCTTCAAATGGAACATTTTGGGCTATGACGCAGAACATGGTGGTTTGCCTTATTTTTGCGCTTATATGATAGCCATGATACTGGGTGAGGTAATCAATTTCCCAATACAAAGAAATGTTGTCTTCCGCAGCAAGGGGAATCTTACCCGGCAGATCGTTTGGTATGCGGTTGCATTTTGCGTAATAACCTGTATTGTAAATTCTATAAACTGCATTTGGGTCGCTACTGCTGCGAGATATGTGCCAGATTTTATTTACAATATTGGTACAACGGTATTGAACGGCGGTGTTTCCATGGTAATCTTCTTTTTCGTCAACAAGGTCATTTTCCCAACCAGCGATTAAGACGACGTCTCTTATCTTCTACAGGAATCACCTGAGCGCAGTGATGATGCGTTTGCCCGCTCAGAAAGCGTAAAACACGCCCGGACAGTTTGCACTTGTGCAGCTGTCCGGGCGTGTTGTTGTTTTTTGCAAGACCGCCAAAAGCAAGCGGCTGAAACTGTGCAATACTGCTTGTGTGAGGAAGGCACTCGGCGTGCTGCTGTGCCAGTTACAGGCTGATCATCCAGCTGCATCTTCTGAACATTACAAGCGAGACGGCCAAGCGGAAAATCTCCTCCTGTGTAAGCAGTGTATATAAAGCAAAAGTTGACTTTTGTGCTGATTTCGAATACGATATAGGCACAAAAGTATGGTGGTACCAGTGGTAAATATAAGTAGCTCGGCACAGGTGCAGGAGATTCTGACCCGCGCAGCTTGCGGAGCATTCGCCAATGGTGGGGAGGCGGCAGAATGAATTCTTTTTCGGTAGAGCAAAAAAGAGTAGATGTATTCGAAAGTGCCGCGCCAAACAAGCCGGTGATTTATCTGAATACCTATGGGCGCGAGGGAGCGCAGATCTTTCAGTATTTGACAGACATCGGCTGTCAGGATTTTTCGCTGGTTGCAGTCAGTAAGCTGGAATGGAATCATGATATGGTGCCATGGGATATTCCGCCCATATTCAAAAATGGTGCATCATATACCAGCGGAGCCGATGAGTACCTGCGCCTTCTGATAAACCAAATTATACCGAAAGCAGAAAGTCTGTTGCAGGGGACCCCCGCCTGGCGGGGAATTGCGGGATATTCACTGGCCGGACTGTTTGCACTGTATTCTATTTATCAGACGGACGCCTTTTCGCGAGTTGCGAGTGTCTCCGGCTCGCTGTGGTTTCCGGGAATTAAAGAGTATGTCGTTTCCCGTACACCCGTGAAAAAACCTGCCGATATCTTCTTTTCGCTGGGCGACCGGGAGTGCCGCACCCAGAATTCGCTTCTAAGATGTGTTCAGCAGAATACCGAATCCATCGAAAGATATTACCACGAGCAGGGAATAGATACGACCTTCCAATTAAATCCCGGCAATCACTTTAAAGATGTGGTACAGCGAACAGCGGCAGGACTTCAGTGGCTATTGAGCAGAGAATATGACCCATGAAAGATGCAGCATAATGGGATATAAAGTTTTGTGGGCGCGGCATACTACATGACATATGTATCGCAAGAGACATCGTAGAAAATTTGCGAAGTTTTGTGCACTGATTAGTTAGGGCAACACCGCACAATTCCCGCCTTGCGGCTTAAGCACCGCTCCGACGGCTGCGGCACGGCATCTGCGTTGCCAAAATGCTCGATAATGTCGGGTTGCGGTACCCGCATCGTGCTTCGGGGGCAAAAGCCCCTCGCACTCTGCGACCGCTGCCCCTGCTTCGGTTCGCTGTTTCCGCCACTGGCGGCGCTCACCTTTGCAGCATCCAGTATTATCTGCGCTTTTGGCTTGGCATCTGCCGCACCTCGCTCGCCGTATCGGCACTTAGAATTATGCGGTATTGCCTTAGCTTAAACAGCTATTCCGTAATCTAAATTGCTTATAAAAGAATCACCACACAATTCTAAGAGCCGCTGCGGCTGTGTTTAGAATTGTGTGGTGATGTTTTTATCCAGCTAACGCCCACGCGCCCATAAGAACCGTCACAAACAGGATGTTGGAAACTGTGAACAACGCAAAATACCGGCCTTTTTGTAACGGCAACTCCCTTGCAATTTCGCGATACGAGATCAGGCTGGCCATTGAGGCAATCAGCGTGCCAAGGCCGCCAAGATTTGTGCCGATGATCAGGGAGCGGATATTCTCTGTAAATCCCGAAAGCAGGATCGCCGCAGGCACATTGCTGGTTACCTGTGAGGCAAGCACAGAAACCCATACCTCGTGGCCGGTAAGAATATGCTGCAGCCATCCGGAAAAGGCGGCAAAACGCCCCAGATTGCCAATAAAGATAAAGAGTGCAACAAAGGTAAGGATCAGCGAATAGTCCACACGGCATAATGTGTTCCGGTCTGCCAAAAGCACACAGGCCAGAACCGCAGCAAACGCGATACCATAGGGCAGAACACGCAGTACCACCAACAGACAGAGCACGAATAAAATACTGTACAGCGATAATAGTGCCTTGTTCGGGCTTGCAGCAGCCGCAGAATGAGCCATGGAGATCTTTGCGCCACGGCGGCACAGCCCCACCGCCCATAGCGCAAGAAGTGCCAGCGACAGGATGGAGTAGGGGAGCATCAGCAAAACAAAAGAACCCATATCCATTCCGCTTTTTCCATACAGATACAGGTTTTGCGGATTACCAAGAGGTGTTAGCATACTGCCGAGGTTTGCGGCTATCGTCTGCATGCAGACGATGGGAAGCAGCAGCTTATCCCGAACGGCAGCATCCAAGCTGTTTACAACAACAAATGTGAACGGAACAAAGGTAAGCAGCGATACATCATTAGTGATCACCATACTTGAGAAAAAGCACAGCCCCACCAGAACAGCGGTCAGCTGAAGCGTTGTGCAGGTATGGGACAGCAGCGCGCGCCCAAGCCGATCGAAAACGCCCTGCCCCCGCAGCCCGGCCATGACGGTCATGAGTGAGAACAGGATCGCAAGCGTGCGAAAATCAATATAACCAAGATATTCTGCATCCGGAAGAACGAAGCAGGATGAAACCAAAGCCAGACAGGCAGCAATGCTTAGAACAGGCTCTTTTTGAAAAACGCGTTTTATCGCCATGGCAGGAAGCTCTTTTCCGTAAATTTCAATTTCAAATGCTGTGCCGCATACGACAGCAAACCAATGCTTGAAATTAGTCACATTATTATACAATAAAAGCCAATCCGGCACAAGAGCAGTCAACACTTTAAATATTCAAGTAGGGGGGATTTCGATCGTCAGACGGTACAGATGACATGCCGCCTGACTTTAGCTGACATTGATGCTGCTACCGAGAGTCCTGATGGCGGTAGTCCCGAAACCATTGAGTTTTTCCTTGGTTTGCGCCGTGCAGGACTTCCCGTAAGACTTATTGACTCTGACAGTCTTGTGGCGCGCCTGCAGGAAACTGATATGATTGGAATTGTATCCGAGTGGGAGCATCCTTAGTACAGAGCAACTATCGAGGGTGTGTATGTACAGGATGTTGTTCAGCTTATAGCAATTTTCAAAAATAAGGCGAATAGCCGCAGGAATGGAACCAGCCTGAGCAGTCAGAAGGCGAAACTGTCTGAAAAGCACATTGTATCGCGTTCGGAAGAGCATCCAGGGGCCGTGCCTTGAATTTACGAAGGAAAGACTTCACCTTCGACCAGAGCTTTTCAATAGGATACTGAATCACCAAAATGTTGCGAAAACATTCCGTTCCTTGTATAATATGGATATCATCAAAGGGAAAGGTGGGCTGGATCGTTGAAGTATATTTTGATGCACCGCGAATTGCCGGTTGCTGTGCTGAGCATTAACGATACCAGCGGCACAGTATACCGCGTTGAGGATGTTGTTCAGCCCGCCCATCTGCCAATAGGTTTGTTTTCTGCTGACCGCAGGGAGTTTGCAAAGAATCTGAACCTTTGGCTGGCCGGGCGTACCATTCCGGCCAGCCGTTCAGGCTTTCACCATGCGCTGGAGGCCCTGCAGATCTAGAAAAAACTACAACTATCCGCCAGTACCTTGATGATGAAGTGTTTGCACTAAGTCTGTCCGATCAATACTGGCTCAATCTTGCAGAGCAGCCCCTGGAATGGCGCAAGGTCAACTTCTACCATAACGATTTTTCGGAGGATGTCGGCAATATCCTGTTTGGGCAGATTCCGGAGCGGGACAGCATTGATCTCGTTTCCCCCTGCAACACCTCCGACGGCTGGTTGAAGAAAAAATGAAAGATACTGAACGGCCAGCGCGTACTGGTAAAAGGCGGCAGCGGCATGGCGCAACAGGAACCGTTCAATGAGGCAGCAGCATCCTTGCTCTGCCGCAAGTTGGGAATCCCACATGTGGAGTATAGCTTGCTGTTTGAGGGTAGCCAGCCTTATTCCGTCTGCACTAATATGACGACCGACCGTCAGGATTTTGTCAGTGGTTATTATATTTTTTCTGCTTTTCCCGCGGGGACGGCGTAAGTGCCTATGCGCATTTCCTTAACTGCTGCGAAAAACTGGGTATCCCGGATGTTACGGAACAGCTGCAGCAGATGATGATTCTGGACTATCTGATCTGCAATCAAGATCAGCATTTCGGTAATTTTGGAGCGATTCGTGACGCGGTAACGCTGGAATGGATGGGCTTTGCACCAATTTTTGACAGCGGCACCAGCTTGTGGTTTGACCAATATGCCACCAAAATCAACGCCCTGACCGATGCCCCAGCCAAACCATTCGCTGCCACACAGCAGGAACAGCTTGCGCTTGCAAAAAAGCCTGCAAACGCTGGATCTCACGGCGCTGGATGGATGCAAAGACGAGTGCTTGCTATTTTTGAACAGGCCCATTTTGGCGAACCGAACCGCGCACAGGTTTTGGCCGATGCTCTGGCCGCGCGCTGTAAATTTCTGAAAGAAGATACGCTTGTTTAACAACGACCGCCTTTCCTGTGCTTTAGGTAAAGCATAAGGAAAGGCGGTTGTTGTTTATCTATAATAAAAACAGGACCCGATGCCATTACGCATCAGGCCCTGCTCTATTTCAAATTTCTAATTACTCATTCTTAATTTTTCTCGCCGTGCTTTCACTCGCCGCCAAAGCTCCTACTTCCTATCTCCGATAGTATTCCGCTTCCGCCCGTGCGATCTCCAAAATCCGGCTTTCGGCATAGGCAAAAAATTCCTTGAACGCAAGGCAGGAGTAGTTTTCCAGCTTGCCATCGTTCTCCACCCAGTCGCGCTTGCAGCCGCCGTGGCACAGGCTGTACCAGCGACAGTCGGCGCAGGCATCGGGTTTGCGCTCGCCCTGCTGCAAAAACAGGCGGGCTTTTTCGCTGTTGGCCAGCTCCGGGATGCTCTGCTCTCCAATGCGGCCCATCTTCCATTCGTCCAGGCAGTAAAAGTCACAGGGGTACACCGTGCCGTCGCCCTCCACCACAAAATAAGCGCCGCAGCTGCCAGAGGTGGCACAGGTGCCTGCAGGCATGCCCATCGCCATGTGGATGTAATCGTCAAACAGACGCACACTGGTGTAGTCGCCGTTGACCCAGTCACGGTAGTAAACGTCAAACAGGCCGCACAGGAACTTACCGTATGCTTCCGGCGTCAGTGCCCAGGGCTGCGCACCACGCTCGCCCTCAATGGGATCCAGGCAGGCAATGAACTGCAAATGCCGGACGCCCAGTTTTTTCAGCGAAGCATAGACTTTTTGCGGGCTGCGGGCCACCGCGCGGTTGACCACGCACAGCAGGTTTACTTCTACGTCATGCTTTTGCAAAACATGCAATGCCGCGGTTACACGGTTCCAGGTGCCCTTCCCCTTGGCGTCCAGGCGGGTATTATCGTGCAGCTCCTTGGTTCCATCCAGTGAGATGCCCACCAGAACCTGGTTGGCAGCCAGAAACTCAGCCCATTCATCATTCAGCACAAGGCCGTTGGTTTGCAGCGCATAATTGATGTGCACCCTGTCCGGGCGCAGCTCGGCGGCTTTGGCCATAAAAAAGCGGAAAAAGTCCAGTCCGGCCAACGTTGGCTCACCGCCCTGGAACGAAAAACTGACCTGTGCGCCGGGTTCCGCGGCGGCAAAGGCAGAGCGAATCAATGTTTCGGCTTCGGGGCGGGTCATGCCTGCGGCGCTCTGGCCGCAGCGCACGGCGGCTTCGTCAGCATAAAAGCAGTAGCGGCAGCGCATGTTGCACTGGCTGGATGCAGGCTTGATCAAAAAGTTCAGGTTTTGCATTGTGTACCCCCGGTGGATTTTTACAGATAAACTATACCACAAAATACTGTTTTTCCTCAAGGCTGCGGAGCATGCTTGTCGATTTTTCGACACTAATGCTCTTATTTATGGTAGTTTGGCGTTCTTCCAAAACGGTATGATGAACTTATCAAAATCAACGTACCGGAGGAGGAAAAGACGCATGAGTTCAATCTTGTTTTTCTGTGTCAGTTTTTTTGCGTCCATTGCGGGGGCGATCTGCGGCATTGGCGGCGGTGTTATCATCAAGCCGGTGCTGGATATGCTGGGCCTTGCCAGCGTGGCAACCATCAGTTTTCTTTCGGGGTGCACCGTGCTTTCCATGAGCTGCTACACCGTGGGCAAAAACATTGTCGCTGGCGATAACCGGGTAGATTTCCGCACCGGCACCCCGCTGGCCATTGGCGCCGCAGTGGGCGGCGTTGTGGGCAAACAGCTGTTCAGCACCATTGCGGGCATGTTCCCCAACCCCAACACGGTTGGCGTGGTACAGTCGATCTGCCTGGCCATTATCACCATTGGCACTTTTGTGTACACCTTGTTCAAGGCGCGCATCCAGGGCAAGCATATTACCAACCCGGAATTCTGCGTTATCATCGGCCTGGTGCTGGGGCTGATGTCCAGCTTTTTGGGCATTGGCGGCGGCCCCATCAATCTGGTTGTGCTGTTCTACTTTTTCAGCATGGAAACCAAGACCGCAGCGCAGAACAGTCTGTACATCATTCTGTTCAGCCAGATCACCAGCCTGCTGACCACCCTTATCACCCACAGCGTGCCGGAGTTCACCCTGCCCGCCCTGGTTTTGATGATTGCCGGCGGCATCGGCGGCGGCATTGCCGGCCGCACGCTGAACAAGCGGATGAGCAGCCGTGCCGTGGACAAGCTGTTCCTGGTATTGATGGGCATTATTATTTTGATCAGCATTTACAATGCAGTGCATTATATGGGCGTTTGAGGTTCGTTGGAAGACAGGAAAGAGGAGTTATCTCAATTAGAAATTAGGAATGAGTAATTAGGAATTTGAGATACGGCAGGGCCCGGTGCGTGGTTGTACTGGGCCCTGTGTTCGTTATTTTCAATATCGGGTTCTTTGCTTTTTATGTCAGGCAGACAG
>OIXA01003435.1_pt1 | contig 16580 bp, 9 predicted proteins | sample 1587721 | NCBI WGS metagenome assembly OIXA01 (sample SAMEA3888900, study PRJEB22519) | human gut metagenome | biome: human gut; feature: human-associated habitat; material: faeces | place: Denmark | collected 2013 | reverse complement strand
CCGTGACGTTTTCCACATGGGTGGCGTCGTTGGCGCAGGTGAAGGTGGCGGTGGCCTCGAAACCATCCGTCCAGCTCCACACAGGCTCACCGTAGGCGTGGCCGGTGGCCGCAATGGTCTCGGTCTTGGTGTCGCTGCACGTGGTGCAGGTGTAGGTCATGACGCCATTCTCGGTGCAGGTAGCCGCCGTGGTGACCTGACCGTCATCCCACGTGTGCTGGCCACTCTCCGTGGGGCAGGCCACGTAGTACATCCGCACTACATCGCCGTCCTTCAGCTGGTAAGTCCCCAGTGTGGCATAGATGGGCTGGCCGTTGTCGTAGCGCTCAATGGGCATCTCCCCATTGACGGTGAACATCCAGCCGGACCAACTGCCGAAGGCGCTGTCGCCGCCGGTAAGGCTCACGCTGTTGGGATCGGTGATACCGGAGAGATAGGTGCTGCTGCCGGTGTAGGTATACTGGTTCTCCGTCAGAGCCGCCATCACGGCATCCGCTGCCGTGCGGTGATCTCCGGTGGAGCAGGTGTAGGTGGCGCCCTCCAGATCGGTGAAGTCCTCCTTGAAGGTGCTTCCCTCCACATTCACGGTAACGGTCAGGGGCTGCAAATTGGGATCCTCGATGCCCTCGGTGCCGATGACGGTGACGGTGGTGGAAATGGGCTGCTTGTAGAACTGGGCAAACTGCTCATAGTCGGCATTGCCCTGGAACTTCTCGTAGTATTTGGCGTACTGGGTGTAGGTCAGAAGACTGTCCACGGTGATGCGGGTGTTGTACTTGGGCTGGGTCACCCGCAGCGTCTCGTGGGCCACCACAGCGCTGTTGCTGGAGCGGAAGCAGCGGTACTGCTGAGCTTCGTACCAGCCGGGAATTTCGTCCGCCTTGACGCCCACGGCATTGTAGCTGTCCATGTTGCGGATGAACTTATAGCCGGTGGTGGCGGGGACGATCTCGATGAAGGAGCGCATATCGCCGGTGACGTGGTCACGGTCGGCGTTGGCCTTGCGGATGCCCTCCCAGTACACATCCTCGGTGCATACCAGCTTCATGAAGGCGGCGGCAGTGTCCAGTTCCTCCTGGGTCAGAGGCTGAACGGTGAGGGTGATATCCTTGCTGGCCAGCACCGGCATGGAGGCGTAATCCGTACCCTCGCCGCTGGGGCGGGAGAGGATCTTCATGGTGATGGTGACGGTCTTGGCCTCCTGACCGGGCAGGGGGCGATAGGTCAGCATCCGGGCCACATTGGCCATGTTGGGGCCGGCGGACACCACCACATCGGCGTCGCTGGTATACAGCAGGATGGGGGTGTACTTGCCGTCGAACTCCTGCTGATAGTCTCTGGCGGAAATGACACTGAGCTGCTTGGTGGTGGGCAGCTGGATGTCGGAGACCACGTTTGCGGTGTCGAGCTTGGAATTGTCACGGGGATCCTTCAGGCCGATCTCACGCACCGCCGTCTCCAGCAGCGCCTGATAGTCCATGGCGGGAGGCGTATTGTCAGCCTTGACCACCACGGTATAGACCATGTTCAGGTTCAGATCCTCCCGGCCGTTATAGACCAGCTTCAGGGTCAGGGTCACGCTGGTGTCCTTCTTGGGCTGGGCCACCGTGACCGTATAAGGGGCAAAGTAGGGGTAAGAGACCTCCTTGAAGGAGATCACGCCGGTGTTGCTGGAGGTCCACGTGGCGGTGGTCCACAGCTCCAGATCCGTGCTGCTGCTGTAGTCCACCTTGCTCTCGTCCACGCCGGCCTTCAGGGGATACTTGGGCAGGCTGGTGAGGTCGGAGGCACTCTCCACCGACTCAGGCACGCTGATGCGGGCCGCCACGGTACGCAGAGCCTCCATGGCCTTTTCCTCGTCCAGAGGAATGCTGAACATGCACTCGGTGGTCTCCTTGGTGTAGGTATTGCAGGTCAGCACCAGCGTAGGCCGCACGATGCCGGAAGCCGCCGTGGTGCTGCCGTTTTCGTTCCACTTATACTGAATGGTGCCGTCGGCCGTGATGCCCACGTGGTTATAGCTGCTGTAAGATGCCTCCTTCATGCTGACGGTGACGTCCGTGATCCCGGCAGCCTCCAGCTTGGCCCGGAGCATGGTCAGTGCATTGGTGTCCTTGCCGTAGGTGACGTTGTAGGTACCGCCAATGGCCTTCTCGGCGGCCTCCAGCTTGGCCTCGGCCTCCGACTGCTCCGGAGACTTGCTCTCCGTCCAGACGGCATAGAGGTTGTATGTCTCGCCGTCCTGGCTGCCTTCGTCCCAATCGTCACCCTCCTCGAAGGGGCGGTTGATGGTGGCGCCGTCGGCATACTTGACGGTGCTGCCGTAGCTGGTCTCCGCCCAACCGGCGAAGGTATAGCCCTCCCGACTGTAGCCGCAGGGCGTCAGCTGCACATTCTGACCGAAGGGTGCCGTCTGGTCGGCCATGGTGCCGGTGGTGGTGTTCTTGTCGCTGTACTTGACGTTATACTTGATGATGTACTGATAGTCACGCCACTTGGCAATGAGAGTCACCTCGTCGCCGCTGAACACGGTGTCCTTGGTGACGGCCTCACCGAAGGAGCCGTCAGCATTCTTGATGTACCAGCCGTCCAGCGCCTTGTTGGCGGGGTAGTAGTAGCTGCTCAGAGAGGGCAGGCTGGAGAATACCTTGTCCGGCGTCACGGTCTTGTCCTTCAGCGTGTTCTTATAGCCGTTGCCGTCGAAGTGGACGGTGATGCCCTTGGTCCAGTGGGCGTACAGATGGAAGCCGTTTTCGGCGTCCACGGCGGTGAACTTGTAGGACGGGCCCACCGCATTGCCGCCCTCCGCCGCATCGAACCAGCCGTCAAAGATATAGCCGGTGCGGACGGGGTCCTCAATGGCGTCAAACTTGGTGCCGCCGCCCTCCTTAAGGATGTAGTTGTAGTTGCTGCCCACGATGCAGGTGCGGGTGCCGTTCTCTGCACCGTCATAGTTCGGGTGCAGGGTCACATTCACCGGCAGGCCGTACCAAGCGGCGTAGAGCGTGACCGTCTCCCCCTGCTTGGTGGTCAGGTTCTTCACCGGCTTCTCGTCGGCATAGCTGCCGCTGGAGGCGCCGGAGGATGCGCTCCAGCCGTTGAAGTAGTAGCCGGGGCGGGTGAAGGTGTTCTTGGGCAGCGTGACCTCCTGATCATAGGTAGCGGGGATGGAGTCCATGGCTCCCTGGCCGCCCTCACCGCCGCTGAAGGCGATGGTGTAGGTAATGGGGCTCCACTGAGCGGTGTAGATGACGTCGCCGGAGATCACCGTCTCCGCCGTCAGCTTCTCCTCGCCGTTGAACCAGCCCTCGAAGGTATAGCCCTTCTTGGTGGGGTCTGCGGGAATACGGTTGCCGATGGCGCTGTTCTGGGGGACCAGAACGGTGGTGTCGGTGTCGCCGTTGCGGAGCGTGACGGTGTAAGCGTCCGACCACACGGCGTACAGATCCAGATCCGTCTCCGTGGTGATGGCGGCACCGTCGGCATAGACCACAGCCCCGTCGGCGGAGGTGGCCCAACCGGCGAAGATCTTGCCCTCGCAGGTGAAGGTATTGGCCTTCAGGGTGCCCTTGCCGCCGAAGATCTTCTGCGTGGCAGTGTCCTCCGTGCCGTTGTTGGCGTGGAAGGTCACCACCAGCGCCTCACCGGCGGAGAAGTTCCGCAGATAGACGCAGTCGTCGAACTTGTTGCCGCTGCTGTCCTTCTCATACCGCACGGTCAGCTTTTCGCCCCGCTTGGCGTCCAGCTCCAGACCCTTCCAGTTCTTGTCGCCGCTCTCGCCGTCGACGAGGGTGGTGCTGCCCAGTGTGATGGTACACTTGTCGTACTTGGCCTCGGAGGAGACCTTATACTCGAAGGACAGGTGGGTATCTTCTGTAAAAGTCAGGGTCAGGGTGCTGGAGGAGTAGTTCTTTCCGGCATTGCCGGACATGAGGACCTCCTCGCCGTCCTTGGTGCTGACCTTCCATGCGGTGGTGCCGGCGCCGGGATCAGCGGCGATGGGGAGCCCGTCGAAATAGTCGTCAACGGACTTCTTGGCCGCAAAGACCGACGTGGGGATCAGGCTCACCAGCATGATCACCGTCAGCACCATGGAGAGCAGTCTCTTTTTCATGTTGCTTTCTTCCTTTCTCTGATACTCTCGTTGTCTCCCGCACGGAGACATTTCCGCCGCCGGAGGAGAAAATCGGAAGGAACGGATGCAAAAAAGCGGGTCCGCACCGGCATACCGATGCGGACCCGCTTTGTTTCCAAGCGGCCCGGCGGATGTCCCAGTGTCGGCAGGCATCCGATCCAGCGGCCGGCGTATCTGACTTATCCGGCTTGGCCGGCTTCACAGTGACCCACTCGCAGGGCTTTGCACCCTATTCCGCCTGCCCCGCAGCATGGGGCAGACCGCTCGATCTTCTATTCTCTTTTCGGCGGGGTTCGTCCCCGTTCAGGATGTTTCGACGTTTATCAGTATACCACAAGCCTTCCCCCATTGCAAGGGAGACTTCGCCCCCCTCCAGAGTGTATTTTACCCCGCCCCACGCAAAAGCTCCCTGCGCCGGAGCCTTCCCCCCAGCGCAGGGAGCCTTCTTCCCTTTTGCCCGGATACTTCCCGGCTTACTTGTTCACGCAGTACTCGCTGTTGGCAAGGCGCATGCTGTACCCCTCCACCGGCGCATCATAGCTGGAATGGCCATAGGAGACATAGTAATCTCCGTAAGCGCACCAATAATAGCCGCTCCTGTCCAGATACTTACCGTCGATGGCCTTGGTCATATCGGTGCCGCTGGGCTGATCGTTGCTCTTCAAAGTCGCCGTACCCTTCACATCCACGTAGGTGCTGCTCGGATCAAAATCCACCGTGATGTTCTCCACCGTGCAGTTCTCCACGCTGGCGTTGTCCACGCCGTTGCCACGCTGGATCATGCCGGCCAGACCGCCCATGTCATAGGCGGCGTGGATGGTGTTGTTCTTGGAAACGCAGTCCTTGAAGGTGACCTTCACGCCGGGATCGGCGCCCATGCCCAGCAGGATGCCGATCTTGCCGTAGCCCCAAATGGAGCTGTTGGTGACGCTGACATTCTCGAACAGAGTCGTGCCATAGGTATAACCCAGCACAACGCCGCCCACGTTGCCCGCAAACTGCGGTTTTGCATAATTCACAAAGAACACATCCGCTCCATCAAAGGCGATATCCTTAACAGTGACTGCACCGTTGATATCACCGATGAAGCCTGCGCCGTAAAGGCTGCTATTCGTGCAGCCACGTACCTTCATGTTCCGGATGGTATGGCCGTTACCGTTCACGACAATACCGGAAAGCCGCTTATAGCCGTTAATGGGCTTCCACAGGTACTCACCCAGATCCACATCATTGGCGAGATTCAAGGTATAACCGCTGTAATTCTTACCATCGTCCGTGACTTCCTTGGCAAACAGGGCCAGCTCCTCGGCAGAGGATACCGTCACCACCTTGTTGGCGGTATCCACCGGCGTGGCATAGCCGTCCGCCGCATGGTCAGTCCAGTAATCTCTGGCAAACACAGCGGTGAAGGGAGAGAAGTGGCTGACCTTCATGGTGACATAGCCGGTGGCGGCGTCGTACACATAGTGATCCGCCGCATCCGTCAGGGTCCCACTGTCATTTGTCATTTTCTCGCCATCATGATAGAGCTTCAGAGCGGTACGGTTCTTACCGACGTTCATCTCCACCGTCATCAGCGTACCATTCGTGCTGACAGCGTTGCCGCTCTGGTCCTTCATCGTGACCTCATAGCTCTGGCTGCTCTCGGTGCTTGCAACCTGCACCCCAGCGGGCGTGGCGCTCTTCACCACCTCCAGCTTCAGGGACTGCACACCCTCATCCAGAGCGCCCGCAGGCACCGTTACCTGAATGGTGTGGTCCTCTTCCTTGTCCTTCAGCACGGTGTCGCCCTTGGTGTTCACATTGGCCACGGCCACCACCGGATACTCCGCACCCGCATCATAGTCCTTGTCGAAGCTGTCGCTCTCCACGGTGTCCTGCGTGGCCACCACGGTAATGGCGATGCCGTCGATGGACTCGTTCATGTACTCGTTGCCGGCAGACTCCTTCATGTGGCCCTTGATGGTGAAGGCATTGCTCTCACCGGCCGCCAGATGCTGCTCAGCGCCCATCGCCACATCGCCGATGGTCCACTCGATGGCCTTGTTCAGCTTGGCGCTGCCGTTGATGCCGGTGATGATCACCTTGTACTTCAGCGCCAGATTGCCGTTGTTGACCACACGCAGCTCGGGCAGGGTATAGGTGCAGCCCGGCTCCCACAGAACCTGCTCGCCCGCAGCGGCCTTGACGAAGTCCAGCGTCTTGCCCTCGGCGGAGACCCACTGGCCAGCGGCATCCTTCATTTCCAGCGCCACATCCAGGTTACCGGCCTGAATTTTGTTGACACCCGTGCTTGCGGTGTCGGTGAACCATGCGAAGGTAGCGCCTACCAGCATAGCCAGGCACAGAACCATGGCCATGACGCTGCCCAGCAAGGCCCGTTTGGTACTCTTGCGGTTTGTCATCGTATCTTCCTCCTATTTTTTGCGTGTGCGGCGACGAGACTTTCGCATGGGGAGTACGGATCCTCACGTCGGGGCTGCGCCCCTCCTCAGAACGCCACTCCCTTTGGAACCCCCCTTATCGTTTCAGAGAAACGATAGCCGCCCATGGGCGGTTCGGCGTACACATGAATGTGCATATCATAGCACCGCAGCCGAAAAAGCATAAGGCCTTTTTTCACAGATTTTCGTCATTTTCTTCAAAAAAGCGCCCCAGACAGCAAAAAACACCGCAGGGTGGGGAAATTCCCCGTCCTGCGGTGTTTTATATGGCACCCCCGGCCAGATTCTAACTGGCGGCCTACCGCTTAGGAGGCGGTCGCTCTATACAGCTGAGCTACGGAGGCGGATACCCCGTTATTTTACCCCATAAGCAAGGCGCTGTCAATGCCTCACTCCGTCCGGAATACCTTCTCGAACTCCTCTGCCGTCATGGTCTCGTTGGCCAACAGATACTCCGCCACCTCCACCAGCTGGGGCCGGTACTGCTCCAGAATGGCGGTGCAGCGGGCGTAGGCGTCGTCCATGATGCGGCGGATCTCGCCGTCCATCTCCGCCGCCGTTTTCTCGGAATAGGGCCGGGTCTGGGCCATGGACTTGCCGATGAACACCTCGTCGTGTCCGGCGTCGAAGGCCACGTTGCCCAGCTGCTCCGACATTCCGTAGGTGCCCACCATCTTCCGGGCCAGCTGCGTGGCACGGCTGATGTCGTTGGAGGCCCCGGTGGAGATATCCCCCAGCACCAGCTGCTCCGCCGCCCGGCCGCCCAGCAGCCCGGCGATGCGGTCCAGCATATAGCTGCGGGAGAGGTACGACCGGTCCTCGTCCGGCAGATAGATGGTCATGCCGCCCGCCTCGCCCCGGGGAACGATGGTGATCTGATGCACCGGGTCCAGATCGGGCAGTGCGTGCATCACCACAGCGTGTCCCGCCTCGTGATAGGCTGTCAGCCGCCGCTCCCTCTCCGGGATGACCCGGCTGTGCTTCTCCGGCCCGGCGATGACCTTGATGATGGACTCCTGCAGATCCTTCATGGTGATGAAGGACTCGCTGCGCCGTCCCGCCAGCAGGGCCGCCTCGTTGAGGAGGTTCTCCAGATCGGCGCCGGTAAAGCCTGCGGTGCCACGGGCGATCTGCTTCAGATCCACGTCCTCCGCCAGAGGCTTGTTCTTGGCGTGTACCTGCAAGATCTCCTCCCGGCCCTTGATGTCCGGCAGCCCCACATAGACCTGCCGGTCGAACCGTCCCGGACGCAGCAGCGCCGGGTCCAGAATATCCACACGGTTGGTGGCAGCCAGCACCACCACGCCCTCGTTGGAGCCGAAGCCGTCCATTTCCACCAGCAGCTGGTTCAGGGTCTGCTCCCGCTCGTCGTGTCCGCCGCCCAGGCCGCTGCCGCGCTGGCGGCCCACGGCGTCGATCTCGTCGATGAAGATGATGGCCGGGGCGCTCTTCTTGGCCTGCTGGAACAGATCCCGCACACGGGAGGCGCCTACGCCCACATACATCTCCACAAAGTCCGAGCCGGAGATGGACAGAAACTGTACTCCCGCCTCACCGGCCACCGCCTTGGCCAGCAGCGTCTTACCGGTACCCGGAGGGCCTACCAGCAGCACACCCTTGGGGATATGCGCCCCCAGATCCAGATACTTCTGGGGCTCCCGGAGAAACTCCACGATCTCCCGCAGCTCCTCCTTCTCCTCGTCGGCCCCGGCCACATCCTGAAACGTGACCTTTTTCTCTCCCGGCGTACTGACCTTGGCCTCTCCAAACCGGGACAGCTTGTCCTGCGCCCCGGCTCCGCCGCCGGCCATGCGGTTCATGAGATTCATCAGCAAAATGAAGCCCAAAAACGCCAGTACATACGGCAGCAGCAGCTGCAGCCAGTTGGTGGAATGGTCTGCGTGATAGTTATAGGCGGTGATAATACCACTGTCATACTGCTTCTGCACCAGCTCGTTGAGATCCTGATAGAACAGGTCGAAGTCGTACAGGTCGGAGGTAACGGTGCTGCCCCCCTTCAGCTTGGCCGTGATCCGGGTGTCGCTGATGGAGAACTCCTGCACCTTCTCCTCTAAAAAGTATTGCCGCAGCTCAGAGTAGGGGATGTCCCCGGCGGTCCGCATGGTGGACACCACATAGGCCACCGCGCATACCGCCAAAATCACCATCAAAATGGTGCCGAAACCGATCTTTCTTCGTTCTGCCAAATGCTTTCCTCCTCTCAGCCGATGGCCCGCACGCCCTGCCAGCTGCTGCCCCCGGTCAGGGAAATGGCCAGCAGCACACGGGCCTTCACATTGCCCACCGGGATATAGCTCTCCTCCCAGTACCGGGCATCATTCGAGCCGGAGCGGTTATCGCCCAAGAAGAACAGGCACCCCTCCGGCACGGTGAAGGAGGACTGGTCGGGGCTGATGGTACCGCCCTGCTGATCCAGATACTCCTCCTCCAGCCGCTGGCCGTTGATGTAGACATAGCCGCCAGAGAAGGACACCGTGTCCCCCGGCAGGCCGATGACCCGCTTTACCAGCAGCTTATCCAACTCGTCGCTCCAGAAAGTGACGATGTTCCCCCGCTCCGGCACCGGGTCGCCCATCACATAGGGCAGCTGCCACGAGATCAGCAGCGTCTTTTTGGGGATGGTGGTCTCCATGGAGCCGGAGGGTACCCAACTCAGCTGCAAAATTACCCGGAACACCAGCACCACCACCACCGCCGTGACGATGAGATAGCCGAAATCCGACCAAAAGGCGGCAAAGCCGCTCTTTTTCTTCTTGACCGCCGCCCCGCCGGAGCCGCTTCCCTCACCGGGCCCGGCCATCGCATCGGAGTCCACCGCACCGGCTGCATAGTCGGCGCTCGCCCCATCGGCAGAACCGCTCATGCTGTCAAAGTCCGCCGCCGGTGCCGCTTTACCTCCGGCCACCGAAGCGGCTCTCCGGCCGGCCGAGACGGACTCGCCGTCTCCCGGCGTTATCGGAGCAGTCTCCTCCGAGGTCATCTCCCACGGATCCCGCTCCCGGCGGGCCTTATCCTCCACCTGCCGGACAGACTGCTCCCTCGGCTCTGCCTGAGCCGCCTCTGCCGACGTGGCCTCTACCGGAGATACCTTCTCCTCCGGGGTCATCTCCCACGGGTCCCGCCCCCGGCGGGCTTTATCCTCCGCCTGCCGGGTACGGCTGCCCCGGCGTTCCGGCTCCTGCCTGGGGGTCGCACCGGCCAGCCGCCGGCCCTGATAACCCCGCTTCCGTTCCTCCACAGACCATTCCTCCTTCCGACCGCCGGCCCTCTGCCGGCACAGCGCCGCTTCTCCTGCGCTGTCGCTTACTTACTGTATACCTCCGGCTTCAGCACGCCGATGTAGGGCATATTGCGATACTGCTGGCAGTAGTCCAGCCCGAAGCCCACCACGAACTCGTCCGGCACCTCAAAGCCCGCCAGATCGGGGTAAATGGGCTTTTCCCGGCGGGAGGGCTTGTCCAGCAGGGTGACGATGGTGATGCTATTGGCTCCCTTGGCCAGCATATAGTCCTTCAAAAAGTACAGGGTATTGCCGGAGTCCAGAATATCCTCCACCACGATGATGTCCCGGCCGGAGATATCCCGCTGCAGATCACGGGTGATCTGCACCACGCCGGAGGACTTGGTGGCGTTCTGATAGGAGGACAGGCCGATGAACTCCACCTCGCTCTTGCACTGGGTGGCCCGCACCAGATCCGCCATAAACAGGAAGCACCCGTTCAGAACCCCCACAAACAGCGGATTCCTGTCGTGGAACTTATCGTAGAGCTGATCGCCCATCTCCTGAATGCGGTCATGGATCTCCTGCTCACTGAACAGGACCTTCAGGATGTCCTGATCCATATTGTTCTTAGCCATTACTTTCTTCCTCCTGATCTTTCTCGATCATCAAAATATTTATATTGCTGCCGTCTTTTTCCGGCAAAAATCTCTGATCCGTTCCCACGCCGTATACGGCGGCGGGTTCTCCGTTTATACACACCACCGGGGTGGTTCTCCGTCGCCGGGGCGGCATCCCCCGCTCCGTCAGCAGACGTTTGACGCTGCGGCAGCCTCTGGCCCCCGGCAGGGTCAGACCGTCTCCCCTTTGCGGACAGCGGAGTGTCCATTCGGACATTTTCCCACCGTCCGAAAGCGTCAGGATATGGTCCGAAAACCGGCCCGTTTTGGACAGCCCTTCTCCGTCAGGGGGCGGGGTATTTTTTTCGCTTCTCCACACCCGGACGAGATAGTCTCCCCAGACCTGCTCCCCCTCCGACAGGGTCAGGGGCGGGGGCGAGGGTGGGGTCATCTCCAGATGCAGCACATCCTTCTCCCGCCATGCCGTGACGCCCTCCGGCAGATCCAGCATCCCGCCCTCCCGGAGGGACAGCAGGGCCTCTATGTGGGCGGCGGATACATCCTTCTTCCCGACGGGGAGCCGCTCCAGCAGCAGCCGGAGCATCCGGGGCCGCAGCTCCTCCGGTGCCGATCGCAGCACGGCTTCAGACACCGATACGGCGGTGGGTGCCGATGTGAAATCAGGCGAAATATCGCCCGTTTTTCCGTCCTCCAAGGGCCGGTTGGGAGAAACCGTCCTCTCCGGCAATGTGCCGGGAAATGTCGCAGTATCCGGTACAGCGTGGGCTGCATCGCCGAAAGTCTCTGGGCCTCCCGACTTTCGGATTGACGGGCAATCGGATACGGCTGTCTCCAGATAGGAGCGGGCCAGCCGATCCAGAAAAACATTCTCCCGCCGCAGGATGGCGGCAGCCCGCGCGATGCTCCGCTCTGGGGCAGGGTGGAGCGTCACCAGCAGAGGCCACACCTCCTGTCGCAGGCGGTTGCGGGTGAAGTCCATGCTGTCGTTAGTCTCGTCCTCCACATGGCCCAGACCGTGGGCCGTGAGATATGCCTCGATCTCCTGCCGAGGGGTCTGGAGCAGGGGGCGGATCAGCCGTCCCCGCACCGGGGGAATGCCCGCCAGCCCCTCCGGGCCGGTGCCACGCAGCAGGTTCAGCACCACCGTCTCCGCCTGATCCGACAGGTGGTGGGCGGTGGCGATGCGGGAGGCTCCGATGGCGTCGGCCGTGCGCTCCAGAAAGTCGTAGCGCAGGCGGCGGCCTGCCTCCTCCACGCCCCAGCCCTCCTGCCGGGCGATGGCCCGGACGTCGCCCCGCTCCACATAGAGCGGCACGCTCAGCTCCCGGCAGAGCCCGGCCACGAAAGCCTCGTCCCGTCCCGCCGTGGGGCGCATCAGATGGTTATAGTGGGCGGCGGCCACGGCAAAGCCCCGGCGGCGACCCAGCGACGCCAGATAGTGCAGCAGGCACACGGAGTCCCGGCCCCCGGACACGGCGCACAGCACCGTCTCCCCGGCGGCGGGCAGCATCCCCTGCTGCTGCATCCACGGCATCAGATCCATGACTCGTTACTCCTCGTCGTAGCGGTTTTCCAAGGTGCCGAAGGTGGTATACTCCGGCATCCAGCGCAGCTCCACCTTGCCGGTCTCGCCGTGGCGGTTCTTGGCCACGATGCACTCGGCGATGTTGCGCTTTTCCGAATCCTCTTTATAGTAATCGTCACGATACAGGAACATGACGATATCGGCATCCTGCTCAATGGCGCCGGACTCACGCAGGTCCGACAGCATGGGGCGCTTGTCCTCACGCTTTTCGTTGGCACGGGACAGCTGGGACAGGCACAGCACCGGCACCTGCAGCTCCTTGGCCATGATCTTCAGCATCCGTGAAATATCCGCCACTGCCTGCTGGCGATTCTCACCGCTGTAGCCCTTGCCCCCGGCGGAGGTCATCAGCTGCAGATAGTCGATGACCACCAGACCCAGGTTTTCCAGGCGGCGGCACTTGGCGTTCATATCTGCCACGGTGAGCAGGGGGTTGTCGTCGATGCGGATGTTGGTCTGGTTGAGCACAGAGGCCGCCTGGGCAATCTTCTCCCAGTCACTCTCACGGAGGTTGCCGGTGGCCAGGCGGGTGTTTTCAATAAGGCCCTCGTTGGCTAAAAGCCTTGTCACCAGCTGCTCCTTGGACATTTCCAGGGAGAAGATAGCCACCGTTTTGCCGGAGGCCTTGGCCGCCGACAGGGCCACATTCAGGGCCATACTGGTCTTGCCCATGCCGGGCCGGGCCGCCAGCAGCAGCAGGTCCGACTTATTCAGGCCGTTGATCTTCCGGTCCACCGCGGACAGGCCCGTGGACAGGCCCGGCGGCTCGCTGCCGGCGGTGAGCTTGGCCAGCTGCTCCATAACATCGTTGAGCACGGCGCCCACGGTAGCCATTTCCTGGCTGCCCCGGCCCTGGCGGATGGCATAGATCTTCTGCTCCGCTGCCGACAGCAGGTCGCCGGCGGTGCCCACGCCCTCCTGCACCATGGCGGCGATGTCCCCCGCCGCCTTGGCCATGGAGCGCAGCAGGGCCTTATCCCGGATGATACCCGCGTACTCCATCACATTGGCGGAGGTAGGGGTCACCTCCATGAGCTGGAGGAGATAGGCCCGGGTATCGTCCCGGTATACGCCGTTTTTTTCCATTTCCCGGGCCACGGTCACGCCGTCAATGGGCCGGGAATAGATGAACATGGAATAAATGGTCTCGAAGATTTCCCGATTCTGCTGCAGGTAGAAGTCCTGCGGCTGGAGCTTGTCCATCACGTCCTTGATGCAATCGGCATCAATGAGCATGGATCCCAGCACCGCCTGCTCCGCCTCCGGAGAATGGGGCATGGCCCGGCTCAGCAGCTCATCCATAGGCATAGGGGAAACCTCCTTTCCGTTTGATACGTCCTCTTATTTTTCCTCCGTCACGATGACGTACACCGTGCCGCTGATCTCAAAGCCCAGCTTAGCCTTCACCTGATAGCTGCCGAAGCTCTTGATGGGCTCATCCAGCACCAGCTTCTTGCTGTCGATGTCCACGCCATGCTGCTCCTTCAGAGCGGCGGCGATCTCCCGGCCTGTCACGGCGCCGAAGAGCTTGCCGCCCTCGCCGCCCTTAGAGGACACCTTCACCTGCAGGCCCTTGAGCTTTTCTGCGATCTCTGTGGCGGCGGCCTTAGCCTCCGCGTCGGCCTTGGCCTTGGCCTTCTCCTGCAGGCGCATGGTGTTCATGGCGTCTGCCGTGGCCAGCACAGCCAGGCCCTTGGGCAGCAGAAAGTTCCGGGCGTAGCCCTCGGCTACCTCGATCATTTGGCCCTTCTTACCCTTGCCTCTCACATCGGCTTTCAGAATAACTTTCATTTATTGGTTCCTCCTTGGTTGGGTTTTTCGTAGTATTTGTCAATGGCCTCCTGGAGCTTTTGGCACACCTGCTCCACCGTCACGCCGGGCAGCTGCCCACCGGCGCTGGTGGAGTTGCCGCCGCCGCCCAGGGCCTCCACAATGACCTGCACATTCACTTCACCCAGGGACCGGGCAGAGATATACACGCCGTCATCCTTGGGATAGAACACGAAGGACGCCTGCACGCCGCTGAGGGTCAGCAGCTCATCGGCGGCCTTGGCGGCCGTCACCCGCTCACAGGGCTCGTCAATGGCGGCAATGGCCAGGTCCTCCCGGTACAGCACCGCCCGCCGTATGATGGCATAGCGGTCGATCATGGATTCCAGATCGCTCTGGAACATCCGCTGCACATCCTGGGTGTCGGCCCCGGCCCGGCGCAGATACGCCGCCGCCTCAAAGGTGCGCCCGCCGGTGCGGTTGGTAAAGTTCTTGGTATCCAACACAATGCCCGCCAGCAGAGCCTCCGCCTCGGTTTTCAGCAGGTCGCCGGTCTCCAGCAGGTACCCCAGCAGCTCCGTCACCAGCTCGCTGGCAGAGGAGGCGTAGGGCTCGTGAAAATTCAGGGCCATTTTCTCAATGTAGCTGCTGCCCCGGCGGTGGTGGTCGATAACCGCCACCCGGTTGCAGCTTTCCAGCAGCGGCTCGGACTCCACGCTTTCCGGGCGGTTGGTGTCCACCACCACCAGGAGTGTGTCCGGCTGCACCCGTAAAAAGGCATCTCCGCCGCCGATGAATACATCCTTGTATTCCGGCAGGGCCCGGAGCTTTCGCAGCATAGGTCCAACGGAATTATTTTCCATGTCCAGCACAATGCGGGCGGCCTTACCCCGCTTGCGGGCAATGGCACATATGCCCGCCGCAGCGCCCAGAGTGTCCATGTCGGCATACTTGTGGCCCATAACGTACACATGCTCCGTGTCGTCCATCAGGTCGCCCAGGGCGTTGGCCATGACCCGGGATTTCACCTTTGTTCGTTTTTCCGTGGTCTTGGCCCGGCCGCCGTAAAATTCAAAGTTCATCTGGTCCTTCACAACAGCCTGGTCACCGCCCCGGCTCAGGGCCATCTCCAGAGCAAGGCCGGCGTTTTTATACAGGGCCTCAAAGTCCGCCGCCTCCCGGCCCACGCCGATAGAGAGCGTGGCGTATACCCCCTCGCCCGCCTGCACCGTGCGCACATCATCCAGGACGGAAAAGCGGCCGGCGGCGAATTTTTCGTATCGGGCTTCGTCCAAAACCATCAGATAGCGGTCCCGGTCGGATTTCATCAGCAGCGCGCCGCTCCCGCCCCCACGGCGGAGCGCTTGCCCTCCGGGCAGGCGCTCATGAGATCCTCGTAGTTGTCGATCATGATGATGGCCACCACAGGCCGTGTCTCGGCCAAGGTCGTGCGCATATGCTCCAGATCTGTCACATCCATCCAGTAGGTGGTGGCCAGCACGCCCATATGCCCCGTTCCCTCAGGCCGGGACAGGCAGCCGAATATCCGGTAGCGCCGTCCGTTCCAGGTAAACAGACCCGGGAACTCCGCCTTTCCCTCCAGGATCCAGTGGGTCTCAAAGCCCTCCACCACGTCCCGCACCCGGGACTCGAAAATATCCTTCCCCACACCCGGCAGGTCCGTGAACAGGTCGTTGGCCCAAAGCACGTCATCGTTTTCGGGATTAAAGACCATCATGGGCATGGGGGCAAAGAGCATGTTGCTGTTTTTGGCGGTATCGGCACCGCCGGCTATGCGCTCCACATACTGGTGCAGCTGCTGCTGCACAACCTTACTCCGCCGGTGACTGATATACCACACCGCCAAGGCAGCGGCCACCTCGCCGATGGCCAGAGCCAGAGATATCTTCGCCGTGACTGCGGCAAATAGGAGCAGCAGCAGGATATACGCCACCGTGTTGGTGCGCACCAGCTTTCGGATTCTCTCGTTCATGGCCTTCCCTCCCTTGTCATATGCAGATAGTGACCCAGTTTGCTGATTTTACATTATACCATATTCGCCCGGGGGGCACAAGCGTTTCTTTCCCCCTACAGGCCACTTTTTTCCGCCCTGTCGAAAAGTCCGGAAACCCGGCGCACGTTTGGGGGTGTACAAATGGCAATAAATGTGCTATACTATAAAATAATTAGAGGGAAATCCTTTCCCCTGCCGGGCGGACATGGCCGTCCGCCCCTGCCAGGCAATGCGCTGTAGGGCGGCACCCCCACCTTTCCGTTTTGTGTAGAGGCCGATGCCCGCATCGGCCCGAACCGGGCTTGCGCCGCACCCCTTGTAACGTGTCATTGCACAACCAGTGACCGTCGTCACTGGTTATATTCGTATCTTTTCGCGGGCAATGTGGATGCCGCGATGCGATAAACGGGGCTAATCCCCCGAAAAAATCATACTACGGTCACGGTCAGGCGGTCCTCCGCCGCCGCGCAGGGCGATGCAGGGCCCGACGCAGGCGGGGCGCCTTTGTTTTGATGCGCATTTTTGCGTTCATTCCGCCCACCGCGGCCCCGGAAGTAAAAAGGAGAATCAATACTTTTATGGCAGAAAAATTAAAAATCATCCCCCTGGGCGGTCTCAATGAGATCGGCAAAAACATGACCGCCTACGAATACGGCGGCGAGATCATCGTGGTGGACTGCGGCATGGCCTTCCCCGGCGACGATATGTACGGCATCGACTGCGTCATTCCCGACGTCAGCTATCTGGTGA
>OIXA01003429.1_pt1 | contig 16595 bp, 12 predicted proteins | sample 1587721 | NCBI WGS metagenome assembly OIXA01 (sample SAMEA3888900, study PRJEB22519) | human gut metagenome | biome: human gut; feature: human-associated habitat; material: faeces | place: Denmark | collected 2013 | reverse complement strand
AGAAAAATAAGGTTCTCTTTATTTTTTGCTTTTTTACGGTTAAAGGTAAAATGATGTCAAAACAGCTACCTTTTTCAAGGGAGCTTTCCACGTCTATCCTTCCACCATGAGCCTCAACGATTTTCTTCACATATGATAGTCCCAAGCCGAATCCCTTCACGTCATGCAAATTCCCCGTGGACACACGATAGAATCTTTCGAAGATCAATTTCTGATCTTTCTTAGCAATTCCTATGCCATTATCAATGACACTTATTATAATTTCTTTATCTTTATTACGAGTATAAATGGTAATTTCTGGTGGTTTTACACAATATTTTATCGCATTATCCACGAGATTGGAAATCACGTTTGTCACATGCACCTCATCCGCAAGCACTTCATCTTGATCTGCCTCAAGATAAGCAGAGAACTTACCCCCTTTATCCTCCACACGTAAGCTAAATTTAGGCAATAAATCTTCAATCAACTGATTAATATTTATATTTTTTAGCTTTAGTTTCATCCGGGTTTCCGTGAACAAGGCCGTTTGCAACACCCGTTCCACCTGGAAAGTCAAACGTTTACTCTCATCCCGGATAATCGTGGCCACCCGGTCAATGGTCTCCGGGGTATTCGTCACCGCCCCGTCCTTCAACATCTGCGATGCCAAAGAAATTGTCGCGATCGGAGTTTTAAACTCGTGCGTCATATTATTAATAAAGTCATTCTTGATGACCGACAACTTTTTCTGCCGGACAATAACGATCAGACAGAACACAGCACAGAACACGATAGCAATCGTGATCAACACCCCAGGCAGAACCATCCACACGGAACCTGCCGTATCGGACGATGCATCCGGGAACTTCAGATACAGGATAGCTGATGAACTTTCACCCGGAAATATCTTCCGGCTAAGCGTCACATCATCCGAGACATGACTTAAAAAATTCTTGGAAGTCAAAATAAATTTACCATTTTCCTTAATACCGAATTCAAAACGGGAACGGATTCCCGCATCTGTCAGCGTGTTACCGATAAAACCATATAGATTATTCAAATCAACCCGCCCCTCGATCACGTGTTTATCTTCTTTCCCTTCCGGCACAAACCTGTAATTTTCCCCGGTTCGCTCTTTCATGGCTTGTTGCAACTTGGAGATAGAAGTGGCCAAATTATCTTCCTTGAACTTACTTCCCACAAACTCACTGACATCCTTCACCTCCGAATCATCATCAATCAAATTAAGCATAGAATTGGCAACTGCCGACGGGTCATTCTTCACAGCAATCGGACGTTTCGGGTCAATATAGATCGGGGCATCAATCTCCACACCCCGACGTCTGACCTCAGACAGATTCCTGTTTTCAGAAAGCCTACCCGCCTCTTCCTGCTTGCGGATATAATCAACCATATCATCCATAGCCCGGTTAGCTGAGTAGAAGAATTGCTCCTTCTTCACCTCGTAAGCCGTTTGGAAATAACTGGTCTGGAGAATAATCAATCCCAGCAAGGATATACCAAACACAATTCCTAATATGATTATCTGTTGCTTTCTCATACACGCAAATTTAACAAATCCATTTTAACAATTGACAAACTTAATACTATTTAACAAAAATATAACTCATTGATCCTCTTCAAAATTTTATCCTATCCGCAAATTAAACAAGCCCAAAACCCACTTTCTCCCATTTTTAACGTTAATAAAACTTTTGAATTTATCATTTTATCCAACACTTTCCGCTTTCCCAATCCGCCGGAATCACCTAAAACAACGTAGCTTGCCAATCATCCGTTCGCCGATTCTTCCGCAGATGCTTGTAGGCCAAATCCGTCACTTCACGCCCCCGGGGAGTTCTTTTCAGAAAACCTTCCTTAATCAAGAACGGCTCGTAAACCTCTTCCAAGGTTCCCGGGTCCTCACTGACCGCAGTTGCAATCGTAGTCAAACCAACAGGCCCTCCCTTAAACTTATCAATAATCGTCAACAGTATTTTATTATCCATATCATCCAGCCCGAACTTATCAATATTCAAAGCTTCCAGCGCAAAGGTCGTGATCTCAAGATCAACCACCCCGTTTCCCTTCACCATGGCAAAATCCCGTACCCGACGCAGCAAGGCATTAGCAATACGTGGCGTCCCGCGACTTCTGGACGCTATTTCCTTCGAGGCTTGACTCGTGATCTTTGTTCTTAAAATAGCTGCCGAACGCTCCACGATTCCCGTCAACACGTCGAGATCGTAATACTCCAAATGACTATTGATTCCAAAACGCGCTCTCAACGGGGCTGTCAGCAAGCCGCTACGCGTGGTTGCCCCGATCAGCGTGAAAGGACTCAATTGGATCTGCACGGATCGGGCTGCCGGACCTTTATCTATCATAATATCAATCTTAAAATCCTCCATCGCCGAGTAAAGATACTCTTCCACGATCGGACTTAACCGATGAATCTCGTCAATAAACAACACATCATTCGGCTCCAAATTAGTTAACAACCCCGCTAAATCACCCGGTTTATCCAACACCGGACCGGAAGTAATCTTAATCCCGACTCCCAACTCGTTGGCAATAATAGCCGACAACGTTGTCTTTCCCAACCCGGGAGGGCCGTGCAACAGAACGTGATCCAAAGATTCACCTCGCATCTTCGCAGCCTCCACGAAGACCTCCAAATTATCCACAATTTTCTTTTGCCCACGAAAATCACTAAAACTCAACGGACGCAAAGCTTTCTCCAGTTCTTTCTCATTATCTGGCACATTCCCGGTCCTTATATCAAAATTACCCATGTACTACTTTATTAATAACAATCTATTCAATTCGTAAATGTACAACAAAACAATTGAAAACGGAAAATGGAAAATGGAGAATAAATTAATTATCTTTTTTTGGCAAAGAAATTTTTTACCAATTCTCCACATTCATTCTCTAAAACTCCGGTAACCACGTTTGTCTTCGGGTGCAACACAGACGGGGAAAGCCGGGCATACCCCCGATGCGGATCGGCAGCCCCGTACACCAATTCTCCCAATTGGGCCCAAGCAAGCGCACCGCCACACATGACGCACGGTTCTAACGTGACATACAGGGTACAATCATTTAAATATTTTCCTCCCAATAAAGAAGTCGCAGATGTGATGGCAAGCATCTCCGCATGCGCCGTCACATCATTCAAACGCTCGGTTTGATTATGAGCCCGGGCGATTACCCGACCTTTACAAACGACTACTGCCCCTACCGGAATTTCTCCTTCTTCTTCAGCCAAGCGGGCTTCTTCCAACGCTTTCCGCATAAATATCTCGTGCTTATCCATAAATACTATTTTCTCTTATTATACTCTCTTTCTTTTCCCCACGAAACCCAGGTATATACCAAGGCCGAAACGATCAATCCCACGGTCACAAGCAATGCCAGCACCAACCACCAGTTGGCAGACTCCTGTTTCCGGTTCATCTCTTCAATCTCCCGCAGAAATTTTTGATTCTTGTATTTTTTCAACACCTGACGATAACGCCCGTTATCATAAAAGGAATCGTACAACTCCAAAACCGAATCCCGTCGATGCAAGACGCCACAAAACGCCTGCCGGTTTTCCATATCCTCGTGATATTCGCTCAACAATTCCAACACCTGAGCCTGAACCAATTGACTCTCCGGGGATTCTGCTTTTTTATAACTAATACCTTCCAGATACGCAACAGCCTCATCCTTTTCCCCCATCTCCCACAAACAACGCCCATACCTTAAATAATTCATGAACATCACACCGGGAACCTTCAATTGATTTTCACGAGCATATATCTCGTAAAAGTCAATCGCACTTTTTAATGCTATCAAAGCCGAGTCTCGAAGTCCCTCCTGGATAAAAGATTCGGCAACACGAGTAAGCAACACGTTGCGCATTCCACCTCGTTTTTCATTCATCAACCCGCCCCTCAATATTTCCCGTGCCTTTTCGTGATACCCCAATCCAGAATAAGCCTCGGCTACCTGAATCCCGTAACGTCCAAGCCTACTTGAATCCGGCAATTCCTTTAAAACCTCTTCATACCAGAGTAACGCCTCCTCATGCCTTCCTAACTTTTTCAGGCTTGCCGCCATCTGCTCGTAAAAAGGTTTCACCTTATCCCGGAATCTTGATCGTCGCAAAAGGCGATAGGCCTCCTCGTAACAAGCATATTGTTCTTCATATTCCTGCAAAACCCCATATAAAGTTGCTTTCAAGCGATAAGCCTCGATCTCCCCCTCCGTATCCGAAAGTCCTCGATACAACGACAATGCCTGATCCACGGCTCTAAAAGCCCGGTCTATATCGATCGATTTAAAAAAACAAGCTCCCAAGTAATAGAATTTAGCCTCTTCCTCCCGGGTAAACACCACCTTGGAAGGCACCCGGCTTATAAAACGAATGGCCTCTTCCACACAGCTATCCCGCAAAATCAAAGAGCCGTAAAGCCGGGTTAATTCCAGCGCCACTAAATTCTTCACGTCCCGCGGGGCAATCCGGTAGGCCTCCCGTAAGTAAATCCGAGCCTGTTGCATCTGCTCCACCTTAGTGGAATAACAACGTCCCGCGACCAACAATACTTTCGAACGAAAAAAATTAGGCAACCCCATAGACATCTTTACCAAAGAATCAAACGCAGGCGATAACATCACAGAGTTTTCCAACTCCCTGCACAATTCTGCCGTTTTCGCTTTTTCATTTTTCCGACAAGAAGACAACAAAAACAAAATTGTTATCCCCATGCATATTATGATTACAACTCGTTTCATTCCTGCTAATTTCGTTCTGCCACACCTATATTAATAACTTACATCTTATCAGATACGTTTTTACAAGAGGTAAAAATCCATATTTTCCGTGAAGGTTACAAATTTTCTCCCACATTTTTTCTTTTCACATACGCGAGAACCCGATCAACACTTGAAAACAGGTTTTATATCCCACTTATCGAGCAGATACCCCCCACACACAAGGTATACCTACCGTACTCGATTGGATAAAGACGCTTCAACTCATCTATATCTCAACTTTATGTCGGCTATATCCCATAAACTGGAAATTATAACAACTAATCAAAGATTAAAACACGTGAATATCTGCAAACTTGTTCTTGCCAGCTGGTTTTACACACAAAATTCCTTTCTGTATATTTTTGGGTTTAAATAATTTTATCCTTACCTTTATCTTTTAATTAAGTAATTTACTCATTAAAATAACAATTGCTATGCAGACAATTGATAATTACAACTTTAAGAACAAGAAGGCGCTTATCCGCGTAGACTTCAACGTACCTTTAAATGAAAAGTTCGAGATCACGGACGACACCCGTATGCGGGCAGCCATTCCCACGATCAAGAAAGTGTTGGCGGGAGGAGGTTCCGTAATATTGATGTCTCACCTCGGACGCCCGAAAAATGGACCGGAAGACAAATTTTCATTAAAACATATCCAGAAACACTTGGAAGAACTGTTGGGAGTACCCGTGAAGTTTGCCGATAATTGCATCGGGGAAAGCGCAATAAAAGCTGCAGCAGACCTGAAACCGGGAGAAGTTCTCCTGTTGGAAAACCTTCGATTCTACAAAGAAGAAGAAAAAGGAGACGAGAACTTCGCTCAAAAACTGGCTTCTTTAGCCGACGTTTGGATCAACGACGCCTTCGGAACAGCCCACCGAGCTCACGCATCCACTGCAGTCATAGCTAAATTTTTCCCGAATGACAAACTATTCGGCTACGTCATGCAAGGAGAGTTGGAAAGCGTGGATAAAGTAATGCACAACCCCACCCGCCCGTTCACGGCCATCATGGGAGGCTCCAAAGTTTCATCCAAAATCGACATTATTATGAACCTCATGGATAAGGTAGATAACCTCATCCTAGGGGGAGGAATGACTTACACGTTCAAAAAAGCACTGGGCGGTCATGTCGGCAATTCTATCTGCGAGGAAGATAAACTCGACCTGGCTCTTGAAATCATGAAACTAGCCAAAGAAAAAGGTGTAAATCTTGTATTGGCAACCGACACTGTCGCTGCCGACGCTTTCGACAATAACGCCAACACCCAAATCGTTCCTTCCATGGAAATTCCCGATGAATGGGAAGGATTGGATGTAGGCCCGGAAAGTATTGCCTCCTTCACCAAGGTCATCGAGCAATCCAAAACCATCCTTTGGAATGGTCCCGTGGGTGTATTTGAAATGCCGAAATTCGCAGTGGGAACCAAAGCTATCGCTGATGCCATTGTAAAAGCCACTGCAAATGGCGCATTCTCTTTAATCGGGGGAGGAGACTCGGTTGCCGCCATCAACCAATTCGGTTTAGCCGACAAAGTTAGCTACGTATCCACCGGAGGTGGTGCCCTACTCGAATACATCGAGGGGAAAGAGTTACCGGGAATCACGGCTATTAGAGAAAAATAGACTTCATCAAACATCATAATCGTGACCGGAGTAAATTCCGGTCACTTTTTTTATATAGAAAATTTCTTTTTTGAGACTTTACACTATTGAATCATTATTACCTATTCTCTCGAATTTCTACACGTCTCCATCAAGACCTCATTAACAAGTTAACGGACTAAGCTTTTTTACATCCATTAAAAAATTACAGAAAAAAAGTAGGAATACAATTATATTTATATACCTTTGTGACGTCATGGTGATCTCTTCCCCCTGCAAGGGAAAAGATTGAATAGGGAATCCGGTGGAAATCCGGGACTGTGCCCTCAGCTGTAAGTTCTTAAAAAGGTTTTCGCATTCTAATGGTCACTTTTTCAACAAGAAAAGGGAAGGCCGCGAATTCCGGAACAAGTCAGAAGACCTGCCTGACAAAATATAAATCCGTTACTCTGGGGATTTGGGGTAAAGGAGATGTGCGAAGTTATTCATAAAAATAAAATTGTGTTGACGTCCCCCGGGATGGAACATTATGAACAAAGGAGCATTACAGCGTGAGTATATTTATACTGACGTAATTAATTCTTTTTCAACGAGAAAAAGAAAATGTTTCTCTATGATGGCAACGAGAGACAGCGAATGTTACCCCTTCAACGGCAAACATACGCCTCGATCCTCTGTATCCTTTCCCTTCTCACTTTCTTCCCTTCAAATTCTCCCCTGTAACAGACAGCAAACGGCTTTTATTTACTGCAATTTTTCTTTATTCAAAATATTACAACTAATAAAACATCAAAGATCATGATGACAAAAGAACAGTACATTGAGAGTCTCAGGAAACTAAACCTGAAGGTCTATTTCATGGGAGAACTAATCAGCAACCCCGTAGATCACCCGATGATCCGCCCGTCCATGAATTCAGTGGCCATGACTTATGAATTGGCAGAAAAAGATGAGTACAAGACGCTCATGACGGCAAAATCCAATCTTACCGGAAAAACAGTTAATCGTTTCTGCCATCTGCATCAAAGCACCGAAGACTTGATCAACAAGGTAAAGATGCAACGTTTAGTCGGACAGAAAACCGGGGCCTGTTTCCAACGCTGCGTTGGAATGGACGCCTTCAACGCCATTTACTCCACCACTTACGAAATTGACCAAGCTCATGGAACGGAATACCACAAACGTTTCACAGAGTACTTGAAATATGTACAAGACAACGATCTCACTGTCGACGGGGCAATGACCGATCCGAAAGGAGACCGGGGGCTTTCTCCATCACAACAAGAAGATCCTGACCTATATCTTCGCATCAAGGAGGTGCGCCCAGATGGGATTATCGTTCGCGGGGCCAAAGCTCACCAAACCGGGGCAGTCAATTCCCACGAACACTTGATTATGCCAACCGTGGCCATGAAAGAATCCGATAAAGACTACGCTGTTTCATTTGCCATACCTTCTGATGCGGAAGGCGTACTCATGATCTACGGACGCCAGTCCTGCGATACCCGCAAAATGGAAAAAGATGCGGATCTCGACTTGGGAAATTCACAATTCGGTGGACATGAAGCTCTTGTGATATTTGACGATGTATTCGTCCCCAACGAGCGAATTTTCATGTGTAAAGAATACGAATTTGCAGGCATGATGGTAGAGCGTTTTGCCGGTTATCACAGACAATCCTACGGGGGATGTAAAGTCGGTGTAGGGGATGTACTTATCGGTGCTGCCGCTCTCGCCGCAGACTACAATGGAGTACCTAAAGCCAACCATATCAAGGACAAGCTCATCGAAATGATGCACCTCAACGAAACCCTTTACTCGTGCGGAATCGCCTGCTCGACAGAAGGAGAACCCACATTGGCGGGCAACTACCAGATCAATTTGCTACTTGCCAATGTCTGCAAACAGAACGTGACTCGTTTCCCGTATGAAATTGCCAGACTCGCGGAAGATATTGCCGGGGGATTAATGGTAACCATGCCTTCAGCCCAGGATTTAAGAGACCCGTATATCGGCGGATATGTAAAAAAATACCTGCAAGGAGCCACGGGGACTGACACTGAAAACCGGATGCGTATTCTTCGCCTGATCGAGAACATCACGCTCGGGACCGCGGCGGTAGGCTACCGCACGGAATCCATGCACGGAGCCGGCTCCCCGCAAGCACAACGAATCATGATTGCCCGGCAGGGGAACCTCGAAAACAAGAAAGAACTAGCAAAACAAATTGCCCGGATCGATGAAAGTAAGAACCGGAAATAATCAAGACCCCACGACTCTGTGGAAGCACCTGGAGGAGATCATAAAAACACACATTCGCCCTCTCCTCCAGGACCACGGGGGGGATATTGTTATTCGGGAAATCCGCAAGAAAGACGTGCGGGTTGCTCTACTCGGCAACTGCAAGGGGTGCCCTGCCGCACAAATCACGATTGAACAGACCGTACAACGCATTCTCTCGGAACAAATGGGAAACAAGATCGGGAAAGTCATTCTGGTGAACGAAATAGATCCCGGTATATTAGACTTTGCTCGTCAGATTCTCAACCGCAATAAAATAGATAGATGATGAACTGGAAAGAACTTTATACACAAAAACTAACCACAGCCGAGAAAGCAATCAAGGCCATCCGGAACAACGACCGGGTTATATTTGCCCATGCAGCAGGTGTTCCTCAGGAAATCACCAAAGCTCTCGTGGCACACAAAGACGATTTCCATAACGTGGAAATATACCATATGCTATGCCTTGGCGATGGAGCTTATACTCAACCGGAAATGTTATCCCACTTCCGACACAACACCAATTTCGTGGGAGGAAACACCCGACAAGCCGTGAATGAAGACCGTGCAGACTTCATTCCTTGTTTCTTTCACGAATTACCACACTTTTTCCGCAACGGAACTCTACCTGTTGACGTGGCAATCGTTCATCTCAGCACACCGGACGAAGAAGGTTATTGTAGTTTCGGAGTTTCTTCCGACTACACGAAACCCGCGGCTCATGCCGCACGCATGGTGATTGCCGAGGTAAACGACCGGATGCCTCATGTCGGAGGTGATAACCACATACACGTTTCCGAACTGGATTATATCGTGGAAACCTCCAACCCCTTGTTTGAAATACCCTTGCCTAAAATCGGGGAAACGGAACAAGCTATCGGTCGATACTGTGCAGAACTCATCGAGGATGGCTCCACCCTGCAACTGGGAATAGGAGCTATCCCCGATGCCGTCCTGCAATGCCTGCAAGACAAAAAAGATCTGGGTATTCACACGGAAATGTTCTCTGACGGGGTAATCGATCTGGTCCAAAAAGGAGTCATCAACGGAAAATGTAAAACCCTCCATCCGGGGAAACTGGTTGCCACCTTCCTCATGGGAAGCCAACGCCTATACGATTTTGTTGATAACAATCCCGATGTAGCCCTCTTTCCCGTGGACTATGTAAACGATCCTTACATCATTTGCCAGAATCGTCAATTAATATCCATCAACTCTTGTATCGAGATCGATCTTTCCGGACAAGTTTGTTCCGAAACCATCGGCCCGAAACAATTCAGCGGAACGGGAGGCCAAGTCGATTACATCCGGGGAGCAGCCCTCTCCGAAAGCGGTAAATCCATCTTGGCCATGCCTTCCACGGCAGCCCGGGGGAAGGTTTCCCGTATAGTACCGTATCTAGCAGCAGGAGCAGCCGTCACGACCTCACGAAACGAGGTGGATTATATTGTCACGGAGTACGGAATCGCTCACCTCAAAGGAAAAACTTTACGCCAACGAGCCGAGAACCTAATCCGGATAGCTCATCCCGATTTCAGAGAATCGCTCACGGAAGAATTCTTTCGTCGTTTCCCGTTAGCACTAAAAACAATATAAAATGAAATAATCATGCAATTATTCAAATTAAAAACCCGTTTAAGTGAATTCGACTCTTTTGCAGACTTTGCCAAAGAATTCAATCTCACGAAAGAAGATTTAATCATCACGAACGAATTCCTATACAATCCATACATGCGTGGTCTTAACCTTCCTTGTCGTTTCATCATGCAAGAACAATACGGAATGGGAGAGCCGTCCGACGAGATGATCAACCATATTCTCGCAGACATTCAACTAGAAAATTATACCCGTGTGATAGCCGTAGGGGGAGGAACCGTCATTGACATCTCTAAACTATTTACTCTGCGTGGCATCGTTAATGCAACGGATGCTTTCGAACGCAAAATACCCATTGAAAAAGCCCGTCAATTGGTGATCCTCCCCACTACCTGCGGCACCGGTAGCGAAGTAACCAATATTTCGATCGCCGAGATCAAATCCCGCCACACGAAAATGGGTTTGGCCGACGACGCCCTACTAGCAGATGATGCCGTGTTAATCCCGGAACTGGTACGGGGACTTCCCTACAAGTTTTTCGTGTGCAGTTCCATCGATGCCCTCATCCATGCCGTAGAATCATACGTTTCCCCGAAATCAAATCCCTACACCCAGATATTCTGTCGAGCAGCCATTGAAAGCATCATTGACGTTTTCAAACACATTGCCGCACAAGGACCGGAATATCGCCTAGAGCGCCTGAAAGAAATGCTGATTGCCAGCAATTATGCCGGTATTGCATTCGGAAACACCGGAGTGGGTGCCGTACACGCACTATCTTACCCGCTCGGGGGAAACTATCACGTACCCCACGGGGAAGCTAATTACCAGTTCTTCACGGAAGTATTCAAATTCTATTACAAGAAAAAACCTTTCGGGAACATCACGGAAGTTAACGCATTACTCGCACACCTCTTGGAAACCGACACGGAACACGTGTATGAAGAACTCGATTACCTATTGGGTAAATTGTTATCCAAAAAACCACTCCACACCTATGGTATGAAACCCGAAGAAATTGATGGGTTCACCGGCAACGTACTTCAAACACAACAACGCCTGCTGGCTAACAACCACGTGGAATTAACAAGAGAAGAAATAAAAGAAATCTATTCAACCCTATATTAAAAATATCATGGAAATAAAAGAAATGGTAGAAAGAGCCCGCAAAGCTCAAGTTATTTATGATGAACGATTCGACCAAGAAAGAGTCGATCAAGTCATTAAAGTTGCCGCTCGCACAATTTTTGACCATGCAGAAGAACTGGCACGACTTACGATTGATGAAACCCAAATGGGTGTTTACGAAGACAAAGTAGCCAAAAACAGGAATAAATCCAAGGGAGTATGGTACAACCTGAAAGGGAAAAAATCCATGGGGATCCTAAGTATTGACGAGAGAACGAATCTTATCGAAATAGCCAAACCTATTGGCGTGGTAGCCGGAATTACTCCGATGACAAATCCCGTAGTTACCCCGATGTCTAAAATTATCTTTGCATTAAAAACAAAGAATGCTATCATCATAGCCCCTCACCCGAAAGCAAAACAATGTTCTAGTGCAGCCGTGAAACTTATTATCGAGGCTATTGCCCCGTTTGAAGTTCCGGAAGGTCTAGTTCAGGTGATCGAGGAACCCACGATCGAAAAGACCTGCGAACTTATGGAAGCTTGTGATGTCGTGGTTGCCACGGGAGGAATGCCCATGGTAAAATCAGCTTACTCATCAGGCAAACCCTCTTTCGGTGTCGGTGCAGGTAACGTACAGGTAATCCTAGATCGATTTATTGATTTCGATGTAGCGGCAGAAAAAGTCATCACCGGTCGCTCCTTTGACAATGGTATCATCTGTTCCGGGGAACAGAGTTTCATTTATCACAAAGACGACAAACAGGAAGTCATGGACGCTTTCCGCCGTCACGGGGCATACATCGTGTCCGAAGAAGATCGAGACAAAGTAGTTAATGCACTTTTTGAAGATGGGCATATTTACAGGGATATTGTCGGACAATCCGTTCAGACAATCGCAAGCAAAGCCGGCATCTTCGTACCGGGTAACACCCGAGTCCTCGTGGTAGAAGCTCACGGAATAGGACGTGACGACCTCATCTGCAAAGAAAAAATGTGTCCCGTCATGGCAGCATTCTCTTATGACAACTTTGATGAAGCGATAAAAATCGCCAAAACAAATCTGTTCATGGAAGGAAACGGACACACGGCCGGAATCCACTCCAACAATCAGGCAAACATCATCAAGGCTGGAACAGAACTCTCCGTATCACGCCTGATCGTGAATGCCCCGTGTGCTACCACGGCCGGAGGTTCCATACAAAACGGGCTCCCCGTGACCAACACCCTCGGGTGCGGAAGTTGGGGGAACAACTCGATTTCCGAAAACTTCACCTATAAACACCTATTAAATATCACACGCATCGCCCCGTTATCCGCACGGATACACGTACCCTCCGATGCCGAAATATGGGAATTATAAAAAATAATCGTAAATTTGCGGGACTACAAGTGACAGTACACCTCTTTAACGTTGGTTTCATAAATACGTACAGCACTTGTAACCCGCAAATTTCATGTTATACGAATATGGACTTCAGTATCAATATAAAAGAAATATTCACCGCCTTTATGGTACTTTTCGCCGTGATCGACATCACGGGATCAACTCCTATTATTATCGGGTTGAATGATGCAGGAAAAAAAGTCAGTGCTGAAAAAGCCGCAGGAATATCTCTCGTTATATTTATAGCATTTCTTTTCGCGGGAGACGGATTATTGAAATTATTCAACATCGATATTTCCTCTTTTGCCCTTGCCGGGGCATTAGTGCTTTTCGTACTCGCCATAGAAATGACCTTTAGTATCGAGATTTTCAGAAATGATGGCCCGGAAGGTTCGGCAACAATCGTACCTGTTATCTTTCCGCTTATCGCAGGAGCCGGGGCATTAGCAACCACGCTGACACTTAAAGCTGAATGTAGCGTTTTTAGTATTATCATTGCCATTCTTCTTAACATGACGGTCGTCTATATTGTTCTACGCAATGTCTATTTAGTAGAACGGATTCTCGGGAAAGGCGGCGTTTACATCCTACGAAAATTCTTTGGCATCATTCTACTTGCCATGTCTGTAAAAATTTTCGCATCCAATTTAAACACTCTGCTGGCATCACTATCTTAGATCAAAAAATTCTTTTTGGAAAACTTTTTGCTGATTAAATTATGTTAAGGTGTTAATTTGTAGTGTGTTGTAAAAAGTTTTGGAAAACTTTCCATCTTGTATGATTGCTTTTGTTTTCCTTTTTGGCTTCAGCCTTGGCTGCTTTGTCTAGCTCCCGCTGTGTATTGAACTCCGCCTGAAACAGCGCCGTTTTTTCCAGCGCGGGCGTACTGCGCTTTGCCGCAAGCTCTCTGCTAACGCCGATCGCTTCAAGCGCATTTACCCATCCGCGGAACCGCAGTTCAATGAAGTCGCCGCCAATTATTTCTGTCCTGCCGGGGATATGCCGCAGCTCCGCCTGCCGCCGCCGCAAATATGCAGCCAACTCCTGCAATGACGCATTTTGATATTTCAGAACAAACTCGATGTTCCTGTGAGACAGCGCCGTATAGGTGCGTTGGGTCAAAACTTTTTTAAGCGCCGCCATATTTTCCTCATACGTTCTGTTCGGATTCATCGCTGCACCTCCCGTTCAGAAGATGCCGCGTCCTTCGCTGCAAGCCGTCTCAATTCGATCTCGCATAAATCCTGAACGATCTTGCGGTCACGAAAATGTGGTGGATTTTTGATGTTTGTGATTTTTCCGGCATAAAAGGAACGGATTGCAGCTTTCCATGAGCCGAAACGGTACTCAATATACTCGCTGCCGATCACCTCGACCATCGCGGGCGGGTGTCCAATGTCCTCCATGCAGGATTTCAAATATGCAGTTAGCTGCTCCAGCGTATCGTGCTGGTGCTCGATGATGAATTGCACATTTTTGTACGCAATGACACGCTCAATGCGGCCATAGTTGATCTGGTCCAGATATGCTTGCCGTTGCTGCTCATTCATCGCAGATAATCCTCCTATCGATTTTTCCGCAAAAAACAAATCATCCCGCTGACGCGAGATAATCCGATTGCTTCAAAACAAAAAACACCGATTTACTTCAACTTTAGAAGCAAATCGGAGCCCTGTTCCGAATTACCGATAGGATCATCGTGCTATCTACCCTTTGTTTGCCAACTTCTGCACGTAACGAGATCATAAAACAGGCAGCATCTCATGCAGGCGAAGAAAAGCGATTCTCCTGACTTGGACTATGGACGCAGGTCGCGTCCGCGCTCTGTTTCCTACCTTCTCACGGGATTTTCTCCCGCAATGGCGACCTTTCGGCCACATAGCTTGTTGGTGTAACGCTGTCTTTCGTTTCCTCCAAGCTACTTTAGAAACTTGCTCATCCTCACAGTTCCGGGCGAGTAGATTCATTGCTCTTTCATTGCAGACTATAAGGCGAGAGATAACCTGCAATTACAATTCTTCGTTGGTAAACATATTAAATTGTCAAGATTCTTCCATTCTCCGTATGTGCCAGCATAGATGCGACATACTATCTGCACATACAAAACATGACGGTTTCGGCTTCATAAAGTTCTGCAAATTTACGATGGAACGTCAAATCTCCCTTGAGATCATCGGCATTTCCGCGTTTTGGGTGACGGGATTTTTGACGGCGAATAGGCTTTTAAGCAACACCGCCGAGGAAACTGATTTTCTGAATGGCTTGCCGTTTGCTATCTAGTGACGGATGGACGTACAACCGCAGCGTTGTCGTAACATCTGCGTGACCCAGCATTTCGCTGACGCTTTTAACGTCAATCCCATTTTCGATACAGCGCGTCGCGTAAGTGTGACGGAGTGTATGATAGCTGCGTTTCCGGACTCCACACCGGTGCAGGACAGATTCAAAGTAGTATTGATAGGTGCGCGGCTCCATCGGCTTGTCTTTTCTTCCTGTCAGAATATAAGCATCCTGCGGCAGACCAGAAACAGCTTTTTTCAGATATGCCATCATATCATCCGGAAGCGGCACGATGCGCACGGAGTTTTCACTTTTTGGTGTCTGAACGATGAGCTGTGTTTTCTCCTCCTGACGGACACGCTGTACTGCGCGCTCGATGCTCACAGTACCATCCCGGAAATCAATATCCGAAACCCGCAGCGCGCAAACTTCGCCAAGCCGTAATCCACCATTTGCAGAAAGCAGGATTCCAACGTCTTTATGATTGCCTGACGGCAATAGGGCTTTTCCGAGTTGTGCAAGCTCCCCCGAAGAAAACGGTTCGATCTTTCGCTGCTTTGCTGCGGGCAGTTTTGTATTCAACGCATCACAATAAAAATGGTACTCCGCGCTGGCCAGACGGAGTGCCGCTTTTATCAGAACCCCAATATCCCGGACACTCTTGGCAGACAGTCCACCGCCGCGAAGTCGTCCGTTCTGTTTCTTCTGATTCAGGAAGTCTGTCAACTGTGCCGCGGTCAGTGCAGGAACAAAAACGGAACCCAGGTACGGCAGAATATGATGGTCGATCAGAAAAACATATCTGGCTCGCGTAGACGGTTTGATTTCAGCCTGTGCCAGATACCACGCAAAAAGCTCCGCTACCGTCAGGCGGCAGTTCACGGCCTGGGGTGACACGACCATCCGTTTCCTTTCCTCCAGCTTGGCTTTTGCTGCGGCATAAGTGCGTGCATAGACGGACGTATATTTTGCGCGTCCATCCGTTTTCCTGCCGCTGATAAAGCGTGCTTCCCATCGGCCGTCCTTGCGCTTATAGATGTTCTCACCGGTTTTTGGCAAATGGCATCCTCCTTTTGACGGCTGTTCTGACTGCGAATACAGACACGCTACTTGCAAGAAGTATTCTGCATCGTCTGATACCGATTGATCTTTACGGAAACGACGCAAATAATCAATATTTTGATACCGAACCGCATTGACTTTTTGCTGTGCTATTGTATAATGGTGTCAGAAACAGAAGATTATTGCGTTTTTGAGACTTCGTAAATTTGCAGAAATTTACGAAGTCTTTTCTATGCTCATTATAGCAAAGGACAGTGCGCTGACATATCAGACTTCCACGCAGGAATATGTCGTTTTCAATGTGTCCGGGTGGATCATCAGCATGGGGCGGTGCAATTCTCTCGCATAAGAAATCGCCTTATCTGTATCATCCCCGCGCGCAGATGCCGGATCGTAGACCGCCAGCACCATGTCAGACTGCCGGATAATTGTACGGTATGCTTCAAGCTGTGCATCCGGCTGTTTAT
>OIXA01003422.1_pt1 | contig 16617 bp, 11 predicted proteins | sample 1587721 | NCBI WGS metagenome assembly OIXA01 (sample SAMEA3888900, study PRJEB22519) | human gut metagenome | biome: human gut; feature: human-associated habitat; material: faeces | place: Denmark | collected 2013 | reverse complement strand
CTTCTTCACGGATTCGTGTGCTGCGCTCAATGCCTGCGCACAGCGAGACGCAACGGGAGGATATCGGAAAAGATTAGGAAGCTCAACTTCTCTGGCGGGAAAGGAGTAATTTGCATAGGCCGGGAAAATCCCCCGTGGGAGAAGATCATCGGAGAACGCCTCCACCGGGAGAACCGGAGAACCATATTGGGAAGTCAAAACAGCTTCCAGTTCGCTGCGGAAAAGATCGGAATATAGTTTGATGTAGCGCTGGTTGGAAAACCCCCACGCACCGGAATATGCGATCAATGTAGCTGCGGGAAGATACCCGAAGAGTTTGGCCTGCAAATAGACAAGCGGCAATGCGTCGGCATAAGACTGCACGGGAACCTGAATCGATGTCATTAACCCGCATTTGCTGCAAATATAGATCAGCGTATTGGCTGCATACCCTCGAAAGCCGGCATGATCGTGGGCCAAAACCAATTTCTGAATAACCTCCACGACCCGCGGGACTTCTTGTCGTTCCAAGAGACGGCGTTCCAGGCCATAGTAAAGAACAAAAACGTACCCGATTTCAATCTTCGGGCCTCCCGTAAGTTTCAGGGCGTCACCCGTCCAGCCGTTGCTCTGCCAGTCAAAGCCCTCGAACGACGTTCTAATGCCGTTCGACTCCCATCTGGCGGGATTGCTCTCACCGTTGCTGCGACCCGACGGGCTCAGTTTCACGGACAGCCCATAGGTGGCCTCGCCGATGTCAATGCTGCTCTCGGCCACGTCAACGTAGAAGGTGTAGGCCGTCTGACCCACAGCGAAGACCATGGTCTGCCTTCCTTTGTCCGTGAAGCGGTTCTCATAGTGCTGCGTCGTCCTTGCCACGCTCACCGTCTGCACCACGCTCCCGTTGCGGCTGATGGTCAGTTCTGCAGGTGTGGCAGTGGGGTCATAGGCTGCGAACGAAAGCGAGCATTGCTCATACTGTCCCACACCAATCGTCGGCTGGGCATATTCCGTGGCCGTCATGATGCGTCCGTCGGCATTGGTCATCATCAGCCCTACGAAAGGAACATTTCTGCCGCCCTTGAGTATGTCGATGTATATACTCTCGCTCTTCAGTGTCAGACCGTTCCCGGCATCCATCTCCGCCACCATCTGTATGTTGTGCCGTCCCATGCTCAGACCGCTCATGGGGATGTCGAAGCTCCCATTCGTCGTGCCGCTTCTTGTCACGCTCTCCGAGCTTCGCTGGTTGCCGTCCACATAGAGAAAAATGGTCTTCGTGCCGCTGCCGCTCACGCTGTAGGGTATGCTCACTGTCTCGCTCACCCCGTAGCCACCTTTCGACAGGGCGTTGGCAAGGTTGTATGAGCTATGCAGCGACAGCGTCACCACTTTCACGCTCACATAGGCCTGTTTCTTTTGAGCCTTGCCGGTATTCGGGTCCGTAGAGGTGGCTATCACATAGATGTCGCTCGTGCCGAGCAGCAGGTATTTCGTCAGGTCAACGTCATAGCTGCCCTTACCAACATCCTGTATGGTGTCGGAATAGGTCGTCGTGGCACCGCGCTTGATAATCACCTGTATTGTGGCTTTCTGTCCGGTGCTGTCTCCACCCGTGTTCTGGTGGTCATAAGTGTAGGTAAGCCGCACGCTACCGCCCTCCTTCACCGTGGCATGGTCCACCGAGGCACTGAGCACTATCTTTGTCGTGCTGCTCTCACCACCACCGCCGCCGCTGCCTGCCGGTATGTCGGCACTGGCTATCTCGGCCCCGCTCTTGTTGGTCAGCGCGAGGCGCACGCTGCTCTGGTCGTCGCTAACCTCGGCCGTCATGCCAAACACCGTCGAGGCTTCCACCTCGGCCATCTTTGCCGCCACGGCCTTGTTTTGTACCGGGTTCGTGCTGCTCGTGTCCAGGCTCTCGTCCACCTCCACCTTGTCGAAGTTCACGCTCACGTTGCCCTCTGCGTCCGGCTGCTGTCTCACCCCGTTCACCGTCACGCTCTTCACCGTACCGTCGCCACCGAAGTCTGCCCAGGCCGTAGCCTGTTCCCAACTGTCAAGGCTCGTTCCCACAAACTGCTTGGTCTCCCATTTGCCCTGGGCCGTCTCGTAGGTCACGCACAGGCCTTTACGCCGTTGCTTTGCTTCCACCGCGGCTATGGCCGTCTGCAGTGTGTAGTAGCCGTCTGCAAGTGGCGCCTCACTGGTCACGTTGTAGATGTTGCCACCGCCCGAGCCGCTGATCTCCACCAAGTCGCCTCCACTGTACACGTACAGCGACTCGCCGCAGGCGTAAACCTTGTCCTGCTTCACCGTCTGACCGTCAAGGAAAAGAGCCATCGAACGGCCTCCGTCGGCTGCCCAGGAGGTGTAGTATTTCTTGTCTTTCGAGCGCAGCAGGAAGGTTTTCTTCTCCACCGACCAAACCACCACATCCAGGGCAGTGGCTATCAGGCTCGAAAGCTCCGTAGTGATGCCTGTCGTCTCGTCAATACCCGCAAATCGCGCCGTTGCCCCGTCAAGGCCCAGCTTCGCAGAATGCTCATAATTGGCTGCCACAGTATTGGCAGCGCTTATGGCCTCATTGGCCTTGCCGACGGCTTCCGTGGCAGTGGCGGCGGCTTTCTCTGCCTGCTCGCCAAAGGTCTCGGCTTTTTCGGCAGCATCATTGGCCTTGCCCGCAGCCTCGTACGCCGTGGCTGCTGCACTGTTGGCTATGGCCGCTGCATCTTGTGCGGGCTTGCCTAAAAGGCTCAGGGGGGCCGCCACCAGCTCCTCGCCACGCACGGCGGGAAGGCTCTTCACTCCGTCGAGGCTTGTCACCACCTCAAGGTTGTCAACACTCTGCGATTCCGCCTTCATGGCGTTCAGCAGTTCCTGTTTCTCTTCGTTTGTAAGTGCCATGTCTTATTCTGTTTTATTGTTACCAGTCTCTTGGATTCTTGAATTGTAACCAAATACCGTGATAGGTCTTCGTGTCTATCGTTACCACAAGGTCGCGAAGGTACACAAGTTCCATAGAGTCCATTTCGCTTTCGATGGTCAGTTTGTCTGTCACATAACTGCCGCGGTCTGTGAGGATGCAGCTCTGGCCAACATTGTCAATATAGTTTCGCCCGTCGTCAGACAGACTCATCCAGTGGCTTTTCCCAGGCACGACGTATACTTTGTTGCCGTTGTTCGTGCCGCGCTTTATCTTCAGCGTGTGACCGTCGTCATAGTGCTGCATCTCAGGCAGGTTGACATTCATGTCGCGGGTCTTCGTCTCCCAGGCCACTTCGTTTCCGTTGCCGTCCGTATCCTTGGCGCGCCATGAGAACTTTGTGGTGACATAGAGCACCACCGTTGTTCGGTCCACATTGATTGTCGCACTTGTTGGGGCTGTCTGACTCGTCACGTTTCCGAAGCCTGCTATCTGCGGCTTGTAGGCCAGCCCGCTCACATAGCCACCGGCTATATGTAGAGCATCGTTGCCGAACAGGGAGCCTTGCACGCCCAATACAAGCCCGGTTACGTCAAGCATGTCTTTATGGGTGTCCAACAGTCTTGAGAGTATGGGAGAGCCAAGGCTGTTCCAAGTTCCAAAAATTGCTTGTCTGCCAGGAGCGTTGAAGCCTATCATGTTGTCATACAAAAAAAGGCCGTTGCCGTCTTCCTTGATGGTGGTTTTACCGTCTGCGTCTGTGCTTGCGACACCTATTCCAAGATGGCCATTGGAGATGATGAAGTTGCCGATATATCCGCTTTGGGCATTCATCTCGCCACTGAACTTGCCATTTACGGCCTCCATGCTGCCGTCTTCCTTAATCTTGAAGTTGCCATTGGCTGTAACAAGACCTTCCATCTGTATGTTTTCAGCTGTAAGCTTAATCACAGTATGCTGTTTGCCGTCGGCTCCAGTTTCTGTAACGGCCACACCGATGAGTGCCAGTTTCCCGTCTGCCGTCTGTGCATATACGCCGCTGCCTTCGGGGCGCACCACAATGCCGCTCTCTTCCAGCACCCTGCCGTCCTTGTCAAAGTTCTGGGCCGCTATCTTCACTATCTTCTCGCTCTGCTCCAGCAGCGTGCGGTACTTGTAGGCAAGGCTCTCCACCTTGTCCGTACTCAGCACCAGCATATAAAGGCATATCTCGCCCGTAAAGCTCAGCTTGAAGTCGCCTGTGCCGTTCCACAGTCCGTTGCAGGTATATTGCTTGTAGCTGTCCGTCTCACCGAGGTCTTCTTCCACCAAGAAAGAGTTGAAGTCTTCGAAGCCGGTCTTGTCAACGTTCTCAAACTCTACTCTCAGTTTCCCAGCCTTGCGGCATTTATAGAAGAAACTCAGGTAAACGGCCACGGGCTGTTTCTTCCCCTCGGTGTTCACCGCAAAAGTTGGTATAGAGCGCAGGTTCTCTTTCTTTTGGCTGATATATTTATTGCGAATCACAACCACCGTCCGGCCCTCATCCTTGGCCACACTCGCGCAGTTGCCTTTCTTCGACAGCACGTTGCCGTTGGCCCACACCCACCGGTTGCCAACGAGAAAGAACACCGCCTCGTTCTCCGTCTCCCATTTCGACATGCCATCGGCAAAGGCGGCATTGCTCAGGTAGCCTTTCTCCCCCGTGAAGTCATCACGGATGCCAGTAAGCTCACTCTCCACCTTGCCCTCCATAATCTCGAAGCGGGTCTTTACGTCCTCACCCGTCGAGAGCAGAAACGTGCCCTTCAGGTAGGCGTTGTCCGAGTACAGGCCGTTGCCCTTGGGCTGTCTGTCGGCGGGAAAGGCATCGTCGTTGATGCCGTCAAGGTTGCCAAGGCGGGCACGCAGCGCGCCGGCGAAGCTCTTGCCGCTCACGCCGTCAAGCACGTCCACCCGTGGCTGACCGTCCTCCGTGGCCGAGATAAGGATAAGGTTCTGCCGTCTTCTGTCCGTGGTGTTGCCCATCAGCACCACCTCGTCGCTCGTTTCCGGGAGTGCCTCAGTAAACTCAGTCTTCTCTACCTTCACGTAGTCATTGCCGGTCTCCGCAACCTCCACCCAGTAGTTTTTGATGGCGTTGCCTGTAAAGGTCTGGCAGCGCATCAGGTCGTGGGCCACAAAGGCGTTGTCCTCTTCAAAACGGATGATATAGTAGCCACCATCCTCCTCGACGCTCTTCACCTTGCCGTTGGCAGCACTCACGCATATCATGCCGCCCACCGACCGCACCTTCTCTATCAGCAGCTCCAGTACGGTCATCGTCTGGCGCACCGTCAGGCGGTCAAGACAAAGGTACGTATTGCCGCCCTCGTCTTTCCACAGCTTGAAACCCTCGCCGAGCAGCCCGTCGACAAATCTTCCGGCACTGCGCACCACGTCGCTCTCCACGGAGCCGAAAGCCACATCGTCACTCCTGCGCACAGGCTGGTCCAGATAGTCATCAAACTCCCGGTTGTCCCATTTGTCCGCATCGTCGGCCATCAGCGCATGGTCGGCTTCCTTGGCGTGGTCAGCTTCCTTGGCGTGGGCGGCCTCCTTGCTCTCGCCCGCCTGCTCGGCCATCTTGGATGTGTCGGCGGCCTTGGCGTGGTCTGCCTCCTTGGCCGTCTCTGCGATGTCGGCTTTCGCGGCGTGGGCGGCCTCCTTCACGGCCATGCTGCTGTAGGCTGTGCTGCCTGTGTTCACCGCGCTCGTGCTGCCCTCGTTCTTGGGCTTGCTGATGATCTTGACGTTTATCATTGCTCTATCTCCTTTAAGTCCATTTCTGCCGAGCCTTCATTGAGGCTGCGGCTGATGCCCTGTACAAAGAATGTCCTCCCCATAGCCGGATGGCGGTAGTGCAGCAAAGGACTCACAAGACCTTCACCGGCTTTGTCGCGCAGTTTCTGTGTCATCTCTATCCTGGGCACATGATATTCATTGTAATAGCTGTCCACGTACAGCTGCTCAGGCTTCGCACTCTGCCCCCTCGCGTAGTCGTATAGCTCCAGCACGCCGCCACCCGTCTGAGTGTTCACCGGCGTACTCATCTTCACGCTGTCCGTAACGCCGAGCTCGTGGCTCTCCGCCGAGGTCAGCGCCGAGCTGATCTTGAAGCTGATGTCGTCCTTGCGGTTCACAAATGTCTCCTTCGTGTCGCTCAGATACACGATGTCCTTGTCGCCCGTGTTGTTCACAAGGCCGTTGTCACTGTATATCTTCATCTCAAACGACTCTATCACGATGCTGCTCACATGTGGAAGCAGCAATATCGTGCTGCTGCCCCATTTCGTATGACGAAAAAATGTGGGATGCCGGCGCGTCACCACGTCCCACGTTACGTTCACAGGACCAAGGATCACAAACTTCACGGCACCGCTCACCCTGTCCTTCTTCCTTATCGGTATAGCCATGCCCTCTGCGTCGATGCCCATCGTATAGTCGATGTTGTTCTGCAGGTCAAATTTCGTACCGATCAGTTTGTCCCCAATCTTCGGGTCAAAGCCTATCGTGAAGCTCTGCTGGTAGTATTCGTCATCGCTTGCACACTGGCTCCGCTCCTTGTAGGTCCGCCACTCAAAGTCCGACACCTTGCCCGTCGAACCGGTCTCCACCACGCATTTGTCGCCGATGATGAGCATGCAAGCCACCACACCCACCTTCGATATCTGGTCTGAGCTGTCGCCGATGGCACTGTAATTGAACTCATACTCCTCGGGGCCTTTCTCCGTCAGCGGCACAAGTCCCTTCGTCCTCTCCGCGTCCCACTCCGGCTCCATGCCGGGTGTCGCCGCCTTCCACCATTTCTGCGTGTAGTAGCGGCCGTCGCCGTTGTCACGGCTCGGAACTGTTCGGTGCCACCATTGTCTGATGCCACCGCCCATAATGGGGTTCGGGAATATCCCTGCCGACGGCGTGTAGTCATATATTGCCTTATACGTGTCCGTCAGGGCCATAACGGGGGTCAGGGCGATGCTGCCGCTCAGCACGATGTAGTTCGTCGTCTCATCGTCGTTCGGCGAGAACACGCCGCCCGTCGTGTTGCCGTTATACTCCGCGTAGGGTATCGAACCCTTTAGCGAGCTCTCGTTGGGATAGGCCTTGCCGTCGTCCTTGTCCTCACCATTGCCGTTCACGCTTAGGAAGAGGCAGTTCGTCATCGACACCTTCGACACCGGAGAGTTGTCCTTGCCGTCGGTCTTGCGCTCCACCTTGCCAAAGGCGATGAGGGCTGCGCCAGGCTGCCCGGACAGCACGTTGGGCAGACGCTCCTGGCTTGCGTTCCCCTCCCCGTAGGTGGCCATCAGGCTGCCCTTGCCTTTGTCGGGAAATGTCCACTCCGCATTGTCCATCACCTGCATGTACCAGTCCGTGATACGGCCGCCGTCATAGTCGGTCTCCCTGCCGTGCGTCATGGCGTCAAAGGCGTCGATGGCCTTGTTGCCCTCACCGTCGCTGCTGTATTCCGTCAGGTATTTCTGTTTGTTCGAAAACGGACTCCTCACAAGGTCGTTGTCAAGCGGACTCTTGATCACGCTCTCCACGCTCTTCACGTCGCACGTCAGCAGCAGCTGGCTGTAAACCTCCCCCACGCTGATGCTCGTGTCCGTACCCACCACGTTCTGAGTCGTGATGTCCCTCGTGATGCGGGCGGTCGTCAGCCTTTCACCTGTCAGCAGGTCGCGCCAGTAGATGTCCTTGTCGCCTTTCAGCGTCTCCCAAGAGAAAATGTAGAAGTCCATGCCGTCCTGCATGATGTGAAGGTTCAGGTATCTCAGCATCTCTTCCAGCACGGTGTCCTGTTGCCACACGTCGTCCTCCCCGTCGCCCAAAAACAGCAGTTCGTTGATTGACAGCTGGCCGAAGATGGCATGGCGGTTGGCCGTCTGGCTGTCCACCGCCTTGCTGCCGTCATACCAGTAGTGGGCCTTGCTGCCGTCCTTGATGTCCAGACCCGCGGCCACGCCGCCAAGCATCTCCTTTATCACGCTCAGGAAGCTGCGCTGTGAGGCCTGACCCTTTACCACGCTGTAAAGCACGCCAAGCGAGCACACATCGCGATATTTGGCGTATTGCAGGGCCGTCAGAGCGTCTATGCAGCTCAGCTCTATCTCGTCCAGTTCCTCATTGTAGTCTTGCGAGTACGTCTGGGGCTCCACATACCCCGCAAAAAGGCATACGCCCTCACGGTAGATGTTCACCACAGCGTCCTTGCACGACGGGCAGAAAAAGTCCTGCACGAAGTTCCGAGTGAGCAGCCGCACAGTGGCCTGCTGACACAGCAGGTGGTCAAACGTGTCGTTCACCTCGCTCGTCGTCTCCACAGGGTCGTCGCTGAAGTATAGGCCGCTCTTACCGTCGCCTATCTCCAGCTCCTCGCCGCGCTCGCCGTGCGTCAGTATCAGCACCTCGATGCGGTCGTTCAGCTCATTGTAGAATTGTCCGTGTATATACATTCCTTAGAGTTTAATGTTCGTCCGTTTTCTGTTGATGCGTGTCTCGTTGGCGATGGCCATCACGAGATCGCGGCCTCTCACCCGCGTCTCCATCCGCATACCGGCCACCGAACCGCTGTCGCCTATCAGCGACTTCAGCTTGTCCAATGGGGCCACCACCTCCGGGTTCGACTTCGCGCCGGCATACTCGCCCATCAGTGCGAGGGTCGGGCCGTACAGCAGACCACCGTTGGCAAAGGGCGTTACGGCCACCGAACCCACGATACCCTGCATCATGCCGATGAAACCTGCCGCGATACCCGCACCGGCAAAGGGGATGTAGGCATGGGCCGCCATAAACTCCGAGGCGGCAAGCTCTCTGTAGGCCATGGCCTCGGCCTTGGCGGCTACCGTCGAAGCCGTAGCCGCGGCTACCTCCTCCGGGGCTGATGCTGTCTTGGCGGCTGCGGCCGTCGTCGTCGCCACACCGCTGGCGGCTGTCGCAGCGTTGCTTGCCGTGGTCACGGCGGTCAGGGCTTCCACAATGCTTATCACCGACCTTACGCCCTGGTATATCTGTATCGCCGAATCCACAACGCCCGTGATGGTGGCCCATGCGCCGCGATTCTCCTGCAAGGTCTCGGTCAGAGAGCTGATGCCGCCGCCGATGCCCTTCATGCTGCTCCACGACTTCTCCACCGTAACGTCGCTCTTGCGCAATATCTTCTCGTAATCCTCATAGCTGCTCACGAGCTTCTTCATCTCCTTCCGCTGGCTCGCGCTCATCGGGTTCTTCGTGTCGGAGAGCATGTCCTGCAGCTCCTTGATGCGTTTGCGAAGACCATCCATGCCGATGGTCTTCAGCTCCACCTTCAGCTCTGCCTTGCCCAGTCCGCCCAAACGACCAGTCTCCTGCTCCATCTCCGGCAGACGGGCAAGTTGCTTCAGGCTGTCGCGTTTCTTCTCCAGGGCACCGATGGTGCGGGCGATGTCCGAAATCTCTGCCGCGCTCGCCTTCTTCTGCTTGCCTTCATAGTAGCTGATGGCCTTGTCAAGGCTGTCGATGGTGTCCAGGCGGGAGATGGCCTCGGGCTTCTTCAGCTCCTCCAGGGTCTCGTCCCATTTGTCTCGAAGGGCGTTCAAGGCGTTTATCTGTTTCTGTATCTCGGTGCGCTCGCTCGCCGTGGCCGTCTTCAGCAAGTCGTTGTAGTATTGCAGCTCGCTCTCAAGCTGACGGTAGGTCGTTATCTTGTCTATGCCCACATCCACGTGAGCATTGCGTTCAAACGCTGTTTTAAGGTCGTTCAAACGGCTTATCTCTTGGTCTATTCCCTTCAGTTCCGTGGCACTGGCCCTGCTCCTGAGCTCCTGCTGGTAGGAGATGGCCTTGTCTATGTCGCCCAAGGTGTTCAGCTCCTTCGGGTTGCTCACGGCATCCTGAATGCGGGTTATCGCGTCCTGCTGTGCCTGCAGCTGCTTGATTTTCTCGGCATACAGCCGGATGGTGGCGGTCTCAGTGCCTTTCGTTGTCTCCAGCTTGTTCTGGTAGTACTGTATATTGTTGCCCAGCTCTTTATAGCTCGACGCATTGGCAATGAGCTTGGTACCGCCATATTTGTCGGATGCCGAGGGTGTGATTGTGGTGCCGGTCTTTCCTGTCTTCCCGCTGCCCGACGAACTGCTTGCATCGGGGGCGTTTTGTTTCCGGTTTATCTTCAGCGCGGCTTGGGCGTTCTTTGTCTTGGCCTGGGTGTTGGCATTGGTGGCCTTCGTGTTCCGCTCTATGTCGGCAGTCTGCCTTGCGGTTCCCTCGTCCTTGATGCCGAAGAATTCCTTCACCCATTCCCAGGCTTTCTTGATCACCTCAGAGGCTTTCTCGAAGGCCTTCACCAGATAGTCCCACACCGCGCTCGCCACATCTTTTACCGCCGCCCACACTTTGTCGCAGATATTGCGGAACGTCTCACAGTTGTTGTATGCCTCTATCAGAATGGCCACCAGGCCGGCTATTGCCATGATGACGATGCCGATGGGGTTGGCGCTCAGCACGAGGTTCAGGGCCACCTGCGCCACCTTCCATGCGTTAGAGGCTATTGCCACTATCTTCGAGGCTGCTGCCTGGGCAAGCGTGGCAATCCTCACGGCCTTCAAGCCGGTCACCACGGTCAGCAAACCCGTGCGCAGCTGCGTCAGGCTGGTGATCGCAAGACCCGTGTTGGCAAGCAGTTCAATGTAGGGGGCAGACGTGCTGGCCATCGAGCCCGCCCAGTCCATCATCGACTGAACCTGGTTCTTCAGCATCTGGCCTACAGCCTCACCCGTGCTCGACATGTTGTTGAAGGCATCGTCTATCGTACCGGCACTGTCAGCCATGGCACCAATGTTCTCTGCGAACTTGTCTTTCTGCTCGCCGGTAAGAGAGCCTAACAGGCGAAGGGCCTCCGCACTGCCGAACAGTTGACCGTAGATGGTCTGTTTCAACTGACCCGTCTTGGCAGAATATTCCTCAATGCTCTTGTCAAGGCCGAGTAGGAAGTTCTGCAGACCACCGGCAGCCTGCACGCTTGCAGCGTTGAAGCCGATGCCCATCTCGTTGGCGGCTTTCGTGGCCTCCGAGCTCGGTTTGATGAGGGAGTTCAGCACGGCCGACAGCTGGGTCGCCACCTCCGAGGTGTTACCTGTCACACCGGTCGTCGTGGCAAACACGGCCATCAGCTCGTCCATCGACACGCCAAGCTGCGACGCACTGCCGCTCACCATCGGCAAAGCCTGCCCAAGTTGCTCGAAGCTCGTCACGCCGTTTTTGGCAGTCATCTGTATCTTGTCCTGGATGGCACCGGCCTGGTCCCAGCTCAGACCGTAATTTTTTATCAGCGTTGAGGTCACCGTCACCGTCTGCCCGAGGTCTGCCAGACCGCCCACAGCCGACTTGCTCGACTGCTCCAGGAAACTCATCCAGTTCTCTTCCGGCACGCCGTTGGAGATGGTCTGGTAAAGGCCATTGGCCAGTTCCTCACGGGCCAGAGGAATGTTCGCGCTCAGCTCCTTCACTTTGTCGGTCAGACCCTCAAAGTCGTCCTCGCCCTTGCCGGCCATGGTGTTCACCGAGCGCATCGACTTCTCGAAGCTGTCAAAAGGGGCTACGATGTCGCCGACGATGCCCTTCAGCGTGGTCAGCGAACTGATGATGCCGTCAAACACCATGCTCTTCGCCGCCATGGCCTTCAATCGCTCGCCAGTACGGCTGGCATTCTCGCCCACCTGGGCAATGATGTCGTCAAGCCCGGTGGCCTCTACCGTCAGGTCATGAAGGACATTGCTGCCCTCACCCTTTATCTTGATATGGAATTCTACTGTTTTCGACATGTTCTTTCGTTGCTTATTTCAGTCCGTTGCGCTGCTTCGCCGCGGCATAGCGACGAACAGTCTCGGCCCTGTCGGGTTTCGACGTTTCTTCCTTGCTTTCCTCGTCCCAGGGCAGGGGCAGCAGCTCATGGGCGCTCAGGGCATGCTTGCTATAGGGCTGGACATACACAAGGGCCAGTGTACGCGTACGCTCCCATGAGCTGCGTTCCATGCGTTCCATTTGCTCGTGCCACTGCTTCCATGCGGCGTAAAACTCAGAAGGGGTGCAGCGTTCAAAGTCGTCAAGGCTCATCCCGATGCACCCCATCCCTATGCCCGCAAGCTCCTCTATGCTTGCTTCGGAAGAGCTGGCGCTGATGTTTTTTTTTCGTCGCTCTCACCACTCGACGCGTAGAAGGCGTTCACGCTCTCCGGCTCCAGATGGTCGGCAAAGGTCTCAAAGTCCATGTCAAAGGCCACACCGTCAGCGTTGCACGCACTCTTCACGCAGCAGTAGATGAACAGCACAAGCTCGCCGATGTCGCCCTGATCCATCTTGCTCACGTCCTTGCCGCACTCATGCTTGAAGCGTGTCATTGCGCCCATAGTCACACGGCACGGATATGCCTTGCCGCCTATTGTCAGCTTCAAAAGTTTCTTCGTTTCCATAGTTCATGCGTTGATGTTAAGAACCCGTTCCTGCTGATGTCGCTTCCGTCAGGCCGCTGCCCTGAGCCGTCACGGGACCACTGTTCTGCAGCGTGATACTGTACTTGGCATCGTCGCCTGCCTGGGCGTCAAGCTCAAGGCTCGTGATGATATACTTGCCGCTATAGCCGCCGGCGGTCTTGCCCGTGCGCTTGTCGCCGTCGCGCAGGTTGTAGGCTGCGTCGATGGGCTCGCCTTTCAGCATGGCTGCCTTCAGCTGGTCGTAGGTCGGAACATCGTCTGTGCCGTTGGTCAGCACTACGCCATCCGCAGTAATCTGCTCCGAGAACGACTTCACATATTGTTCTTTCCATTTGCCCGAACTCGCCTCCTTGGTCTTGCGCTCGCCGGTCTCCGCAGACGTGCTCACCTTGCAGCCTGTCGAGAAGCCAAGGGCGTGACCCATTGATGAGAGGATAAGGTCGGTTCCGTCTAATACTTTGTAGTCCATTTTCTTGTTGTTATAAGGGTTATCACTCCACCGAGCAGCAGCCCGGCTATAAATGTCGATAATAGTTCCAACCAGACACGCGCAGAGGTCTTCTCCTCATTCTCCTTCGTGCTCATGGTGGCTGTCTGATGAGAGTTCGCCACCGACAGCCGCTCGTTCTCTTCCTCGTAATAGGAACAGAGGCGGGCAAGACTGTCGCAGCCGCTTTCCACATACACCGTCATACCGCCAGGTTCTGTACGGCGCTGCTGTGCAGTGCCCACATCCCCCGTCCGCCGCAACAACACGCTCACGTGCGCTCGGCCGCTGCGGGCCGTGTAGCTCGCGCCCTCCGGCAGCCTCAGAAGGCTGTCAAGCGGTATGGTCAGACGCGTGCTGTCCGCTTTCACCGGCTCCAACGACGTCTGCAGCTGAAGGCGGTGGCTCCTTGCGCTGCTGTCGCTTGCGCTTGCCTCTTGCATCACCCTCTCCCTCGTCACCGTCTTCGCTGAGCGACAGCTCGCCGCTGACAGGGCAAGAGCCAGCATGAGGACATAGCTGAATAGCCTCAATGGCGCGCGAAAGGCGGTTGAGTGCCCGGCGCGTAAGGTTGTTTTCCGAGACAAGCTTCTCGGTGAGCTTCGTTGAGTCGTCATATTTTCTTTGGGTTTCCACAAGCAGAGCCGAGATGTCTTCATACATGGCTTTGTAGGTGTCGTGTACGCTCTTCGCCTGCTTGGCGTTGTTGGCTTTCCGGTTGGCAACCCAAGCGATGGCGGCGCCTATGCCGCCCGAGGGTATCGCCCACTGGAGTATCTGCATAATCGTATCCATCGCCTGGGTCGCTTTCCTTTGTTGTCCTGAATATTACTTTTACCTTGACTATTGTCTGATGCCGATTTCCCGCAACCATGACGCCACATCGAAGCTCGGACAGGCTTTCCCGGGGTTCAGCTCGTGGTGTCCCACGATGCGGATACATGGAAAACGCTCGTGGAAGTCCCTCACGTAGCGTTTAAGGGCTTCTTTCTGAGCGGCAGTACGTGTGTCCTTGGGCTTGCCGCTCCTGTCGCAGCCGCCAGCATACACGATGTGGCGGCTCACGCTGTTGTAGCCCGCCGCGCCGTTTGTCACCTCCCAGTCGTCAACATTGGCATCCTCGTTGTTCTCAACCAGACGCTCCACGCTGCCGTCGAGGTGGATCAAGTCGGTATAGCCCACCTGCTTCCACCCTCGGCCGCCCTTGCTCACGGGGTCCGTGTGCCAGTGGCGGATGTCTGCAGCGCTCACCTCACGGCCCTCGGGGGTCGCCGTGCAGTGAATCACAAGATATTTCATCGGCTTGCTCATCACACGGTCTCCTTATAGCCACTCGTCATCACCACGCCGGCGTCGGCCTTCTTCGGCATACATATGTAGTAGTGGCGGAAGTTGATGAGCGAGCGTTGGTTCTGAGGGTCCGTCGATGCCTCGCTGTAGTACATCTTCGTAGAGCCCGTGGCCTTGAACACGCGCTGGGTGTAGAACGCGAAGGAGCAGGCAAACTCACCCTTGGTGCCGGCCTCGCCCAGCTTCTTCTTCACGCCTGCAGTGGTGTACACGGGGTTATTGGCATACTCGTAGATGTCGAAACCGTACAGATTGCCCACCTTGCCGGTGTTGCGGTCGATGTTGTACTGGCGCTCAAAGCTCTGGTTCGTCATCAGCAGGTCGTTCACGTGGTCGGGACAAAGCACTAAGCGGCGGTTCCCGGCAGGTACTTTCAGCCTGTCAAGCGCGCGTTTCATATTCACCAGGTCGTCAACGCACAGTCGCAGGCGGCCTGTTGAGGCCTCACGCTCACCCGTGGTCGTCAGTACGGGGGTGTTCGCTGTGTTGTTGTTCGCACAGAGGGCATGGGCCGACTTCGCAAACTTCGTGTCGTTGATGGCGTTGGCATGGGCCTCCTTCACGCGGCTCATCTTGTCATAACTCAGAGCGTAGAGCTCGTCGTCCGTGATCGGCGTCACCTTCGTCTGGAACTTGTCGAGCCCGATGGCGATGTCGCCGTCTGGCAATTCTTGGATGGGGATGGGGTAGGTCTTGTTGTTCACAAGCACGTCAGGCTCTATACCTACGTCCACAAGGTGTATCACGTCGTTGTTCACCAATGAGCTCTGGTCGGGAATGCCGTCAAGCCAGCTGCCCTCAAGGCCGCTGCGAAGACTACCTCTGTCAGCACGCCGGCCTGCAGAGCGCCCTTCGGGGCGAACTGACCAAGGGCAACAGCTGTCAAGTTGGCCAGCACTGCGCCAACCACGGGATTGATACCAAGCACCAGGGCAACAGTAATGCCCATCACGCTGTTGAACAGAAGGGCCACCATTGCTTGCAAAATGATTTTCTTTCTCATCTTTTTGTCGTTTATTGGGTTCTACTTAAGTGCTTTATTCGGGAAGCTCCATGCCATACTCGGCCTTGTACAGCCGCGCATATTCCTTAGGGTTCTGCTCACGCAGAGCCAGAATCTCTGTCGAGGGCACCTCGCTAAGCTTCGTGTACTTCACATCCTCCCCTTCCTTGGCGTGTCCACCGTTCAGGATGGCCGTCAGCTTGGCCTGGGGATGCATGGCCTTCAACACTTTCTCCAGCTCTTCATAGCCCACTTTCTTGCCAAGGTTGATGAACTCCTCCTTGTTGCTCTCGCCAAGGCGTTTCTCGACGACGGCGCGTTCCACAAGGCCCGTGATGCGGGCCTGCTCCAGTTGGGCTTTCTCCAGCTCCAGCTTGCTCTTCTCTGCCTCCGCACTTTTCAGGGAGGTCAACTTGGCGGTAATCTCTGCCTCTGTTGCCGTTTCCGGCAGCCCCAACTGCAGGGCAATGGTCTTGTTTTCCATTTCTTCTCTTTTTTGATGGTTATTGTTATTGTTCAGTAATGGCAGAGGACACGCACCGTCCCTGCCAAGGGTTATCTGCTTGCCGTCTTTCTTCAGCACGATGGCATCATCATTCGCGCCGATGTCCACAACGCTCACTTCAAACAGCTTGCTCTTCGTGATCGTCGGGCTCGTCTGGCCCTCAACAAGGTATTGCCCGTCCTCACTCATCTCTATGATGTCAAGACCCGCGCTCACCATCTTCAGACTGCCAAACTCAAACTGTTTCTTGCAGCGTTTGCTCAGCTCGGTCGCCTCGTCAAACATCAGCTCGCCAGTCACCTCTCCGTCTTTCACTTCGAGGTCTTTCACATAGCCTATCACGTTCCCACGCTCGTGCATATACAATAGCACGGGGTTACGCTCATACTGCTCCGTGTCCATACCCGAGGTCAGCACACGCGTGCCGTAGCTATTCAGGCGGTCATTTGATATTCTTACTCGTTTTCCCATTTTCGTCTTATGCGCTTAGTGCGCCTTTCCGACTGCAATATTACGCCTTAATTCGCTCACCGCCAAAAAAGTATGAAATGGTTGCATACATCTGTGAAACCATTGCACACTTTTTTTGCAATACCGATTTATTAGGCCAATTTTGCACTGTAATCATCAATTTTTCATCATGACAAAAGAACAGACAGAAAAGAAAAAGAGCCTCGCACGTACACTTTACATGTCAGGAATGGACCAGGCTGAGATTGCCGAGAAGGTAGAGGTCTCGCGAGTTACTATATCAAAATGGTGTGCCGCGGGGGGATGGAAGGAGGCACGGGCGGCAAAGAGTGTCACGAGACCGGAACTCGTCAACAAGCTCCTCCTCACCATCGACACCCTCATCACGCAGGTCAATGACTCGGG
>OIXA01003416.1_pt1 | contig 16640 bp, 7 predicted proteins | sample 1587721 | NCBI WGS metagenome assembly OIXA01 (sample SAMEA3888900, study PRJEB22519) | human gut metagenome | biome: human gut; feature: human-associated habitat; material: faeces | place: Denmark | collected 2013 | reverse complement strand
GAGGCGCCTAGCCTGCCCATTAAGGCGCCTTCCTGTGAGGCCAAACGGCCCGCGCTGAAGGCGCAGGATAGAGTGCCTCGAAGAGGTACAACTCTACATAGCTGTATGGAAAACGATATGAGACGATCCGTCTTTCTTGCGTGTCATGAGGGCCGAAGTAGAGGGATCCTTCTTTCAGAGCGGTAAATCGTGAGCGAGTGAAAGGCGAAAAAGGAAGCACCAAGGTGTCGTTTGAGTGAGGGTGCATGTGTGCATATGGCGGCAGTGCAATAAAGATCCCTCGGCTGCGCTCGAGATGACGGTACTTGGGGAGTGGATAGGTTCACAAGGGTGATGTGCCGCCTTTTTAGAGGATGGTAATCTCGTATCGCAGCCTTCCCCTCTAGGGGAAGGTGCCCCGCAGGGGCGGATGGAATGACTATGGTATGAAAGACAGATGGTCGCATAGGGGAAAGAGAGGCGCATTTGTGCTGCTAACGAAAGCACCCGAGCGCCGCTGATGAGGTCCCCCTTCCCCATGCGGGGAAGGCTTATATGGTAGCGGCTTTGCCGCTTTTTTTTATTAGGCGATGCCCGAAGTGTTTTTTCATAAGTCACTCTTGGAATATGATTTTTCTCTATATTATTTGCCATCGCACCTATGCATATTTAGTATAGAAATATAGAAATTTGACAATATTACTGGGGGGGGTAAACTTTAAGCAGGTTTTTAGGTTGCTAAATAATAGTTGTTTTAGATTCTTCGTGGTGTGGCGAGCGTGTCTCGCAGAAAAGAGGAATGCAAATGAAAAGCAAAAAGATGTTAGCACAGATTGCCGCTTTTTCGCTGGTCTTCGGAATGACGGGTGTGGTTTCGTCTTGGGCAGATGAGATTTATATCAATGGACAGGAAGCAACCATTTACGATCCCGTCACAGGAGCGAATGTGACAGATAGCACAACTTGGCTTACTAAAAATGAAGACGGTTCGTTTATTGTAAGCAATCGTGATGTGAAAGGTGCCTATAACTTCAACAAATCTACATTGATTGCCAACAATGTCAATTTCATTGATGGCGGTGAAAAGTTCGCAGAAGTCGGCCCGGAAGATCATAGTATGTTTATCATGAATGGCGGAAGTATCCAAACGACTGATATGAGATTTTCAGCCGATAGTGGAAGTACCGCAATCATCAATCATGCAAAGGTCACAACTGGTGCCTGGTCTAATAATAGCGTAGTCACGTTAAAGGATTGCACCACTTCTGGAAGCGTTCTTTATGCGGGAAATGCTTACCCAGAAGAGAAGGAAGACGGTACGCTGGATAATGCGGATGTCGCAGCAGGATTACATGAGGGGCAGATGACTATCGATGGTGGTACCGCACATGTAAATAATGTGCTGGTGCAGAATAAGGGGCTCTTCACTGTAACCAATGGAGCGGTGCTTGACCTGACGGGTGATACCTCTGCCTGGGACAAAGAATCTGTAGAAGCTTCTGGCATTACGAACAGGGGAAATCTTACTGTCAGAGCTTGGGGTCCGGATACAGCGACGGCAGAAAAGGGAAACAGCGATACGATCAATAAGCTGGATCAGGCAACCACGTTCATTGTAAAGGGAAAATCTACAATTAAAGCAGATACCATCGATGTGACGGGTAATTCTTACAAAGATAAATATACAGCACGTGCCAAATTGAAGGTCAGCGAGTCGAGTACGGTGACGGCCAATACAATGAATGTTGGGAAGTATGGGTATACATATTTTAAGGATAGTCAGCTCACCGTCAATGGAAAGCTCTCTGTGACTGGTTCGGCAGGCGGCCTGACCAATCCCAATCCTGTTGGGGTTGAAATGCATGGCGGCAGTGCGACGCTGAATGAAGTGAACGTAAAAAGCAATGGCTATATTGATCTCGATCAGGTAAATATCACAGCCAAGCAACTCGCTATGGATAGTTCTTGCGCAGCAATCAAAGGCGGGTCTTTTAAGGCAGACGCGCTTACTGTAAATGGAACGGACTATGAGGCAGATAAAGGTGATGCCCAGGTTCTTGCAACGAACAGCAAGATTGAACTGAATAACGCTACATTTACAAAGTATGGACATGCAGATGTAAAAGATAGTCAGTTCACGGTAAATGGTACATTGAAATTAACATCCGACGACGCGATTGCAGATAAAGGGATAAACTTCTTTGATAGCACAGCCACTTTGAACTCCGTTGAAATGAAAAACCGTGAAATGGAATTTACAAACACGGCAACTACAGCGAAAACGATCAAGGCGGATGGTACTTCCACTATCAGATTTATGGGCGGCTCGTTACGTAGTGACGATATCAATCTCACCAATCAGGTTCATTTTTGCGCTTTTCGTGATGCCAAGCTCGACGTAAAGAGTTTGACGGCAGATAACTCTTCTATTTATGTAGGCCGTTCTGATGATAAATTCGATGATGAGGTATCTGCTGCTGAGGTGAACGTCCAGCAGATGGCACTGAATAATGGGAGTAAACTTAACCTCGCGGCAGGCACGGTAAATGCTGACCAGATCACCATGGACAAGTCGACCATCAACATCGAGGGCGTCGGCACGCTGATCGCGAACAAGATGACGCTGAATAATACCACGTTGTCCTTGAGTGGCATTCAGAATGAGGTGACTACGCTGGCCCTCGATGCGGATGAGGATATCCAACCGCTGGATGTCACGCAGAATGGGGTGCATGTCGAGGTCCGTGATACGCTCGATATGAAAGGCGGCATGCTTCAGGTCAATGATGGCTCGAAGCTCATCACGAACCAGATGAAGCTCGCCAATGGCAGCACGGTCAATGTCGTTGGACCGGGTTCATCCTATACCATCAACGGCAAAGAAAATGTCATGAGCGGAAATGCGCAGATCGCAGTCACCGGTGGCGGCAGCGTCAAGCTGGCAGAGGGTGCTGGCATCAAGGCGGAAGCAGATGCCAACAACAAGGTGAAGACCATCATCACGGCGGATGAGAACAGCACGGTCGACGTGACGAAGGGCAGCCTGTATATCGCGAATGCGGAGAGGGATGGCACGGTCTATGATGTTTCTACCGCTATCAAGAGCGGGACGGAAAACAAAGGAAATGCTTTCGATAAAATTTATGGTAACAGCCGCCGCACGATAGCCATCAAAAAGGATGCAAACGGCAACTACACCTTCAAGTCAAATATCGATGAGATCGCGAAGAATTCCCCGATTTATAACATCCTGAATGAAGCGGATCAGAATGAAGGAAAACTGGCGGAATTCGCGGAATTCATGGACAAGGCATTGGGCGAAGGCACATTTGGCGAAGGCATGACGGAAGCACAGCAGAATGCACTGGCGAATAATGCGCTTGAACATGCAGCGGCGATTGCGGAAATGGCTGGCGTGACCCACGGCACATATGGATTTGCACAGGATTTCTCCGGCATGATCGCTAACCACAAGGGAGAAGGAAGCGGCATCTGGGCAAACTACCTCCGTCAGGATAAGAAGGTGGACGGTTTCCAGGTCGTTGGACGAAAGGCGAAGTATGATGTGAAGTACAATGGCTTCCTCATCGGCAGTGATCTGATTTCCGATGAAAACTCCCGCACGGGCATCGCTTTTGCGTATGCGGATGGCAGCCATACAGAGAAGGATGGCGTAATCGGGAAGAATGATACCAAGTACTATGGCGGTGATGTGTACCATCACTTCACCGCTGGCGGTATCCAGTATAAAGCGGATATCGGTTTCATCAAGAGTGATAATGATCTGGAGCAGACCCAGCTGGGAACGACCATCAAGGGTTCTGTGGATGGCAATGCCTTCTTCGCCGGCATTCGTGCTGAGAAGGAAATTGCGCTTGGCGCGGCTTCCCTGACTCCGTATGCAGGACTTCGCTACTACCGCATCCATACCGGAGACTTTACAGACAGCCTTGGCATGAAGCATGAAACGGAAAATGCCAACCTCTGGAATCTGCCGGTCGGCGTGGAATTCCGTCATGAGGTCAAGAATGGCAACTGGAGCCTTACCCCTGTCGCAGAAATCGGGTACAATTTCGCGATGGGAGATAAGGACACGAAGGAAACCGTCAGCCTCGGCAATGCAGCGGATACTTTCTCCTTCGACATCGGTGAAAGTGCCTTCCTAGCTCGCCTCGGCGTAGAAGCAGAAAACAGCACATGGACTTTGGGCGGCGGCTATCGCTATCAGAAGGGCAGTGATACCCAGTCGAACCAGTGGTACATCCAGGCCGGATATCGTTTCTAATTGTTTTTGAAATCCTGCTATGGCAAGCAAAAGCACCAGTCTTTATGGCTGGTGTTTTTTGCTTGCTGGCATGTCATCCGCCTCAGGGGCTTCGCTGCCGTTTTATTTTGGGGGGCAGGTCATTTTCTCTTTCATTGCCAGCAGTTACGCCTACGATACGGGAGAGTGGTCTTTTCTGCAAGGCACGCAGGCTTATCAGCTGTCAATCACGCACAAAAGCGCGCCCTGTGCTTGGGAAGGCGATATGAGAAAATGCTCCTTACCCATTCCTTTTTATTCCGCTGTGTGAGCCAACCTCCGCCCCTTCGGGGCACCTCCTTCCATAGGAAGGAGGGAGAGCCATGTCCCTGCATAGCTTTCCCATACTGTCATTTCGAGCGCAAGCGAGAAATCTTTTTTGTTTGCGGTCAATAAGAAACGGGAGGGCATCGGAAAACGGGAAACACGGTACTCCATACGCTACTTCCTGCGCTCCGGGATCACGGCGTTTCATTTGGGCATTAAAAATCCCCTAAAGCAGTTTGGTTATTTACGTTGTCTGCTTTAGGGGGGATCATATCAGTGTGTGGGCGCGCTTTTGTGCGTAGATTATTTCCCTGTATCACTGGTCGTGCTTTCCTGTCGATGTGCCGAAGGAGGAGTAGGTGACGCCATTAAAGGTGCAGGTGACTTCGCCTTTGCTTCCTACGGTATAAGCACCGGCACCCGTGGGCGGTTCGGGGACTTTTTTCAGATAGCCGTCATCGCCTTCGAGCACAGAGAGTTTGTCGGGGTAGGCGCCGCCTTTCTTGACGTGGTAGACTTCCATGGCGGTGCCGATGGCGGAAAGATCAGACTGGATCTTGGTGACTTTTGCTTCGTCGGTCATGCCGACGAGGTTCGGAATGGCGACGGCGGCGAGGATGCCGATGATCGCGACGACGATGATGAGCTCTAAAAGCATAAAACCTTTTCTTTTCTTGATCGTTCTCTTTTCTTTTTCCATGGGACCTCCTTGTTCTGAAGTGACGGGGGAAATCGTTTCATTCATTATGCGCTTTCCGTTTTTGATTTACCAATATGAAATGCGAATGCTTACTCGGGGTATCGGTGAGCAAATTAGATGAGAGGGGCTTTTTCCGGAAACAGTCCTCCGTGAAGATCAGCACCTTTTCTTGGCGAATAGTCATTGCTTATCGGCGGCAGATTTCCTTGCATTTTTCAAACCATAATGCTAGAATAAGCCGGAACGAAGATCCTGAAAAAGTCAATAGAAAAATTGACGCATAAAAACTTTTATATAGCGTATGATAATTTCTATAAAAGAAAATAGACAATACACATTATAGAAGAAATCTTTATGCAGGTTTTCGTGATAATCATTGCGGATATTGACTTTGTATGATATAATCTTTATTCGCAACGGTTCTTTTAGTAGAGTATATATAATAAGGTTGTGTAATGCTTCCGGAGGCAGGCAGGGATTCGATGATTGGTTCGATTTCCTGCTTCTTTTTTCCGGGAGGAAGAAAGCCATGTTTTTTTTATGAAAGGGTGAGGCAAGGAATGCCGAACAGCAAGATGTTCAGACCTGTCGTGGTAGGGAAGAAGAAGAGATACACCTATGCCAGATCGCAGGAAGTACTGAAGATGCCCCATTTGCTCGATCTGCAGACGAAGTCGTATGAATGGTTCTGCAAGGAAGGGCTGAAGGATGTTTTCGCAGATATTTCTCCTATCGAGGACAGCGCTAAGAAATGGGCGCTGCACTTTGGCGATTTCTATTTCGGCAAGGGCAAGTACAATATCGAACAGTGCAAGGCGAAGGATGTGAACTACTCCGCTCCACTGTACGTGAAGACGCGTCTGGAAAACAAGGAAACCGGCGAGCTGAAAGAGCACGATCTGTTCATGGGGGATTTCCCGGTCATGACGGACACGGGTACATTCATCATCAATGGCGCCGAGCGTGTCATCGTATCCCAGCTGGTTCGTTCCCCTGGCGTATACTACAAGCGTGAAAGAGATGCTTTCGACAAGGAGATTTATACCGCGCAGCTGATCCCGAACCGCGGTGCGTGGATCGAACTGGAATCGGATCCGGCCGGCTCCGTCTCCGTCCGTATCGATCGTAACCGTAAGATGCCGGTCACTGTCCTCATCCGTGCGCTGGGCTACTCTTCCAATGAAGAGATCCTGGAGCTTTTCGATCATGATATCCATATCGAAAAGACGCTGGAAAAAGACAGCACCACGGACAAAAAGTCCGCTCTGATCGAGATCTATCACAAGCTCCGCCCGGGTGAACCGGCTACCGAAGATAGTGGTACGACGCTGCTCCATAATTTCTTCTTTGATCCGCGCCGTTATGATCTCGCGAAGGTCGGCCGTTACAAACTGAATAAGAAGCTGGCTTGGAAGAACCGTCTCCTCGGTCACAAGACCGAAGGCCCGATCGTCAATATGGAAACGGGTGAAGTGGTCATCGAAGGCAACAGCACCATCGATGAAGAAGCGATCGCAAGGATCGAAGAAAGCGGTGTATTCTCTTCCTATGATCAGGTCGAAGTCATGACCCAGAAGGATGATGGCACCCCGGTCAAGGTGATCTGCTCTTCCGGCAACCGCGAAGACAATTACCGCACGCTGGAGATCTGCGATATCATCGCCTGCGTTGATTATCTCCTGAACATGATGCAGGGCTATGGCAAGAGTGATGACATCGACCATCTGGGCAACCGCCGCGTCCGCTGCGTCGGTGAGCTCCTGCAGAACCAGTTCCGTATCGGTCTCACCCGTATGGAAAGAGTGGTTCGCGAGAGAATGACCACCCAGGACCAGGATAAGATGAGCGTACAGGCGCTCGTCAATATCCGCCCGGTCGTAGCTGCTATCAAGGAATTCTTCGGCAGCTCCCAGCTGTCTCAGTTCATGGACCAGACGAACCCGCTGGCAGAACTCACGCATAAGCGTCGTCTTTCCGCTCTGGGACCTGGCGGTCTTTCCCGTGAACGTGCAGGCTTCGAAGTCCGCGACGTACATTACTCCCACTATGGACGTATGTGCCCGGTAGAAACCCCTGAAGGTCCGAACATCGGCTTGATCTCCTCTCTGTCCAACTACGGCGTCATCAACAAGTACGGCCTCATCGAGACACCGTACCGTCTGATCGATGAAAAGACCCACACTGTCACTGATAAGTGTGAATATGTCACCGCTGATATCGAAGAAGATAAGATCATCGCACAGGCGAGCGAACCGCTCGATGCAGAAGGTCATTTCGTTCATAAGAATGTAGCGAGCCGCCGCGGCCCGGACGTACTCGAAGCGGAACCGGAAGAAGTCGTGCTGATGGACGTATCTCCGAAGCAGGTCGTCTCCATCGGTACCTCCCTCATTCCATTCCTCGAACACGATGATACGAACCGAGCTCTGATGGGTGCGAACATGCAGCGTCAGGCTGTACCGCTCCTGCGTCCGGAAGCACCGCTCGTCGGCACCGGCATGGAATGGGTCGCTGGTCAGGACTCCGGTGTCTGCATCCTGGCGAAACATGCCGGCACTGTCGAAAGAGTCACGGGCCGCCAGATCATCGTCCGCGCTGACAATGGCGAGCTTGATACCTACGACATCATCAAATTCATGCGTTCCAACCAGTCCACCTGCATCAACCAGCACCCGATCGTATCCAAGGGCGACCGCGTAGAAGCGGGAGACACACTGGCAGACGGCATGGCGACCGATGGCGGCGAGCTGGCTCTCGGCCACAATGTACTCGTAGCTTTCGTATCCTGGGAAGGGTACAACCATGAAGACGCCGTTCTGATCTCCGAACGTCTCTGCAAGGATGACCTGTACACCTCCATCCATATCGAAGAATATGAATGCGATGCCCGCGACACGAAGCTGGGCGAGGAAGAGATCACCCGTCAGCTGTCTTCTGTTTCGGAAGACGCTGTGAAATACCTCGATGAAAACGGTATCATCATGGTCGGCGCTGACGTCCGTCCTGGCGATATCCTGGTCGGCAAGGTCACCCCGAAGGGCGAGACGGAGCTGACGCCGGAAGAACGACTGCTGCGTGCGATCTTCGGTGACAAAGAAAGAGAAGTCCGTGATACCTCCCTGCGTGTGCCGCACGGCGAATTCGGCAAGGTCGTCGATGTCAAGGTCTTCACCCGTGAAAACGGTGATGAGCTGGCACCGGGCGTGAACAAGCTCGTCCGCGTCTACATCGCGCAGAAACGTAAGATCCGTGAAGGCGATAAGATGGCAGGCCGTCACGGCAACAAGTGCGTATGCTCCCGCATCATGCCTGTCGAAGATATGCCGTTCACCCCGGATGGCCGTCCGGTCGATCTGGTACTGAACCCACTGGGCGTACCGTCCCGAATGAACATCGGCCAGATCCTGGAAATCCATCTTTCCTGGGCCTGCCACATGCTCGGCGAAGAGATCCATGCGGCGATGGCTGCCGGTGTCGGCTCTCCGAAGTACGAAGAAATGAAGCAGCGCCTCATCGACTGCGGCTATGATTTCGAAAAATACGGCATGCCTGAACCGACCGAGTCCGGCATCCATATCGCGACCCCGGTCTTCGACGGCTGCCGAGATGAAGACCTCGCAGCGACCCTGAAGGCAGCAGGCCTCCCGGCTGGTGCGAAGACGGACCTCTATGATGGCCGTACCGGTGAAAAACTGGACAATCAGGTCACCATCGGCTGGAAATACATGTTAAAGCTCCATCATCTCGTCGATGATAAGATCCATGCCCGCTCCACCGGCCCATACTCCCTCGTTACCCAGCAGCCGCTGGGCGGCAAGGCACAGTTCGGCGGCCAGCGTTTCGGTGAAATGGAAGTCTGGGCTCTCGAAGCCTACGGCGCGGCTTACACGCTGCAGGAAATCCTGACTGTGAAGTCCGATGATGTCATCGGCCGTGTCAAAGCCTATGAAAAGATCGTCAAGGGCGAAAACATCCCGAGTCCGGGCGTACCGGAATCCTTCAAGGTCCTCATGAAGGAACTCCAGTCCATCGGTCTCGACGTCCGTATCCTGAATGAAAATGGCGACGAAGTCGTCCTGAAAGAGCTCGATGAAAGCGATCTGGAGCAGGGCTACGGCGGCGGACAGCCATGGCATAAGGATGAACTGAAAGAAGCCATGGAAGGTGATGATGCCGTTTCCGATTCCAGAAACGACATGGAAAGCCACATGAATGGCGCTATCGAAAACGCCGGCGATGATGTCGCATCCTTCAATGATACACTCGAAGCAGAAGCCAATGCACAGGCTCCCGTAGAAGCCGGCTTTGGTGAAACTGATCTTGATACAGAACTTGGCTTTACGAATGACAGCCAGGATGACTGATTCCGGAAAGGAGCGCTAATCAATTGTTAGATGTAAATGAATTTGATTCCATGAAAATCGGTATCGCTTCTCCGGAAAAGATCCTTGAATGGTCTCACGGGGAAGTGACGAAGCCGGAAACCATCAATTACAGAACCCTGAAGGCAGAAACCGACGGCCTCTTCTGTGAAAAGATTTTCGGACCGACCAAAGACTGGGAATGCAAATGCGGCAAGTACAAAAAGATGCGTTACAGAGGCACCGTCTGCGATAAGTGTGGTGTCGAAGTCACCTCCTCCAAAGTCCGCCGTGAACGCATGGGCCATATTTCTCTGGCCTGCCCGGTTTCCCATATCTGGTACTTCAAGGGCACACCGTCCCGTATCGGCCTCATCCTTGAGATCTCTCCTCGCCAGCTCGAAAGAGTCCTCTACTTTGCTGCTTATATCGTCCTCGATCCGGGCGATACGAATCTGTCCAAGTGTCAGGTCCTGAATGAACAGGAATATCAGGATGCCGTAGCTACCTATGGCAAGAAAGCATTCAAAGCCCAGATGGGGGCCGAAGCGATCCAGTACCTGCTGAAAGAGCTCGATCTGCCAAAGCTGGAAAAAGCATTGCAGAAAGAGATCGAAGAGGGCAGCGGCCAGCGCAAGGTCAGATGCATCCGTCGCCTCGAAGAAGTCGAAGCCTTCCTGCATTCCGGAAACAAGCCGGAATGGATGATCCTCTCTGTCCTGCCGGTCATTCCCCCGGATCTGCGTCCGATGGTCCAGCTCGATGGCGGCCGTTTCGCCACCTCCGACCTGAATGACCTCTATCGTCGCGTCATCAATAGAAATAACCGTCTGAAGAGACTTCTGGAACTCGGTGCTCCGGAGATCATCATCAGAAACGAAAAACGTATGCTTCAGGAAGCTGTCGATGCCCTGATCGATAACGGCCGTCGCGGACGCGCCGTCTCCGGCCCGGGCAACCGTCCGCTGAAATCCCTTTCCGATATGCTGAAGGGCAAGCAGGGACGTTTCCGTCAGAACCTCCTTGGTAAACGTGTCGACTACTCCGGCCGTTCCGTTATCGTCGTCGGCCCGGAACTCAAAATGTACCAGTGCGGCCTGCCGAAGGAAATGGCGATCGAACTCTTCAAACCGTTCATCATGCATGAACTCATCAAAAGAGGCGTCGCAAGCAACCTCAAAGCGGCACGCAAGAAGGTCGATAAGCTCGCTCCGGAAGTCTGGGAAGTCCTTGGCGATGTCATCAAAGAACACCCGGTCCTCCTGAACCGCGCACCGACACTGCACAGACTCGGTATCCAGGCTTTTGAACCGATTCTCTGGGAAGGCCGCGCGATCAAGCTGCATCCGCTCGTATGCCCAGGCTACAACGCCGACTTCGACGGTGACCAGATGGCCTGCCATCTGCCGCTGTCCGTCGAAGCGCAGGCTGAAGCACGTACCCTGATGCTCTCCATCAATAACATCCTGTCCACAAAGGACGGCAAGCCAGTCGCTATTCCTTCGCAGGATATGATCCTCGGCTCTTACTACCTCACCATCGTACAGACCGCCAACGATACGAAGGTCGATTTCACCGATGAAGAAAAGAAAGAAAATCCGAAGGCGAAATTCGATGTCATGAAGCAGTGGAAGAAAGCCGAAGACGAGATGGACACCTCCAAGCTTCGCGCTTACACCGGCTATGACGAAGTCATGCTGGCTTACAACCTGCATCAGATCAAGATCCATGATTTCATCAAGGTCTTCATCCCGAAGGAAGATCGTCCGGATGGATTCAATGAATCTGATGATGATCTTGTCATCACCACCCCGGGCCGCCTGATCTTCAACTATGCGATCCCGAGGGAACTGCGTTTCTTCTACAAGCGTCATGAAAAGCGCCTTGATGAAAACGGCAATACCTATACCGTCGAAAACAATGGTCTCGGCGTTACCATCGGCAAGAAGCAGATGGGCAAGCTCGTCAATGACTGCTTCAAGAAACTTGGATTCAAGGCAACCGGCGACCTGCTCGACTCCGTGAAAGCCCTCGGCTTCCACTACGCTTTGATCTCTGGTATTTCCATCGGCATTTACGATGTCGCTGTACCACCGGAAAAGGATAAGATCCTGGAAGACGGCGATGAAAAAGTCGAACAGATCAAACGCTTCTTCCGCCGCGGCCTCATGACCGATGACGAAAGATACAGAAGAGTCGTCGAAGTATGGAGCAAGAAGACCGACGAAGTCGGTGCTGCGATGAAGAGCTCCATGGTGAAGTTCAACCCGCTGACCATGATGGCCCAGTCCGGCGCCCGTGGTAACGATAACCAGATCCGTCAGCTGGCCGGCATGCGCGGCCTGATCGCCGATACCTCCGGTAAGACGGTCGAACTCCCTGTAAAGGCAAACTTCCGTGAAGGTCTCACCGTCCTCGATTACTTTACCTCTTCCCACGGCGCTCGTAAGGGTCTTGCCGATACCGCACTCCGTACCGCAGACTCCGGTTACCTTACTCGTCGTCTCGTCGACGTTTCCCAGGACGTCATCGTTCGCGAAGAAGACTGCGATGTACAGGTCCTGAATTTCGACAGAGAACAGAGCCTCATCGCCTCTCAACCGGAAGTCAAGAAGACCATCATGGGTCTCAAGCAGACGCTCCTCGGCGCAGTTCTGGATGAAGATGTCCTCGACCGCAGAAATGGAGATATCCTCCTCGTCAAGGGCAAGACCCTCGATGCGGATGATGTGACCCTGCTGAACCGTCACCTCGTAGAACATATTTCCGTCATCATCCCGACCGCTGACGGCATCGAAGCCGCAGAGCCTAAGACCTTTGATCTCGGCACCCAGGATGCTGTCGCTGAATACAACCGCGCTATGCACCATCATCTGACGGTCCACTTCGCAGGCAAGAAACTCGAAGAAGATGCCTATGACCGCCAGGGCAATGTCCTCTTCCCGGCAGGCACCGTCATCGACAGCGATGTCGCAGAGAAGATCCTTGTTTCCGATATCCCGGTGCTCAAAGTCCGTATGGATGAAGCGGAAGGCGTCGAAGTCTCCCTCATCGAAGAAAAAGGCCAGCCGATCGAGTCTCTGGCTGACCGTATCGCAGGCCGCTGCCCGCTGGAAGATGTCGTGAACCCGACCACCGGCGAAGTCATCGCGAAGAAGAACGAAGAAATTTCCGATGCCCAGGCAGAAGAGATCCAGAAATACTACGACAAGCTGAAGGTCCGCTCCATCCTCACCTGCCACTCCGCTCACGGCGTCTGCGCGAAGTGCTATGGCAGAAATCTGGCGACTGGCCGTCACGTAGAAATCGGCGAAGCAGTCGGCATCATCGCTGCACAGTCCATCGGCGAACCGGGTACTCAGCTGACCATGCGTACCTTCCATACCGGCGGCGTTGCTTCTGCAGAAGATATCACACAGGGTCTTCCACGAGTCGAAGAATTGTTCGAAGCCCGCAAGCCAAAGGGCAATGCGATCATTTCCCGTATCGACGGCACGGTTTCCATCACCAGTGCAGAGGATAACCCGAATGTCAAGATCATTACCATCACCAGCAATGATCCGGACATCGCCCCGGAAAGCGAAAAGATCCCGGTAGCGAAGAAGATCTCCGTCACAAACGGCGAATTTATCAAAGCCGGCACCCGCCTCTTTGAAGGTAACATCAACCCGCACGATATCCTTGATGTCCTCGGCGTACAGGCAACCCAGAACTATATCGTCAAGGAAGTCCAGAAGGTTTACCGCAGCCAGGGCGTAGAGATCAACGATAAACACATCGAGATCATCGTCCATCAGATGCTGCGTAAGATCAAGATCATCGAACCGGGCGGCTCCGGCTGGCTCCCGGGCGAGACTGTCGATATCGTTGCATTCCGTGCGATGAACCAGCGTCTTGACGACGAAGGCAAAGACAGAGCCGTCGGCGAAAACCTGCTCCTTGGTACCACCAAGGCAGCTCTTGCGACCGACTCCTTCCTCTCCGCCGCTTCCTTCCAGGAAACCACCCGTGTCCTCACCGAAGCAGCGATCAAAGGCAAGGAAGATCCGCTCCTCGGCCTCAAGGAAAATGTCATCATCGGCAAACTCATCCCGGCCGGTACAGGCATGTCCCGTTACCGCAAGCTGAATGTCATCCATAAGGGTGAATCCTTCGAAACCGGATCCGATGCGGAATAATTGATGCATCAGGTATAGACAAAGGAGCTGTAAAGAAATGAATCCTCATTTCTTCACAGCTCCTTTTTACTTTGTTTTAATTTGGTTCAGGGTTCAAGGCTCTCGTGGCGGATTCGCCGCCTTTTTTAGAAGATGATATTCTCGTATCGCAGCCTTCCCCTCTAGGGGAAGGTGCCCCGCAGGGGCGGATAGGGCACTGGCAGGATGAAAGAGAGTGGGGAAATGCGTCTCAAATCGACGATTTATGAAAGCACCCGAGCGCCGCTAACGCTGTCCCCCTTCCCCATGTGAGGAAGGAAAATCGATGGCAACTTCGCCGCGAATATATATGAGGCGATGCCCGAAGGTAAGTGGATAGCAGGTTTCCCTTTTGGAAGTTCCAAACATTACCCGCCAAACCGCCAATGACAAAGATTTCTCACTCCGCTCGAAATGACGATACGGGAGTCTGATGTCTTCTAGTCTCCTAGTTACTAGTTACCAATCACTAGTCACCACTCGCGCCCTTACTTTTTCCACTTCATATCGGCGAGCCATGGCATGTAGAGCGACTTGAGGTCTATTTCCTCTCGCGCCGCCTCCTTGGGCGGATCATCATGGATCTCAGGGCAGGCAGAGCCCTTCTCGAGCTCAGCGCGCACGTCAGCTTCCGCTTCGCCGTGGACGGCGATGGCTTTTTCAAACCATTCCTTGGCGCGCTTCAGATCCGGCTCTCCATAGAGGCCGTGCTGATAGAAAAGGCCGAGATTCATCATGCCCCAGTCACTGCCGAGGGCGGCTGACTTTTTATACCACTCTTCTGCCTTTGCCATGTCTCCGATCTCCTGAAAGAAGATCCCGAGATAGTTCGCGACGTCTTTCGCCTGCGGCCCCTTTTTCTCATACGCCTTGACCAGCCAGCGAAGACCTTCGTCATGGTTGACGGGCGTGCCATTCCCGTAGAGATGCATCATGCCGAGATCGATCATGCCAGTCTCGTTATCAAGAGCCGCCGCCTGATTGGCCCAGTGGAAAGTATTCATCCAGTCTTTCTTCATGCGGTATGCGGCGCTGATCTGACTCGCGATGTCGCCTTTGACCTGATCTTCGAAGATCTCCTCTCCTCTTTCCCAGGCTTCCTTCAGGTAGTGAATGGCTTCCTCCGGCTGCGGGGGCCTCTGCTGGAGCGCACCATTCCCCAGATTGATGAGGCAGTACACATCGCCCATGTCATACGCCTTCTGATACCATGCTTTGGCCTCTTCCTGATCTCCCAGCCAGAACGAGCACATCCCGGCCATATTCGCCGCCTCGCCGCGAATGCTCCTCTGCATGTCCTCCGGCATCTGGGGATCTGCCTTCGCATCGTAGCAACTCTTGAACCAGTGGAACGGCTCACTCGCATCCGCCGTATCAGGAAGCGTATCCAGAAGATACTGTGCATAGTGCAGCATGCCAAGCGGCGAGCCCAGCTCCGCCGCCTTTTTGACCCAAACGGCGGACTCCTTCATTTCATCCATGAGCGAGCAGCAGAGCGCGATCTGGTCCGCAAGGCTGCCGCTTGGCAACATGTCAAAGGCCTTCTTGTACCAGAAAAGAGCTTCTTTGAAATCTCCTTCCACGTGGTAGAGCTGCGCGAGCTGGACCAGTATTTCCGGCCGCCCGCTTTTGGCTGCGACCACCGTGTACTTCAACGCATCGCCATAGCGCTCCGCATCCATCGCGAGCAGTGCGAGCCGCTGCGCCGCCTCCTCTTCTTTGTAGCCGTGAAAGGCAAAGACCTTCTCCAAGAGCTCCTCTGCCATTTCGATGTTTTGCTTGCAGCCGCACCCGTCCTGCAGGCAGCAGCCCAGAGAGAACATGCCCTGCACATTGCCCAGCTTCACGCTGGCACGAAGCCATGCGATCCCCCGCTTCGGCGCCGTTTCCAAGAGCACCTCTCCCAAAAGGGCCGCCGCATCCCCCGCGCACTCGCTCTTCCAGTCATAGGCCTTCGCCAGCGCATTCTCCGCCTTGATGAGATCCACCTTCACGCCGTAGCCATACGCATAATGAAGCCCCAGATAGAACCAACCCCAGATATTTTTCCATCGCACAGCAAGCTCGCTGTAGTAGAAAGACCTCTTGAAATCCTGCTGAAACAGATAGTGCTCCGCAAGGAGGCGCGCCGCCTCTCCGGCGGATGCCTTCGGCTCCTCCGCAATCTCTTTCAGAAGGGCTTCTCCGTCTGCGCCCATGTCTGCGGCCAGCGTCTGATCAAAAATGAGGTGGGAAGCCCAGCGGATGCGGCTCTGCCAAAGCCCCGCTTTCATGCACTTTTTATTCCATGCCCAGCGCTTCTTTTCATTCGCCTTCCTGACAAGTCCGACGCGGTACACATCCGCCATCTCATACATCGCCAGCACATCGCCCGTCTTCGCCAGTGCTTCCACCTGAGGCATGTACTGACGGAAGATCCTCTTCTGCGTAAGAGTCCCCGGCCGGCTGGCATAGCCCACATTCAGGGCCGCCAGCAGATCGCCCGCCTTCTTCCCCTCCTCTGCATAGCGCTTCGCCAGCTTTTTGTCCGCCGGCGCGATGTAGCCATGCTTGGCGTATTCGCCCAAAAGGTACATGGCGCGGCCGCTTCCCTCCGACGCTTCGTTTAGCAGTACGTCATAGGCTTCCTCTAATTGTCCATCGATGAAAAGTTTTTCGCCTTGTGTCATAAAGAATGTCCTTTGGGATAAAATAGCAGCCACAAAGTGGATGTGGGGAAATGAGATTCGGGGTGAGCCCATGGGGCGCAGCGTCCTTTGATTGTTTGCGAAAGAGGTTTGGCGGGTTCAACAGGTTCAGAGGGTTCAACGGGGGTGGTGCGGCGCATAAAAATA
>OIXA01003414.1_pt1 | contig 16657 bp, 16 predicted proteins | sample 1587721 | NCBI WGS metagenome assembly OIXA01 (sample SAMEA3888900, study PRJEB22519) | human gut metagenome | biome: human gut; feature: human-associated habitat; material: faeces | place: Denmark | collected 2013 | reverse complement strand
TAATTTCGGCCACCCTTTAAGAAGCCCCCTTGTGCAAAGGGAGGCTCTCTCATCTCTACGATCCGGAGGCCCCCATGCCCCAACCCAACACCAACACCAAAACCAAATACCGCCCGCTCCCGGCCGCGCTCCTTACGCTGGTGGTCCTGCTGGCATCTACCCTGCTCATCTGGCTGGCCGTCGTGCGCCCCCAGCTGGGCAAGGGCCGTACCGAGACCCTTTGCGATAACTTCGACCGCTCGGAGCTGCTGGCAGACGGCGACACCGCCGCCCAGGTCTTTACCTACGACAAGGCGCTCTACACCATCGGGCTGGAGTTCTACCTGCCCGGCGCCCAGCCGCAGGGTGAGCTGGAAGTGGTCCTGTCTGACGCCGACACCGGCGAGGAACTGGCCCGCTCCACCGGCGGGATGCAAAACATCATCCCGGACCAGTACACCACCCTGGGGCTGGATCCCGTCGTGCCCGCCCAGGAGGGCCGCCGCTACCGGCTGTCCGTCACGGCGCACTATACCTCGGATGCAGTCCTTGCCATCGGCCACAGTAACGGCGTCGCCCTCTGGAAAGAGCAGATGACCCTGAACGGCGAGCCGGTGGACGGCACTTTAGCCATGCAGGTGACCTACCAGCGCATGGGCGGCTACCTAACGCGGTTCTTTTTGCTGGCGGGCGGCGCGGCCGCGCTGCTGGCGGCCTTTGCCGTGTATGCCTGCCTCAGCCGCAAAGTATCGCTGCACCGCCTTGTTTTTGTACTGGTGCTGGGCTTTGGCCTCATCTACTCGGTCATTCTGCCGCCCTACGCCGCACCGGATGAAAAGTACCACATCAACCAAAGCTTTACCTTAGCCACCAAGTGGGCCAATATGATCTCCCACGATGACTGGCAGATGGGCAAGGTGCCCACCACCACCAGTTTCCGCCGGGAGACCGACACCGACGAGCTTTTGCAGGACGAAAATACCACCGTCTTCACCTGGCAGGAGTTCACCGACACGCTGTTCACCACCACCGACGCCCCCTACACCAGTCATCAGGAATACCACGAGCTGCAGACTGACCAGAACCCGCTGTTGTATCTGGCCAGCGGCGGTGCGGTGTTCCTTGCGTATCTTTTGCACTTGGGCTTTACCCCGGCGCTGGCGCTGGGGCGGCTGGCAAACCTTATCGTGTTTGCGTTGCTGGCGGCCTTCGCTGTCAAGGCCGCGCCCTGCGGCAAGCGCATCTTTACTGCGGCGGCCCTGCTGCCCATGACGCTGCACCTCGCCGCCAGCTTCAGCCGCGACGCTGTGCTGCTGGGGCTGTGCTTCGGCTTTACGGCCTTATTGCTGGATGCCGTCTACGGCCAGCCCACGCCGAAACGCATGGCCGCACTGGCCGTCGCCGGCATTTTGCTGGCCCCGGGCAAGATGGTCTATCTGCCCCTGGCCGCGCTGTTTGTGCTGGTCCCCGCCGCCGCGCTGGGCCACCACGCCAAAGCGAAAAAGATGGGCTACCTGGCCGCCTGCCTGGCGCTGGCGCTGGTGTTGAACACCGGCACCCTCACCGGTGCCCTCGGCTCCCCCGCCGCTGACAACGCGGCAGCTGCCACCGAGGAAACCACCGACGACGCCCGCAGCGCCAAAAACGCCCCGGCTGAGCCGGACGCCGCCTACGAGGAAACCATCTGCGCCGACAATACGATGGAAAACTACGTGCGGCGGTTATACTATTACACAGCGGACACCCGCGACCCCTCCCAGAGCGAGGTGGACTTCTGGGTGCAGGCCCTCGCTGAGGGGGACGTCACCCCCGCCGTGCTGGGCCAGAGCTTCATTTTCACCACCGACAAAGCCAACAGCTACACCGATGCGCAGGCTTTCTACACCATGGCCTCCTACGCCCTGCTGGGCACCGATGTCACCACCGGCAACGCCGACGCCTACCTGCCCTATTTTGCCGAGGGCGGTGCCATGCAGGCCTACAAGCAGCTGTTTAACCTGCCCACCTGCGTGGAGCGGTTCGCCGCGCTGGGGCTGGACGTAGGCACCATGGACGACCGCATCCCGCTGGACCGCGAGACCGTAGCCGCCGAGGTGGAAGCTGCCCGCGCCACCCGCGCCACCCAAAGTGTGACCGATGCCGCCGACGAAGCCACCTACACCCCCGGCTACATCCTGCACCACCTGCCTGCCACAGTCCTGCTGTTTGTGCGCAGCATCGTGCAAAACGGCGACCATTACCTGCGCACGCTGGTAGGCGGCAGCCTAAGCTACTACACGCTGGATCTGGCCTGGTTCTGGGTGGTGGCGCTCTACCTGCTGCTGGCCTACGCGGCGCTTCCTGCCCAAAACGGCAAGCTGCCTACGGGCAGGCTGCGGGGCTTTGGCGCGGCGGCGGCCGTCCTGAGCTGCCTGCTGGCTGTGGCTGGCTGCCTGCTGTGGACTCCTACCCATTACGAGACCCTGTACGGCCTGCAGGGGCGGTATTTCCTGCCCGTGCTGCCCGCCCTGCTGCTGACCTGCCTGCCCCGCCGCCTGGCCGCCGTGCCGGACGAAGCCTCTGCCCAAGCCCGCCTGACCGGCGCGCTGGCGCTGGTACAGTGGGGCGTCATCCTCAACATTATGCTGGCGGTCATCGCCCGCTGACACCTGCTTATGACTTTCTGCTTTTTCACAACCCAATATCTGCCCACTCCCGGCGGCGTCGAGCGGTACACCTGGAACCTGGCGCGCCGATGCCTGGCTGCCGGGCACCGGGCGCTGGTGGTCACCAGCAGCCTGCCCGGTCTGCCCGCGCGGGAAACGGACGCCGACGGCATCGAGATCTGGCGCTTGCCCGCCTGGCCGGTGATGAACGGCCGGTTTCCGGTCCTCAAGCCCCACCCGCCCGCAGCGGACCTGTGGGCGCAGGGCATCGACTTTGCCGTCATCCAGACCCGCATGTACACCCAAAGCGTCTGGGCCGCGCGGCAGTGCAAGCGCCGGGGCATCCCCGCGCTGGTGCTGGACCACTCCACCGGCTATATGATGCACGGCGGCGCGGCGGGCCTTGCGGGCAAAATGTACGAGCACCTGGCCTGCAATATTATCAAAGCCTGCGGGTTCCCCTTCTACGGCGTCTCCGGCGATGTCTGCAGCTGGCTGCGCACCTTCGGCATCACCGCCGCTGGCCGCCTGCCCAACGCCGTGGACCCGGCGGAACTGGCCGCCTTAGCCAGCGACCACCCCCGCGACTTCCGGGCAGAATTCGATCTCGCCCCCGCCACCCCCATCATAGCCTTTGTGGGGCGGCTCATCCCCGAAAAAGGCGCGGCCAAGCTGGCCGAAGCCGTGCGGCAGCTAAACCAAAACGGCACGTCCTGCGCCCTTTTCATCGCCGGCACCGGCCCCGAGGAAAACGCCCTGCGCCAGCTCGGCGCCCCCATCTACGCGCTGGGTGCCCTGCCCCACCCGCAGATCGTCCAGCTGTTAACGCAAGCCAGTTGCTATTGCCTGCCGACGGAGTACGCCGAGGGCTTCCCCACCACGTTATTAGAAGCCGCCGCCTGCCGCTGCCCCATCGTCACCACCCACACGGCGGGCACCGGCGAGCTGCTGCCCGATGGGACCTACGCTGCCTACTTGGAAAGCACCGCCCCTGCCGCGCTGGCCGCGGCCCTGCAGGCGGTCCTGGCAGATCCCGACGCCGCCCGCACCCGGGCCGACGCCGCTTACACCAACCTGTGCGCCCACTTTACATGGCAGGCCGTCTTTGCTACAATGGAGAAAACCGCGGCCCAAGCAGCCAAAAGGAGCTAAGATGTCTAAATTACTCATCGTCATCCCCGCTTATAATGAGGAAGAAAGCATCGTTTCCGTGGTCGAGGAACTGACCACCCACTACCCCCAGTACGATTATGTCGTCGTCAACGATGGCAGCCGCGACAAGACCGCCGCCGTCTGCCGCGCCCACGGCTACCGGCTCATCGATCTGCCGGTCAACCTAGGGCTGGCGGGCGCGTTCCAGACCGGCCTGCGCTATGCGGCCGAGAACGACTACGACTGCGCCATGCAGCTGGACGCCGACGGCCAGCATAAGCCGGAGTTCATTGCCCCCATGCTGGAGGCGCTGGAGGAGGGCAACGACATCGTCATCGGCAGCCGGTTCCTGACCGTGAAAAAACCCAAGACCCTGCGCATGCTGGGCAGCTACATCATCAGCTGGTCCATCCGGCTCACCACCGGCCGCGCCATCTGCGACCCCACCAGCGGCATGCGGATGTTCAACCGCCGCCTGATGCAGGAGTTTGCCCAAAACCTGAACTACGGTCCCGAGCCGGACACCATCAGCTACCTGATCAAAAACGGCGCGACCGTCAAGGAAGTGCAGGTGGAAATGGGCGAACGCATGGCGGGCCAGAGCTACCTGACCTTCTGGCGCAGTGTGCAGTATATGGTCAAAATGTCCATCTCGATTTTGCTGATCCAGTGGTTCCGCAAGCGGGACACCGAGACCCCCTACCCTGAAAGGAGCCTGTGAAATGTTCGATCAAACGCTCATTCGCATCTGCCTGATCCTGGGCAGCTTCATCACGGCGGGGTACATCCTGCGGCGCGTGCGGCACGCAAAGGTCCAGATCGAGGATACGATCTTCTGGCTGATGTTCAGTGCGGCGCTGCTGATCCTGGCCATCTTCCCTGGCATCGCCTATTGGGCCGCAAACCTGCTGGGCTTCATGAGTCCCATCAACTTTGTCTATGTTGTCATCATCTTTTTGCTGCTGGCCAAGCAGTTCTTTATGTCCATCAAATTGAGCCAGCTCGACAGCAAGGTCCGTATCCTGACCGAGCAGGTCGCCCTGAACGAGGAAAAGGCGGAGCGGGATAAGCTGGACCTGTGAAAAAGCCTTCCCCCTTGGGGGAAGGCTTTGGGGGTGCGCAAAATTAAAATTTGTATTCCCTCCAAAACTATGCTATAATAAAGTATTGACTAAAGAGAAAGAAGGTTTCAGATATGGCTTATACCCCGAAACTGACCTATAAGGGCCGCCCGCTGGTGCGCTGCGGCAACGATATTTACTACGGCTCGATGAAGGACCCGTTCGTTGTCTACCTGCAGGTGCTCTCGACCAAGAAGGAAAACGGCGTCGACGTGGCCGACAAGGTCCACATCGTGCTGCTTTCCACCGACGAGAGCAAGTCCCTGCCAGAGCGCATTGCCCGCCAGGCCAACAAAGTCGGCCTGTACAACGCGCTTTCCTTCGGCGACATCATGCTGCAGGGTGCGCTGCGGAAGAAGTAAGCGTCTCCCCTGCCCCGCACAAAACACAAAGCCCCGCAGCCAAACGGCTGCGGGGCTTTTGCACTTGATGTCAAAACGGGGCGGGCGGATGACGGGCATCCGCCCCGACAGAACGGAGATTTACTGCTTAGTGGTCCTGCTTGTCGGTCTCCTCGGCAGAGTCGTCCTCGGTGCCTTCAAGCTCGATGTCGAAGGTCGCGCCGCAGTGCGGGCAGACCAGATCGCCCTCGGGGTCCATCAGAGTCTCCTCGTCCAGCGTGGAGATCTGGCCGCAGTTCGGGCAGGTCACCTCATACATGGTGCTGTCGTCCTCGGCGCCCTCCTCGTCATCCTCGTCCTCATCGGCGTAGATGTCGCTGACGACGTCGTCCAGATCCTGGTCGAGGGTCTCCAGCTCGTCGTACACCTGATCCAGGGCGTTGTCGTGCTCGGTGACCTGGGCGGCCATCTCCTCCAGCAGGTCCATCATGGCGGCAATGACCTTGCCGTTCTTGGAGTCTGCGTCAAAATCCATGCCGGTCATCAGGCCGCGGATGTAGGCGGCCTTTGCATTCAGATCCATAGCCATAGTCAAAATCCTCCCTAATGTTAAAAAATGCCGGGCGCGGCGGTACGGCCATGCCCGGCAAAGAGAACCTAATCAGTTCACGCGCTCCATATACTCGCCGGTGCGGGTATCGATGCGGATCTTGTCGCCCTCGTTGATGAACAGGGGGACGCGAATCTCGGCACCGGTCTCAACGGTGGCGGGCTTCAGGGTGTTGGTGGCGGTGTTGCCCTTGACACCAGGCTCGGTAGCGGTGACCTCCAGCTCAACGAAGTTGGGGATCTCAACGCTGAAAACCTTGCCCTTGTAGCTCAGCAGCTTGCAGGTGTCGTTCTCCTTGCAGAACTTGAAGTTATCGGGCACGTCAGCCGCGCCGACAGGAATGTCGTCGTAGGTCTCAACATCCATGAAGTGGTACAGATCGCCATCCTCGTAGGAGTAGGTGACCTCACGGCGCTCGATGAAAGCCTGCGGGAACTTGGCGGTCGGGTTGTAGCTGGTCTCAACAACAGAGCCGGTGATGACGTTCTTGGTCTTGGTACGGACGAAGGCAGCGCCCTTGCCCGGCTTGACGTGCTGGAACTCAACGACCTGAAGGACCTGGCCGTCCTGCTCGAAGGTGACACCGTTACGGAATTCGCCTGCAGAAATCATATAGAAATTCCTCCATAAATAAATTATACATACCTGTTTATATTTTACAGGATGAAAAGCAATTTTGCAAGTCCTGTTCGGACTTTTTTGCGGGAAAATTGATATTTTTTGTCCAATTTACAGCGTTGCGTACCCCTGGGCCAGCGCGGCGGCGTCCTCAGCCTGGGTCCCGGCGGATTCACAGATGATCGTCGGGGCCAAATGACGCTCCTTGAGCAGCGCCAGCAGCGGTGCGTGGGGCGGGCCGAACGCTGTATCCGCAAAGGTCAGATGGCACTTCTCGCCGCCCTTGGTGTAGGCAATGCGGGAAAAATGCGCGTGGAAATGCACGGCGCGGTCATCCCCCAGCCGCGCGGCCAGCGTGTCCAGCAGGGCGGCGTAGTCCGCGGCGGCGGTGGCGTCGGCAAACTGCACGCCGCAGCTGCGGGCGTACAGATGCCCAAAGTCGATGCAGGGCGTAATGCGCGGGTCGACCTCGCATAGAGCCAGCACCTCGTCCAGCGTGCCAAGCTGGTTGACCTTGCCCATCGTCTCGGGGCAGAGGATGCAGTCCTCAAACCCGGCCTCGTCGCAGGCTTTGACAGCGCGGGCCATCGTATCCAGCGCCTTTTCCAGCGCCTCCTCCCGGCTCTGCTTGCCGCAGGAGCCGGAATGGAAGATGACGCGCCGCCCGCCCAGCGCCTTGACGAGGGCGCAGCTTTGCAGCATGTAGTCGATGCTGTGCAGCCGCTTGTCCTCCTCGAGGCTCGACATACTGATGTAGTACGGCGCGTGGACGGACAGGGCAATGTCCCGCTCGGCACAGGCGGCACCGAGCGCGGCGGCCTTGTCGTGGGCCAGCCGCACGCCGCGCCCGCACTGGTACTCAAATGCCGTCAAGCCAAAGCCCGCCGTGTAGGCGGCGATGGCGGCGGGGTCAAACTTTTTGACTGTGTAGCTGTCGGCCAGACCGGCTGTGCCGAAGCGCGGGGTATCATTCATACAGCTTGCCGCCCTTCTGATAGTATTTGTCGATCCAGTACGGCTCAAATTTGCGCTTTAACAGCACAAATTTGTTCTTGTCGTGGTGCGTGCGGGGCATCAGGTAGAGGCACGGGCAGCCGTACAGCCCGGCGGCCATCCGGTCCGCAAAGATCTGGTCGCCGACCATGGCCATTTCGCTCTTTTTGCAGCCCAGGCGGCGGCGAGCCACCCGCAGGCCGATGGTGAACGGCTTGCAGGCCAGCGGCACCCAGTCCAGCCCGATGCGCTCGGCAAAGGGGCGCACGCGCTTGGCCGTATTGTTGGACACGATGGTCAGGCGTATGCCGGCTGCGCGCATCTCGTCCAGCCACGCCTGCACGGTGTGCTCCAGCACCTGACTGTTGTCAGCGGTCAGGGTGTTATCCACGTCGAGCACGAGGGCTTTGATGCCGTGTGCCGCGAGAAAATCCGGGCGGATGCACTCGATGGTTTTGAAGATGTATTCAGGGGTTAGAATCATGGTGGTGACCTTTATAAGGGTAATGAGTGGTTACGGCAGCGGCCAGCGGCGGCATGAGGGCATGCCGCCCTACGATGCACAATTCCGCAGGACGTAGGGCGGGGTGCCCTCACCCCGCCGCACCGACGCCTGCACGTAAAATAAAAGTGCAGGCCCGCGCGTAACGCGAACCTGCACAGTCGTTCGTTGTAAGATACCTTACTTAAACTTGCGCTTGCGGGCAGCCTCGGACTTCTTCTTGCGCTTAACGGAAGGCTTCTCATAAGCCTCGCGCTTGCGGACCTCAGCTAACACGCCGCTGCGAGCAGTGCTGCGCTTAAAACGGCGCAGAGCGCTCTCGAGGGACTCGCCCTCTTTGACACGGATCTCCGACATCTTCTTCCCTCCCTTGACCTGAGACAGGAGTTTGCCGGTCAAATACTATTAACCAGTAAAAAAGATTATACTATATTGACCCCCTGTCTGTCAACAACAATTTTCGCTAAAATGAAAATTTTTATATTGTTCATATTTAGGAACCTTTACCCCAGCACCGTGTGCCACACCCACAGCGCACCGTAGATTACGGGCTGATGCAGCATGTAGACCAGCAGCGTATTGCGCCCGATGGCACACAGAGGACGCAGCGCGGCGGGCGGCTCTCCCCTGCCGGGGCGCCACAGCCGCGCCAGAAACACACCGCACCAGAACAGGAACACCCACGGAAGGATCGGGAAGTAATCAGCCGATGCGAACTGCGTCAGATCCGGGAGACCCAGCCAGAACCAGTTCGTCTTGTACAGCCCCGCAGGCACCGCACAGAGCCGCCAATTCTCGAAGCCCAGTACCCTTCGGGCAGCTGCTTCGTCAGCGCAAACAGCGCCGCAGACGCCGCCAGGCCCGCGCCCGCGGGCAGGCGCTGCAAAAGCGGATAGACCAGGCAGGTCAGCAGCACGGCGGCAGCGTTCAGGTGCAGAACGCCGAACCAGATCGCCTCCGACGGCATGAACACCGCGGTCACAAACGTCAGCACAGCCGCGCAGCCCGCCACGATCAGCCCGTTCTTTGCGGGCCGCTTTGCCAGCGGGAAGCTGAACCCCGACAGCAGAATAAAGCTCCAACAAATATATTGCTGCCACACATGGCAGCCGGGAGCCCAGATGTTGTACCAGCTGCTTTCGTGGCCGAACACATACACCCAGTCGTACATGGTATGGTAGGCCAGCATGTTCAGCAGCGCCAGCCCGCGCAGGGCGTCGGGCAGCCACATACGGCTGGTTTTGGTGCGCAGTACGGGCATTTTACCGCCTCTTTCCCAAAGATTTACTGTAACACTATTCTAGCACACCCGCGCGCGGCTTGCAATCGCGCGGGTTTTGCGGTACAATAAACCAGATAAGGGAGTGTGAAGGTATGAAGGACATCCGCCTTGTGGCGTTGGACCTCGACGGGACAGTTTTCAACGATAAAAAAGAGATCACCCCGCGCACGCTGGCGGCTATCCGCGCAGCCTGTGCACGCGGCGTGGCGGTGCTGCCCGCCACCGGGCGTACAGCCAGCGGCATCCCCGCGGCGTTCACGTCCATCCCCGGCGTGCGGTACGCGCTGACCTCCAACGGAGCCAGCGTCGTTGACCTGACAACGGGCGAGCAGCTGGTGAACCAGCCGTTCGGGACCGAGCAGGCATTGAAAATTTACGATCTTCTTGAGCAGGGCGGCGGCATGATGAGCATTTTCATCGGCGGCAAAAGCTACACGACCCGCGCAAACGCCGAGAACCACATGGACGTGGTGCCCGAAAACCTGAAAAGCTACTTCCGCACGACCCGCATTGAGGTAGACGACATGCACGCGACGCTGCGCACCCACGCGCACGAGATCGAAAAGTACAGCATGATCTACCACGACGAGGCCGAGCGCGACGCCGCCTGGCGTTCCATCGAGGCCGCCTGCCCCGGCGTGGAGCTGACGTCCAGCCTGCCCCGCAACATGGAGGTCAACGCCCCCGGCGTGACGAAGGGCAGCGGTCTGCTGGCGCTGGCGGCACACCTGGGCCTGACCCGCGCGCAGACGATGGCCGTGGGAGACTCCGGCAATGACCGCGCGATGATCGAAGCGGCGGGTCTGGGGGTGGCCATGGGCAACGCCACCGACGACATCAGGAAAATTGCCGATGTCACGACGGATGACAACAATCATGACGGTGTGGCAGCGGCTATAGAAAAATACGTATTATAAAATTACAATAAAATATACGAGAGGTAAATTTATGAAAAATGTTCTGGTTGGTCAGTCGGGCGGCCCGACTGCCGTCATCAACTCCAGTCTGGCGGGCGTCTATGAGACCGCCAAGGCTTGCGGCGCACCCCATGTCTACGGGATGCAGTACGGCATCGAGGGCGTGCTTGAGGGCAAGCTCATCGATCTGGACACCGTGCTGGGCGACAAGATGGACATTGAGCTGCTCAAGCGCACGCCGTCCAGCTTCCTGGGCAGCTGCCGCCACAAGCTGCCCGACCCCGCCGTTGACGAGAAACCGTTTGTGCAGCTGTTTGAGCTGTTCCGGCAGAACGACATCGGCGCGGTGTTTTACATCGGCGGCAACGACTCGATGGACACGATCTCCAAGCTGAGCGCCTACGGCAAGACCGTCAACAGCGAGATCCGCTTTATCGGCGTGCCCAAGACCATTGACAATGACCTGATGCTGACCGACCACACCCCCGGCTACGGCAGCGCGGCGAAGTACATCGCCACGATCCTGAAGGAGGTCATCTGCGATTCCAGCGTCTACGACCTGCGCAGCGTGACGGTGGCCGAGATCATGGGCCGCCACACCGGCTGGCTGGCTGCTGCCGCCAGTCTGGCTGCCGGTCCGGACTGCAACGGCCCAGACCTGATCCTGCTGCCCGAGTGCCCCTTTGACGAGGAGGCGTTCCTCAAGCGCGTGGCCGAGCTGGAAAAAGAGCGCCACAATGTTATTATCGCGGTCAGCGAGGGCGTCAAGAACAAGGACGGCGTTTTCCTGTGCGACCTGGTCTCCACGGCAGGTCAGCTGGATGCCTTCGGCCACAAGGCCATCCTGAGCGGCACGAGCCGCTATCTGGCGGACCTGATCCGCGTCCGACTGGGCTGCAAGACCCGCGCTATCGAGTTTTCTACGCTGCAGCGCTGTGCCAGCCATCTGGCCAGCCGCACCGACGTGACCGAGGCCTACCAGGTCGGCGGCGCGGCGGTGGAGGCCGCCATGCGCGGTGAGACCGCCAAGATGGCCGCCATCAAGCGCCTGAGCGACCAGCCCTACCGCGTAGAGACCGAGATGGTCGATGTGACGAAGGTCGCGAACTTTGAGAAGAAGGTCCCCGCCGACTGGATCACCGAGGACGGGATGCACGTCAACGAGAAGTTCGAGCGCTACGCCCGCCCGCTCATCCAGGCCGAGCTGTCGCCGATCTACATCAACGGCGTGCCGCGGCATATTCATCTGTAATTTTGCAAAAATAAAAACGGAGCACCGTATGAAAATGCGGCGCTCCGTTTTTTGCTGCTGTAGGGGTCGGCATCCTCGACGACCCAGGAGGCTTGCGGTGGCCGCACACGACCCGGCGGCACGAGGGTGTTGAGGTTACCCGGAAAGCCCGTCGGAATCCCTCCGGCCCTGCGGGCCACCAGATCCCCTTCTGGCGCTACGCGCCATCTCCCCCGGAGCGGGGGAGCCTGTCTTTGACAAGGGGGGCTTAGACGCAAAAAGGACCCGCATTTCCGCGGGTCCTTCCAAATCATATCAATACAGACGAAATCAGCCGGAGACCTTTTCCTTCAGGCGGCCGCTGGCCTTGAAGCCGGGGATGGCCGTCGGCTCCAGCTTGCTGGTGACCTTGGTCTTGGGGTTGGTGAAGTTCTTGGTCTGGCGCTCACGCATCTCGAAGCGGCCAAAGCCTGCGATGGTGACCTTGTCGCCGCTCTTGAGGACATCGCCGATGGTGCCGAAGATGCCGTCCATAACCTTCTCAACTTCAGCAGCGGTCATGTTGGTGTCGTTGGCAACCTTGGTAATCAACTGGGATCTCGTCATAATATTTTTAACTCCTATCCTTATAGGCACACAATTGCCCGGTATTATTACGCTATTATTATAGAGAAAATTGTGCGCAGAATCAAGAGTTTTTTCGGAAATCAAACGTTTTTCGGCAAAAACTATAAAATTTTCACGTTCATCTCGTCAAAAAGTGACATTTGGCAAAAAATGCACGTTCCATGCAAAAATATTCTGGACGGGCAAAGTCTTACAGCCCCATGCGGGCGCGTCACCCACAACGCGCAGGCGGCGGCAGGGGGCATCCAGCTTGACGTACCGGCTGGTGCGGCCCCCGGACATGGCGTCGTCGGTGAAGGTCAGGTAGCAGGTGCGGTCCGCATCGGCATAAGCCAGCGTCAGTCCGCCGTCAAAGGCCAGCGAGAAGTCGCCCGCCGGGGCGGCAGTCAGGTTAAAGCAGACGTCCACGGCCTGCTCTGCGCCGTCGCGGCTGACGGCCAGGCAGACGTTGTGCCCGCGGCCCTGCCTGATGTAGTCGTAGTCACCGGGGAAAAGGTTCTCTCCCCCCACCGCCTGCGGGCGGAGCCCCCTCGCAGAGGGGGCCAAGAAAAAACAAAAACCGCATCCTTGCGGACGCGGTTTGTTTGCTGCTTACTTATTCCCCTTTCGCCGCTTCGCGGTGCAGGTTCGCAATGTCCACCAGCTCCATCTGGCTGATGTCATGGTCACCGCGCAGGGCGTCGACGAGGACGCGGGCAGTGTCCATGGCCGTGATGGTCGGGATGGACAGCTCCGTTGCCTTGCGGCGGAACTTGACGGAGTCGCGGTGCGGGTCGCGGCCATGCGGGCTCGTCGAGATGATGTAATCCACCAGACCGCTCTCCAGCAGGTCGATGACGTTGGGGCGCGCGCCGCTCATCTGGCGCACAACGCTGCAGGGCACCATCTCGCTGTTCAGGAACTTGGCGGTGCCGGGCGTGCCGTAGATCTTGTAGCCGTAGTCGTGCAGCTTCCAGGCAAGCTCGGCGGCCTCGGCCTTGTCGCTGTCCTTGACCGAGATGATGACGCAGGAGCCGGGGCCGGGCGTCTTGAACTGGTAGCCAGCGGCGACCAGACCCTTCATCATCGCCTCGTGGAAGGAGGGCGCAATGCCCAGGACCTCGCCGGTGGACTTCATCTCGGGGCCGAGCATCGTGTCAACGCCGTGCAGCTTTAAGAAGCTGTAAACGGGCACCTTGACGGCGTAGTACGGGCTCTTGCCGTTGCGCCACAGGCCGGTGCCGTAGCCCATGTCCTTGAGCTTCTCGCCCAGCGTGCAGCGCACGGCCAGGTCGACCATCGGCACACCGGTGACCTTGGAGATGTACGGCACGGTACGGGACGAGCGGGGGTTGACCTCGATGACGTAGACACGATCATTCTGGACGGCATACTGCACATTGACCAGGCCCACGACCTTCAGCTCGCGGGCAAAGCGGCCCGTGTAATCGACCAGCGTGTCAATGACCTTCTGGCTGAAGGTGTACGGCGGGTAGACGCAGATGGAGTCGCCGGAGTGCACGCCCGTGCGCTCGACCTGCTGCATGATGCCGGGCACCAGATAATCGGTGCCGTCGCAGATGGCGTCGACCTCGCACTCGGTACCCAGAATATACTTGTCCATCAGCACGGGATGGCTCATGTCAACGTGCTTCGTGATAACGCCCATGTACTCGATGACATCGGCGGAGTTGTAGGCGACGATCATGTTCTGGCCGCCCAGAACGTAGGACGGGCGCATCAGGACGGGATAGCCGACCTCCTGCGCGGCCTGCAGGGCCTCGTCCAGCGTAAAGACGGTGCGGCCCTCCGGGCGGGGGATGCCGCAGCGCTCCAGCAGCTCGTCAAAGCGCTCGCGGTCCTCGGCCTCGTCGATGGCGTCGGCGGGCGTGCCCAAAATCGGCAGGCCGATGTCGTCCATGTGCTTGGCCAGCTTGATGGCGGTCTGGCCGCCGAACTGCACAAGGCAGCCGTCCGGTTTTTCGGTCTCGATGATGTGGTCGACGCTCTCGGGGTTCAGCGGGTCAAAGTACAGGCGGTCACCGGTATCAAAGTCGGTGGAGACCGTCTCGGGGTTGTTGTTGACAAGGATGGCCTCGCAGCCGTGCTGCTTCAGCGTCCAGACCGCGTGGACCGAGCAATAGTCAAACTCAATGCCCTGACCGATGCGGATGGGGCCGGAGCCGAAAACAAGGACCTTCTTCTTGTCTGGGTCGCTGCGCTCGGCAATGAACGGCTTCGCTTCGTTGTCCTCGTCGTAGGTGGAGTAGAAATACGGCGTCTTGGCGGCAAATTCTGCGGCGCAGGTATCGACCATCTTGAACGCGGCCTTCGGGGCCTCGGGCAGGGTGTCCACGCCCGCCAGACGCTTGATCGTTTTGTCGAGGAAACCGAACCTCTTGGCATTCAGGTACTTTTCCGTCGTCAGCTCGCCGTTTTTCAGGCCCATCTCAATGTCGGCCAGATGCTGCAGCTTGTCAAGGAACCACCAGTCGATCTTGGTGATGTCGTAAATGACGTCGTGCGCCACGCCGCGCTTGAGGGCCTCGTAGACGCAGAACGCGCGCTCGGAGTCCTGCACATGCAGGTGCTCGATGACTTCTTCCGTCGTCAGCTTCTCGAAATCGGGCAGCGTCATCGTGTCCAGGCCGAGCTCGGTGGAGGAAACGGCCTTCATCATGGCGTGCTCAAAGTTGTTGCCGATGGCCATGACCTCGCCGGTGGCCATCATCTGGGTGCCCAGAGACTTGTCGGCGTAGACGAACTTGTCGAACGGCCACTTCGGGTATTTGACGACGACATAGTCGAGGGCCGGCTCAAAGCAGGCGCAGGTCTCGCCCGTGACATCGTTCGTGATCTCGTCCAGCGTGTAGCCGAGCGCGATCTTGGTCGCGACCTTGGCAATCGGGTAGCCCGTCGCCTTGGAGGCCAGCGCGGAGGAACGGGACACACGGGGATTGACCTCAATGACCGCGTACTCAAAGCTGTCGGGCTTCAGGGCAAACTGGCAGTTGCAGCCGCCCTCGATGCCCAGTTCGGTGATGATGTCCAGCGCGGCGGTGCGGAGCATCTGGTACTCTTTATCGGACAGGGTCTGGCTGGGCGCGACGACGATGGAGTCGCCGGTGTGGATGCCGACGGGGTCAAGGTTCTCCATGTTGCAGACCGTGATGACGTTGCCCTTGGAGTCACGCATGACCTCGTACTCGATTTCCTTCCAGCCGGAAATGCACTTCTCAACGAGGATCTGATGGATTGGGGACAGGCGCAGACCGTTAGTGGCAATTTCGTGCAGCTTCTCGCGGTTCTCGCAGATGCCGCCGCCGGTGCCGCCCATCGTGAAGGCGGGGCGGACGATGACGGGGTAGCCGATGACCTCGGCAAAGTCCAGCGCGTCGTCCAGATCTTCCACAACCTTAGAAGGGATGATGGGCTGGTGCAGCTTCTCCATCGTGTCCTTGAACAGCTGGCGGTCCTCGGCGCGGTCAATCGTGTCGGGCTTGCAGGCCAGCAGGCGGACGCCGCTGCGGTCCAAAAATCCGTTGCGGGCCAGCTCCATCGACAGGTTCAGGCCCATCTGGCCGCCCAGGTTCGGCAGGATGGCGTCGGGCTTCTCCTTCTCGATGATGCGCTCGATGACCTCGGCGGTCAGCGGCTCAATGTAAACATGATCGGCAATGTCGGGGTCGGTCATGATGGTGGCGGGGTTGGAGTTGACGAGGACGGTCTCGACGCCCTCGGATTTCAGCGCACGGCAGGCCTGCGTGCCGGAGTAGTCAAACTCTGCCGCCTGACCGATGATGATGGGGCCGGAGCCGATGACCAGTACCTTTTTGATACGCGGGTCTTTAGGCATTGTTGATTACTCCTTTCGCGGCCAGCATACGGCTGACGAACTGGTCAAACAGAAATTCGGTGTCCTTGGGGCCGCCGTTGGCCTCGGGGTGGAACTGCACGGTGAAGCAGTTCCATTTCAAGTAGTCGACGCCCTCGCAGGTGCCGTCGTTGGCGTTGAAGTAGCTCATCTGGCCGACGGATTCGGGCAGGGTGTCCGCCATAACGGCGTAGCCGTGGTTCTGGCTGGTGATAAAGGTGCGCTGCTTGGCCGGGCTGGTGACGGGCTGGTTGGCGCCGCGGTGGCCGTATTTCAGCTTGCAGGTCTTGGCACCGGCGGCCAGGGCGGTCAGCTGGTGGCCCAGGCAGATGCCGAAGGTCGGGATGCCGGTGCTCAGCATTTCACGGATGTTCGCGATAATTTCCACGTTCTCTGCCGGGTCGCCGGGGCCGTTGGAGAGCATGAGACCGTCGGGGTTGAGGGTGGCCAGCTCGGCGGCGGTGGTCGTGCCGGGCAGCACGGTCACGCGGCAGCCGCGCTTCTGCAGGCAGCGCACAATGTTGTTCTTGCAGCCCAAGTCGAGCAGCGCCACGTGCAGCGGCGTGTCACCCCATGCACCGGCAGCCGTCGGCTCATAGGTCACGGCCTCGCGGCAGGTGACGGTCTTGACGGCGTCGACAACGGCGTAGGCGGCGATCTCGGGCAGCAGCGCGGCCTTCTTCTCGGGCTCGGCGTCGGGGTCGAACTCGGTGGTGATCGCGCCGTTCATAACGCCGCTCTCCCGCAGGGTGCGGGTCAGGCTGCGGGTGTCGATGCCCTCAATGC